>FKKE01004881.1_pt1 | contig 44128 bp, 44 predicted proteins | sample 1106331 | NCBI WGS metagenome assembly FKKE01 (sample SAMEA3931202, study PRJEB13176) | freshwater metagenome | biome: Drinking water system; feature: drinking water; material: freshwater | place: China | collected 2013-02-06
GTGGATCGCGTGATGGCGGCGGGATTTCTGCCCGACCCTCGGGCTCACCAGGTGTCCAAGGAGTTGGGGAGATGAGTCGTGATCGGACGCTCGAGCAGTTGCCGCCCGCCGTGCAGCGCTTCCTGCCATCGTTTGGGAAGCGGGTAGGGGCCGCCCTCGGCCAGGCCCTGGAGAGTGTGCATCTCTATGGGAGCGCGGCCCGCGGGGAGTACGTGGAGGGGCGGTCGAATCTCAATCTGTTGGTGACGCTGGGCGAGTTTGATGGTCCGCGCCTGCGGACGCTCGCGCCCTTGCTGGCCACCTGGAAAAAGGAGCGGCTCGTCACCCTGGTGCTCCGGACGACCGAGGTCGAACGCTGGGCGGAGCAGTTTCCGCTCGAATTCGGGGACTTGCTCGACCACCGCGTGATGGTGGGCGGCCGCGATGTCCTGGCCGGTATCCGGGCGGTGCACACGGGACTGGCTGCGGCCATCGTGCGGGAGGCGCACGCGAACGTGCTGCGGGTGCGGCAACGGTATCTAGAAGGCGGCGCCAGCACGGAATCGGCCATGATTCTCATGGCGCTCTCGGTGACGGGAGTTGGGGTGTGTGCCCGTGGTCTTCTGCGTCTGTGGGATGAAACTCCATCGGCCGCCACGGACGCGGCGCTGCAGCGGGTGTGCGAACGAGTCGGTGTTGCGGTCGAGCCCTTGATGGAAGGATGGGCCGTCCGTTGCGGTCGGATTTCGCCCGGGCAGTTGGAAATTCCCCGGCTATTCGACCGGTACATGGACGGGCTTGAGCAGTGGGTGCAGCGGGTTGCCGGAGCCCTGACGACCCCGGGGGGGCAGCCGTGAACGGCTCGGGGACGGTCGCAGACCTGAGGGGCGTGGCCGGTTTCGTCCTCGGGTGGGTATTGCTGTGGCTTGGCCTAGCGGGAACGGCCATGGCGGGAGCGCCCTACGGGGTGCGTAGCGAGGGCCCGCGGCTGCCGGAGCCGTTGGGGTATGTCAGCGATCACGGGGACACGATCGACGCCGACTGGCGCGCACGAATCCGCTCGGTCTGTCAGGATTTGGAACGGAAGACCGGGGTTGAAATGGTCGTGGTGACGGTGCCGTCCCTGAAACCGTTCGCTTCCGCCCAACTCTATGCGGAGGCGCTGTATCAAAATTGGAAGATCGGCAGCGCGTCTCAGGAATATGGGCTGATGATTCTGCTTTCGGTGCAAGAGCGGCAGGCCGCCATCACGGTGGGCAAACGGATGGTGCCCATCGTGACGCCGGACGTGGTGAAGCAGGTGTGGACGGGCTCGCTGGAGAGCGCGTTGCGGACCGGGCGGTTTGCGGAAGGGCTGTACCAAACGGTGGTAAGGATCGCCACGCTCTCCCAAGACATTCGGGTCGGGCCCCCGCCACGTTCCCATCTCAAAGGGTTGGGGGCTGTGATCACGCTCGCCACGGTGGCTGCGGTCCTGGCGGTGCTGTGGTGGATCAGCCGGCCTGACCTCCGGCATCCGTTTGCCAAAATTCGCCGCGGAGAATTTTGGGCCAGTGGGCAGGGCGGATTCGGGGGAACTTTCGGCGGATTCGGTGGGGTATCCGGGAGCGACGGGTTGTCCTAGCCTGCTCGTGGGGCTTTCCCCATTCTCTTTCACATGGTTCGTGCGCTGTGCCGGGATCGGTCAGGGATGGCCGCGCCGGGGCGGGGTCTGCTGCGCCGTGGACCCGATTACCTGCGCCACGGAACGGGTGGGTTGCGAGGGGTCTTGGGTCGTCAGGTCCACCCGGGCCGGCGCCGCGAGGGGTTGACCGGTCGGCGTGTGTGTCACCTGCACGACCGGGAGCTGCAGCGCTTGCTCGTTGATTTCCGTCACGATGGCACGTTCCCCGGTGTTGAGCAGAACCACACTGTAGATGGGGAAGATCCCCACGCGCTTGATGAACAAGGACGTCAGGTCCGGGTCCAGCGCCTTCTCTTGCGCTTCGAGGTAGAGGCGTTGAAGCGCGTCTTGTGGTTGAAGAGGACGCGCGCCCCCGAATCCACTCAAGAGATCATCGTAGCGGTCGACGATCATGACGATGCGGCTCAGCAGCCCTGTGGTGGAGTGGGCGACTTCCGCCGGAAATCCGCGGCCGTTCGGGAGCGCATGATGCTCCGCCACAATTTGGCGGACAGCCAGCGGGAAACGGTGCTGCTGCTCGATGCGAATCGCGCCGACTCGTGGGTGGGTCTGGTACCGCTCCATCTCGCTTCGGGGCAGGACGCTCGAGGTGTTGTGCACACGATCCAGCAGGGTGCGCGGGAGGCCCATCAATCCAATGTCGTGGAGGAGCGCGCCGCAGGCCAGGTCGTGCAGTTCCCCGAGGTCCAGTTTCGCCGCTTGGCCGACGATCAAGGCGAGACAACACGTGACCACGGCATGGGTACTCAACGTGGGGTCGGTCTCCCGCCCCTGGCTCATGGCCATGAACACAGCCGGATCGGTCAGCGTCCGGGTGACGATGGTGATTTCTCGGACGGCCTCGGCCGCTTCCTTCGGGTCGATCGTTCCGTTCTCCTGCAGGTGCGCGTAGAACCGGCTGATTGTTTGCACCAACCGGTCCTTCGCCTTGTGCGCCGACAGCAGTTCCTGCTGGAGCCCCTGAAGGGCTGCGGGGACGGGTAAGGACGGGGATGGAGCCGTCGACCCTTGACTGGATGCCGAAGCCGAGGAGGGTGTTGGGTCGACGGTGTTCGTCGACGTCGGTTGCGGGATATCGGCACCACGCTCTACATCGATGGTCACCTGCCGAACGCCGGCGCGTTTGAGCCGCTCGATTTGTTCGGGCGAGTGCACCAGAAACTTGTGCCGCAGGAACGGGCTCGTGAGCCAGGACCGATCCAGGGCGGTGACGAACATGCCAATTTGGAGGTCGGTGAGTGCGATCTGTCGTGTCTTCATGGGAAAAGGCGGTGTCGCCGATCGACCGTGGAAAGCTAAAACAGGTCGGGATGCGCCTGCGCCATGCAGGTATGGCAAATCCCTTCGTCGAGCGTCAAATCCGTGTGCCGTCGCAAGTAGTCCTCGATGCGTGCCCAACTGCCGGTATCCGTCTGGATGCGCTTGCAGCGGCTGCAAATCTTCATCATGCCGCGCAGCAACTTGTTCTCGGCGAGGGCCCGTTCCAATTCGGCGGTGCGGCGGAGGAGTTCCTGTTCACGCTGCCGGCGCGATTCGATCTCCTCGCGCAACGACAAGGCGGTGCTGATCCGGGCGACCAGTTCTTCGGGAATGACCGGTTTGCGGATATAGTCCGTCGCGCCGGCGGTGTACGCCGCCTTGATATCGCTGGGAGCCGTCTTGGCCGTGATCACGATGATCGGCAGGTCCTGCAGGTGCTCCTGCGCGCGAAGCAGTTGGCAGGCCTTGAGCCCGTCGATGTCCGGCATCATGAGATCCATGAGCACGACGTCGGAATGCGGCATGCTCCTGGCTGTGGCGGCGGCCCCGATGTGCTGCAGCAGTGCGGTCGCCGTGGCGAAGGGAACGACGGGGCCATAGCCGGCCGCTTGCAAGATCGTCGCGAGGAGATCTCGTTGTTCCTCATGGTCGTCTACAATCAGGATGCCCATACTGCCTCCGCCGGACGCCGGTCGGCGCCCGCGCTCGTTATGCCGCGTGTCGGCGTTCCCCCTCCGCGCGCGCGATGGCTGCATCCAGCTCCGTCATGCATCGAGCAATTTCCGCACGATTCTTGGCGCGAGCAGCCTGTTCCAGACTCGCCCCCCGTTCGCCAATCTCCTCGTAGCCAAAGGAACCGGCCAGCCCCTTCACCTGGTGGCCGATACGCTGGAGCGTGTCGAAATCCTGCGCGTCGAGCGCGGTGTGCAGCGCCACGAGTTCTTGCCGCCGATTGCGAAGGAATTTGACCCGAAGCGGATCCAACGCCGCGGCGAACGGCGCCGATTGCGGCCCGCTGTTCGGCGAAACGGTCGCGGCCTGCTGTTCGGTGTCCGAATCGGGGAGGGCGTAGCGGTCCAGGACATCCAACAGGGTCGTCTTGCTGACCGGCTTGGTGACGAAGGCGGTAAATCCGATTTCGAGGGCCCGGGAGCCGTCTCGTTTCAGGGCATTGGCCGTGAGCGCGACGATCGGGACCGCGCGTCGGGCGTGCTTGGTTTCCCAGGCGCGGATGGCGGCCGTCGCCTGATAGCCATCCATCTCGGGCATTTGGAGGTCCATGAGAATGAGGTCGTACCGATGGTTCTGGGCGCGCGCCACTGCGCAGGCCCCATCTTCCACGATGTCGAGTCGATGCGGAGTGCCCTTGAGATAGGCGGCGATCAATTCCTGCCCCTCAGGAAAATCTTCGGCCAGCAAGACATGCAACACGCGCTGGGGGCATGCCGTCTGATTGGCGGTCCCCGCGACGGTGACGGTGGGATCGCCTTCGCCGGTCGAGCCTGCCACGTGATGCCGCTCCAGCCGAACCTGGAGCGTAAACGTGCTGCCCTTTCCTATGGTGCTGTCGACCGTCAGCGTGCCTCGCATGAGGGTGGCCAATTGCCGACAAATCGCCAGCCCGAGTCCCACACCACTATGGTGTCGGGAACTGGAGGTATCGGCCTGTGTAAAGCGATCGAAAATCAGTCCCAGCTTGTCAGCTGGAATGCCGACGCCCGTATCCGTGACGACAAACCGGAGCGTGGCGTGCTGCGGGGTGTGGTCGGTGCAGGCGATACTGAGGGACACCTCCCCTTGCGGCGTGAACTTGATTGCATTGCCCAGGAGGTTGATGAGAATTTGCTGAAGCCGGCCGGGATCTCCCACCAAACGAGTCGGGGTCTCTTCCGCCATCCGGTAGCGCAGCAACAGTCCCTTGCGTCCGGCCTCTTCGCCCAAGAGGGCAATCACCCGGTTGGCGAGCTCGTCGAGATCAAACGGTTCTTCGATCAGTTGCAAGGTGCCTGACTCGATCTTGCCCAGGTCCAGGAGTTCATTGACCAAAGACAACAAGGTACGGCCGGCTCGCCGGGTCATTTCCACGTGGCGGCGCTGCTCAGATTGCAGCGGGGATTCTAAGAGCAGGTCGGTGACGCCCAGCACGACGTTAAGGGGCGTCCGAAGCTCGTGGCTGACATTGGCCAGGAAATCACTCTTGGCGCGATTGGCCGTTTCGGCAGTCTGACGGGCATCGACTTGTGACTGTTCAGTCCGCTTGCGTTCGGTGATATCGCGGGCAAAGGCCGTAAAACTCACGGTCGTGCCGCATCGAAAGGGCGTGACGGTGAGTTCGACGGGAAACTCGGTGCCGTTGCGATGGCGCGCGGGAATTTCGATGCGGCGATTCAGGATCGGCCCCTCTCCCGTCGCCCGATAGTGTGCCATGCCTTTCGCGTGAGCCTCCTGGTACCGTTCCGGAATGATCAGCCCGGATAGGGGTTTGCCAAGCGCTTCCTGCTCGGAATAGCCGAACATGGCTTCGGCCTGGGGGTTCCAGGCGGTGACGAGGTTCGTGTCTTGTATGCTGATGACGGCGTCCAGCGCGCTGTGCAGGACCGTTCGAAAGCGCTCCTCTTCTTGGTCTCTGACGATGGCGGCGGCCCGCGCTTGATGGAGAAGGACGAGGAAGTACCACAGGGCGGAGATTCCCAGGGCGCGGTTCAGCCAGCCGAGAAGGAGTGACTCATGGGTCTGTGTGTACACCCCGCCTGCAATGATGAGCGTGGTCCATACCGCGCCCAGCCCGAAAATCGCCCGTGTCGCAATCAGTTGGGGGGCGAAGAACGGAAGGATCGAATAGAGTACCCAGGGTGAGAAGAGGAACGGAGTAACCAGATCGAACGTGAGGGTCCCGATGGTCCCGAGGGCGATCACCGCCATGGCCCATTGGGGTGGACGGGGGGGAGTGGACACAGTTGGAGCCGGTGTGGATCCCACGCTCCTACTATCCAACAAAGGCGCAAAAACGCCTAATCAATTAATGATTTCCGTGGGTGCAGGGAGGGCTCGATGACGGGCGGAGCGCCGGCCGGCCGTCAGCTGGCTGGCTTAGCCGTGGCCCCGACGGCATCGAGGCCTTTTTGGGCACAGGCGTCGTCGAATTGGGTGCCGGGAGCCCCGCCGACTCCGATGGCTCCAACCAATTCCCCGTTGATAAAGGCCGGGAGGCCGCCTCCGAGCATGAGGATCTCCTGGTTCATGTCCCGCAAGGCTTGGAGAGAAGGAACTTTGGCGATCAGCTCGGCCAGGTCGGACGTTGTTCGGCGAAGGCTGGCGGCGGTGTAGGCCTTCTTTCGGCTGCTGTCCAGGGTGTGAGGGCCTGCGCCGTCCGCCCGCAGTTGGGCGCGGAGCAACCCTTGGCGGTCAACGACCGCGGCTGTGACGCGATAGCCGTCGGCACGACATTGTTCGACTGCGGCGGTGGCGGCGGTGGTGGCGAGGGCCAGGGGCAGCACGGACTCTTTCGGCAACTCGTCGGCGCCGACCGGCAAGGCATGTCCCAGGCCCAACGTGAGTGTGAGCAGACCCGTAGCGGAAACGATTCGGCGCAAGAGCGTCTGAGACATACCGGTTCCTTTCTGTATCAGGTGTGACTCGGGGCCGCGCGACGGGGAACCACCCGTCCCTCCTCAAGATCCTGGAGGTCGGCCCAACTCGTCAGATCGGTTCGCGTGGCGTCCACGGCGTCGCGGAGCCGGTTGTAGTAGGCCTGCTTCTCCGGCGTGCTGGGGCCGCGTGCCAACATCATGTCGTTCCAGGCTGCCAGCTCATGGGCCGGGTGGACCACCGCCCGCGCATGAAACCACGCCACCACACCCGCGTCGTCCGGATGGGTGCGCACCGCGTCGGTAAAGGCTTCATGGGTGAGGCCGGCGAACGAGAGCAACCGCTCGTCCATGGGGCAGGGGTAGACATACTCACCCTCGGTCCCGGCCAGGACGGCCCGGCACTTGTCGATCATCCGGGCCAGGTGAACATAGCCTCCGAGGGTGGCACGCATGCTCCTGGGGAATCCAGTCCGCAAGTCCATCGTCGCCTGCCTCGATCTTTACACCAGACGATGGTTGGCAAACGTCAGCAGCTTGACGACCACGCCACCGTCCTCAAAGGCGATGATCCGGCGGGTCAAGGGCAGATCCGACTGGGCGATCCGCACGTGTGTGTCCATGAAGCTTTCCACATTCTTCAATTTGCCGTCGGCCGGGGAGAAGTAATACACCGTGTAGCGAGTGGTCAGGTTCTTCCCGTCCTGGGTGACGGCGCTGTCCTCCACGTTGATCGTGAAGGCAAATGGCGGCATCCCCGGATGTGCCATGGTTCGATTGATTTGGGTAATGCGATCGTCCTTCAGGCGGTAATAGGAATTCGACCCGTGGATGACGAGTTTGGTGCCAAAGGGGTGCCCGTCTTCCTCCTGCGTGAGCGTGTATTTCCCGTCGGACTCCTCAAAGCTGCGGGGGCCACGGTGGACGGCGATCATCCCCAGTTGTTCCTGGGCCCACTTCTGCAGCTCGGCATCGGCCAACTGGACGGAGACCTCCCGGGGCCCTTTGACCAAAATCGGTCCGCTGGTCACGCGTCCGTTGACATTGACCGTCAGGTCGGCCGTAAATCCCTTGAAGTCTGCCTGCCAGCGCGCAGTTTTGTCGAACGCGCGGCGCAGCGCCGCACGGGCGGCGGGATCATCCTGGACATCGGTCGTTGTATGGTGTTGGGCGGGCGTGGTCATCGTGATACTCCTTCGGCTTGGGTCGCTGCGATGGACAAATACTCCGGCATTATAGGCTGCGTGCCGGGCGGGAACAACCGCAAGGGGGCAGGACTGGAAAAACTCAGGAGGAACCGCTATACTCGCCGCAATTATCTTTTGATCCGAGGACTTACGCGGTAGGGCGTGACATGACACGGAAGGATCGCTGATGGAAAAACGTGCTCCATCGCATACCGAAGAAGAGGAGATGAACCAACGGCGGCGGCTTTTGCATCTTGCCCGGAAGGGTGATCAAAAGGCGATCGCCAAGTTGTTTGAACTGTACCAGGTTCGAGTGTTCAGCGGTGACAATCTGCGGAAGGCGGGGAAACTTCCTGTGTGGCCGGGCGTGGCGGCGGCCAATGCCAAGGCGGCTAAAAAGCGTGAAGCGGAAGCCGCCAAGGCGAAAAGCGGACGCGCGGCCAAGGCCGATGCGGCCAAGAGCAAAGCCGCGCCGGCTCAGAAAGTGCCTGCGAAAAAGCCTGCGGCAAAGGCCAAGGCCGGCAGCGGCAAGAAATAGTCCGTTCCTACCGGACCGCAAGGGCGGTCCGTCGTTCCTACTGCACCACGACACGCAGGCCGCCGTCAGCGATTTTTTTCGCGATGATCTCGGCCTCTTTCCATTCGCCGGTATAAACGATCGCTTGGCCATCGTGATCGATCTTGTAGGCCAATTCAAACGCCTTGGCCGGCGTCATGCCAGGGATCACCGCACAAAACAATTGGATCACCTGCTGGTAGGTGTGGCAGTCGCAATTGTGAACGATGACCCTGGCTTCGGTTCCGTCGCCGAGCCCAGTGCTGAGGTCTTCCGTAGTGTCCGGTGTGCTGAGTGGGGTGCCCATCGAAACCGAAATTGTAACAAATAGCGAGAGGGCTGCCAATGCAGAAGCCGGCCCCTCATCGAAACCGGCGTGGGTCGCCTGACGGGGAGGACACCAGGTGATGGGGGATCGTCCATCCCTCCCGTCGGCTGGTCCGCGCGAAGAGATCGGCGTGAGCGGGTGAATCCGTGACCGCGACGCAGTCGAGGCGGGCCGCAAGCCGTTGCGTATGGACTTGGGCGGCCGAGGTTTTCAGGAGGGCGAGCCCGTACTCGAATGGATAGGCCTCCGGCAGCCGACGGGCGTGAGCGCTCCGGCGGCGGATCTCCTCAACCGTGTAGGATTCATGGCGGTAGGCGTCGCGCATCAGTTCGAGCAGCACGGCTGGACCGGGCAGTTGGGTCCCGCCGATGACCATCGTGTGGGCGGGATCGAAGAGGCCTCGCTGGAAACGTCGGTCGTCCACCAAGGCACGGTGGAAGGCGTATCGCCACTCCGTGTCGGCAAGGTCGCGATCGATGACGGCCGCCAGTTCGGCGGTGATCGGGCCGCTGACCACATGTCCTTGAACCAAGCGTCCGGTTCCCACCAATTCGGGGTACGCGGCACCCATGCGGTCGTGATAGGCCGTGGTGCCGCTGAACGGGGTGAGCTGAAGGGCCATGTAGTCCCGAAAATGCACGTGCGCGAAGCGGTCGAGTAGCGCCGTCAGCGTCGACGGCGAACAGAGGTGGAAGGGATGGTACAGCGCGTCAGCCGGTTGTGCGTCGTTCATCGACAAGGTCCGGGGCCTATGGTACGGTGGCTTGGATGAAACACCTTACGGGTTCTTGGGCAGATTGGCTCCTGGTGCTGGTTCCAGCCGCCATTGGGGCGGAACTGGCGCACCTGGATCCGCTGGTGGTGTTTGCCCTGTCCGCGTTCGGCATCGTACCACTGGCCGGCCTGCTGGGGAAAGCGACGGAAGAGTTGTCCGGGCGGTTCGGCGAAGGCATCGGCGGACTGCTCAACGCCTCGTTGGGCAACTTAGCCGAATTCATCATTGCGCTCGCGGCGCTGCGCGAAGGACTGCACGACGTGGTGAAGGCCTCGCTCACGGGCTCCATCCTCGGCAACATCCTGTTGGTGCTGGGAGCGTCGATGGCCGTGGGGGGGTACTACCATGAGCGCCAGCGGTTCAATCAGACCGCGGCAGGAATGGGCGCCAGCCTGTTGCTGCTGTCTGCCGTGGGCTTGATCGTGCCGGCCTTGTTTCATTTCTCGGTCGAAAGCCAGGCGCAGCGGGTGGAACACGACCTCAGCTTGGTCATCTCGATCGTGCTGTTTTCCATCTACGTATTGAGCCTATTGTTTTCCCTCAAGACGCACCGGCACTTGTATGTGGGCGGGGATGGCGAGGAGCATGAGGCGACGAAGGCACCGCTGGTCAAGGCGCTGGTGCTGCTGGCGGTCGCCACGGTCTTCATCGCCATCTTGAGCGAATTTCTGGTCGGGGCGATCCAGCCGGCAGCCGAACGCATGGGTTTCACCCAGATCTTCGTCGGCGTGATTTTGGTGGCCATCATCGGGAATGCCGCCGAACATTCCACGGCGGTCCTGGTTGCGCGGAAAAACAAGATGGATCTGGCGCTGGGGATTGCCGTGGGCTCCAGTCTGCAGATCGCGTTGTTCGTCGCGCCGATGCTGGTCTTCGCCAGTTACCTGTTTGGGAAGCCACTGGATTTGATCTTTACGCCGTTCGAGGTGGCGGCGGTGACGATTTCCGTGTTTGCGGTGAATTTCGTCGCGGTGGACGGCGAATCACACTGGATGGAAGGCGTACTGCTGGTCGGGGTGTACGTAATCCTTGGGATCGCCTTCTATTTCCTGCCGGCCTAGGGGTGGTCCCCTCCTGCCTTGCCACGCGGCTCTCGCCATGGTTCCGTTCGCGGGGTTCTCGACCCGGCTAGAACGTGTCCATGTCGATGACTTCGGTTTCATCCCACAAGTTCTTCGATTCGGCGTCCGCGATGGCTTTTTCGCGATCCAACTCGGTCTCCTCTCCGAAGGACTGCTGCGTGGCGGTGTCCGAGGGCGAGGGGCTTGTTTCCGGCGGGAGGCGCTTTCGCTTGGGCGTCATGTTGACGGGCATGGGGTTGGGTACTCCTGCTGTCGTGTGAACGGTTCCGCTATTGGTACCGTGCTCTTCAACAAGGTGTCAAGGGTGGGGTGCGGAGACCGGAATTGACCGAATCGCGGAGCCATTGATAGAGTCGGAGGCGTCTCGACGGCCGTGAGGGAGATCGATGTTCAGCGCCAAGGTCTTGTGGCCCCTCTTCCCGCTGTTACTGCTGGTCGTGGTCGTGTGCCTGACCTGGGCGTTGGTCCACGTCTGGCGTGGCGGGGCTGCCGCCCCCCTGAAATGGATTCAGACCGGAGCCTTTAGCGCCTATCTCCTAGCCGCCGTGGCTGCGGTGGCCAGCGAGGGTGGACGGGCCTCCGTCAATCTTCATCGGCCCTTTAGTGCGCTGGCCCAACTGTGTTTGGTTGCGGGACTCGTGATCGCCTGGCGGGGGAAGGATTGCCGCGTGGTCCGGCTCAATGCGCTGGCCTGGGCGGCCATCTTGGCGGATACGGCCCTGCACTTTCTGCTGCGACGGTAGTTCCGCTACATCAGTTCCACCGCGACGGAGTCGGCCAGGTGCCGACCCTTGGGCGTCAATCGAAGTCCTCGTTCCGACAGATCGACCAACCCATCAGCGATCAATTCATCCAGCTTGCTGCGCCACAGCCGATCAGCGGACAGGCGCTCGACGAGGGTGCGATCGACCCCCTCGAGCTGCCTCAAGCCGAAGACCAGCGCCTCACGATCCTGCTGGAGCGGTGTCAGCGGCTCGCGGTGATCGACCGGACTGTCTCCCTGGCGTAGTGCCGAGGCGTAACGGCTGAGGTCCGCCACGTTTCCGAAGCGCACCCCATCGAGATAGGACTCGGCGCTGGGTCCAAGCCCGAGATAATGCCCGCCTTCCCAATAGAGCCGGTTGTGCTGGCATTCCCACCCAGGCCGCGCGTAGTTCGACAGTTCATAGCGGTGGTAGCCTGCGCGTGCGAGGTGCGCCTCGGCCGCCAGTTCGAATTGACGTTGCCGGTCGGGGTCCGGCGCCGGGCGGGTCCCCTGAGAAACGGTGTGGGCCAGGGCGGTACCAGGCTCGACGGTCAAGGCATAACAGGAGATGTGCGTCGGATGGAGCGCCACGATCCCCTCGAGTGTGGTGGTCCAACTGGCAAGGGTTTGTCCCGGCAGGTCGTACATGAGATCGAGATTCACATTGTGGAAACCGGCTTCTCGCGCCAGGGCGACGGCGCGATGGGGGCCGGTCGCATCAGCCGGACGTCCGACTCGCAGCAGTTCATGGGCGTTCAGGCTTTCCGCTCCGAGGCTCAGGCGGGTCACGCCGGCGTCCTTTAACGCCCGCAGCTGGGCGAGAGACACCGTTTCCGGATGCCCTTCCACCGTGATTTCAGCTTGAGGGGAGACGGAGAAGGTGGCCCGAAGCTGGTCCAGGATGTCCGTCAGTTGTTCCGCATGCAACGTCGTCGGCGTGCCGCCTCCCAGGTAGATCGTCTGGATCGCGCGCGCCGGGAACGAGATGTGCTGCGCGTACCAGCTGATTTCCGCCCGAAGGGACTGCAGAAAGGTTGCGACCTCGGCCTCGGTGTGCAGCTGAAGGTAAAACGCGCAGAAGGCGCACCGGAGATGACAGAAGGGAATGTGGACGTACAGACCGGTGACGCCGCTTGTTGCGTGGGATAAGGGCGTCGCGGATGGAGAACGGGTCGTCATCGGTCAGAGGCTCAGTTCTGTGGAAAAATCCTTTGCCAGCACGATCTCGATCTCGTCTTGTGGTGAACGTCCCCGATTGCGCACGTGCGAGGACCAACGGGGATGCCGTCGGATCGTGTCGAAGACGGCCTTCAGCAACTCCGGCTTGATCTGGGCCTCCCACTCACGGACCCAGGCGTGGTTGTCGAGCGAGCCGTCATACTCTTCCGGGAACGAGGCTTCCAAGGTGATGCGCAAGCTAAAGCTGGACTCTTCCTGGAACATGCGGACTCCCTTCCTCCGGTGTCGGCGTTGATTGCGAAGCGCGCGAGGCCTTCCGTATAATAGCGGAAGTCTTGGACGGAAGGGGAGCCTATGCCGATCTTCGAATATCGCTGTAGTGGCTGTGGGCAACGGTTCGAGCTGATCGTCAATGGATCGACGACACCGGCCTGTCCTGGGTGCAAGAGTGAACGGCTGGAGAAGCTGATCTCGGGATTTGCCGTCGGTGCCACGGGATGGGCGCCATCCTCAGGGGGCGGTGGAGGCTGTGGCAGTTGCGGAGACCCGCGCGGCCCCGGCGCCTGTTCGATGAATTAAGTATGGCCCCGCCAACCGATCAGGCGCTGCAACGCGCCATTCAAACCCTCGGGCAATCCGATCCGCTCATCAAACTGCTCCAGCAAGTGCGATTGGGGCGGATGAAACCCACCGATGCCGGTCTCCGTGCCGTCACCGAGTCGTGGCTGGGAACCTACCAACAGGTCTTGCGCTCGCCCGGGTTGACGAAGCAGGGGCTGCGGCGACTGGATCCTGAACCTCGTGTGGCCGTCCTGATCGAGTCCGGTGTGTTGACGAGGGAGCACGACGCCGTGTCCCGGCTGCGCGCGACCTTCGATCAGGCCTTGGCCGACGCTCCCGCCGACTTGTGATGGCCTGCCGTGCGGCGCTGAGGCTCCTCACGACTGTTACCGTCAGTCTGCTGCTCTGTGACTCCGTTCGGGCCGGCGATCCCTCGGGGACGCGTCCACTCCGGCAGGGGCGTGTCGCCGACTTGCATGCGGTGGTCCCCAACGATTCGCACGTATTGGTGGAGCCGGCGTCGATCGAAGCGTTTCTGCGTGAGCTCGATGGGGCACCCCCTGACTGGGCGGCGGTCTATGGCGCAGGCCATCACGACCCGGGACATGACGATCGGCTGTTTCAACTGAATCGGGATCGCGATGCCGCGCGGGTGGGCAGGGAGCCGCTTGGCTGGCGCCTGGCATTCCTCTGGGATGGACTGCTGACGGGATTCGATCCGAAGACTGGTGGGTTTAGCGTGGGGATCGGACCGCGCTTCACGCGGACGAGCTGGGGGGCGATTCGATTCAAGCCGGAAGACCTACCGGGGAATTTGACGGCGATTCCCGATCCGCGCCTCCGGAGCGCGCTCCGCCGTCGCTTTGAAGCCGGCGAGCGAATCGCCGTGTCGGTCGTGATGACCGGCCGGCTGATTCCCGAGGAGTCTCTCATCTACGACTTCAGCCACGACGAGGAAGGCCTGGGTCTTATCATGCCCGTCGTGCGCATCACCCAAATCGACTATCTCCTGGTTCCCTAGCGTTCGATTCAGGCCGGGGGTGGTTCGCGCCCAGGGGGAACGGACGAGACGTGGTCAGTAGGCGTCTTGTGCGCAGCGGAAGCCGGTCCCGCTGGGGCGGCTGTCCATCAGGCCCCAATCGCGGTCGCTGGTGCGGAGGCTCTTGTAGGGTTTGAGCCAGGAGCCGCCCCGCATCGCTTTGACGGCCCCCCGTGCAGGGCCGGTCGGATCCGAGAGGGGAGCGGTGCGGTAGTAGTTGGGATCGTGCCAGTCGGCCACCCATTCAGCGGCGTTGCCGGCCATATCGTGCAGGCCATAGGGGCTGAGGCCATCGGGGAAACTGCCAACCGGCATCGTCAACACCTCACCCCGAAGGCCGTTCGCTTTGGCCAGCGCCGCGCCGTCCCCCTTGATCCAGAAGGCCTCCCAATCCGCACCGCTCTCGAAATCGACGGTGCGGTGAGCCCAGTAGCTGGCGCTGTTGGCTTTCGCCCAGTCCCATTCATCGCCCCAGGGATACCGTCGCCCGTCAGGTCCCCGGGCGGCCTTTTCCCACTCGGCTTCGGTCGGGAGGCGCGCCCCGCGCCAGCGGCAATACGCGTCTGCGTCATCCCAACTGACGTTGACGACGGGATGGCGCGCAATGGCCACGATCGCCGCCCAATCGGTCCAGAGAGTTGCGGTTGGCTTGGCGTTTTCAGGTATGCGATGCCCGGTTTCGTGCACAAACCGGGCGTAGGTGTCATTCGTCACTTCGTACCGATCGACTCGGAAGGTGCTGAGAAACACCCGGCGCAGCGGAGCTTCGTCCGGAAACGCCTCTGTCCCGGAGGGGGCGCCCATCAGGAACTCTCCGGCGGGTACGAGCACCATGTCCGGTTCCGCTGCCCAGAGCGGCGCGAGGAGGAGGGCGTGGAGCAGCGCGTAGCCGAGGAACGTCCTTGCGGCGGTGAACAGGACCGTCACGGACGCCGCAACGAGCAGGCCTTGGCCACGGCGTCTCGGTAGGCCAGCCAGAGCCGCAAGGACGTCTTGAGTGATGCCAGGACCGCCTGCTGTTGGCTCCCGGTTGTGGCGTATCGCAGCACCATTTGGTAGGCATCCTGGCGATGCCCGGCTTCGACCTTTTGATGGGCCCGGATCAGGTCCATCGACGAGCGGGCGATACCATGCTGCTGCACGAGCGGATGGGCGTCCACGTAGGCTTCAATCTCCCCCTCCGCCTTCGGTTTGGACGGCTCAAGAATTTCCTTGCGATCCTTCACGCTCCCTTCGACGAAGATGGCCATCGTGGCGGCACCGATGACCCAGTCCCGATGAGCAGTCGCCTTTTCCAACCAGGCTCGATAGGCCGCGCTGGCCGGCATGAGTCTGGCCCGTTCAAAGTCACGGAGCTGGAAGCCGAGGCCCTGCATCATCTCGTGAAACAGCTCGGGATGGGAGCGGCCAAAGGACAGACCGCCGGTGTCCTCCTCGTAGATATTGGCGGCCAGCATGCGACGGACATCCGGCGGAGGATTTTGACCGTGGACCCGGGCGAGCAGCACCGGAAAATCGCGGACGTACACGTGGTATTCCTGCTGATAGTGAATCGCCAGTTGGCGTTTCGCGATGCCTGGCCCCATCAGGACGGGCCATCCCCAGTGGTGCTTCCGGTCCATGATGGATAGGAGCTGCTCGCAGAACGCTCCGGTGGACAGGGGCCGCGCGGATGCGCGGGTGGATCGCGAAGGGACACGTCCAGTCGATGCGCGTCTTGCTTTCACCGTGGCTGCCTCCTAAAATTCGCCGGTTGTGTCAACAAGGATGCCCAGCACATGACGCCCGTTACCATGCAAGATCCGGAAGAGATTCTCAAGTTTCTGGCCGATGTGTCCCTGAAAGGGAGCGGATTCACGACCGACTGTCTGCTCGACTATGTCTTGGACGAAGGCTTTACCGAACCGATCTACCTGAATACCAGCGGCGAAGACCCGCAGGCCTTTTACAAGGGGCAATCTCACGCCTGGGCCGTCTACCAAGTTCGCGAGTGGAAGCGCGTACTGACCGTCTCGGGCGGTCCCGGACAGGAACGGCGCGTGCAGATTCGTGAAACCCCCTAATCCCTTCCTGTCAGTGTAGTCAGAAATCCCTACGTTTGCAAACCTTTGCGGGTTATGGGCGAGCGGGGTGGCAGCGGTCGGAAACAGAACGCGGCGTGATGGTTACTGCCACCAGCCGCCCAGGAGGATGTTCTCTTCGAAGTAGAGGTAGCGGTGTTTGACGGTCGAGGTGTCGACCCAGTCTTCGTAGATCCACTCTTCTCGGCGTAGCCCGTCCTTCGTATACGTCACCTTCATGGTGTAGGGCGATCCCCAGGCCTTCAGCACCTGTTCGCGGGTCATGCCTGCCATCACGCGCTTTTCGGCGATGTGTTTCTCGAATGTCGGATCCGTCAAGGTGGGGTAGTAGCGCCACCAGAGCATGAAGCCGAAGAACAAGACGAAGCCGGCATAGAGGGTTTTCCTCACCCACGGGCGGCAGAGATACGGGAGCGACTCCGTCTTCGTGGCCGGAGCCTGCGATTCCGCCGGGGGCGGGGATGGGAGACCTGGCTCGGCGGTCGCCATCGCCAGGGGCGGAACGGGTTGGGCTTGTGATTCCATACCGGCTACTGTAGCCAAGCGGCGTTCACGGGGTCAAGGTGGCGGTGCGGATTCCGGGAGGCCCACGACGGTTTGCCGCTACTCCGCATACTGCGGAAGAGGGATCTTCTTCGGGCTTGGGGGCGGCGGAGGCGGAAGTTCGGCAAATTCCCGTGAAAACGGGTTCATGATCGGTTCGTGGGTGGTCTTCATCTTTTGTTTGGTCAGTTGCAGGCTCTGCGTACCGATCTCCAGCCGGTCGATTCGCGTATCCAGTGTCAGGATCGGGGGCAGCCCCTGGAGCGAAAACATCTGGTAGGTCAGTGTCCAATCGAGGCGATCCTTGTTCTGTTCCCGCACGATGAATTGCGCCGCCTGGGAGATGTCGCCCTTGAAGACCAGGACCCAGATATTGGAGCGGAAGACGGGCGCATTGGCGTCGGTGGGCGGGTGCAACTCGGGAACCAGCGCGGGAATCCGTTTTAGCGGGACGGGCGGCGTGAATTCGATATCGACCAGTCGGACGTACAACGGGGGCTCTTCCGAGTGGTCGGCAGGGTCCTGATGAAAGCCAAACGAGTAGCGGACTTCGACGCCGTCCCGGGTATAGGTATAGACATCCTCGCCGTTCTGGGGCGAGACCAGCTTCTTGTAATACCGTTCCCAGTCGTCGTACGGATAATACTTGAAGATCCGGAGCGCACCCTTCCGGTCCCGGACCGCCTGGGGCCGGCCCAGTTTGTCACGCAGTTCGGATTGGGTGAGGCCGAGGAATCCGTCTTCGAAATAGGGGGCGGCGGAGACGAGGGGGGTGGGGCCAGTCAGGAGCATCCAGAGGCTGAGCGCCACGCCGATGGCCTGCAACACTCGGGTGGTCACGCGCCACATCCTCCCTTCAGGCATCCTACGAACCCTCCAATTGCGAAGTCAAGACGACCCCCCGGCTCACCACCTGGGCGATACCGCAGGATGTCCTTTTCTTGCACACCGCCCGGCTTCCCGATAAGATCGCGGCAGCTTCCGGCGATCACTCCCTTAGAGTCTACCCACCGACAAAGGATTCCAGAATGACCGTGTCGATCGAACAATTGCTCACTGAACGCGTACTCGTGTTGGACGGCGCCATGGGTACCATGATCCAGACCTACAAGCTGGATGAGGCGGCCTTTCGCGGGGACCGGTTCACGGGATGGACGAAGGACCTCAAGGGCAACAACGATCTCCTCAATGTGACCAGGCCCGACGTCATCGAGGCCATCCATCGGCAGTATCTGGAAGCCGGAGCTGACATCGTCGAAACCAATACGTTCAACTCCCAGGCGATCTCGCTGGCCGACTACGGGATGGAAGACCTGGCCTACGAGCTGTCCAGAGCCGGGGCCGAGTGCGCACGGCGCGCGGTGCACGCCGTGCAGCGCGCGCAGCCGGGGCGTGTCGGGTTCGTGGCCGGCGCGATCGGTCCGACGACCAAGACCTCGTCCATTTCGACCGACGTCAACAATCCGGCGGCGCGCGGGGCCACGTTCGAGGAACTGGTCCGGGCCTACTATGACCAAGTGCGTGGGTTGGTCGATGGCGGCGTGGATGTGTTGCTGGTCGAGACCATCTTCGACACGATGAACGCCAAGGCGGCCTTCTTTGCCATCGAGCAGTTTTTCGAGGAGGCGAAGCGGCGCCTGCCGGTCATGGCCTCAGTGACCTTCATTCAGGCCGGGAGCAATCGCGGAGTCACGGGGCAGACGGTGGAAGCCTTCTGGAATTCCATCTCGCATGTGCCGCTCTTGAGCGTCGGGATGAATTGCGCCCTCGGCCCGCAAGAGATGCGTCCGCTTATCGAGGAACTGGCCCACCTCGCGCCGATTTATATCAGTTCACATCCGAACGCGGGCTTGCCCAATCCGCTGCTTCCCACCGGGTTTCCGGAAACCCCGGACACGTTGGCGCCACAGCTGCGCGAGTGGGCGGAAAGTGGCTGGCTGAACATCGTCGGTGGGTGCTGCGGAACCACACCGCCCCATATCAAGCGCATTGCCGAAGCCGTCAAAGGATTGCCGCCGCGCAAGCCCGCGCCGGTGCCCCGGTATTTGCGCCTCAGCGGATTGGAGGCAGTCACTATTCGTCCGGAATCGAACTTTGTGAACGTCGGCGAGCGGACGAATGTGACGGGTTCGCCCAAATTCGCCAAGCTGATCCTGGCCGGGCAGTACGAAGAGGCCTTGGCCGTGGCCCGGCAACAAGTGGAGGGCGGCGCCCAGATCATCGACGTCAATATGGACGAGGGGATGTTGGATTCCGTCGGCGCGATGGAGAAGTTTCTCCGGCTGGTGGCGTCTGAACCGGACATCGCGCGCGTGCCCGTCATGATCGACAGCTCCAAGTGGGAGGTGATCGAAACGGGCCTCCGGAATATCCAGGGGAAGGGCATCGTCAATTCCATCAGTTTGAAAGAGGGGGAGGACGCGTTCCGACACCATGCCCGGCTCATCCGCCGCTATGGCGCTGCGGTGGTGGTGATGGCGTTCGACGAGCACGGGCAGGCCGATTCGCTGGCGCGCCGGATCGAGATTTGCCGGCGGGCCTACCGGATTTTGACGGAGGAGGTCGGGGTGCCGCCCGAGGACATTATCTTCGATCCCAACGTCCTGACGGTGGCGACGGGAATCGAGGAGCACAACAACTACGCGGTGGACTTCATCGAAGCCACGCGCTGGATCAAGGCCAACCTGCCGCATTGCAAGGTCAGCGGCGGTATCAGCAACATTTCCTTTTCCTTCCGGGGCAACAACGTGGTGCGTGAGGCCATGCATGCCGCGTTCCTCTACCATGCCATCAAGGCCGGTCTGGACATGGGCATCGTCAATGCGGGCCAATTGGCGGTGTACGAGGAGATTCCCAAGGACCTGCTCGCGTTAGTCGAAGACGTGCTGCTCAATCGCCGACCGGATGCGACCGAACGCCTGGTGGCCTTCGCCGAAACGGTGAAGGCCAAGGAGAAGGGCGCGGTGAAGGACGACGCCTGGCGGCAAGAGCCGGTGGAGCAGCGGCTGGCCCATGCGTTGGTGAAGGGCGTGACCGACTATATCGAGCAGGATGTGGAGGAAGCGCGGCAGAAGTTCGGGCGCCCCCTCTCGGTGATCGAGGGCCCACTCATGGCGGGGATGAACGTCGTGGGCGACCTCTTCGGGGCCGGGAAAATGTTTCTGCCCCAGGTGGTGAAAAGCGCGCGGGTGATGAAGAAGGCGGTGGCCTATCTGCTCCCGTTCATGGAAGCGGAGAAGCAGGCCGGCGGGGCCAGCACGCAGGGAACGGTCCTGTTGGCCACGGTCAAAGGCGACGTGCATGATATCGGCAAGAACATCGTGGGCGTCGTGCTCGGGTGCAACAACTACCGCGTCATCGACTTGGGCGTGATGGTCTCGTGCGAAACTATCCTGGCCGCCGCGCGCGAGGCCAAGGCCGACGTGATCGGATTGAGCGGACTGATCACCCCCTCCCTCGAGGAGATGACGCACGTGGCCAAGGAGATGCATCGACAGGGGTTTCGTGTGCCGCTCTTGATCGGCGGCGCGACGACGAGCAAGGCCCATACGGCGGTGAAAATTGCACCGGGCTATCCGCAGGCGGTCGTGCACGTGCTGGATGCCTCGCGGGCGGTCGGCGTGTTGGGGGCGTTGCTCAATCCCAACGAACGAGACACGTTCGTGGCGCAGAATGCCCGTGAGCAGGGCACGATTCGCGAGGCGCACCAGGGACGCGGAGCGAAAGCGGTGCTGCCATTGAAGGAGGCCCGGGCACGCGGACTCAAAACCGACTGGTCGACCCTCGACATCCCGACGCCGACCCGGGTGGGGGTTCGGGTGCTCGCCGACCAGCCGCTCGCTGAGCTGATTCCCTACATCGACTGGACGCCGTTCTTCCAGACTTGGGAACTGCGCGGCAGGTATCCGCAGATCCTGCAGGATGCGACGGTCGGGGCGAAGGCCAAGGAATTGTTGGACGACGCGCGGCGGCTGCTGGAGGAGATCGTCTCCGCAAAGCGGCTGGTCGCCAAGGGCGTCTACGGGTTCTTCCCGGCGCACGGGGCGGGGGACGACATCGTGCTCTATCACGACGAAGCGCGCACCCGTGTGTTGGCAACGGTGCACACCCTTCGCCAGCAGACCGACAAGCCGCAAGGGCAACCGAATCTTGCGCTGGCGGACTTCATTGCGCCCGCGTCGTCCGGACGACGCGATCATCTGGGGCTGTTCGCCGTTACCGCCGGGATTGGCTTGGAGGCCCTCTGCGCCCGATTTGAACAGGATCACGACGACTATCAATCGATCATGGCCAAGGCCTTGGCCGATCGCCTGGCCGAGGCCTTTGCGGAACGCCTCCACCAAGTCGTCCGGCGGGAATGGGGTTACGGAACAGACGAGCACCTGACGAACGACCAGCTCATCCGGGAAGAGTACCGGGGGATCCGGCCGGCGCCCGGCTATCCGGCCTGCCCGGACCATACCGAAAAGCGGCTGCTGTTCGACCTGCTGGAGGCCGAGCGGCAGGTCGGTATCCGGTTGACGGAGTCATTCGCCATGCATCCGGCGGCCTCCGTGAGCGGCTGGTACTTTGCCCACCCGGATGCCCGCTATTTCGGCGTGGGGAAAATCGGCCGGGATCAGGTAGAGGACTACGCACGCCGGAAGGGCCTGACCGTCGGCGAGGTGGAACGGTGGCTGGCACCGAATCTCGCCTATGATCCGGACGCCACGCCTACCGGGACCTAGCGCCCACCAGCAGGCGAGCTCATTGGCCGAGCGCACCGCCTGTCCTCACGCACGCGGAGGGTTCCCATTCGGTATCGGGCATCTCGCGGCCTTGCGGGGTATGCGTCAATACAGCTGAAGGGAAGCCGTCCGGCCGCCAGACTGCGGAACGGAACCGGTGTGGGATCATGTGCGGGGACGGTGGCGTTCAGTCGAGAGAATCGGGATTGCGGAGATGGACGGCCTGGGTGTCCGTCCGGAGATCGACGGTTGAGACACGACGCGGTGGTGCTGGAGCCTAGAGCGGGGATTCGTTGAATTGCACCTGGCCGCCTCCGGACAGGTCGGGGTAGTCCTTCTGAATTCGCAGAATGTCGTCCATCGAATTGAAGAAGACGTCCAGCAGGGCGGGGTCGAAGTGTTGCCCGCGATGCTTGCGCATGAGGTCGATGGCATGGTCCAGACTGAAAGCCGGCTTATACACCCGTTGGGTGGTCAGGGCGTCGAATGAGTCCGCGATCGCCGCGATCCGGCCTTCCAAGGGGATCTGCTCGCCCTTGAGGCCCCGCGGATAGCCCGTGCCGTCGAACCGTTCGTGATGCGTCCAGGCGATGACGGCCGCCACCTTCAGCAATTCGGCATCCGATCCGCTGAGAATCCGGTAGCCAATTTCGGCATGTTGGGCGATCACATTGAACTCTTCCGGGGTGAATTTCCCCGGTTTGAGCAGGACGTGGTCCGGCGTGCCGATCTTGCCAATGTCGTGCATGGGGCTGGCCGTGCGGATGAGTTCGCATTGCTCCTGCGTGAGCCCCACCTTCTGGGCGAGGAGCTCGCAGTAGTGGCTCATCCGCTGAATGTGCTTGGCGGTGGAGCGGTCACGGAACTCCGCGGCGATGGCCAGGCGCTGGATCGTTTCTTCGCGGGACAAGCGCAATTCCTTCTCGCTGCGCTCGAGCCATTCGAGGGCTTGCTGCAAGGCGATGGTGCGGGTGCGCACCATTTGTTCGAGGGATGCTGTGTGGACGCGGTTCTCCAGTTCCAACCGTCGCCGGCGCAGGGCGTTGGTGACGCTGATCACCACTTCATGCGTTTCGAACGGCTTGATGATGTACCCGAACGCGCCCATCTCGAGGGCGGCATTCGCGAGCAGGGGGCTGTCCAGGCCGGTCACCATGATGCAGGCGGTGCTGGAGCCTTCGGCCAGGATATGGCGCACGAGATCCATGCCGGATTCGCCCGGCATGTTCACGTCGCACAACGCGAGCGCAAATTCCTGCTCGGCCATGCGCTGGCGGGCCTCCCGCGCGTCGCAGGCGGTCACGCAACGATAGCCGTGGCGTTCGAGCAGCGCGGCGAGCAATTTCCGAATCGGCTCCTCGTCGTCGATGATGAGGAGGAGCTTGTTCTCGGCGTCGTTGTGGCCGACGGGCATATCCATGATACGGTTCGTACTCCCTATCTACGAGCGATGTGGCACCGGACGGGTTGGAGCGGCGCGATGAATTCAGAGGCACGACGGATGATTGTCCGGGGCAGATGCAGTGTTCGTGCCAGTAGGGTTCGGAAGGACCTGTCCGATCGGTGGTGTTGGATGCTGGTCATTCGTCCCGGCCTCGTGAGGGCTCAACCCCAATCCCGGAGCCCCGTACGCGGAATCTTGGCGTAGTCGCTCAGAGCTGTTAGGCTATCGTATGCCCTATCTGTTTGAACACGAAAAACTGTTTCTTTGCATGGTGGCGTTCGTGATTGTGTGCCTGTTGTACCTCCGTGTACGCGTGGCCCGCCGGGTCCACAGCTCCAGCCCGGTGGTGCGAGAGAGTGCGGGCTCGGATCGCGATGCGGTTTGATCTTTGACCGCCCCCTTTCCTATAATCCGCCGGTCTCTTTTCTTACCTGTCTCGAATCCCTGTGAAGGAGTGACTATGGCCTCTGGTGTGACGGTTGGTGGGCGCCGGGATGGTCGAAGCCACGATCAGATCCGGCCCGTAAAAATAACCCGAAGCTTTAACAAATATGCGGAAGGCTCTGTATTAATTGAAATGGGCGACACCAAGGTTATCTGTATGGCTTCGGTGGAGGAAAAGGTTCCGCCCTTTCTCAAGGACAGGGGGCAGGGGTGGATCACGGCCGAGTACGCCATGCTGCCACGGGCGACCCATGACCGTTCGCCCCGTGAGGCTGTGAAGGGGAAGCAGGGGGGACGCACGCTGGAGATCCAGCGCTTGGTGGGACGCGCGTTGCGGTCCGTCGTCGACATGTCGCAAATGGGAGAGCGGACCATTTGGATCGATTGCGACGTCATTCAAGCCGATGGTGGCACACGCACGGCGTCGATCACCGGGTCGTTCATCGCGATGGCGGATGCGTTTCAGGTGCTGAAAAAGAAATCCCTCATCAAGCAGCGGCCCTTGCTCGATTATCTTGCCGCGATCAGCGTGGGGAAAATCGAGGGGAAGACGATGGTCGATTTGGCCTATTCGGAAGATTCCGCCGCCGAAGTCGACATGAACGTCGTGATGACCGGCCAGGGGCGGTTTGTGGAAGTCCAGGGGACGGCTGAGCGGTATTCGTTCGATAAGAAGGATTTCGATGACTTCTTGGCGCTCGGCTGGCAGGGCATCCAGTACCTGGTGCAATTGCAGAAGGATCTGATCGGGGGCCTGGACTGAGCCCCGAGCCGGAAGCCATGACGATCAACGAACTGGTGCTGGCGACGAGGAATCTGGATAAGGGACGCGAACTCCAGGCTATTCTGGGCGATCTCGGGATTCGCATTCGGACGATGGCGGAGTTTCCCGGCGCACCCGACGTCGTGGAAGACGGGGCGACCTGCCGGGAGAATGCGATCAAGAAGGCCGTGTCCGCCCAGCGCTTTACCGGGCTTCCGGCCATTGCCGACGATACGGGGTTGGAAGTGGCGGTGCTGGGCGGGCGTCCGGGTGTGCACGCCGCGCGGTATGCCGGCGAGCAGGCGACCTATCAGGACAATTGCCGCAAGCTGCTCCAGGAATTGGCGGGAGTTCCGCTCGACCAACGGGGCGCGAGCTTTGTGACGGTCGCGGCCCTTGCGTTTCCGGACGGGCGTACGGAGGTGGCGGAAGGTCGTCTGGACGGCCGGATTACGACGGCACCCCAGGGGACGGGTGGGTTTGGGTACGATCCAGTGTTCCTAGTGCCGGAGCAAGGGCGGACGCTGGCGGAACTGAGCGCGGCCGAAAAGAATCAGATCAGCCATCGCGCTCGTGCTTTCCAGCAGGCGAAAAAGCTGCTACGATCGGCGCAGCAAGTGTGACCGTGCGGTGTCAGTCGGTGTCGGGGCGTAGCGCAGCCTGGTAGCGCGCCTGCTTTGGGAGCAGGATGTCGGAGGTTCAAATCCTCTCGCCCCGACCAAACCGCTCCACCCGTTCAGGGTGTCTCGACGGCCACAGGCAGTCTGCTTGTCCGTCGGGGTTGTTCGTGTTCGGTATCTTCGACTGCTCCTGTCCGTACGCCCGTGTGGCTCCGACCTGCGAGCAACTCCGGCGGACCGTGATTCTGTCCCGTTGAGAAGGGTGTGCGTGGAGCGTCCTGTTGGCACGCGCACTCGTGAGGCTCCTGAGCGTGGTGAGTTCTGTCGAGCGATTTCAGGAGCGATCACAGCACGTCGGGTGGCGCCCGTAGCTCAGTTGGATAGAGCAACAGCCTTCTAAGCTGTGGGTCGCTGGTTCGATTCCAGCCGGGCGCACCATCTACTCGCGTCGTCTGTTCCGCTTCTTCGGGCGAAGCCCCTGCGGTGTCGATCCCCGCATCGAGTTGGTGCAACCGGCACAGATCTCGTCCTGGACCCCTCCAGAGTGGTGGGCTCTTGCGCGGCTGATTGGAGCGATGCGGATGTGTCCGCCGGGTCGAGAGGCGTGGGAGCCTACATGGTGTACCGCATGCGGGTGCCGTACTGCAGGGACATTATGATTTCCGGAGCCGACAGTCCGGCGGGGAAGAGCACACCCGATACCTGGGCATTGTTGATGCTGGCGCCGTCAAGGTTCGCCTCCCGCAGGTCCACCCCCCGCAGGTCGGCTTGGCGAAAGTAGCTGCCGCTGAAATCCAATCCCGCGGCGTCGATGCCCCGAAGATCCAAGCCGCGGAAGTCGCAGTTGCGGAGGTCGCAGGCTTGGCCGGCCGCCTTCTTCGTGTTGAATTCCTTGATCGCGCCATCGCGCAGGAGCTGGTACATCGGATCGTTGGAAATGCGCAGCTTCGCTGGTGCTGGTTTGGCCGTGCTCATGGGCGATCCCTTCACTGCTCTTATCGGTGTCTTGCCTGGGGACTTGAGTCCGCCTCCGCCTCCCCGGCTTCTGAACGCGCTGCCTCGACCAGGTACCGGAGCGGGCCCCCGGGCGTGAGGGCGTCGAAGGGATAGCAGGTGATCAGGAGCAATTGGCCCGGAACCTCGCGTGGGACGGGGATGCCCATCCGACTATCGATGACGGACAGGCTGCGCACGCGGTAGCGGTGGGACGCCCCCGAGGCCTCGGTCAGGACCAGCAGGTCGCCTTCCGCGAGGCGAGCCAGGAATTGGAAATGGGTGTCCCGGTGGCCAGTCACAATGAGGGGAGGACCATCGGCCCGAGTCCCTGGTGAGCCCAGCACGGCGGGGCCGAACGCCAGCGTACGGCCGCTGGCGTTGGCCAAGACGATCAGGTCGACTCCGAGGTGGGCAACCGTCAGGCGTCCGACCGGCCACGTGTCCGCCCAGGGCCAAGGGGCCACCTGCCGCGCGCCGGCGAGGGTTCGTGTCCATGCGCGCTGCAGCAGGAGCTGGGCCAGGCCGGCCTTGGCATGGATCCAGATACCTTGGCCCACCTGGAACAACCCCGCCGCCAACAAGAGGGCCGTGGCGAGGGCGGCGATCCGGAAGCGAGGCCGCCCGGCCGTGGGACCTAGGAAGGGATTCGACAGCGCCATGTGCCGACTCCCAGTGCCAGAAGGTGGAAGGCCGCTCCGAGCGCCAGGTGCAGGCGCGCGGGGGTGGCGGTTTGCGGCAGGCCGAAGAGGGCCTGGTAGTCCTGTCCGTGCGGAAGATGGGTCGGCACGGCTCCCGTTCGAAGAGACTCCGCCGTTGGGCGCGCGGGGGTGACGTCGACTGCCACGAGACTGGTCAATCGACTGACGAGATGGTGGCGCAAGGCGAGGGTCAGAATCTCATGGCGCAGCTCGTCCTGGTCGGCGCCGTGGTCGAGCCGTTCCGACAGTTCATGGATCTTCCGCCGGGCCCAGAAGACCGACAGGCCAGGCCGTGATTCAGCGTTGGCCAGGGAGAGCTCGCTCCGCCACGGTTGGCCGTTGCGTGTGCCTGTGAGAATGATGCGGGCCGGGATGGCGGAGGCGCGTACGGCAAGGACCAGCGGCTCGCCGTCGTAGACGTCCGGGAGTCGCGCGGGAAGGAAATCGGCGTCCTGCCATCCAGCCGAGTCGATGCGCAGGTCCGTGACGGCGGGACGTTCGAGTTTGCGAAACAACCCATCCATCTTCTCCTGCACCTCGTCCAGTTTCCCGATGTAGGTAAAGGTGCCGCGGCCAAATTCCGCCGCCTGCCGCATGAAGTAACTGTTGGGGGCGGACCCGATGCCGACGGTGAACAGCCGGCTGTCCCCAAGCCGTTCCTGGATGATGCGGAAGAGTTCCGGCTCGTTCCCGGCCTGGCCATCGGTCATGAAGACGACCTGGCGAAGGCGGTCGTGATGCGCCGATCCGTCCAGGGCGAGGGTCAGTGCCGGCAGCATTTCGGTGCCGCCCGTGGCGGCGAGCCCCGTGACATAGTCCAGAGCCTGAGCGATGGCCCGGGGTGTAGCCGTGCGGGCCTCCCGAAACAGGCGGTGGGTCACGGAATTGAATTGCACGAGATTGAAGCGATCCTCAGGCGCCAGACGGGCGAGGGCGAGGCGGAGCGCGGCTTGCGCCTGTGCCAGGGAGGCGCCGTGCATCGAGCCTGAGGTGTCGATCACGAAGATGATCTCCCGGGGCATGGCGGAAGGCGCAGGGCCGGGGTCGGACGGTGGCGTGAGGAGCATCAAGCCGTAGGCGGCATCCGGGGCGTTTTCCCAATACATCGCCGGAGTCGGGGTCGTGCGCACGGCCGGGCGCCAGACGAGTTCGAAGTCCCGGTCGGCGGGCACAGTGCCGTCCGCGAGACGAATCTGCCAGCGGTTCGACTCGCGCGAATCGGCCTGAATCGGATGGTAGGTGGAGATTGGGCTGTCCATGTCGAATCCGGGGGCCAAGTCGATGGTCAGTCGAACCGGATTGATGGCCCCTTCCCATGGAGGCGACACAGGCGGCGTGACACGCGAGGCATCCGGGACCTGATCCGTATTCATGGTCCAGCCCAGTCCGTGCGCCGGGGCTTCCTCGTTCCCGGTGGATTGGCCCGGCGTGAGTGGCTGGCCGGGGATGTAGCGTGGGCCTACCACCATTGGAAACCGCAGGCGAAACGTGTCGCCGTCCGGGCGCAGCGTGTCCTGGTACTCAATGGTCACGGCGACGGTCTCCCCCGGCGCGATATTGGCGACGGAGGTGGTGAAGAGATTCGGCCGGTCCTGTTCGACGAGAGCCGCCCGTTGTCCGTGGTGTTTGGCGCGTTCGTAGGTGCGCTTCGCTTCGCCGCGTTCCTGGATCTGCCCCTCGACGAGGCGCTCGCCGATTTGCATGCGCAGGTGATCGACGGCGGCCTGGTCCGGGAGCGGAAACACATAGAGCCCTTCCATCCAGGTTGCGGAAGAATTGGTAAACCGTTGCGTGACGACGGCCCGAACGATCGGGCCCGTGACCGTCATGGAGACGTCCGTGTGTTGAAGGGGAGCGGGGAGGAAGCGGTCGGGTGTCTGTGTGCGGAAGAGCAGCATCCCGCGCGTGATCTGCTTCAGCGTGACGGTCTCCTCGGCGAGGAACGTCTCGGCGCAGGCCGACGCGGAACCGTCCAGGAGTAGGTACAGACAAATGCCGACGAGGAGCGTGAGGAACAGACGAGACAGTCGACGGGTGATCATAGTGGCTCCAGCGTTGGGGGTCATCAAAGAGGGCGGGAGGAGAACCGGATGTCGATCCGGTTCTCCCCCGGGCTGTCATCACTGTGCCGGTTCGTCCGTTCCCCGCTCGGCGGGCGCCGAGGGCTGGGGGCTGGATGCGTCGTGTTCCGGGCTGGCGCTCTCGCCGGTCGTCGAGGTCCCCGCCGTGTCGACCGCGAGCGAGTCCAGAACGGCCTCACCCGCTGCCGGGAGAAGGGTCGGCGCCGCAGGCGCGAGATGGTCGGCGCCGATCTTCAGGAACTCGAGGTGGACGCGACGGCCGAGTTGCTGACACTCGGCGCTGGTGTCTTGGCAGAGGGCACCCTCCTTGCCGAGGCTCACGACCTTCATCGACGTGTCCGGAATGCCCAGTCCGGCCAGGAACGCCCGAACGGCTTCCGCGCGTTGCGCACCGAGTCGCTTGTTGTAACCGGCCGAGCCACGGGCGTCGGTCGATCCTTGGATGATGACCCCCCAATCCGGCTCCTGTTTCAGAAACTCGGCATGGGCCGTGAGGTAGACCTTGGCTTCGTCCGACAGGCCCTTGCGGCCGGAGTCGAAGTACACGTCCGCATGCCGGGTATCCTTCAACTGCGTGGGCAGTGCCGGAGCCGGCGGGCTCGCCTTAAGGGGTTCCACCATGGTCGCCAGCGGTGCGGCAACCGGCGGGGGTGTCGGGATGGCGTGGACGCCCTGAGTCGGGCTGCCGCTTCGGAATTCCTCACTTTGTGTGGTCATCCAAAAGATGCCGATTCCGATGGCGAGGGCGAGGACGGCCCCTCCGACAAAGTAGACTTCGCTATGGCTCCGGGGTGGGCTCGTCATCGCCGGGGTGTTCCCGGATGAAGGGGCGATGGGATAGGTGCTCGGCATGGACTTGCTCATGGTCATGGCTCCTTCGTTGTGCTGAATGGTGGCGCTTGTGTTCTGTTCTCGTGGGCACTCGCCGCGCGGACGCTGTGGACCGGGTCTCTCACCTCCTTTCCGTTCGCGGGGCGGGCCGACGTGGTGCCTGGTAGCCTGAGCAATGGGAATGCCCGGGGCGTGATGCGGATCAACGAGGAATGTCAAAGGCTTAGCGTGCCTGCGGGGAATCGGTTCGTGAGGGGATGCGGGTCCGGACGCGGGGATGCGGGGATAGCCCCGCCTGGATGGGTTGAGTGAACCGTGCGGGGCGGTAGTGTGGCGCGCCGCGGCGGCGGACGAAAGATCGCGTGGCTGCCTGACGGGGTCAGGAAAGGAAAGGGATCGGGCTATTCGGCGCGGCGGCTCTGTGCCGGATGGGAGACAGGGTGTTGCGCCTCGAACTGCCGACGAATCAGGGATTCCACGGCTTTAAAATGCCGGTCGGGAAGGTTCTTGAATCGCTTGCGGCAGGCCTGGGTCGCTTCCGCCGCCGAGGCAAAGGCCGAGATGACGGCGGTCAGGTGATCGGCATATTCGATGAGTTTCAACTCCACCGTGCGGATCAGCGTCGGATCTTGTGCCAGCTGCGCGGCGGCCGTGGCTTTGTCGCCGTTCGAGGCGACCAACGCCTGGAAACACAGGCCTTTCAGTCGTTGGGTGACGGTACTGCGGTCCCAGCCGAGCGCGCGCGCCGTCGTCTGCATGTCAAAGCGGTGGCTGCGCAGGCACTCCAGCACGGCCTGGTCGCCGGAAATGTCGCCGGCCACACCCGTACTGAGCCGGGGAGCGGACGGGAGGTGTGCCTCCGCGGCCGGCAGTCGAAGGTCGTAGGCGGTGAGGAGTGGGGCGTCGCAGAGTGCGACGGCTTGTTCCAGACATTGCTCCAGCTCCCGGACGTTGCGGGGCCAGGAGTACTGTCTCAACGCCGCCATGGCCTCTTGGGTGAGCAGGGGGGCGGGACGGTGGGCCGCCTCGGCCGCGCGGGCCAGGAGGTGCTCGACAAGCGTCGGCAGATCGTCGAGACGTTCACGGAGCGGTGGCAGCGCAATCGACAGACCCTTCAGTCGCGCGTACAAATCGTCGCGGAACCATCCCTCCGCAATCCCGCGGACCAAATCCTTGTTCGTCGCGGCCACGATGCGGACGTCGACCGACGTGGGTTTGGTGGCGCCGACGCGGTAGAAGGTCTTTTCCTGCAAGACACGAAGCAGTTTCGCCTGGTGCTCGGGGCGGAGGTCGCCGATTTCATCGAGAAAGATCGTGCCGCGATGGGCGAGTTCGAAGTAGCCGGGCCGATCCTGCAGGGCCCCCGAAAAGCTCCCGCGGACGTGGCCGAAGAGTTCGCTCTCGAACAGTTCGTGTGAGATCGCGGCCATATTCACGGCGATGAAGGGGTGGGCGTGGCGGGCGCTGAGGCGATGGACGGCGCGCGCCATCAGCTCTTTGCCGGTCCCGGACTCGCCGAGGATCAGCACGGGGAGCGACGAGGGGGCCCCCCGCTGGATGTCGCGCACGGCGTGCAGCAGACGCCTGTCGCGGGTGAAGATCCCCTGTCGTTCGCAGTCCAGCCGGAGCGATTCCAGCTCATGTTCGCGGAGCTCACCCTGCTGCAGCGAGGCAGCGCGCAACCCGGACAACTCCGTTTCCAACTGGGCGAGTTGCGCGCGGGTGGCTGCCTCCTGCGCACGAGCCCGGTCGAGCTCGAGTTGGACCTCTTTCGCGGAATGGCTCATGGCCTCCTCGCGACTCGCCGCGCGCGCCTCACGGGTGCGGGCCTCTTCCAGGTCTTCTTCGAGGTGGTCCACGGCGGACTCTTGGCAGGCCAAGGCGTCCCGCACCGCGGCCAACTCATCCTGGACGCGCCTGACGTGGCCCTCCAGTTCATAGAGGTGCGAGCCTGCCATGAGGTGATTCCAGAGCAGCGTGCCGACGCCGGCAAGGGCAAGGGAGAGGATGGGAAGGGACAGGGGAATCGCCGTCTGAAAGACGCTCAACGCAGTCCACGCGAGCAGGGCGAGCCCGACCGCGACGGCAAGCAGGCCGGCGAGCCCCAGTCCGCGTCTCAACCGCAGGAGGCACAGGGCGCCAAGTACGGACAAGACCCACGAGAGGGCGGCCGACCAACCGGGGGCCAGCGGCCGGGTCTGCAATTCGGGCGCGAGCAACGACTCCAGCAGAATCAGTTGCCGGGTCACGGCCTCCGCGGCGCGGGACGATTCCGTGGCGGACGCGACGGGGGGAAGGATGACGAGGCGTCCCTCCGTCAGGCTGCGCAGGTGCTCCTCGTCGTTGCGCTGCACCGTGTGAAGCAACGTGCCGAGGCTGATCCGGTGGGTCGTCGGTGTGGCGCGGTGCAGCCGGGGCAGGAGGACCTGGCCGCCAGAATCGAGCGAAACGGCGGAGAGCGGAAGCGGCGAGGCCGGGGCCGCGGCGGGGCTAGGGGATAGGAGCGCACGGCCGCCGGTGATCCGCACGAGTGCCGGGTCGAGTCCGTGCGCGCTCAGGTAGAGCGCCAGGCCGAAGGCGGGCACGAGCCGGTCCCCGTGCCGCACGAAGAGCGGCAGGCGCCTCCATTGTCCATCGGCATCCGGAATGCCCAGGTCATGGGCGACCAGAGCCCCACTGTCAGAGACGCTGGGGAGCAACGGGGCGAGCGCATCGGCCTGAAGGAATTCCAGCGACGGGGCCGCCGAGACGGGGAGCCACCGTTGTGCCGCTCGGCCTGCGTCCATGGGTTCGCCCGGATGATGCAGCGGCTCGCCGGCTCCATGAGCGAGGTAGGGCGCCAGGACGACGACGCGGTCGTTGCCCGAGAGCCCCTCGGCCAGGAGCGCGTCGCTGGCCGCGCCACCGTGCTCAGGCGGAGAGGGCATCGTCAACAGATCCGTCAGTCCGATGGCTGTCGCATTGGTCTGCGACAAGGCATGGAGGGTGCGGGCAAGCGTCGCGCGGTCCCAGGCCGTGCTGCCGTGGCTGCCCGTCGGCAAGGAATCCTGGTCAACGAGCAGGATCGGCGGGGTGTGATGGAGGCGTTGTTGGGCGGCCCACACGTCATAGAGGGCCCAGTCGATGTTGGCGCGCAGGTGCTGGCTCAGGGATCCTGCGGTCCAGGAGAGCGCCAGCGCACACAGTCCGATCGCGGCCGTCAGCAGCGGAATGCGGTGGGCGGGAACGATCCGGGAACGAAGTCGCGAGATCAGTTCGAAGAGGGCATTCACGTCGCGGTCGACTCCTGAGCGCGCTGCCGGTCGGGTGCCGGATCTATTCTACCCGAGGAACGGCCGATTGTGGGCCGCGCGAGAAAAAGTTTCGCGGCCGCTGCGGCGGCTTCACCACGGCGGCCAGGTCTTACAGAGGCGATACGGATTAGAACAAGCTAACGTGGTGCGGGGGACGTGTGGTCGGAGGGGGAGGTGCCGGTTCCTGCGGGGCGTGTCGCGAGATCTTGCAAGAACTGCTCGGCGTATCCGGACGGGAGCCCCTTGACGATGGCGAGGGCTTTCCCGCGATCAGCCGGCACGCCCAGGCCCAAGGCATGGAACCGGGCCAGCGCCAGCTTGGCTTGCGGCGCGCCATCGTTCGCGGCCATCTCAAAGTACCGGAGAATACGGGGATCATGGGGTTTCAGCAGGGACGGCAATCCCTGTTCGTAGAGGGCCGCCAAATACCGCTCGCTCAGCTCCCCGAGGGCCGTCGCCTCTCGAATGAGGGTGGGAACGGCTTCGGTGACGCGAAAGGACTGGAGCAGCGCAATCCCAACGGTCTCCTCCGTTCCGTTGGGAGTCAACTCGGGGAAAGCGAACCACAGGTCCTGCCGATAGGTTTGGAAGGCTTTGATGGCCTTCCCGGTCTCTTTCGACGGGTTGGGTTTCATGCCGGCTTTGCGCAGTTTGGAAAGGGCGTCTTGGGCTTCGGCGACTCCGTGTTCGCTGGCGGCAATCCACCAGCGAATCGCCAGCGTGAGATCACGGTCGGCTCCTGCCCCATTCGCATAGGCGGAGGCCAGGAAGAACTGAGCCTTCGGATGTCCGGCTTCCGCGGCGGCGAGCAATTCCGGGATGGCATCCTTCCAACGTCCGCCCAACCGTAGCACCACGCCCAGGTTGTAGTGGGTTTCCACGGACTCGGGCGCAAGGGTCAGCGCCGCGCGATAGGCCTCGATGGCGCCCTTCACGTCGCCTTGACTGTACCGGACTGCGCCGAGATTGTGGTGCGCCACCGCAACTTTGTTGTCCTGTGCGAGGATCGTCCCCAGTTCCTTCTGCGCGTCTTTCCACCGCCGTTTCGCCATGAGGGCCGAGGTGAGGTGGAGACGGGCCGGGATCGACAGCGGCCATTCCTGGACGACCTGGCGGTACTCTTCCAATGCGGCATCGATGTCGCCGAGCCCGAACAGGGCCTGCCCGAGCGCAAACCGCGTGTCAGTGGACGTGGGGTCCAATCGCAAGGCCTTGCGTAAGCGGTCCGCGGTCGTCAGGTAATCCCCGTCGAAGAGCAGGACGGATCGTCGGGGAGCAGGGAGCATGACCGGCGGTTCTTCCGGGCCGTCCACGGGTGCCGGCGGGGGCGCAGCCGGAGGAGGGGATGCAGCGGGAGTTGGCGCAGCGGGAGCCGATGCAGCAGGAACCGATGGAGGAACCGAAGCGGGAGGGACATCGGCCTCCAGCGCGGGGGCCGTGTCCGGTGTCGAACGGGTCGGTTGCGTGGGATGGAGCGTCTCTTCCAGGACGCTGGATTCCGGGATCGGCGTCGGGTCCGGAGCCGGCGCGTCCGAAGATTGGGCCGAGGCGATCAGCGGAAGCGAGAGGAGCCAGCCGAACGTGCCAAGCGCGCCCAGCGTGCGGGTGTGACGGCGATCGCTCATGACGTTTCTCATGTAGCAGAAACCGGGGCGCCAAGGCGAGCGCATTTTCATGCGCGTTGCAAACCGGATGCTCGGTGCGGGGCCTTGATATGGGTGTTGGAATCCCTGTACCTTACCCGCTCTAGTTTACCAGACACCAGTGAAACGATTGACGCCCTCACCCTAGGGATACACAGAAGGAGGAAGGATTATGGCACTGCGTTTGGGCGATGAAGCTCCGAATTTTACGGCGGACACCACCGCAGGGACGATCAATTTCCACGAGTGGCTGGGCAATTCGTGGGGAATTTTGTTCTCGCATCCGAAGGATTTCACGCCGGTGTGCACCACGGAGCTGGGCTATATGGCGAGGATTGCGGACGATTTCAAGAAGCGGAACGTCAAGGTGTTGGCGGTCAGCGTCGATCCGTTGGAGTCGCACACCGGATGGGTGAAGGACATCAATGAGACGCAGTCGTGCACCGTCTCGTATCCGCTGATTGCGGATCCCGACCGGAAGGTGGCCACGCTGTACGACATGATTCATCCGAATGCGATCGACAACATGACCGTGCGGTCCGTGTTCGTGATCGGACCGGACAAGAAAGTGAAGTTGATGCTCACCTATCCGGCCTCCTGCGGCCGGAACTTCGACGAGTTGTTGCGCGTGATCGATTCCCTCCAGCTGACGGCGAATTTCAAGGTGGCCACGCCGGTCAATTGGAAGGATGGGCAGGATTGCATCATCACGCCGGCGGTCAACGATGACGAAGCCAAGAAGCTGTTCCCCAAGGGCTTCAAGTCCGTCAAGCCGTACCTCCGGTACACGCCGCAGCCGAACAAGTAGTTCTCCGCGGGGTCGTGAGCCGGGTCGACAGGGGCGGGCGTGGGCGGTGCCCACTCCCGCCGTCTTCTACAGGATCAGCAACCCCGCCGCTCGCAGGCGACGCCAGGCCGGGTCGCGGGTCCACCGCTCGAATCCTCCAACGCTCTGCGCGGGAAACCGTTGCCGGATCGATTCCAGGCTCGGGTAGGGTACGTCTTTCGCTTTGCCCAGCGGGCGGGCGGCGGTGACGACATTCGACAGCCAGTCGGCCAGCTCGTGGGGCAGTCTCAGGACCGTGTCCGCCTGCTTGGTGGGGAAAACCATCGTCGTCCGAGTGCCTCGACGGCCTTCGATGACCGGGGGCTCCCCCAGCCAGACCATCCGGCCCTGTCGAACACGCGCGTCGGCGCGGGGCGCTCCTCTCGCCGCCGTGCGCGCCCAGGTGCTCGGGATGTCCGGTCGGGGCACCCGTTCGGTGAACCAACGGGCGACCGGTGTCTTCAGTCCCTGTCTCTCCATGTAGTTGCCGACCGCCGAACGGAGCCCCGTTCCAATCCATTCCGGACACCCGCCTGTGGCGTCGAGATGCGAAAGATCGTTCTCGGCAAATCCGTCGAACGACGGGCCCAGAATGCGGATGCCGTGCGCCTTGGGATTGAGGCCCACCGGGCTGTGGGCGGTGGCGACGAAGCGATGCCAAAACGCCGATTGAATGAGGTCCGCTGCGAAGAGTTGGCGAACGCGCTCCAAGCTTTCGAGCGCTTCCTCGACGGTTTCGCTCGGGAATCCGTACATCAGATAGGCGTGGATCAAGATGCCGGCCGAACGAAAGGCCGCCGCGACCTGGGCCGTTTGATCGACGGTGATGCCTTTTTTCATGTTGGCCAGGAGCCGATCCGAGGCCACTTCCAGTCCGGCGCTGACCGCGATGCAGCCGGAGGCGGCCAACAATCGGCACAGGTCGGGGGTGAACGACTTCTCGAAGCGAATGTTCCCCCACCAGGACACGGAGAGGCCCCGCTCCAGGAGTCCTAGCGCCAGCGCCGACAAGGCGGCCGGAGGAGCGGCCTCGTCGACGAAATGGAACCCGCGCCGTCCAGTTTCCGCGATGAGCGCCTCGATCCGATCGAGCAGCAGCTGATCGGGTGTGGCGTCATACCGGCCGATGTAGTCGAGGCCCACGTCGCAGAAGGTGCACTGCTTCCAGTAACAGCCGTGGGCGACCGTGAGCTTGTTCCAATGCCCGTCGGACCAGAGGCGATGCATCGGATTGGTGGTATCCAGGATGGAGAGGTACCGGTCGAGGTCGAGGCCGTCATAGGTTGGCGGGCCGAGTTCGGCCATCGTGATGTCCGGTTCGGGGGCGCCATTGTGGTACACGACCTTCCCGCCGGATCGTCGGAACGTTCGGCAGAGCTGCGCGTCGGGCCGCTGCCCGCTGAGGTGCTCCAGGATCGTCAGGAACGGTCGCTCGCCGTCGTCGAGGGTGACGTAGTCGATATAATCGAACACGCGAGGGTCGGACAGGCGGCGCAGTTCGGTGTTGACGTAGCCGCCACCCAGGGCCACGGCAACCTGCGGCCATCGGGACTTGAGGGTGTGGGCGAGACGGAATGCGCCGTAGAGATTGCCTGGGAACGGCACGCTCAGGCCGACGAGCGTGGGACGGTGGTCGGCCATGTGGCGGTCCAGCGCCTCGATCATCCATCGATCGGTCAGGCTGGGAGCCTCGTTCAGGGCCGCGAGGACCTGCTCGAACGAACTGGCCAAGGTTCCGACCTGTTCCGCATAGCGACTCAAGGCGAAGTGCGGCGTGATCGTGTGGGTGACGAGATCGGCGAGATCTTCCACGTACAGGGTCGCCAGGTGTTTGGCCTGGTCGAGCGGTGACCAGGAGCGGGCGCCGGAACCGCGCGCGTGCGCGAAGCGCGGGCCTTCCGGCAGGAGCGTGCGCTGGCAGATGCGGGTGGCGAGAGAAGGATCCTTCCCTTGGAGAAACTGAATGATCGGTTCGACGGTCTGAAGATAGGTCTGGCTCATGGCGAGCATCTGGCGGGCTTCTCCCGGCAAGTCGGCAGACCGCGCGCGAAGCTGCTCGAACACGGCTGTCAGGCCTCGACGCGAATACAGCGCGAGCACCATTTCGATGCCGAGATCGGCTTGCGCCACGGGATACCCGCGACTGCGCAGAAATCCGGTGAGGTAGGGCGCGGACGGATAGGGGGTGTTGAGTTGGGTCAGGGGCGGAATGAGCAGCAGGACGCGGGGCGCAGGCATGCCCGCTGAAATAGCACAATCCTAGTCCGGATGTCTTTCGCCGACCGCTTCGAGCCGGTCCATGAATCGGCGACAGGCCTGCTGGATCCCGGAGGGATCGGCCTGGATGCGGCTTCCGAGAATGAAGAGGACATCCCGCCCATACAGCGCGCAGGCATCGGCAATCTGGTGTTCGTCGATCCGCCCGGCGGCGGTCGGGAAGGTGGCGGCGACGCGGAGCCGGGTGCTGCCTGTGGCCAAGGCGATCTCCGCGCAAGCGGTCTTGGTCATCCCAAACTCCGGCCCCCAGGTGGGATAGATCGTCACGTCCGCGCCGAAGAGCCGGGGCAGCACGCCGTACAGCATGGCGGGCGCGATTCCCTGGGTTGGGTGAAGCGCATAGGTGCCGAGGAGCGCAGGGTGGCTAAAGAGCGGCAATCCGACGGACGGGTCCGCTGCGAGCCGTTGGATGGTGTCATAGCCAATGAGTCCCGGACACAGTAGGAGCCCGCCGGCACCGCGCGCTTTGGCCAGCCGTGCCTTGAGCACCATGTCGTCGAGGCTGCAACCGAGATGGGCGACGTACAGGCACCGGCGGCCTGTTTCCCGGTTGGCCCGGGCGACGGCGTCCGCACAGGCAGCAATCCGGTCGGCGAGGGGGGAGAACGGCTGATCCATCAGGCCTTGGTCGTCTTTGACGCAGTCGACGCCGCCACGGGCGAACGCATAGGCGAGCGCGGCTAACTCCTTCGGCGAACGACCAAGCGGTTTCAACACCGCGCAGGCCAACGGGCGAGCAGGCACGTTCACGAGGCGACGAAGGCCGTCCCGTCCAAAGCGTGGCCCCTGCCAGGGAACGGGGGCTGCCGCGGGCACGTCGAGGTCCACGAGGCGGATGCCGGGTTTGAGGCTGCTCGTGCCGAACAGCAGGTGCAGGGTCTCCCCGGCCGTTCGACCGAGCAGGTCGAGGGGAAAACTGACACACACCTCGGTGGTCACCGCGTCGAGCGGGGCCAGGGCAACCACGTGGCCCAGCAGGTGATCGCGGATGAGGCCGTCGGGAATGGCCTCCTCGGACGATTCGACGGTTTGGTCGATACAGAGCAGCCTGGCCATCCGTTCGGCTTCCGTGCCGGTGGCCTGAACGTGATATCGTACGGTCACGCGATGACCTGAGAGGCCAAGGGGCAAGCTGGCGGGTGACGGAACGTCTGTCATGCCGACAGAGGTACCACAGATAGGCCGGGGCCGCCAACGGATGGGACGCCGCCCGGACTGCGTGCTCGCGGGAGCCGCAAGGAAGCCACAGGATGCCGCATCTGGAGAAGCGCGGAGGGCCATGGTATACGACAGGCCGGGAGCGCCGGAGGAACCTATGAAGATAAGGATCGTGTGCGCCGCAGTCGCGTGGCTGTGGCTGGGAGTTTCGGGCGCAGGGGCGCAGATCGACGAGGAGAAGCTCGTGGACCTGACCTATGCGTTCGATGAGCAGACGCTCTTTTGGCCGGGGAACGGCCGATTCCACCGTGACATCACGGCCTGGGGCGAAGCGGCCGGCGGCTATTGGTATAGCGCCGGGAGTTTTTCGATGGCCGAGCATGGGGGGACGCATCTCGATGCGCCCATCCACTTTGGTGAACGACGCCGGACCATGGACGCGATCCCGCTCCGGCAATTGATCGGGCCCGCGGTGGTCGTGGATGTCGCCGCGGCGGTGGCGGAGAACTCCGACTATCGCCTGACGGTCGGGGATCTGCAGCAGTGGGAACAGCGGCATGGCCGGATTCCCCTGGGCGCCATCGTGCTCATGCATAGCGGCTGGGGCAGCCGGTGGCCGGATGCCGCGCGGTACTTCGGGTCTGCGACACCGGATGACGCCTCCACGTTTCATTTTCCGGGGTTTTCCCGCGAAGCGGCCGAGTTCTTGGTGCGGGAGCGGCATATCAGCGGGGTCGGCGTCGATACGGCCAGTATCGATCATGGTCCGTCACGGGATTTTCCGGTGCACCGTGTCCTCAACGAGGCCGAGTTGTACGGGTTGGAGAACGTCGCGAATCTGAGGCAGGTACCGCCGGCCGGGGCGATCCTGATTGCGCTGCCGATGAAGATCACGGGCGGCACGGGGGGGCCCGTCCGCATCATTGCGGTGCTCCCCGATGCGCGGGGACGGAGCCTGCGATGAAGCTGGCCGTGCTGGGCGTCGGGTTGATGGGGCGGGCCATCGCCGAACGGCTCAAGGCCTGCGGGCACGACGTGATCGTGTTCAACCGGACGCCGGAGAAGGCACAGGCGCTGGCCCCGCTGGGAATCGCCGTGGCTGCCACGGGAGCCGAGGCAGTGGCAGGAGCGGAGCAGGTGCTGCTGGTCCTGTCGGATGCCGCGGCGATCGAGGCGGTGGTGTGTGCCCCGGCCGTGAAGGCCCTGTTGGCGGGGAAACTCGTCATCCAGATGGGCACGATCGCGCCGGAAGAAAGTCAGCGGGTGGCGCAGGTCGTCGAGGCCGCCGGAGGCCACTATGCGGAAGCGCCGGTGTTAGGAAGTTTGGCCGAAGCCAAGAGCGGGCGGCTGCTCGTCATGGTCGGCGGAACCGAGGCGCGCCTGGCGCACCTCCGTCCCTGGCTGACGGCGCTCGATCCAGACCCGCTGCATGTGGGGCCGGTCGGTCAGGCGGCGGCGCTGAAGTTGGCCCTCAATCAACTGATTGCCGCGCACATCACCGCCTTGTCGTTGAGCCTCGGCTACCTGCAACGGGTTGGCGTCCCGCCCGCAGCCTTTCGACGCATACTGGAGCGGAGTACGCTGGCGCCGGCGATGTTTGAGAAGAAGTATCCGCGGTTGGCCGCGCGCGACTATCGCACCCCGAACTTTTCCGTCCGGATGCTGCTGAAGGACGTGCGGCTGTTCCTGCGCGAAGCCGAGCGAACGGGAGTGGACCCGCGGAGCCTGTCCGGAGTGCCGGGGCTCCTCGAACGGGCGATCGCGGCCGGTCATGGCGACGAGGACTACGCGGCCGTGTACGAAGCCGTCAATCCGACTCCGTAGGCCGACTCCGCACGCGCGGCTGGGGATGTGGCCGTCAGGCCGGGACGAATTTGATCGACACGCCGTTGATGCAATAGCGGAGGCCAGTCGGCCGTGGCCCGTCGTTGAAGACGTGGCCTTGGTGGCCGTCGCATCGCGCGCAATGCACCTCTGTGCGCGCATAGAGCAGGTAGTAGTCGGTCTTGGTGCCGATGACCTGCGGGGCAATCGGTTGCCAAAAGCTCGGCCAACCGGTGCCGCTGTCGAACTTGTGTTCGGACGACCAGAGGGGGAGGTCGCAGGCGGCGCAGAGGTAGACGCCGTGAAGTTTGTTTTCATTGAGAGGATTCGTGAAGGCCCGTTCCGTGCCTTCCTTGCGCAGCACATGAAATTGTTCCGGCGTCAGCGTCTTGCGCCATTCGTCCTCGGTCTTGACGATCTTGGTGATCTGGCTGGGAATGTCCACGGTCTCTCCTCCTGCCTGGGTGTGCGCGGGCTCCATCCATTGTCTCCGGTCTCCTGCCGGCAATCAAGATCGGAGCTGGCGGGACGGCTTGCCGGAGCAGGTGACGCCCCCGTCCAGCATAGTCACGGACGGCAGGGCAATCTGACGCGCGGGACCCTGGCGCGGAGCAACCGGCCATGCCCGATGCTGAAACGAGGAGGCCGCTAATGCAGGGTCGAACCGATCCTTCCGCCGAGACATCGGGTCCGCGTCCCGGTACGACCTCCATTCCACCCCCATCAGAAGACGAGCGGGAAGTGCTTCGGCGAGCCGCCGATCTGCTGGCGTGGGTCCTGGATGGGGCCGTGGCGGTGCCGGGGACCAGGTACCGTATCGGACTGGACCCGCTGTTAGGTCTGATCCCAGGGCTCGGCGACGCGGTCGTCAGCCTGATTGGGTCGGCGATCATGCTGCTGGCCGCCCGCTTGCAGCTGCCCCGCATCGTGCTGTTGCGCATGGCCGTCAACATGTTCCTGAACGGAACGGTCGGCGCGATTCCGGTGGTCGGCGATCTGTTTTCAGTGTGGTTCCGCAGCAATTCGAGAAATGCCGAATTGGTGCGCACACATGCCGGGCCGGGCAGAGTGACCACGGCCGGCGATTGGGTCTTCGTGGGCGGATTGGCGACAGGGACGCTGCTGCTGATCATCGGCATGATCGCGGCGCTCGTGTGGGCAGGCACCGCGCTCTGGCACGCCGTGGCGGGACTCTGGTGCGGATCGAATGGCTACTCCCGATGCTGAGGTGAGGGGACGGCGAAGGCAGGGGCGAGCCGATCCTTCCGCCGACACGTTCAGGTCACTCCCCGCACGACCTCCGTTCGGGCCACAGGGGAGCCGAGCGGCCAGTGCTCCGGCCGGGCGATCCCGATCGCGCGGCCAATGAAGATCGCGGGCGGCACGGGGGGACCTGTCTCAACGTACCTGGGCCCAGGTGTATCCAGAAGCCGTCCCGCACGGTGATCGGGCGACGGGATGGGACACGTCTCAACGTACCTGGGCCCAGGTGTATCCAGAAGCCGTGTGGGCCGCATGACGGGCTCCCATCCAGGGTCGGCAAGCAGAGGGGAGCCTCAGGTTGCTGAGACTCCTGCTGTTCGCTTGGCGGCTCGCAACTCAGCCTCCAATTCCGTGAGGCGGGCTTTCAACGACCCTGCCAGTTCCTCCACCTCTTCAAGCGAATATCGTGGCGCGATGTACTTCGGGCAGTTCCAATCGAATGACACCACGTCGATCAAGACAATCCGTTCCACCCGTGCCCTCATGCCGGGGGGGGCGAGCTGTGCGGCGAGGTCTGGATGTGAGCGAGCATCCTCAACCTTGGCATGGCCGAGGATCTTCAGCCTGGTCCGATGGAGGTAGTCCATCAGAAACAGGGACACCTGCTCGTTCACGGACAGGTTGCCGGTGCTGAGGAGTTGCCGGTTCCCTTGGTAGTCGGCAAACACCAACGTGGTGGGATTCAGAACCCGTAAAAAGCCCTTGGGCCCCCCGCGGTGCTGGATATACGGCCATCCGGTTTCACTCACGGTCCCCAGATAGAAGCTGTCTCTGGCCGCGATAAACTCCGCCTCCGCCTCGCCGAGAGGATCGCGCAACGGAGCATCGCCAACGGTCGCGGCAGACCCGTAGTAGTGTCGCTGTGCGCGCCGTACGGACTCGGTCATCATCGTCTTGAGATACGTCATCGCCATCGGTTTGTCCTCCGTCGAATCGGCCTGGCAAGGGCTGCCCGTTGCCGGCCGATCTCCGAATCCCTCATGCGTTAGTAGGGTATAAGAAATATATCGATGACCTCGTGCCGCCACGGATTTCGTGATTGGAGCCAACGTTCGATCGCCCTGCAGGATGCGTAAAATGGCTGTCCAGGCAGGCCGCAGCGAGCGAAGAGGCGCTGCATACTCTGAGCCGTACGTTGAGCCTCTGAGCGATGCGAGAACGCCGCTGGCGGTCATTTTCCGATTCCTGCTAGAACACCAGCGTGTTCCACCCGTCACTCACATACCGGCGTAGGCTCAGGAGCCCAGAGGTTCCAGCGAGGGTGTGGTCTTTCTTGAGTGGGACCCCGCACGATTCGACCCCGTCCTTGGCTCCGAAAACATCTGCACAGCCGCACGAGGCACCTTGCACGACATCACGCACGGCATTGTAGAGTCCATGGGCCGGATGGGAGAGCTTGGCGAGTTCCGCCGGCCAGCGGGTACCGGTGCCGTTACACACCACGGCGACTTCATCGCCCTTCTGCTTACACTCGGACGCCAACGCCAAAGCCAAAGCGTTGAAGACCCGTCCCAAGGCCTCTTCTGACCCATGCTTCGGATCGGACATGATGACGATGGCTGTTTTCATAACCCCTCCTGTGAGTTGGTCGCGCAGAGAGCTAACCTTCTAAATAGTATATGAAAGGTTATAGCGAGAGAGACTAACTTGTCAACCTGACATTAATGGGTTATAGATCTCCGAATGAACAAGCAGTTGGGGAGAAGGGCAGGCGGCCAGTTCGTGTTTGTGGGGAATCATCCGTGCTTGGATTTCATCAACACGCAGATGATTGTCAATGGAGCGCCGACGGACCTTCTGGCAAGCGTTGACGATGTCCTCTCCTGGCTTGTCCAGGCCAACCTCTTGTCCAACGCTCAGGTCGAGGTTATCGGAGCGGAACTGAACCACACAGAAGGCCTCTCCTTGCTGGAACAGGCGAAGGCATTCCGGTCTACATTGCGAGACCTGGCAGCGCGAATCGTCGCTCGCAAACCAATCCCTGCCTCAACCATCACGGTCATCAACCAATTCCTGTCCCAACGCCCTGGATACCCGCAGCTCGTCCGAAGGAAAGGCGGGTTTGAGCAACGGTTCCACTGGGCCGCGGCCCCGGTGCCCAACCTCCTTGTCCCTCTCGCGGAAGCCGCGAGCGACTTGCTGTGTCAGGCTGACTTTGCGCTGATCAAGAAATGCGGAAATCCCGCCTGTATTCTCTACTTTTACGATACAACCAAAAATCACACCCGCACCTGGTGCAGCATGCAGGTGTGTGGCAATCGAATGAAAGTGGCGGCCCATTACCAACGGAAGAGGAGCCAAGCAGGGGCGTGACGGGTGGCGAGTAGTTGCCGACTCAGGACCAGGCGCGACAAGCTCAGTCGAGAAGAGGGGGGAAGGAGAGGGCGTGATGGTGTGCGATGCGCGCAGGAGGGCAAGCCATCCGCTGAGTGGTTCCAGCCACGTCAATCCACGCTATCACGATTGCTGTGCCAGGATATCGAGCGTCTGTTGGTCGGGCTGGCCGTCGAAGTATTTGAGCAGGGCGTCTTTGAAGAGGGTGTTGTCGGTGGCGGCTGAAAACAAGGTCATGCAGGATCGGAATTTGAGATAGTCGGGATAACCGAAGATCTCCTCAGCGCTGCGTCCCTCTACATTCAGAACAAGCTGCGTAC
>FKKE01001754.1_pt1 | contig 44100 bp, 67 predicted proteins | sample 1106331 | NCBI WGS metagenome assembly FKKE01 (sample SAMEA3931202, study PRJEB13176) | freshwater metagenome | biome: Drinking water system; feature: drinking water; material: freshwater | place: China | collected 2013-02-06
TCGTGAAGCCGATTGCACAAGCAGCACTCTTATTCATATATAACCCATTATAATAGGTTGGGGGAGCAACAAAGTTACTCCCTGTATAAACATGAACTATAGAGGAACTGACATTTCTAAATTCAAAATCAGAAACAGGAGTACCAGAGACTTCCTTTAACCCATTTGTTAAACCCCAATATCCACTATTACCATTTGCCCAGATTCCAACAATATTTGTTGAAACTACTCTACTCCATACACCGCTACCAACAAGAGACCACTCCCCATCACTAATAGATTTAATCATATTAAGAAATATAGGGGGATTTGTTCCAGTTGCACTTCTTCTGATAATATTAGGAGTTCCTGTTGGGTTTTTTCCAGCAATAATAAGGCCATCTGATGATGGTAAGGAAAAAAATTCAGCATCATCATCAATAACTATATCTGCACCACTAGTAGCTCCAGTAGTTAAAACATTAAGAAGTTTTACTGTTAAATTGCCATCATCTGCTTGAGTTACGATTGCCATTTAATTCGCCCAGATTGAAAAATTTTCAAAACGAACTTGTCCGTCGAAGTTCGCCCACAAGCCGTGTTTGGTGGCAGAAGAATTGAACGAATCCGTCGCTGTCAGGCGTTCTACATCATTCTGATAGACGGTAATGACATCTCCTGATGTAACTTCGAGCCTGATTACATCTCCATCTGCGGTGTCAACTGTGTCAACATCCAGGGTGGTTGTCACTCCTGCGACAATTTTTGTAAGCGCAAAATAATTGATGCTTTCAGAAAACGTGAGAAAAATGTAATTGCTCGAATCGGAAAGTCTCAGTACAAGCCCGCAGTCTCCTCCGTCGCCTGCGACGCTGTTGAATGTGCATCGAACCGAGACTATGGCGTTGGAAGACTCAAGAACGGCAATATGCCCCGCCCCGCTGGATGAGTCGTAGCCCTGATTTCCAGTAACCCCCCAACCCGTTCCGGCTATCTCCTCCCAGGCACTTCCCCCATCTGAGGGAGTTCCTATATCTGTTGTGTCTCCGCGATTAAACGTATCCTGTCTTAAAGGCCCGGGAGTGCCGGAAAGAATTCCTATTGAAGGAAATTCCTTGTAGTGCAGGAACATCAGGTGAAATCTCCCATTGCTATACAACTTACGTTCGATCCTGTAGTGAGTTTCCACGCACCGCTCACGGATTTCATCCCAAGCGGGACGTAAAACGGATGAAGGGTTGAAACGCTGGAAGCTCCGCCTGTAAATACGGTGATTGAAGTTGCATTATCCAGAACTATGACGTTTCCAGGGGAGGTAGTCGCTGGAACAACAAGCACTCCAGCGAGATGATCTCCGGCTGCTCCGGTTGCCCCCAAAGTCTGGGCTGAGACTGACGCTGCGACGGTTTCCCACTCGTCGTAGGAATTTGCGACTTTCATGTTTCCGTGGACGTCTACCTGAAACGGCCCGACGTCTCCGGAAGTTATGGCTTGTGGGGAGGATTGATAAAGACCGCCTACTAGAATATGTTCCGATGTGCTGTCTGTCCAGTCCGCATCATCTACGTACTGAGCGGCCCCTGCTACTGCTGCGACCCATAAGGCTCCGTTTGCATTTACCCTATACGGTACGTAGTCTCCCTCCGCATCTGTAAGAGCTGAGAGAGCGTCGTCTCTTATCGCCCAGACTCCTATTCCCGTGTCGGTAGCTCCGGAGGCGTTGCCTATTGCTTTCCCAAGCTGAGTAGCACCTGTACCGGGAATTACCGTAAGAACGTCTACGTCGCCTATATCCACACCGGAGTTTGAAGCGAGTTTTCCTATCGCAAGAGAGCTCGCCCCGAGGACGATTCTTCCCAAATCATCGGAAAGAAGCTGCCCTACCGCTCCAGAAGAAATAGTACTTGGCGAAGACGAATAAAGAACATGCATCAAAGCTACAGGGAAGTTCGGTCCGACACCCGTCCCGGAGGTGTCCCATTGATACACCCCTCCGTCTATAGGATTGTCGTCGCCGTCGTGAATGACTTCAGTTATCAGTGCGCCCATGCTTTTTACCTTTCTCTGCCTCGCGAATAGCCTTGTTCTGTTCGGCTATCTGCGCGGAAATTATGTTGATCGTCTCTACTACAGGTCTTTTTGCTTTCAGTTTAGAAAGAGCTTCACTGATGACTTCAACCTGTTGTGCGGAGAGATCGAACTTGTATCTCATGAAAGTCCTGGAATATTCAGATATTGAGAGTTGATTGAGTTGTTAAACGCAAGATGCGGGTTGACCGCGACCGTGGAAGTCGTCGTACTGCTGACCGACACTGCTGTAGAAGTAACCGAATGCGGGATGTGAGTCCAAGTCGTAACGGGATCGTCGGAGGTGCGGACGAAATACCCCTCAACGATATAGTCAACGAGGTAATAGTCTTCAACCCCGCCTTTTGACCAGTTTGTGGTATTTGATGAAACCGAAACCCAGCTCGCGCTCCCGCGCGAGACTGGCGTCCAGCTAGCCACTCCATGGCCTCGCCAGTCCGGTCATCAGACGCTGGTCGTTCATTTGTTCCAATGACTTGAAGGCTTGTCTTTCTAACTCCTGCCAAGACACAAGAGTCCCACTAGCAAGCTGAAGAGGTCTTGCTCCTAGAGTCTTTAAAGCCCTTGAAGTGATAAGGTCTTCAGCGTAGTTCGTCCAGGCGTTTTCGGTACCATCGGTCCACGTAGAAGGTTCAAGAGTTCGGACGTAATTCAGGGTTAAAGCGTAGACAGCGTTAGGTGTAGGACCCAACCACAGTTGGTCGTGGGCCATCGCCCAGTCCTGGGGTTGTCCTGTGAGAGTCTGGTATCTGTATTCATCCAAATACCGGCCCCACTGGATCTCGGTCATCCGAAATCTGCGGGAGTTTATCGTTATTTCTAAGTCGTCTAAGACTAAAAGGTCTTCGGGGAGGGAGTAATTCGCTTGAGAGGCGACTGTATTAGCTGTGGCTTGTTCTTCGTTGAACCACCAGCGGGTCTTTTCGTAGTGTTTTACCGCTTGACGCAGTTCTCTATCGATCTGGGTGCCCATATCCGAGCGGTCCAGATCGTCGGCTACCCTTGTTTTAAGGTCTGCGAAGACGGTCATTGCGCCATCTTACGCATTTTTAACAGAATTTCAATATTCCTTAGTTTCTCCCTTCGAGGTCTTGCTGGAGTTCAGGATGCTGAGGAGGCGGTTTAACGAGTCTCAGGCCGTCTCTAAACGAGCTCAGAGACTTTCAAGCCTTCCCCCGAAGTAACTGAACGGCTCGCTTACGTTCAGCCCTGAAATACAAGTCCCTGCACTTCGGGGAACAAAACCTCTGCCAGGAACGGTTCTTCTGGAAACTCTGAGAGCAATGGGCGCATAAAGGCATACGCAAGACTAATCCGTGGCTAATCGCGTGTCAAGGGATAGTTGCAGGAAGGGCGGTGTATGCAAGGACACGCATTGTATATTGGGAGGCGCCAGAAAGGAAGGGGCCTAGCCTAACCTTTCATGCCTTGGGACTCCTGTTCCTCCCCGACCACCTTTCCCGGCTGCGATCCCACGGAAAGCATGCTTAGTCTTGGGCCTTTGCCCTCTCGATATACTCTGCTGCCTTCCTGAGCAGGCTGGGGTCATCCTTGAACATACCAAGCGCCTTGTTGCATCGGGAGCACAGGACATCACGTGTTATGCCTGTCTCGTGGCAGTGGTCCAAGGCCAGGTTACGGTCTGCGTCTCGCCCTCCGCATATCTCGCACCTTCCGCCAGCCGCATCGTAGACCTTGCGCAGGACGACATGAGGTATCTCGTACCTCCAAGACCGGGCATTCATCCTGACGGCATCAGGCTGGTTGTCCAGGATTCTCGATAGTCTTGGCATTCAGTAACTCGCGCTCCAGGTCCTGTATCCGCTGGCTCACGTCACCAAGATTCAGGTTGATCTGTACTGTAGGTGCGTCTTGTCCGTAGATCCTGCGCAGGACGCGCTCTAGCTTCCACTGTTGGGATCGGACAAGCTCCCTTGCCCGCGAAAGGGATACACCGTCCTGAGCGGTTCTAAGCTCATCCTCGGCCTGCTGGTAGGCATGTAATGCGTTTGCTGCCTGGTATTCTTTCCACTGCTCCTGCGCGTGTCTTGCTAGATATCGGTATATCGCTGGGGGGGTAATCCCCATATCGGTTGCGATAGCCTCTATGCCTTCCCCTTTCTCGTATCTCCCGAGAATCTCTGCTGTTCCGCAGGATAGCTCGGCTAATGGCTTCCCGGCATTCATTGCTACCAGTCCAGCCTTTGTATGCTCTGGGACGTTGCTCAGGTCCATTGTCTAGCCCATATACCACTCTGGGTCATACGGTCTGCGCTGCCCTGTTTTCTTGTTGACCCACCATTGCTCATTTGTCTCTTCATCGCAAAGGTATTCCCATGCCTCTTCCCTGCACAAGACAAGGGTTACCTCTGGCATATCGTTGGGGTCTGGCCTCATAACGGAAGCCATCTAATTAGCTTGGTCTCTTGCAATTGCATCCAAAATGCCTCCTCTAATGTGGCGGCACCACTGTATTCTGCTGTCGTGAATAGCATGCGCCGTTTCTTTTTCGGCTCCATCCATTCATACGTTAGATGCATATAACTCCTTAGGGTGGGCTGTGGCCTGTCGCCAAATCAGGCTTTGTGAGGCTCCGACGCAGACTTATTAAGCCGGTTTCTCGGTGCTTTCTGCGCCGCAACAGCCCATAGATCATTATATTACTACTGACGTTTTGCGGCAGCCAACGGCACTATGTGACGATTATTGTCAGTCAATGCTGGATAAAATGTCAATGTATACACTATTTTACCGCATTTTGAGGCTAGCATGGGGATTGCATGTAGTTCTAGCGTAGGCTAACCAATGGAGGGAATTATGATGATACTGGATATTGGCAAGTCAGAGCGCGGGTGGGAAGTCACTTACGATGGCATTTTCGGCGCAGAGGAGGACACGCCGTTTTTTGCAACGGAAGCGGAAGCCAGATCAAGGTGCGAGCAAGAGGCCGCTGAGTGGCGCGCTTGGAACAACTCCGGCCTTGCCGACGCGCCGCATCTTGATAATTACTAAAAATGTCAATAGCCGACCGAATCCGCAAACCGCAAGTCAACTGAATGGAGGATCACATGACAACCGAACAGATACGCTACATTGAGTCACACCTAGTTTCTGGACTTCGCGTTATCCGGCAACACCGCAACCGCAAGATGATGCGCGAGGCGGTCATGAGAATTCGTCAGCTTCGCGGAATCTTGGAAGTTCGCGCATCTAACTAGGAGCTCAGACCAGTATGGATAAGACGCTAATCGGGCGATTACGCAAACGCGCTGAAATACGCCGAAGCATCCCAAGGGGCGAGCCTGACCGCATCTCGGATATCTTGGAAGAAGCCGCTGACGCACTTGAGTCCATGGCCACAAAGGAGAAGCGGGTATTTCATTATTTGCATGACCTTGTAGGATATTGCGGTCATTGCGGCAACAGTCAATGTGACGCTAAATACGACCATTCCGTCTTGCCGGAATACATTCTAACTAACCACCTGATCGAAGCTTTCCACGCTGCTGATAAAGCCATTGAGGCCAAGGAGGTGACAAACGAACGACTACGAATGTAATTGAGCCCATATATAACAATCCATCTGCCCCTTCCAAACTTCAGCAACCGACTCTAATTTAGTCTTGGGATTATAACCAATCTCCCTTTCGCATTCATAAACCAATATCTTCTCACCATGTTCTATAAAACTGTATTTTATGGGCGCTCCGCATCGTACGCATCTGCGTGGCATACGGTAATTCATCACAAGTCCTAACCTAATCTCCTCTGGGCGGCTTCCAGATAGTCCAGGACAGCATCCCGGTCTATCCCCTCCCAATTACACCTCTTTTGTATTGCAATTCGGTATTGCCTCAATAAATGCCTCCTGCCCATATCTGAACACTCGGCTGAGTAAGTCCCTATCCTGTCAATAAAGACTTTCTCATTGTCTGTCGTCCAGGCGACTTCACGCTTTTCTTTAAAAGACCAGTCTGAAAGGGTTGGTATGTTCATTTCTTTGCCTTTGGAATAGGAACCAACTCGGCGGCTGGAGGCTTGCCTTCAATATATTTGAATTCGAGCCCCACATGGCGAGCAACATCGCGGATAGCAGTTTCTAAGGTGATCTCAATGCTTTTTCGGAACCCCCGGTCATAACACGTGGCATATTTCTCAAGCACCTCATATATCCGCATTGTCGGCTGCTTGTATGTCACCGAGTTCTCAAGCTCACGAATGCGCTTGTTTAAATCATCCCACTCGCTCTTGCTAATCCACATTTGAATACCTTTCTATAAGCTCCTTTAACTCGTTGATCGTGTATTTCTTTGTCGTATGTTTAAGTCTCATTAACTCATCTACCGTAGACTGGCCGTATTTCTTAACCATGACTTCGTAGTATTCAGCCTGATCCCCGTGTAACCATCTATTACATCTGGGGCACTGACCGGCCGAATTCAGTTCATTCCAGCGGGTAGCGGAAAACTGCCTTGGAATAAAATGCCCACACTCCAATTCAGTAAACTGTCCGCAGGTAATACAATTGCCCTTACCCTCTGAATTTGTGTCTCTTTTCCTTATCCAGGCTGAGAAGACTTTATCCAGCTTTCTGCGCAGAGAGGATTGGGTTTGTTTACGCATCGGCCACATGCTCCCAACCCACCCCGCGCCTGATCCGCTGAATGAGTGTCCGATGAACGCCGAACTTTTCTGCCAATTCCTTTGTTTTCTTGCTGGTCCTTATCTCGCGGACCGCCTCATTTGTTAATTTGTGCCGCGCATTCTTAACGCCGACACGACGGCGCGTCGGAGACCAAACCGCAGTCTTTGCCGCCTCTTCTTCTGTCCAGCCCAATTCAAGCCGATTCCATATGTTTCCTATTGATATTCCCCACCTACGTGACGCTTCGGCCATAGTCATCTGCTCACCATCAACTACAAGAATTCTGTTGCCGCGCATATTGTTCATCTGCACGATCTTGCTTGCCCAACGGCAGTTGCTTGGCTCGTAGTTTCCGTCGTTATTTATCCTGTCTAGGCTGTGGCCGTCTGGGCGCGGCCCCATATCAGCAACGAAATTGGCAAAGTCCTTCCACCGCTCGCAATAGGTAATTCCCCTCGCGCCGTAGTATTTGTACTGCGGCTTTTTTGGGTTGTCGCACCTGTATCGCATCTCAACCCAGGTTTTATAGAGAGAATGCTTGCGAAGTCCGTGTGTCCTCATACCCTATGCGCCCTCTCATTTGCCGACTGTGTTTGCCACGCAAGGACTTTTGTCTCCGCAGCGGATCTCAGGAACCTACGCCTCTCGTCCTCGTAGATAGCCTGCTTATAAGCATCAAGAGCGGCTACATAAGGCCCGGAGATCCTTGCGGACATCTCAGCCGCAGCCATTGAGCTTGCTTTGGACTGAGCCTGTTCTTGAGCAAGTACGACCTTTATCCATTCGGTCATGTAAAGTCTTTCAGCACGGGCTTGAGCGTCTTTCTCTGCGTTATCCCTCAACCAAGAGAGACATTTATCAACCTCATCTTCGGAGATCACTTGTCTTTAGCCTCGATGGCTTTACGCCTAAGTTTCAGAGCAGCATTAGCTGCGCGATGGCAAATCCTGCAGACCCTATACCCGCCCTTCTTCAATGCTGTGTTTGCCTCATCCAAAACATGTCCATGCGGGCAATGCGTTTTTGGTTTATGCGCTGGCTCCATTATTTGATCGGTTGGCGCTCCCCGCAAAAACCGCCTCCTAATAGTCTCATGCGCTAGGCCAGTTTTCCGCGACCACTGGGCGATGGTCAGCGTCTCGCCAAGGTGTGTAATAAAAACGTTATCGCGCCTGTTGTTCTGCTGTTCTTCTGGTGTTGCCCAGCGACAGTTGCTAGGCTCGTAGTTGCCGTTTACATCAATGCGATCCAGTGTCTTACCATTTGGACATTCACCCATATCAGCAAGAAATACGGAGAACTCTGACCACCTATCGCAAACAGTAATGCCACGACCGCCGTAGACGGGGTATTTAGGGTTATTGGGATCAAAGCAGCGGCGGCGCATGCCGTGCCATGCGACATACGTTTTTGTGCCAACACCATTCCGCATGTGCCCATGAACGTATTTCGATCCACTTAGTCTATGCTCAAGCCCTATCATTTAGCACCTGCCTCGCTTCCTCTACGAATTCCTTTCGTACCACGCCCTTTCCCCACCGCTCCTCTGCTTGCAGGACTTCTAAAGCTGTTTCCTTGCTCATCCGCTTCTTATAGCCTGCTGTCTGATCGGCGGTGATGATGTGTTCCTTCTTCGGTGTGTTCACATTCTTCCCACGGAGGGGTTTCGCAGTCGCAAAACGTAATTGGTTCTAGAGGTCGTGTCCTAATGACATTGCCCTCAACACCGACCACTTCCCAATCAATCTCCGGACAAGCTTCAAACAGGTTTGATTGCAAGGTTTTCCCCAGGTCACCCCCTACCCCCTACGACTTAGGAAGTAAAAGATGACAAAGTCTCACTCGGGTTATCGCCCTTTCGGACCCTGCCGGCTGCTATCCCGAGTAACCCCGCAGCGATGCTTACCGGCCTTCTAATAGCATCTACTCGTTTCGCTCCGCGCAGCCCGAGGTCGGCCCTTGGTAAAGTCCGGAGTACTTGTTCGTGCCGGTTTACGTTACCGACAAACGCTGGCTCTAATTTTCTCCAGCCGCCACCGCAGTTTGATTTCCAGAATTGCGGCTTCTGCTTCCAGAATATTCGGCACGAGTCTCTGGGGAACCCGATTTCACAAAAGCCCACTCGGTAGCCTTAATAGGCTCTGGCTGCCTTATTTCATGTGTTGCCCCACTTTATGTGGGCCATCAGTGGCCCGAAGTGAAACACCAGTTTCCAGTCATGCTCTGTATTCCACCTCATGCCGAACAAACATCCATTTGTCTCCATACAAAATCTAATTTCGCAAAACGGCCATGCCAGCGAAATAAGGCACCTATGGCCAGGAGGATTACTGTCTGTAGTCATAGTTATTGGTTACAGCCCGCACACTCTTAACTACGAAGTGCGGTCGAATTCCACTTCAAACGCCCCGTAAATCAGCACTACAAAGCTGACTATCAGGCTCACTCCTATGTAGACCTCAAGCACGCTTGATCACTTTCTCAACCACCCACCCAGAATGCCCTCTCAACCAATGTATAGCCCTCAGGCGCTTCTCTTCCAGAGAGGGGTTGGTATAACCCCTTCCGTATTGAGCGCGGTACTGGAGCGGTTTTACGAGGGGCAGGGAGTAATCCCAGGCTGTGCCGTCGTTAATCATGACACCTCGAATAAAAGAGGGGCGACGGCGGGATCAGAACCGCCGCGCCCCGAAAGTCCCGCACCTTGGGAGGAGTCGGCGCGGGGCATGAAGTCTTTGTCCATGATTACAGTGAAGCATAAGCTATGCCAGTAGCGTTTGTGAGGCAAGAACCAGCAGACCATCGTAAATGATGTCTTTAATGTGCCGCAAAGTGTCACTCTGGTAGAATTATTGTCACATTCACACTAAGCCATGTTTTTACACAGAAAACTCGCATAAATCGCTGTTTTGTGTGCCGTAAACCGTCACATTACAAGTTTCGTGCCAGACTGTTTATGCGGTATTTGCGGTGTTTTCTGGCTGGCACGCTCATTGCTTCATATCAGGCATGACGAACGAACAGCGCAAGTTCCTTAATGAATCGAGCGGTCAGTACTTATATGACACGATACTCGGGTTTATCAAGGCGTTCAATCTCACTCCTGAACAAGCTGGAAGGCTGATAGCAAAATGGATAAAAGAGACATATTAGACTTGATTGCTGAGGTTTCCGGGCTGGCGGTAGTTGTCTTGGGGCCGCTGGCGATTTGTCTACTATTGATATGGGGGTAACATGAAAACACTCGACCGTTACGCTGAAGCATTGTCAAATCTGATTCTACTGGCGCTTATCGCCTCCCCGTTCTGGGTGCCGATTGTCTACTTCTTCAGCCACTAACATGCTTACGCTTCCAGAAGCTTGTGAGGCTTTCGCTGACCTGATCGAGGCTGTGCCTGCGTTGTGGACTCATGACGCATACGCCCGCACTTCGTCTGACCTGGAAACAGAACCTGGCGATCCAAAGGCGGTTTGTTGGTGCGCAGTTGGCGGAGTTATGGCGGCAACTCGTCGGAAGTATGCAAAGGACGTTCATAAGTATCTGACCACGTTTGGAGTAAAGCTATTTGGAGAACCGGCGCTTACGGTCAACGACGTGCTTGGACGCAAAGCCGCAATCAAGATGCTCCGCGCTGCCGCGAAAGGAAAACCATGACCGACACAACCGTATTCTGGTTCGTAATGTGCTGCTACTTGGTGTCTGTGGTGTGGGGGGTGTGATGCGGGAACTCGACCTCATTGCTTTAGCGTTTCTGGCTGGTCAAGCCTTTACATGGATAGCCGGATACTTGGGGCACTTTATTCAAACTTACATTCAGTGAGGACTATATGGAAATAGAAAGCCGCAGGGCCAAGATGAAGGCGAATGAAGAGGAGCAATTTAACAACTGGATTGCAAAGTCCGAGACCAAGCTCATGTTGAGCATGATTCCTCAAGCCGAAAATCCTGATGTGGTAAAGCTATTGCTCCGCTCCGCATATGACGCCGGTAATGCGGCTGGCGGCGCGAACGTCATGATTGAAGTGGTTGAGGCAATGCTGAAAGATCGACCCAAACAACCGTAATGGGGGTGTGACATGGATCTATCAGAAGTAGAGAAGTTTGAAACCAAGGTACTGAAGCCTTCTCAGGCAATGAGGATCGGGGCGAGGATCAGGCCGCAGTGCGGGGGACACTATTTCTTCAAGGGCAGGAGTTGCGCCATTGGCGCGTGGATGGAAGGGCTCGGTGTGCCATACGTTCACGGAGCTGCTGTGGTTGACTATCCGGACTTGGCCAGAGAGCTTCGTGTTATGAGCAAGGATTACTTCGAGAAATACAAAAAGACAATCACGGAAGATAATGACTCCTGCATGTCCCGCGAAGCTATCGCTGACCGTCTTGAAGCCATAGGGTACTGATATGACTCTGCCGCACATCATTACTATTGTTTGTGCCGCGCTGAGCGCCGTAGCAAGCGCCAGCACATCGAATTGGGGCGCTTTTTGGTGGGCGCTGTCTGCTGCGACATGGGCCGTAGCTCACGCCTACAAGGTTGTTTGATATGGATCAATCAGACGGAAACCTCGCAGCCCTTCGAAAGTATGAACAGGACGCAGACGAAGCCGATGAAGTCTTGGATTCGTTCTCCGAAGAAGCTACTGAAGAGCTTGTTACAGAGCTGCTTGACGGAGAAACCATCCGTAGCGGGCATTTCGGCTGGACGCTGTTCGATCTCATAGAAAACGAGCAGTTCGCTAACCACGTCGTTCGGATCATAAATGCAGATACCGACGAGCTTGTAGAGATTCAGGGCGAACTCAGGGGTATTTGTGAAAGAGCCGTCCGTAAGTGGGTCGCCTCGGATGTGGGGCAGGAGATTGTGGCTGACAGGTGTTGGGAGCAATCATGATAAAAGCTTGGCATTTCGTTGGTGACAAACTGCGTGATGGTTGTCCAATACCGAAAGACGGGGTATGGCTGGAATACTGCGGCCATCTTAAGATGTGTGTGTCTGGGCTTCATGCTTCCAAAGATCCGTTCGATGCGCTGCAATATGCGCCAGGGAGTACGTTATGCAAGGTTGAGTGCGCTGGAACGATAATAGAGGGAGATGACAAACTTGTTTGCTCCAAGAGGCGGATTGTAGCAAGGATGGATTTCGAGGAACCTCTTCGATATTTTGCTCGCATGCAAGCCTTATCTGTTATTCATTTGTATGATGCGCCTGATGTTGTTCTTGATTATTTAATGACTGGCGATAAATCTTTGCGGGCCGCAGCATGGGCCGCAGCAAGGGACGCAGCATGGGACGCAGCAAATGCCGCAGCAAGGGCCGCAGCAAGTGCCGCGGCATGGGACGCAGCAAATATCGCAGCAAGTGACGCAGCAAATGCCGCAGCAAGGGACGCAGCAAGTGCCGCGGCATGGGACGCAGCAAATGCCGCAGCAAGGGACGCAGCAAGTGACGCAGCAAATGCCGCAGCATGGGCCGCAGCAAGGGACGCAGCAAGTGACGCAGCAAATATCGCAGCAAGTGACGCAGCAAATGCCGCAGCAAGGGACGCAGCAAATGCCGCAGCAAGGGCCGCAGCGGGGAAAGATTTCAATACCCTAGTACGCGAATGCTTTGAGCAAACATGAGCTATGTGCAGTGGTGGTTTGAGAAAGGATTGGAGGAACTATATGAATGCGAGCGAGAGTTTGAAGGAATTAGCAACGGCGCTATCGAAGGCGCAGGCAGAAATCAAGGGCGCGCTGAGGGACACGACGAACCCGTTCTACAAGGTGAAGTATGCGGACCTCTCATCAGTTGTCGAAGCGATCCGTGCCCCGCTTGCTTCTTCGGGGTTGTCGTATGTACAGATTGCCCACGACTCGGAGAACTGCGCGAAGATCGAGACGGTCATTCTCCATTCTAGCGGTGAATGGCTCTCCTGCGGCACTGTAAGCGTTCCAGTATCGAAGGAAGACGCCCAGGGGTTCGGGTCAGCTTTAACCTATGCTCGTCGTTATGGCCTCTCTGCGGCCTTTGGTGTGGCCCCTGAAGACGATGACGGAAACGCGGCAGCAAAAGCCGCCCAGAAGACCGGGCTGATAGTGGATCAGGAGCTTGCGATTGAAGGCATGGCTGTTGAAGTAGTCGCTGCTTTGCGACGAGAAGCAGAGAAGATCACAGCAGACTTCTACACCATCGGTGCGAAAGCAGCGTTAGGCAGTTGGAACGCCTTCAAGAAAGGCGCTAGTGAACAGGAAAGAGATGCCTGCTGGAAGTTCCTAGACTCTAAGGTAAGGAGCGGGATCAAGAAGGCAGGGGAAGTGAAGGAGGCTGCATGATTGAACGCACACAATGCACCAAAGAGAATCCAGCACCAAAAGACGCGAATCTACGAGATTTCTACCATCCAGACGCCAAGTATATGGGTGATGACTATGGGAGTCTTGCAGACGGCGGAAGCTATAAGAAGTACGAATGTCCTCACTGTGGCAGAACATTCTACGAACAACTCCCGGACTGAACAGATGAGCGAACTGAGCCGGAAACTGCCTACGATTTACTCTAGCGGTCCGGGATACGACGCGGCAATGGAAATAGAAAAGCTCGAACGCGAACTCGCCGCCGGCAAAGCGCGAGTGCGAGAGCTTGAGGCGGTATCAATGCGCCGCCATGACATTTCGCGGCAGTTGAGAGAATTGTTCGTCACTCTCAAGCCGTATCAGGATTATGTCGTGTTACTGGAGGCAGCAAATGTCCTTGATAGTTAAATGCCCCGTTTGCAATAAAGAACACGAAAACGAAGTGGATCAATTTGCAGACCATATATCTGCTTACGGTGGGGTTGAGGCTTGGCAAATGTGGAAGGATTTTGCGCTTGGCTTATTGGGCGGGAGAGAGCGAGCCAAAGCCGAACTCGCCGCTGCGCTCAAGGCGAAGGAGGAGGCGGGGCGGGATGCGGAGAGGACGCACTCTGTCATAGCGCGGCTAGATGAGTCACTGTCAACTGGTTTCCTGCTAGGGAACTTCAATGAGCCGATAGATAGTTATGCTAAGCGGTTGCTGCGTGTAATTCTTGTTGAGTTTGATCGCGCCGCCGCGAAGGAGGGGAAATGACATACGCACATAAAGACTTCACTGGAAGTTTGTTCAAGAACACCCGCAAGGAAAAAGACACACACGCTGATATGACAGGCTCCGCTCTAATAGACGGGGTTGAGTATTGGGTTTCTTCGTGGGTTAAGGAGGGGAAGGGTGGCAAGTGGCAATCTCTCTCCTTCAAAAAGAAAGACAAGCAGGAAGCGAGGAATCCTGAGAACCAGCCGCCACGTAAAGAACTGGACGTGGATACCCCGTTCTAGCGACAAGCCCTCACCAAGTCCCGAAGTAGAAGATAATCCTTAACTGCTTCTTCCGTAGCTGTACCATCGGGCAGTCGTTCGATCTCGTCTGCGAGTCTTTTGGAGAACCCCGCGTCGTAGATTTTTAGCTTGGGACAAGCGTCAGAACTTGCCGTCGCGCAGCCGGTCGATAACAGTGCGCTTGTCAGGAGGATTAAGAGCAGCTTCAAGCTGTTTGTCCTTTATTTCTGCGTTCTTCTCGGCCATATCTTTTTTGACATCGGAACGACCTGTTCTCATGGCGAGCCACACCACGACGCAAAGAATCAGGATGATGAAGCCTGAGAGGTACAGAGAGATCACTTCGATTCTAGCGGCTTAGTTGTGAGCAAGCGAAGAATATACGAAACGACACCAATCACAGAAAGAACAGTCCCGGAGTTATCCTTGAATACCTCTTGCACTGCTTCTACGTTTCCGGTCAAAGCCGCAAGCACAATAAGAATCAGAGAGAACCACGCAGTTTTAGACTTCAGGCTACCTAACAGCTTATCCATATCAATCTCCTTCTAACAGGTTAATCAAGAACAACAACACTATCTCCACCACAAAAACAGGGATAAACACCGCGATAACGGCGTAACGCAGGGCTTTACGTGCATAAGGGTATCACCATTATTTGACTCCATCATGCTCCATTGAGTAGTGATTCCCATCTGGTTTCGGTTTCCCATCTTTGTCCCTAAAGTCTCCACCCCACCTGTTCAGCGGATGCAGAGTCTTCCAGAAAGTCCCTAGCTGTCTGTGGTCTTCCGAATCCTGTAACCACACCCCGTCTTTAAACAGGTTCCAATCCACAGCCAGCCTCAAGCCATGCAGGGTGTTTCGTATTCCAACCCCGGCTTTTGCATTCAGAGCCGCTTGTTTGGCGGGCCTGAAAGCTTCTCCGAAGGTCAGTTCATATCCGGCTTTGTAGACCCAAGCTATGAAGTGATGCTGGTTCCACGCGAAGATCCTCTGCTTCTCGCCTAGCTTCAACATATTCGGCGGGATGAGCAGAAGCCGCTCTATGTTCATCATTTACCATCTACACAGGCATTCCAGGCATTCGCCCACCACGCCCCAGGACCGCCTTCGTAAGCAAAAGCCTCTTCTATCTTCTTTAAAATGCTTTCCCTACGTTCTTCGCTAATATCCGGAGCGTTCTGTGCCCTACCGGCGATCTGGTTCTTAGTCCTACCTTCCATTGCGTAACGAGTGATAATCTCTTCGTCCTGCAAGAGCTTTCCGCACTCCATCTCACGGACCATCTTTCCTTCGATCATCCCTTCCGAAGAGGCAGTTCTCTTGAACTTTCCTGACCTCTCCCCGTACTCCAGAGCGCATTTCTCAGTGACTTTAAGGCCTATTTGTGCAGCGAATTCTTTATCCAGAGCCGGTTTCTTCCCGCCAAGCAGAACGGCTACCTCTTTCTTTAGATTCGCGACATAAATATCTCGTTCGTCTGAGTCTTTCTGAGTCTTCGGTGGGTAGGCAAAAGAGACGTTGATCTTTTCAAGTTCATACCCTTCAGCGACGGTATAAACCATCGAAGCGGCTAGTCGCCCCTTTGAAACGCATTCCATAATGTCGTCTGCTTTTGAGAGAGACGGGGCGAGAAAAACACAAGCTACCAGTACTAACCAGATCCATTCCTTCAGTGTATTCATGGTGCGCTCCTTAAAAATACCTCGTTTTTGGGCATGTTCCTACCCAAATTGGGTGGGGCGGCTGGGGTTTTGCCCATACCCAGTACACTCATGAATGAGCTCTGGTGCCGCCCCTTATGTTATGAATCATGGCATATCTGGCCAACTGTGGTTATGCTTTATGCGATTTTGCCGCCTTGGAATAATAGCAAGATTGTACTCTACATGGAGACCGCACACGGTTTTGCCCCGTAGTGGCACTATATGGTCAACGTCAAACTTTATTCCTAGCGCAGCCTCACGCCTTGCACGCAAATCATAAATCTCATCAATGAAGAAATGATTGGCCCATGCTGGACACGCTTTTAGCAAGCGCGTCTGGCGCCTCCTGGTTATGGCTAATCGTCGGCCCGCGTTCTTGTTGGCCCAATTCTTTCTCATGGCATCAAAGCGTTCTTTATTATTTGCTCGCCACTTAGCAGAGGCTATCCGCTTTCGCTCTTTTTTAACATGATCTGGCAATGGCGGGCCCATGAAGCGAGGTTGTTTATTCTCCTTATGCCACTCTAGCATTCGCGCTTTATAACGATCATGATTCTTTAGCGCCCAATTCATGGCGTCTTGGCTATGGCATGGTTTGCAGCGAGCGCGTGGCCTTCCTCGGCACAGAGGAAACTCTGATATCTGTTTTGTTGCACCACATCTTGTGCAAGTCTTAGACTCCAATGATTTCCCCTCTAAATTCGACGTGGTCATCGTCCCATTTATGGATTATTTCTGGCCACAAAAGCCTACCATTCCTGAATGTCAATAAAACAAACCCTGCCCTCCATGATACTGGCGACGCCTCAGTGTAATTAATGAACGGCTCAGAATATGGATCTGCTAGGCAACCAGTGTCAACGCCCCACCTCGTCCCGTTGTAGTCTGAAATGGGCATAACTTTAAGCGAGTGGAGATGACCCGTGATAATCGTCTTCCCGGCCCACAAGGTATTGTTGTGCGGGGCGTGTATTCCCGATTTAAACCTATGTTTTATAACGACATCTTCGTTGACGTCTATCCGCCAACAAGGGGTCCAGCCTTGGATATGATCTTTTAGATGGATCCCCTTGATACCTTTGTACTCCGGGGCCGCAGCAGCAAGCCGCGATTCAAACCTTAAATCGTGATTCCCTGCGGGCCAAAAGTGTGAGGAATTCGGTGAGGCTATGTATAGCCTGTGTAGGTAGTCTTCTACGGCTTCGAGCTCTTCCTGAACGGTGGGTTTTTTCTCCCAGCCTATCGAGGGCCAGCGCGCAATCGACGCCCCGTCAAATACATCGCCATTGACAACAACGCCGTCCGGTTTGAATTCTTTGGCGAATATAAGAAAGGCTCGTTGACAAGCCGTTAAAGGGCCGGGCCACAGGTGAATGTCAGAACCTATCAGTATCCGCCCGTTTTTGATCTTGTATGTTGCTACAGCTTTTTGGTCTATTGCTGCGGAGTTGTATCTTGGTCTTGTGTCATATTGAGGAAGACTTATCCCGTGCTTCATTTCTAAAAACCGTCTTCGTCTTTGTACTGTAGTTCTCGCCATCCCCAATCTTTTGGCAACCTCACCAGCGGACTGAAGCTCTCGGTAAAGACTGATAAATTCCTCTTCTGACGCTTTAGGAAGGCTCATTAGAAGTTGGCAGGGTCGTACCCGAGATGCTTACAGACTTGCCGGGCAAGTTTGCCAAACTGGTTGTTGTGGGGGTTTTTATCAGGAAGTCTTCCCAAGGCGTCTTGATGTGCATGCACAATCTCGTGTGCCACAGCAAGAACAAGACTTTGAAAGGTCGAGACTTTCGCGCTTGAGACTCTGATTGTTTTCGTGTTCGGATCGTAATCCGCCCACTTCGAGACGAGATGATCTACAGCAAAATTCATTCTCGCAGGCAGTTTCCACTTGTCGAACGGGGGGAATTTGAGCAGGCATTTATACACTGCCTCTACTGTAGCGTCAGTGACGGGAACCATGAGTTATCCTCAACCTCGATTTCTATTTCGTCACCATCCACACGAAAATACCAATCCCTTCCAGGAGTACAAATAAGAAGGACTCCGTTTACATATCCAACACCTACGATTCTTTGCATCAACAAAGGCTCTAGATTCTCGGTCTGCATTTAGTTCCTCTCGAAGTCTCTGGAGCGCATTCTCTTTCTTAAAGAGTCGGGCATTTCAAGATTAAGCCTTGCTCTTTGTTCTGGAGTTAAAGTCATTATATAGTTTAACTCCCTCTGCGCTTCGGTAGTCTCCTGCTGTCTCGCGGAGAGTTGATCCATCCTCATTACAAGAGCGTCCTCGTCCTTGTCTCTTATATTCTCATGAGCGTATAGCATGACGCCTATCATACAAACAACAGTGAATGTAAGGCTTGTAATTACACTTATCCCGCGAATCTCTATATACCCAGACCCCCAAGGAACGGGTATCCTGATTGTCTGCCGCCTGCCGTTTTCGTGGTCGGTCATTTCTTTATGTACTGCACGCAACCGCGAATAAACCCTGTCGTGGCGTTTATAGCGGATTGGTCAATGCCGCCAGTTGCAACATTGGTTCCGGATTGCTTAAGTGCGATGACAGATGTATTCCCTGCGACCACAAGTCCAATTGAATAATAGTCCGCACTGAATAAAGTTATATTGTTCCAGTCAGAACAATACCCAGACCCAGGAAAGGTAAGAGAATTAAACGCCACATAAGGAAGGCCGGCTATTTGAAGACTGCCAACCATCGCTACTGTATTCCCTGACAATCTGAGATCGAACCATGCCGTTACCATGTGGCCGTCAACTCTGTATTGCCCGGACTGGACTGAATATGTATTTGTCCCGGAAGTAGACGCGCCCTGTAGCACTGGTGTCCATGCTACATAACCAGATGTTATTGTTGGGAGGCTTCTAAGCGTGCCGTTTTCGTCTATCCCAGAAAGGTTGGATGGTGCACCCTCAATGAGAACGTTGTAGTTCGCGCCAGTAGTAAATACGTCCGACAGCTTTGTTAAAGTCCCTCCTGAAGTACTGAAATCAGTCCCGTCTATCTTCAACGAAGATGTCGATGTTTCAAGACTGATTGATGTGGTATAAGATCCGCTGGATTTAATGAATGATCCACCAGTGAAGCGCGCATACCCCTGGTATATGAATCTCGTGCCAATATCTGTATAAGCTTCAAAATTACACCTGTCGAACAGGCAATTAAAAGCTACATCTACCCCGTCGTTTGCAACCGTTGCGCCAAAGAGACCCCAATTGCTGCCACTATCAAGGCCATTACAACCTATGAAATGTCCGCCCCCGTATGTGCGATAGCCGTACTTTCCAGAAGTGCCAATTGTGCTGGCGTAGCAATTTATAAATGTAGTTGTGATTCCGCCTTCGACAAAGAAGCCATGTCCAGTAGTTGAACTGACAAACACATTATCGAATACAGAACTGAATTCATCCTCTATGTGTACCGCGTTTCCTATAGAAGATATGAGTAAATCCTTAAAGCGACTTACATAGGTAAGCTTTGTAAACAGTATGGCGCTGGAAGTCCCAGCCCCTCCGGTCAAATTCATTCCCTCTATTGTTATTTTGTTATACGAAAGGCTTGGGGAATCAATAAAACAGCTAACCCCGGCGCCGGTATAGTTGATGGTTGTGAGCCCCATCCCGGCGCCGAATATCTTTTGTACATCCGCAGTCTGGTAAAGACCTGAAGTTACAGTATGCGTTCCCGCCGGAACGTAGACGTTCTTTCCTGTATTCAGCGCGTCCTGTATAGATGCGAAATCGGTGCTTGTTACGAACTCCTCATTCTTGTCATGCTGAGTTCTCGCGACAGAATTTGTTGACGAGTTCTTTACTCCTATAAGAGCGTCTCCATTATTTACAACAGATGTATCCTGAAAAGAAGTAAAGTTCGCATCGCCCTCATCATGCGTAAGAGCAGAACCTTTAATTCCTCTTAGAGTAAGCCCCATTATCTACGACCCCACTCCCAACCGAGAGTCGTGATACGAAGAGTCGTAGAGGCTGCGTGTGCTACGGTTCTTATTTGTGCGGAAGCATTTGTTCGTACTTCCATATAAACCGAACCAGCGTCTTGAGGAGAGTCGGTGTCGATCTTAAGACTCGCAAGCGGAGCTGCTGTGGAGCTTACGGCTTCATTGTTTACATCTGGAGAACTTACGTAAACCCCCGTATTCCCCACACACGAAGCATATACATTCAGCTTCGCTTTTACCCTGAATCCAACAGGAACGGAAATAACCCTGCTGTTAGCAGTAGTGTCTTCTGTTACATCAACATCCAGCGGAGGATCTAACCAAAGAGTCTCTAGTCCGCCTCCTGCGGTCTCGATGGAGTGGAATGTTATAATCGCCCCACCAGTCCTGCGGAACCAGCCTATAAGCCTTTTGAATCCGTAGTTCGCGGGCATTGTAGGGGCTGTAGCAGAGAGAGAAAACAAAACATCAGTAACACCTGTATCTGCTCGTTTTATCGCCCATACGAAGTAATCCGAGTTTCCTACCGCTCCGGTGTCCAGACCTCCCTGGTTCGACCCGACAGCCCACGCGACATCTGACTGCTTCGTGATTGCAGAAAGAATAATATCGTGTACGTTAGTCGCGTCTCTACATTGACCTGCGGATATATCTATATCGTTTGTCGCGTCTCCACTGCTGTTAGATTGTACGAGACCTTGAATCCACATCGCCGGGAAGGCTAGATTATTACTCGGCACGAAAGGATTCAGAATTCCAACAGCACCGGAACTGAGACTCGAAGAAAGGTTTGAAGAACTTACTGTAACAAGCGTATTAGCCCCGCTGGGACTTGATGCTATGACATCACCGTAAATCGTTACTCCACCGTCTACCATCCTGAGTCTTCGACGGGCGGTGAATATGTCTGTAGCAGTTCCAGAGACTAGAAAACTATTGTTACTTTGTCTTACCCAAGTAAAGCCGTGATTGATCCATTCGGCGTCTATATACCACCTTCTAACAGCGGCCATGACTTCTCTTCCGGAGTCGTTTACTCCGGACGGGGGCATGCCCTCTAGCTATGGCCAGCCATCAGGAGAGGCGGAATTATTAGACGCCGCCGATGTAGTCCATGAACTTATATTTGACATGAACTAGCTCCTGATAGCTGGCTTTTCTCCGTATAGTGCTTCATAATAGAGTACCAGGTGGTTATAAAAGGAAATGCAACCATGCCTAATCTAATAGATTTAACAAAAGAACGTGTAAACCCGTTTAAGGGATACGACCCGGAAAACTGCATCTGGATACCTTTCAGCGAACAACAAAAGCGGAAAACCAATTCACGAATAAAAAGCGTAGAAGAACTCAGACAACTTGTAATAAATTTTTGTGATGCATCAAACGTGGACTTGAATACGTTCGCCAAGTCATTAACCGACACGTAACCGTCAGGACTCGCTGAGTTGTTAGAAGCTGCTGAAGTAGTCCAAGTGGAGATGTTCGCCATATCAATGCCCTCGGTTGGCGGACATCATTTCGTACGCAGCCACCCCGCCTCTGGCGACGTTCTTTGGAACACTTTCAGCCCCGGAATAGAGCATTCTCGCTAGAAGAGACTTAAACCAGGAACTTCTATCCCCCATAAACGCAGCCCCTGCGATGGGATTTTCTGCGAGCAACGACAAACCAGCGACGTTTTTATTCATTTCAGTCATAGCCCGTCTTTCAGCGACTTCCAGAGTCTTGATAAGAGCCGACTCTTGTTTGTTCCACGTAGACACAGAAGGTACTTTTGTGGCGATTTCTTCCTTGAATCCACGAGTAAGAGCTTTCACCGCTTCTACAGCTGGTGTTTTTCTTTCTCCGTAAGCTACATCTCCTAAAGCCTTCCCAAATCCCTGCTTGAGCTTCTGCGCAAGCTGTATAGGGATTTCATCGGTGTCTTTAATTGCCGGATGCTTTAAAAACTCATCCATTACTTGTCTAATCTCACCAAACGCCTCTACACGATTAGGGTGATGCTCAAAAGCCTTATAAGCATCCAGAATTCTTCCAGCGACTTCTTGCTTGTTTACAGTAGCAGTGGAGTTACCTATCTCTTTTTCTACTTGTCTACCTATTTTGTCTATGGACGTTTTGAGATTGATTATCCCTTGAGAACTGACGTTTTCTCCCTTTTTTAACATCGTATCTACCGCGACTTTCCCTTTACCGCTCATCCACTGATTCGGTGTAGGTTTAAGTGCGCTCCCCATCAAACCTTCTCCGGCAGACCTTAAAACAGGCGCAGCAAGTCTTCCGGCGATCTCTCCGCTCAAAAACGTAGGCGCTGCTTGAATTCCGACGTTTGTTGCAAATCCCAATCCACCCGCGAGAGCCGGAGGTAAACCAGCTTTTGAGGCTAGGTCTGTAGCATACCCACCACCTTCATAGGCCCCTTTTGTGATGGCTTCGTTTTCAAGCTCTGCCAAAGGACGTATACCAGAGGCAAGACCTCGTACCATCGCGACCGGAGGCCCGCCTTGAGTCATGCCTTTTAAAAACTCTGAAGATATGTTCTTCAGAGCATCAGTGGCTCGCTGTTTAAACGAAGGCGCAGGTTTTGCTTCCAACTGTTGTTGGAGAATGGCAAAAGCCTCCTCGCGAGTAGCGCCTTCCGGGGCGTTTACGTCGTATTTCTTACCTTCGGGAGATGTAAAACGAAACTGTGTCATTTCACTTCTTCCACCGTCCAGCCGCCGGGAAGTTTATTTCCGTTAGACGGGAGTTTGTAAGCAGGAGGTTCTTCCACGCTCATCTCGAACGGTATCCCCTCGGAACCGGCTTTTTTGCCGATCTGCTCTATTCGTTTGTTGTACTTCTTTATCACGATACGATTTGCCTTCTCGCGAATATCCAGAAGCTTACGAAGAGATTTTTCATCAAGCGTGATGTCACCAGCAGCTATTTTAGTTGCGTACTCTCTGTCGGCGTCGGACAGTCCAGTCCCGGCACCGAACTCTTTAATGATTTGAGCAACAAGATTCCCCGCCTCTGCTGCATAAGCCTGTGTATTTGCGACAGGATCTTTAGCCCCCTCAAAACCGGCGGCGGACAAAGCCCTGCCGAATACCAGCCCAACGTTACCTGTAATTCCGGTAAACATGCCTTTATCCAGATTCCTACGCATGTTGTGAATCGTGTCTATAGCTGCGCTTGACTGTTGGGCTTTTTCCTGCTGTTTGTTGACAAACTCAGCCTGACCCTTCCCGAACTCTTTCCAGAAGCTTTCTCCGGTATTGATTTTCACATCTACAAGAGATTTGTCGCTGTGTACCAGTCTCCATCCGCCGATAGGAATATCGTACTTCTGGGTTTGCGGATTCCACATGACGTTTCTTTGTTTTGTCCCGTCAGCGGAGATTTCCGTTTCCACCTTCTGAGCAGAGCGGCGTCTTTCAACGACCTTATCCAGTCTCTCAGCGCGGTCTCTGATGTTCTTTATCTGCGCCTGTGCAGCAGCTTGTACTTTGGGGTGCAGATTCGACATCTTGGCTAACTGGCCTTCAAGATTATCTGCGTAGTCATACAAAGCATCGGCTTGTCTTGCTGTTACGAGTTCTTGAGGCATAGAAGCAGTATTAGGGCCGGTCATCTGCATACCAGAAGGCTCGCTAGGCGGCGCAGCCTGTTGGGCTTGCCAGCTTGGTTGCTGAAACTGTGCTCCAGCGAAAGGCCCGAGTAACTGGCTTCTCATGATCTGATTCTGATCAGGAGGAGAAAGCGGCGTAGGGAGTCCAGAGGGCCCCATCGTTAATCCACGGACAATAGGTTCTCCAGACTCGACAGGAAGTCCTGTGTCTTTAGGGGCGAATTGATCTATGTTCGCGACGATGTTCTGCCATTGCGACATCTGCTGAGGAAGGGCTTCTTCTTGCCCGATCTGAAGCATGAGATGCTTCATCTGCAAGTCTCGCATTGCGGCAGCTTTTTTAGCCTCTTCCTGTTCTAACTGAAAGCGTCTGGCTTGTTGCATGGCCTGCATTGCAGGAATCCCGGAACGACCTATCGCCTCTCCTACTCCGACTCGCTGAGGTTGCCAGCCGGATTGAGCCAAAAGTCCTGAAGCTAAAGTCAAAAGACCTTGAAACTTTGGGTCGTAGAAGTCGAATTCGGCCATTAGCCCAAGCCTCCAAGTAGTCCGCCTACTAGGGCGCCCCAAGGCCCGAAAGCAGCGCCGCCAAGCCCGCTACCAAGCTGATACCCACCTAAAGCGCCGCCTAAAAGGCCAGCTGCTGAGTTCTTGTAAATCGGGGAGCTTTGCTGGCTTCCTCCGCGCCCGATTCCGCCTACAAGGTCAAGATAGTTTCTGATCCCCTCATAAGGAGCGGCTTGTTTCGCGGAGTACAACTGGTAGGGGGCCATTGAAAAGCCCGGAGCCTGACTGATCGCTGATAGCTGATTAGCCCTTTCTCTCGCGTAGTCGGCGTAACGAATCGGAGCCGCGGCTTTGGAAAACAGCTGATCTGCGTGCGCTCCAGAGGCGTAACGTCCCATTCCGGCGAATTGGGAATTTACGTCTGCCGAAGCCCTTCGGATGACTTCATCAAGGTAGGGGTTGGAATTAAGTCTCTCCCCTTTGATGGTAGAAAGAAGCTCCGCGGCTGCGGGGTCTAGAAGACCGTAATCTGCTATCTCTGGAAGGTCGTAGGGAGCCTGAGAACTCTGAGTCTGTGGTTGTGCCTGTCCACCAGCGAACGGCAGGGTGCCCATTCCTGGCCTTCTGTACCCAGCTCCGCCTTGTCTGGGGTCTAGATACGCTGGGGAGGCCATCCCGCCGCCCATCCCGCCGCCCATGCTTTGGGTATACCCAGGCCCCATGGAGCCGGGATTCATGGCTTGATAGATTCTATTCAGTTCCCCAAGACCGAACTGTAAAGATCCCTGTGCAGGCCCCCAAGGGTCCTGGCTAACCGTCTGCGTTCCCGACTTCTTTCCCATGTTGCCTCACGTCATAAATGACCCCAGTGTAAGCCTGCTTATACCCCAAGTTCTCCAATTGTGGCACTAAACCACGTCGAACGTAAGCCTCTATGGAATCAGCGTTTATTCTACCAGCCCAGTCTACTAACTGGGTTTGTAGGGCTTCTCTCCAGTCGTCAAAAGGTTCCCCTGAAACTGTAACTACTCGAATTGCTTTTTTACGGGCGTATTGAACCACTTCACAAGTCGCAGCCCCACAGATAAGCGGTTTCTGGGCTATAAACAGGTACATACTCCCGCTTACCAAGTACTCATATACGTCTTCGGCTAAAAGCTCTCCGTAGGCGTGTTCTAAAGCACTGTCGATAAAAGGCTTGACGAACTCCCAGTAGGAGGGAACTAGCCAGCTTTTTACGGCTTTAACCGAACAGGGCGTAGCTCGCCGTGCAGTTTGCTGTTGAGGTCGAGATATGCGTAATTGTGAACGCGCCATTTGTCCTCGTCTGAATAGACCACTGATCCAAAGCCACCGCCCCAGTAGAAGAAGTAGCCATAAGTAAAACCACCGAACTCGGTCCGCAGCGGGCGTCTGAGACCGTAGTGCTTACTACCCCATTTCCAAGAGTCACTGTACCTGTGTTATTTAGCTTTCCAATCAAGAGGTTATTTACAACTCTAGCGATTCTTATCCCCCAGCCCGGATCTTCAGGGTTTAACGGAACCCCAGGATTCGCAGAAGGAGCTAGAGAACCCATTACCTATTTCCTCCGTCAGCAAAATCTAGTACCTCTACACCCCTGATTCTCGTGAAAGAGCCGGAAGTATTCACCCTAAGACTTACGTAATTAGCGTTTACTCTTAAAGGGCAGTCTCCGTTGCTGTTTTGCGCCGCAGCAGAACCAACCACACGGGCATCCGCGAGTCTTTGTCTTGTGATCGGGGTAACAGAAGCGGAATTAGCATCTACCAGCGGTCGAACTCGCGTGATCTTCCCCCTTCTGCCGTTAAAAGGCGCGAATTCGTTTGTAGTGACTGTCGCGGATTTAGCACTTCCGTTAAAGACTACCGTCTGATGACTGGTATTAAACGCCGCGAGGCTTATTTGTCCTCCAGCCCAGAGAATAGAATCCATCGTAGCTGGAAGAGTATCCACAGTCCCGAATTGATCCAGACCCTCTAAAGTGTAGCCAGTCGAAATGTACCTCCAGAGCATTTCAACGTCTTCATCTACTCGGGACCATTTTTTAGCCTCGAAGTTATAGACGAGTATTTTGTTCGGAGTACCTCCGCTGCTACCACTACCTGGGTAAGCGAGGATGTACAGCTTTTCTAACGGATTTATGATCGCGTGACATCTGTAGACGTACTGGCTGTCCAAATCAGCAAAGAAAGTACGGTCTATCTTGTTCCTTCCGATAGGCTCCAAACCACTTGGGTCTAGTCTGTAAAATCCTCCTTCGGAGAGGAAGAAGATATGCGACCCGTATCTAGCTGCTGATTGAGATGCTAGAAGGCCGACATCGCGGACTATCGGCCCGTTCCCGAAGTCAAAGATCCCCGGAGACCCTACGTACTGAGCCTTCCAGATAGCTCTTTCCTGAAAAACTGTCGCCGTTTCTCCACCGATTAAACCTCGTACATGCCCTCCATCTCCTACAAGGTCTTGATAATCCGCTTGAGTCGCTGCGTCTACAGTCCAGGAATGACTGTCGTTTATCGCGCTCCAACGGACTCTTTGAGGAAAACCACTGACATTTCCCAACCAGAGAAAATCTTTGACGATTGCCATGTGGTAAGCAACCGGCGGTCCTCCAGCGAGATCAACGAAGTTGGACTGTCCTAAAGTTATCTCTTGGACAGGATCTTTCCCGTTTGTAGCGACTACAGTATTGTTCCACTGCTCGAACTCCCACCACTGATCTACTGAAGTGGAGTAACTGAACGTCGCTGAAAGAGTGACGTTAGTAGCTCTTACCCACGAAAGACTTACCAATCTATAGAGATTGTTTATATCCCCAGCGTAGTCAAAAGCGTTTCTGGAGTTGTCTATCGCCGCTACCGCGCCTTGAGCTCTTGCGCCTAAAGCTCCTGAAATGAGAGTAAGTTCCTGCCAAGGCCGATAGGAGTCCACATCCGGAATGACGTTCCGGATGATGTCTTCATCGGCTGTTCCAGTCCCATCATTAGTCTGGTCTGGCAGCCATTCCGGGGCGGGGAGAATCACCTTTGCATTTTCTCGTGTGAAAGTAGAAGTTCATTCCCTGTCTACCACAGTTGGGACAGGGGCCTCTTTTCACTTCGCGCACCTCGATACCGGCATTCTTTTCCCGCCCTTCTTTGAGGTTTGTGGAACTGTGGTCTTGCTTTTCTTCGGTGGGTTCATTCCTAGTGATTTGGATTTCATGTTGTCTCCTGTAAAGGTTACGCCTTCGCATTATATTTCCGCCTTCCAACCGCAAGCCACTCTTCAATAGCCCTGCGGTGTTCCTCTTTCTCTGTGGGCTTGTCTTTTGGAAGAATAGATCGCGCAATCCACGTTCCCTTATACCACTCCACAGAAAATGTTCTGTTGTCCTCGTAATACCCCATCATTTCACCTTGTAAAGATTCAAAAGCAGTACGTTTCTCTCTTGAAGAGTAGTTGGATACACTCCGTGGAAACTTACATCAGACCTTGGAAAACCCAACATAGTATTCGGCATGAAAGACATTGTTCTTACTACATCAAAGCCTTCAAACTCATACCTCCGGCTACCGTCTGAAGTGAAACCTTGTTCTTTAGGAACCATGACACTCGTTCCTGAATCAGGACTTGACTCATCTGTCGGAAGGTAGAAAAGAAGAGACAGAAGTTTTCTTTTGACGTCTGTGTGAGGCTTTATTGCATATCCTGCGTTGTCTCTGACCAACCTAACATCTAGAGAGATGTTTCTCTCATTCAAACCAAAAGCCTCCAGTACAGTACTTATCAGTTCATAGCTCATCATCCACTCTGAAAGGTCTTTCCAGAATGGAGTATTTAAATCTCTTGTGGAGACCATCGCTCTGTTGTCGTAGGTACGATCTGTATATGCACCGTCATGCGGCAGATTCGCTAACAGAGCGTCGTAGTAGTCCTGCGGGAAACATCTCGTAAGATAGATGTGAGGAAATGGGAACGAAATAACGTCCGTATCCTGAAATCTCCCTATTAGATGGTAAAGAGCAGGATTAAGCCTTTTTTCCGCTAGAGCAGTGTTCATCTGAAGAAAATCCAATTGCCACAGTCTTTAAAAGTGCCCTCTTTACGTCTGGCTGATTCAATCTGAGCCTCGTCGTAGCGAAAGCCTATATCCTGCATATACTTCACAAGTGCTTGATGTTCCGCCAAATTGCGGTTAATTTCAAGTAGCACGGATTTTGCTTTGGATATAGTCTGAGCCGCTCCAGCGACGACTTTATGCTCCAACCCGTCACAATCGACTTTTATGTGGTCGGCCTGAATCTGAAGTTTGTCCAAAGGCAGTGCAAAACAGCCTTGTCTCAAAGTCCCGACAGGTCTGTCTCTCTTCTCAAGTCTGTGATCCAGATCCGCCCCGAAGGTATGACAAGACCCTCCGGGGAGATACCCGGAGAGGTATAAAAAGTCAGCCTTCATTTCGTCCGATAAGGCAAGACAATAAGCAGCTATATCGAATTCGTTGATCATTATCGACCGACACAGAAGGGCGTAATTCTGCGCTTCTGGTTCGAAAGCGAAGACTTTAAGCCCTCGCTTTGAAGCGTATAGAGTATAAATACCCATATTTGCGCCCACATCAACGAACGTCTCTCCTGGAGACATTCCGTCGATCCACGCTATCGTATCGACCTCCTTTGTGTACATCGTTTTCACACGCCAAGCCGTGTGATCGTTTTGTATGGCGTAGAGAATCTCCCCCCACTTGGATTCTGCTTTTACAACAGGAGAATCGACGCTCATGCGCTATCCTTGGGTTTATTTATCCATCCCTCAACAAAGAACCTCGCCAGAGTCGCTTCTTCGCTCATCGGATCTTCTGGATAGTCATCCCAGAACGGGTTCTCTAAAATGGACTTCGCTTCTCGGCCTAATTGGTAGGCTTCCTCGTTCGTCACGCGGCTTTCTCCTTTTTCAATAATTTAGCCTGATCCGCTTGAGCGTTTGCGTATCCGTTCAACATCCTTTCTAGTACTGGTCTGGCGTGAACAGAAGCGGCCATGATCTGCTTCCACTCACAGATTCGTTGCATGTCTGCCATTTCATCTACCCATTCCTTGCTGTATTCAGAGTCTCTTGTTTCAAACCACACAGGGACTCCTTGGGTGTAGTGGGCCAATTTGGCATCTGGTCTCGGAGAGTCGTAGTTCACACAGTGATTCCATTCTTTAGGCAGATCTCCGACCTTCCCATTGGCCCAGACAAAGTCTTGAGGACTTGCATAATTTTGCACGTAATCAGGAGTCAGCATCTTGCACTTTGAACAGTTGAATAACATGAGTGACGGCCATTCGAAGCGTATGGCGTTTTTCACTACCATGACTGCTTTGTCTTCGTCGGCACATGCAAAAAGCTCTACAATATCTCCCAATACAAGCATGTCCGAGTCCATGAAAAGCGCCCAGCCCTCGTAGTCACATAACCATGGAACCAGATACCGAGAGAAGGTGAATTGTGTCAATCCTTCTTTTGTTACCGGAAGCTGACTTAAAACAAGAGGAGAGATCGAGACTGGTTTAGTACTTCTCCTCCAGATGGAGTGACTTAAAACATTCACAACAAGCGGTTGTCTGTCGTCTGCCCCAATAAAGACTTTAAGTGGCTTCATTCTTTCGCTCCGCAGACTACAAGAAGCTCTCCACCCAAGTTGTGTACCGACCCGAGAGTGAATCGCTCCCATATTTTAGGTAGCCACCACCGCAAGTCCTGCTGTATCAGGTGCGTATTGCGCCCGTCTGGCAGCGTTTTCGCAGCAGGTCGTGTTGCGATGGTGGCAAAGAGGCATTTGCGCGTGACTCTTTTTAAGTCATCCAGAACCGCTTCAAGACACTCTGGTTCTATATGTTCAAGTACGTCACCGCAAACAACTAAATCAGCCGGTTCCGGGCTTTTTGAAAGCTCCTCAAACGCAGGGTCGTAGTTCTTTACATCAAACCCCGTAAGAGCGTCTTCGAGAGTCCTTTTCCCGCAACCGTAGTCTAGAATGTCTTTAGTACCGATAGCTTCTGCGAGCTCTCTGATTTGGGAAGCGTAACGATGCCCGTTACTACCGTAATCAGAGCGCAGCTTGTGTAATTGAGCGTTCTGATCCCGGTAGTACTCTGTAATCAGCTCAGGCCGCTTTTCGCTTTTCGGCAATTCCAATACGTTCGAGTTCATTTTTTATCCTCTGAATGACGTTGCTCCAGTCTTCATCTTTCGCTTGTCGGAAAAGTTTCGGTACTTTCCAGAAAGGCATTTTGTCTCCCGTTAGTTGAAACTGCCATGAAGGTCTGCTCGGAACGAGAACCCAGCATGGAGTTCCAACAGCCGCGGCTTGGTGTACTGTGGTATTACAAACGGAAATGATCAAATCACACGACGCGATCATTGCTGTTAGAGTTTCGAAATCATCCACAGCCGGTTGGTCGTGTGGAAGATTCATCCTGCTCGCCATCCCCGCAGCGGGGCCGTATTGAACTGAAATAAACTCCGCCTCATGATTAAAAAGAGGCATCCACTTTTCCAGCTCGAAGTTCCTCAAATGCTCGTGAGTCTGGACTGTACCGCCTCTCCACGAGACTCCTACTCTGAAACGGTCTGATTTTGGATAAGACTTTGTCGGTTTTAGATAAGGCTCTCCCGGCCCCCAACCCAGAATATTGAAAAGACTCCCCATCGGAATCCAGGCATCCCACTTCTCTCCGGCGGCTTTTATTTCTTCAGCAGTCGAGTAACATTTAGCATCGAGATTCGCCTGTAGAAGCGGGGTGAGTCTTTTAGCGCATTCGATTATTACTCTATTCGCTCGTTTTCTGGCTTTCTCGAAAACAGTCAGGAAAAGAAGCTCATCTCCAAGACCTTGTTCCCCGTGGATCAGAAGAGTATCGACTTGTTCTCCTTTCCACATCGGGCCTGTATAGTCCCTAGAAGACCATCCTGGGAGATTAAACCTTGCTTCGTAGAGTTCAAATCCTTCTTTAAGTCGTCCGGATTCAAGATGTCCCAAAGCTCTATGATTCCTTAACTGTGGACTCCCAGGTTGTAGTTTAAGACCTTTTTCGGCCCATTTTATCGCTTCTTCCGGGGTGCCGTTGTTAATATAAAGCCCGGAAAGATTTACTATCGTCATGGCGTCGTAGTTCAACTCTAAAGACTTGGTATAAGCTTCATAAGCCTTCTCCCACTGACCGGAGTTCTTATAAGCTATCCCTAAATTATTCCAAGCTTGAGCATGCTTGGGGATGTCTTTTACCACACCCCTTAACATGGAAATCGCTATCCCTGATTTGTAAAGCTCGGAGTAAAGAGAGGCTACGCAATATCTTAAATGCGGGTCTTCCGGGTTTGTAGTTAAGGCTAAATCATAGAGATCGAGAGCTTGTTGATACTGCTTATCAGCGAGTAGTTGTTCTGCTCTGGCGACGATCTGTTCGTATGGTGTCAATCATGTCTCCAAAAAAACGGGGCAGTTACCCGCCCCGAAACGCCGTTCCTGTCTTATGGTTAATCACAAAACCAGTTAATCCCTGTCGATTAAATAGTTCATTACGAACGCAAGACTCTGTGTAGCAGTCCCGGACCCAGCAGAAAAGGTAGCCTGCAACCAGACAAACTGACTCGCAGCATCGTCAGAAACCGAGACTTTGAACGGCAGGAAAGAAGAAGTTATCCTTGCAATCCCGCTCGCGGTAAGAGAAGCCCCTGCGTGTAAAGTATCTGATGTGAGAGTAGCCCCTGAAATCGCATCTACCAGGGTCCCTTGAACACCTATCTTCCAAGTACCAGTGGTAATTCCCACCCCCCGGACAGTCATATAACCGTCTGTGACGATTGCGTGATTAGGTACTTGTGCCAGCAAAACAATGTCACTCACTGTCATCGCGGCTTGTTCGAGACGGGAATAAACAACATTCTGTCCTACGCTAAGTCTGCGGACTTGACTTACCTGGGATGCGGTATAAGTAGCAACAGCCATGATTAGCTCCCAGTCGTCATGTAACGCACGATGAAATTAAGCGAACTTGTAGTACTCGCGGTTAAAGATCCAAGAGGAGATGCTTGAACCCATACCCATTGAGGGTTGTTTTGATCGGAAAGACTGATCTGTGTAGGAGCGCAACGAGGAGTTCCTATTCCAGATTGTCCGAAACTATCCGCAAACCCTGAAGAGGTAAGAGAAATCGCCGGATGCAGTCCGTTCGAAGCAAAGCTAGCTCCTGTAATAGGATCTACTACAGTAGAAGCAAACCCCAGAGACCACGTTCCTGTGCTTATTCCTCCAGTCCCTCCACTCAGGTGCCATCCCGTCAGAACAGCGCGGTTTGGTATTCGTGCTAACAAAACCACGTCGCTGACGCTGATGACACCCTGATAGCGGGAGCGCACAACGTTTTCGGCGTTGTGCTGCGCCCGGAGCGGATTGACCTCTGACGCTGTGACGGTAGCCACAGGTTAGGCTTTATCGTTCGCTAGATACATCGCAACTACTTGTAGAGAAGTAGTCGCAGTACCCGAACCCAGAACAGAAGTCGCTACCAACCAGTGGTACTGAAAAGCATCCCCCTCACTTACAGAGACTTTGTAAGGCAGAGAAGGTCTCACAAGGCTTGTAAAGCGCTGTAGAAATCCGTCGCTGATAGTTACCGCAGCGAGCAGGCTGTTATCAGAAACACTCAGCCCGCTTATCGGATTTACAGGGAATGTAGTACTTCCATCCCCCTTTCGAATACCGAGGTTCCACGTACCCTCGTCTCCAGCGGCGTTTCCACCTACCATGTAACCGTCGATCAGCACGGCCCCGTTAGGGATCTTCACCATATAAACGATACTGGATGCGGTAAGGGTAATACCTTCAGCAGGGAAGTTCTGAAACACACCGCGAACTACGTTAAGACCTGTGTGATTCGCCTTCAGCGGAGTGATTTCAGAGGCGGTAAAAGTTGTAATCGCCATGTTGGCCTCCTTAGAAGGTCGGGGCGTAGCTCGAAACCACGATGGTTCCGAAATCCGCCGAGTTAAACTGCATCTTCTTCAGGCCAGCGATCATTCCCGCTGCCACACCCAGTTGATTGCCGTAGTCGAAAAGTTCTTCAACCCAACTCATCTGGTTCGGACCTCCGTCCTGACCGAAAGCCACTCCAGCTGCTTGAGCCCCGGCGAAAATAGCCCGACGAATCGCCGTAGTTGCCACAGCAGAAGCAGAAACGCCTTCAGGGACGTAAGACCACTCGTGAAGAATGACGTTGTTATAGACTCCCAAAGCTCCGGTGAAGATCGGGTTGTTGGTAAGGTCTCCACCCTGAACAGCTGCGCGTTGCAGCGTAGCCCAGGAGTTATTCGCTCCAGCGTCGTTACGCAGCGGGCCGACTTGATATGGGTGAAGGAACATCACATACCATTCCTTACCTCCCATACGAAGCGGACGGATTTTGGGAGAGATGGTTTTCGCCCTCGTTACCGCACGATCAATATCCGTAAGGGTTAGATAATTCCCCGTCCCGAATACAGTAGTCGAAGAGATGGACGTTTCTCCAGTAGAACCGATGCCGTTTGGCCCGGCCACCAGAAGGTGCGCAGCGTCTACAGTGATAGTCGCTTGATTACCCGTATAACGAGTGTCTGTCTGAGCTGTGTTTCCAGCTAGTTGATTAGCAGCCCAGACCTCCATGCGCTCCGACCACCAGTCTTTAAGGGCCATGCGGTTTTCTTCCCGCACCGACCAAGGAACTCGTTGTTCGCTCATCTTGCCCTTCGAGCGGGTCGAGTGACGAAGTTGATTGATTACGATGTTGTCCGAGTAAAGAGTCAGAGCTTCTTCGTTACCTTCGAGGGTGTCGTCACCCTGAATACCAGCCCCGGAAAGCAGCATGCGAAGACCAATCGTAATACGGTCTCCAGCGGCTTTTTGGGTGTCGCTTTGAATCTGAAAAACTGAATTCGAGTCCTCGCCCATGAACTTGGAGAGCCACTGTTCCTTGATGACTTCATGGAACAGACGCTTACTCCACAGCTTTTGAGCGAGAGGATGGTTTACACCAATCTCTGTTGCGGCCATGAAAAACCTCCGTAAAAGTGATAAATAATCACCAACTTAACGGAGTTTGGTTACCGCAACCCTATTGCGGCAGGGTGGCCGAAGCGCGGGTTTGACGGTATCGCGCGAACCGCTTGGTTGCGGCGGGCCGAGTTGAACGACCTTCCTCCAGCTTATGGGGCTGGCAAGCTCCCGGTGCTCCACAGCCGCAGAACTATATTAACCCAAAACAAGTACTTGTCAACTATTTCAATCTTGTATGAAACCTTCTGCCTTTCCATGTGAATTCTTGTAGCCCTTGTTTTCGAGCAGAAGCAAACGCTTTTCCGAAAGTCGGCTCGGGAGGAGACTCCATTCCCCTTAAACGACGCCTCATCAAATCCCTAAGAGCTTCGGTTTGTTCTTTTATCGCATCTGGAGGGATGGCGTCTTTCGGCCACATTAAACCCATCATTCCTAAACCTAAAATCATTCCTAAAGGACTTCCGAGAGTCATGTTTTGAATCGGTCCGTCACCTCCTAGAGAAGGGATAGAACCTAAATACGGTTCCCCCGGAGATCCGTAGAAATCCGGGGTACTGAGTAACTGAGGTTCTATTCGAACCGCGTTCATCTGACCATCTGACCTCTGATAAGGGCTTGAAACTTCTTCTCATCTGCAACAATAGCGTCTATCTGGTCGTCGGGCAACTGAGACAAGTCTCTTAAACTCAATCCAGCAGCTTGGCCACCTTCGACAGTCTTGGAAAGAGCCTGTCCTTTCGCAAGGGTAGCGATTTTGTCTTCCGAAGCCTGACCTCGAAATCCGTATCTCTTCGCTCGCTCGTAAATGACTTGAGCAGGGTTTTTCCCTTGTTGCAGCGCAGCGTGAGCTAATCCTAGTTTCCCAGCTTGAAGAGTCTGTTCTATCGCAGCTGCATCGTAGCCCTGGTCTGAAAGATCAGACCTTGTAACGTCTTTCAAGTACTTCAGGGCTTGGTCGTAGTCCGGATGTGCAGATCTGAATTCAGCTTCCGCACTACCTACTTGATCGTTCATCTGCTGCATAAAAGCTGTCTGAGAAGACTGTTTGGTCATCCCATCGAGCTTTTCACTCACAGACTTCAGTTCTTTTTCCAGAGTCTCGTTACGAGCCGCCATATGCCCAAGAGGATCTTCATCGTACTTCGGGATCGGTTTTTCATTCAAACTCCCCAACAGTTTTTGAAAAGTTCCCTCCATTCGCTGCTGTGCCTCACGGGTAGCTTTAAGCTCTTCCTGCAGTTGTTTATTCTGCATTCGAGCTTCATGTAAGGCAGCATGAGGGACGGTAGCTTGCTTCTCTACCTCCGGTTTCTGTTCTACAGCCTCTTCGGGCTTTTCTTCTTCATTCATTTCTACGGCGTCAGTCATATAGTTCTCCTATGAAAAATGCGATTGCCTGTATGTCTTCCTGCTCCTGTTCATCACGTACCTGTTTAAGGCGCGCGGTGAATTCCATCCTTCTGTGTCTTGCAGCAAGTCTTTCTCTTTGGAGTCTTCTAAGCTCTGCTCTTGCTTTTCCTCGAACATCGAGGATTTCTCTTGTAATTCTGTCTCTCTCTTGAGCCAGAACGGAGATTGATTTCGCACTTTGCAACTCTGAAACGAGTCGGTCTCTCTCTTCTCTCGCGAGAGACATCTCTCCTGTAAGTCTGATTTCTTCCGCAATTGCGGCTTGTTCTTCTTTCCACTCCGGCCAGAGAACAAGTTTTCCACGGCGGACGATTCTTCCACGAAGCTCCTCTGCAACCCCGGAGCCCCACGAGACGCCCCAAGCGCCTCCCCAAGAGCCGCCCCATGCGTCAGACACTTACGGCCCCCAAGGATCACCGGCTGTGCCTGTGCCATTCACAGGAACGGCGTTGACACTTTCTATGTTCGTGTCAACCTGATTAGCGACTGTAAACGTCAGTTGATCGGTTTTTGCTTTTATATGCGCGACTTCGCTTGCCGATGTTGAGGCCCCGCCCCAGGAGGCTACGTTTACATTAAGTCTGCTGTCCGTCGCATCCAGAAGAGCAAGGTTACTCGCCGAGACTGTAACCCCAGCCCACGAAGCGACGTCAACAGATCCAACTACTGATGACGCCGTAAGGACTGTCTGAGACACAGAAAACGCCGCCAAGTCACTTGTCGAAACAGATTTCCCGGCCCACGCCTGTACATTAGCATTCAGTCTTGTAGAAAAGTCCTGTACAGCCACATTCGAAGCAGAAACACTTTGTGTCGCCCACTGAGTTACATTGACTTGAGAAACGGTCTGCCACAAAGCTATATTCGCGTTTGTAACTGAAGTCCCACCCCAAGCGGTTACATTCACAACCGAAAGACTGATCTCGCTTCTCAAGACTATATTATTCGTTGAAACAGAGACACCCTGCCACGAAGCTACGTTGACGTTGAATCTGGAGTCTGTCGTGTCTTGAATAGCAACGTCAGAAACCGAAGTCGCACTTCCGGCCCATTGTGTTACATTCGCAGTAGAAACCGACTGCCATAAAGCTATATTTGCAGTAGTAACAGAAGTCCCGGCCCACTGACCTACATTCGCATTGACTCTAGTAGAGAAGTCTGTCACCGCGAGATTCGAAGACGAAACAGAAGTCTGATCCCACTGCCTTACGACTACAGGGAAAAGAGTCGAAACGGAAACACTTACTCCCGCTTTCGCTACGATATCCGCAGGTGTATTTTGAAGCTGGATTTCAAGAGCAAGCTGAGCGATATTAGAAGCAGAAAGAGACCCGATAATACTTATCCCTGCGGTAACAGCTCCCGTTGAGAGAGCAGAATTCGGGATGTCAAACCTGTACCAACCTGGAGTAGTAACAGGATCTACCGGGAAAAGCCCACCGGAAAGATAAGCATCCGTTAAAGCGGTTAGATTGGTAACACTGACCGTCGTAAGTACTACAGTATTGTTCGATAAAACTCTGATTTCTTCAGCGATTATATTCCCCGCAGAAACAGAGACTCTTCCCGCTCCGGTAGTAGAAGAGCTGTCCTGAATGAATAAAAGGACGGTTTTCGAAGTCGAGCCCGCAGGCCACGCATATTTAGCCACGGAGACCTCCATTGCTGTATAATATTACGCATGAGACAGCCGATTGACAGAACTGGGTTGCGCTATGGCCGGCTATTAGTGCTTCATGAGTTGCCGAGACAGGGGCGATATAAGCGCGTATGGCTATGTCTTTGCGATTGCGGAAATAAGACACAAGTGCGCGGCGATGCGCTCGGTACTGGGCACACATCTTCATGTGGATGCCTACACAAAGAAGCCATAACCATACATGGCATGGAGGGGTCTCCAACCTACAAAACATGGAGTGGGATAATTGATAGGTGTTGTAACCGGCGATACAAGCGCTATAACGATTGGGGTGGGCGCGGGATTCTTCTTGACGAATCTTGGCATGATTTCCGTAATTTTCTTTCTGATATGGGGATAAAGCCTGACGGAAAGTCAATAGACCGTATAGATAACGACGGGCCATACTCAAAACATAATTGCAGGTGGGCAACGCCACTAGAGCAGGCTCGAAACAGAAGGAAGCGCTCATCCGCGTAGACCCCCAGTCATTCCGGGATGTACTAACATCCCTCCAGCCCCACCACCAACAGTGACAGTAATCGTGGTAGTAGTCGTTGCGGTAATTGTTGTCGTTGTGGGGGTTATTTTATGCACCCTGACATGAAAACCGTGAGGAATACTTGTTTCGACAAGAGAAAACGCTCCACTACCGCCAGCCCTCGCTCCTGTCGCTAACGATCCGCCACCAGGAACGGTGACCTTATGTGCCGCGTCGGCAAAAACAAGGTTTTGAAATGTAATACAAGACGCGACAGGCTTTATCGCAAGAAGATAAGTAGTCGAGGCCGAAAGCGTGCGGGCGACAGAGAGCGGCAGATGCTTGAAAGCATGAAATGCTGTAATCGGGAATTCATTCGCAAGTACCGAAATAGCCGTAATAGTGGTCGGAGTTCCGTTTGGATCAGAGTATAAAATCGCGGAAAAGTCCGCAGAGCTGATGCTTACCTGACAGTAAACAGCTAGAGCGTCTATTTCACACGTCCACGGCATTGTGAATCTCATGCCGTATTCTGTATTGGTTCCGGCGGCGGAGATGGATTGGTTTGTTAAGTTTGAAACCGCATGCGCCCCGATAAACCATCCCAAAGTGCCGTCGTCGCAGTTAAACAATATATTCGGCGTCGCCTGCGCTGTTGTCCAGGAAGTTCCTGCCGAAAGGGTCCCAACCAAAGCAGTACCAGAAGACGCGCCGGAAGACCATATCCCGGCAAGGCTCGCAGCGTCAGTGCTGACACGCGTTATCATCCGCATAACAAAGGCGTACATCTGCCCGTGAGAGAGGGTGGAGGTGCCGCTTGCCATGGTAAACGTCTGCCATGTGCTTCCAGGTAGGGCAACTGTACTGGAAGTAATAGTTCTAGATGCTCCTATAACCCCATTAGGTCTCGCCGGTGGACCTACGGCAGTATCTACACCCTGTATGCTCATGGACAATACAGATAAAGCAGTCCATACACTTACACCGCCTGTTCTGAATGAGACAGAACCACCGGCAGAACTGAGTATCTTGGAGGCCGGTCTTCCGTCGAGATAAATCCTCCCCATGAAAGCAACGGCGTTGCTTACTGTAATAGTATGCGTTGAGTAAAATGCCCCACTTGATCCTTGGTTGATCAAACCAAGGGCATAAGGGGCGGGGAAGTAAATACCCCCTGATGTAATCGAATCAGCCACCAGCGCCCTCTGGACTTATTTGGTAGACCCCGTCTTCCAGACGTTTTATTTTCATTGTTTTGGATTTTCTTTCTTCCTTCCTCTTCTCAAGCTCGCTCTGTGCTTTCATTACCGTCTCAAAGGCTTTTACCTGCGTTTGAGCACTTGTTACTCTCTCATTAGCCATAGTTTCTACGGCTTTCATTCTCTCGTCCAACTTCAACTTCTCAGCCTTTAGCATGGCGTCCCAGGCGTCCTTTTGAGCTTTTAGCTGAGCGTCGATCTTTGAATTCATCGCGTTCAATTGAGCCTGATAGACTTTAACCGCGTTTCTCTCCTGTCCGTCGGCTTGTTTCACCTGTATTTTTGCAAGCTCATTAGCATTCTCTATTCTGAGAAGCATGTTTTCTTCCTTGACCTTCATATTTTCTGAGCCAAGAGACTGCATTTGCTTCTGCATTTCCTCCATTTGTTGTTTGTGTTCAGGTGGCAACCATCCTTGTTCTTTGATCCAATTAACCCACTGTTCTGAAACGTCCGGAGGTAGAGGAGAGTAGTTCAATACCTCCGGAGGAACTGGGTATCCGGCTTTCATCATCGCCGGAAGTATTTGGGCAAGAGACTCCCACACTTGTTTTTTGTAGTCAGGAGAATCTGGCGCTTGATCTACTTTTACGTCGTAAGTAAGCGAGAGTTGGTCTTTTATCAGGGGAACCCACTGCTCACCTCTAGGGCCTACAATTCTTACAAGAGTCCCTTCAGGGATGAGTTTTAGAAACTCCAACATCAGTTTCCCGCGAGCCCTTCTGTACTCCCGTAAAGCAGCGAATAGAGGGGCTAGTAACTGGTAAGCGGATTGTTTTCTCTGGTTTTCAACTACACCAGCCTGCTCTCTGTCTGCTAAACCCAGCATTTCCAGATTCAACCCGGAAACCATCGGTAAAGCGTTAAAAGCGAACGTCATCAGCTTATCAAGACCTGAAGGGTAAGCCGCTTGACCTCGCTCCTTGATCTTTTCAATTCCGCCTTCTTTCAGAAGAATAAACGGATTCGCTTGCGCCCACTTTTCTTCTGCGGCACGAGGATCCAGAAAAGCTCCTGCTTCAGCGTAAACCCCTCCTTTAGCATTTGTATTTATGATATGAAGTATCTGAGACAGCCACTTGTTCGCCCACCTCTGCGGGTCTTTCATCGTCCTTACTAACCCGTACCAGACACGTTTGTTTCTATCGCGTTTGAAGGTTAAAAACTTGAACGTAAACGACTCTATCGGAAGCGGTCCTTCTTCCAGAATCTCATCACCAGAAATAAAAGCCCGGTAATAGACTTTTTTCGTCGTTTTTACGTAGTCTTTATCCTCCACAGGAGGAGCTCCGTACATTTGTTCGTACAGCTTTTTGACCGCAGTGAATTTAGACTTCGAGAAGTCTATAATCTGTCCCGATTGGGGATCTTTAAGTCGATATACTAGCTCCCGCTTCCAGCACTGATAATGCAGTATGAAGACTTGGCCTTCTCTTTTCTCGTCCAGCTGAGCGTCTTCCCTGTAGAGAAAAGCTCTGTCAGCTAAATGAGTCCTGTTCCCGGAGTCTCCAGGCATCTCTCCTGCGAAGTTACCATCCGGCCATCTCAGTTCGGCTTCTTCTTTGGGCATAAAGTCCCCGTAGAAGACGAATCTCGCATCGGCCAAGTTTCGTCGTCCTGCGTCTGGGTCATACCAAGTCTTCAGAGGGTCTCTACGGATGACACACGGGGCTCCATCTTTATGGTTTTCTGTTGAGAGAATTGTTTCTGTAACACCTACACCGCAAATCACTGTGTCTCTAACGGCTTCAGAGTCTTCGTCTTCCGCACCGCAGTCATTTTCGTAGTACTTAACTGCTTGGGTTAACATGTCGTTTACCCGTATGTCTCCCTGCTCTACGGGGAAATAAGTGATAGCCTGTCTGTTATTTATCTCCATCCCACAAACAGCGTCTACGAATACTCCGATACGGTCGAAAGTCACCGCAGGTCTTTCTTGTTCTTCCAAACGAGCGATATCATCAGCAGCCCACTGATGAGAGGCGGCGAAGTCGTAAGATTCTCTTGCTTCTGATCTCCACGAAGCTAAACCTTCTGTAGCTCTGAGCCAGTCCTTTTTTACGTCTTCAATATCGAGTTTGTAGGCCATTTTTTCCTTTCAATGGCTTATGCTGCCATCCACGAGCGTCTTGCGTGTTTGTCTATTCTGTACCTGTCCGACTTAGGAAGAGCTTGTTCTACTTCTGCGTATCTGAGACTCATGAGCAGGTAACGAACGGCAGAAATCACGTCGTCTCGTTCTTTAACGATAATTCCATCTTTTCTGTGGTAGTACCTGTATTCTTCAAAAAACCTCTCCAGATGAGAAAACACCTTAAGTCTTCCTGTTTCCATGCGGGTTTTCATATCTGCAATAGATTCTTCCAAAGAATTTCCCCTGTCGTCGGGGTACTGCGCCCATTCAGATATAAGATCTAATCCCTCATCAGTGTACATTTGTCTCAGCTGCAAACCCTTACCCCTGTCTCTTTGAACCTGTAGTCCGTCGTGAGGCCAGGCCCATCTGCAGCCCCACTTTCTTATTGCTGAGGCGTGAGCATACGGCATTCTTCCTGATTCGGCATAACAATCAGTAATATATACCGCATCAGTCTCGGTGTCGTGCGCACCTTTTACAGCAGCAAACGGGTGATCCGTCCCGAAGTCCATTCCACCTAAAACCGCCCAGTGTTTCGGTATTTCAAACGGAGGTACTTTGATCGAGTCTTCGGTATAAGGAAAGACCTTTCCCGAGCCCAGAATAGGGACTCCTTTAGTCCTTGCTTCTCTTTCGTAGTCCTTGTACTGCGCTTCAATGACTCTTTTCGCTTCGTTAGGGATATGCTCAGCTTCATCGAGGGTCATCATCACGTACCCAGTATTGGGTTGGTGATTGATGTATCTCATTACAACGTCTGAAACGCCCTTTAGAGGTGTAAGAGTGAACATCACCGGCCCTAAAGACGTGTTAGTTCTTGTCATTCCTTCACTGTAAACGTCTTCGTCCGGTTCTTCATCGAACCAAACTCCATCCCAGTTATCCGAAGCCCATTTAGCCCTTCCGTCGGCGTAGGACATGAACAAAACCGCAGATAAAGTTCCGTCCGGTTGGCCGTTGGTACAGTGTCTTACTTGTACAGTATCTATCCCATCAGGGACGTTTCGTGCCATTCTTGGAGGCCAGACAAGAAGCTCTTTAGGGATCGTCCCAGTACCAACAGCTTCCATTACACCCACAAGCATGTTCTGTGGGCCTTTTTTCAGAAGGTCTCCAGTCTCAGATCCAACCCCAAAACGAACGGCTTTGTTAAATCTGACGCCTTTCCACCACTCCGGGTAAAAACCCGTTAAGTGCATTGTTAGTTCCATCGCAGCGCAGAAAGTCCCTCCCGCACGATTGGCTTTAAATAACGCTCTTTCCCTAGTACCTAAATGATGAAACTGCATCTGTTTAGGATAGGGACTGTAAGTCAGAAGACGATTTTCCGACTTGAGCTTTTTAAGCTCCTCCAGTTTTTGTAAATGCTCAGTCTGGTTCATGCCAGCCCACCCAAACCGCCAAGCCTTGTCGTTTCAGGAGCCGCTGCTGAAATATTCGTAATCGTAAAGTTGTTCCATCTCGGGCTCAAGGAAGGCTCGTTCCAGTTCAACCCATGATCCGTGTTTGCAGAACCGGCTGAATCCGTACCGGAGACTCTTAGTACGCCGTTTTGATACCCGCTGAGTAAATTGGCAGAGTCCATTCTTAGAGTCAGTTTGTCGTTTGTCGTTATAGTAAGTCCTGTAGTAAGGGCGATTTGCGTATAAGTACCAGCTACTTTCTTGGAGATCCCCATTCTGTCCGGTTGTATATCCAAAAGAATGTAATTGTTGTTATCCGCTATCCTTCCCAAAATCCCCACGGAACTGAAGCTCTGCGCAAGTATCGCGGAGACCTCTACATTCGCATTGTCGTGATCCAGCTTTACAGCAGCAGCACTCGAAGCTCCTACATGGTAAGCCTTGTTTCCTGAAATCCCAGGAGTCCCGCTTAACGTAACCCACGCACTTCCTCCGTCTGACGGATTTCCCAAACCACTTGTACTATTGGCCCTATTAAAATCGTCATACCTGTCCGGAGACCCGTCTATCGGAGGTTCTTCCGGAGGTGTATCACTATAGAGAAGCTGTCTTGGACCTATAGAAGCAGGAGTGTGACAAAGATCGTTTTCTACGTCTCGTGCGTTTGCGTTTGCCGTAGTTCCAGTTTGATAAAGACCACCACCTGAAGTTACTCTGTAATCTCCACCAATTCTATCTGCGTAACCTTCTATATTTTCTATATTATTTGCTGTGACCTCAGTCTTTCCATTAATAGTAAATTTATTTGTCCCGCCGTCAGTATTATTCCATGAAATCAATTGTTGCCCATCTCCCCCGGAGACGATAAAATTGTTGTACTCAATGATCTGGTCATTCGGTGTATGTCCGGGCGTCCAAACACGAAGAGAACACGAAGCATTGTTTGATGTACCAGAACGATAGGTCGTATCTCCTCTATATGTGACATCAACAATCGTTAGATGTCTAACTTTTACCAAATCTGCTGCAAGACCAGAGGTTGCTTCAAAGGCTGATATAGGATATCCACGAGAGTTTTCTATGTAACCAACTTCAATTGTTACGTCTATAGGTCTTATTGTTGAGCCGTTGAACCCCCAGTCTATTCCGCCCGAGCCCTGCTCCGACCCAGCAACAACATCCTGAAATTCTTTCATCGTGAAGCCACTAATTACACATCTACCAGTCGCGTGGGCAGGCCATGACTGCTTCCTAACTTTCATCCCTGAGAGATAAGTAAACCCTGGATTAGTATGTTGTCCGCTAGTTCCACCATTGACGCCAAAACAGTGACTTCTCTTACAAAACTCGCCATCCAGAACACCATAATTCGCCCCGGCTCTCATAGTCAACGTACCAGGAAGATAACCAGTCTCCTGCTCGTTTTGCATTTGAGAATGTCCCCAATGCTTTGCCGTGTAATCAGTTATGTTAATGTTATCGTAACTATGAGCAATATTTATACCATTACCAGCACCACTGATCTGTTGAAGTCCTCCTATCGTACTGGCAGTTAGGCCACCCTCAGCATATGGTCGAATCACATCAATATTACGATTCTTGAACGAGCCACTAGTCATATCAATAGCTACTCCATGTGAAAATGACCTATCCCCACGAGGATCAGTAAACACTATATTAAATTGATCCTGTGTTGGAGTTCCAATACTTGCCACATTACTATGCCCTATGGCAAAACCGACTCGCCCTCCGGCTCCGCAAATACCTGTGACGGTCATATTTGAATTGT
>FKKE01001802.1_pt1 | contig 43893 bp, 38 predicted proteins | sample 1106331 | NCBI WGS metagenome assembly FKKE01 (sample SAMEA3931202, study PRJEB13176) | freshwater metagenome | biome: Drinking water system; feature: drinking water; material: freshwater | place: China | collected 2013-02-06
AAAAATATGGCAGTCACTTTTGGGACTTGCCATTGCTGCTGCCGCATTTATCATTGCTGGAGTTGCCGGCAGATTAATTTTTGGTGATGCCAATGCAATACTGCAATTTAGAATTTTTACTCCCAACTAATTAACATGACCAAATTATTAGCAATAGGGTCTCAAAATCTTGGCAACTTTGAGGGCATAGGGACTGTTGGTCTTGAAGGTGGCACGGGTGAACCTGTGGCTGGTTTTGCCAGTTTAATTTCGACTTTTATAGGTCTTGTTACTATTGTGGGCGCTTTTTACTTTCTTTTTGCCCTTATTACGGGAGCTATCGGCATTATGACCTCTGAAGGTGAAAAGGCTGCGTACGAGCAGGCTCGCAAAAAACTAACTGTAGGAGCAATTGGCATGGCTATTTTAGTTGCTGGAGTTTTTATTACCGACTTCATTGCTTGGTTAATAGGTATCGATGGCCTATTTAACTTTGCCGAAATGATTAACAGAATCGCACCTATTTAAATTAAAAAATTATGCAAACCAACTTAATGGCTCAAAATATAGGTAATCCCGCAATTAACTTTCCTGCTGATACGACAGGAGTAAGTTTTATACAAGGACTCATTCCCGCCCTACTTAATATGGGTTTTGTTGCTGGCTCGGTATTTTTTCTTTTCAACGCAATTTTGGGTGGTATTAAATGGATTTCAGCCGGTGGGGACAAAGGACATATAGAAACTGCGCGCAGCCAAGTAACAAACTCTGTTATTGGGATGTTTGTCCTCCTTTCGGTATATGTAATTGTTGGTTTTATTGAACTTTTCTTTGGTGTTAATTTAACCATGTTTGACCTTGAAAGCTTGAGGATTACGGGTGACGGTGGGCCAATTCCGCCAGGAGCACCACCTCAAAACCCAGGTGGTCCAATAGGAGTTTAAACCAGGGCTTGACAAACTATTTTTATTGATTACATAATGAATAACTAATATGTTGTCTTTTCTTTCTACGCTGCTTGCCGACAATACAATTAACCTGAGTCTTTCCAGTGATTCTAATTTTAATACGTTGTCGGGCATTACTCTTCCAAGTATTATCTCGGCCTTAATTGTTTTAGTACTTATAATTGCGGCTTTGGTATTTTTCTTCATGTTGGTTTTGGGTGGAATTCGATATATAACTTCCGGCGGTGACAAAGGCTCAACCGAATCGGCAAGAAGTCAAATAACAGCCGCGCTTATCGGACTAGTTATCGTCTTTTCAGCTTGGGCCATAATTAACTTGGTTAAGCTGTTCTTCGGTGTTGATATTCTCAACCTGACAATTCAGCCTGCCACGCCGGTGTAGTGATGGCAGTAGGCTCCTCGTTTTTTTTAAAAAGTCCCATTTGCTCTTCTTTTTGGCTTTGGCTAAACTATTATTTATAACCCATCTTAAATCATGGTGAGTCAATCACAACTTATAGCAAGTGGCTCTTCTAATCCGCCACAACTTTCAGAGCTAACTGATGTTTTTGGTAATGCCCTTACTGCTTTTTTGGGTTTGGGCGGCATATTGCTTTTCGTCATGCTTGTAACTGGTGGGTTTCAATTTATGACTGCTGGAGGGGACCCCAAAGCCATAAGCCAGGCATGGAAAACTCTCACTTTTGCACTTATCGGTCTTATATTAGTTGCGACAGCATACTTAATTTTGACATTTGTTGCCGACTTCACGGGAGCAAATTCAATTTTGGAGTTTAATATATTTCTCGAATCTTAGAACAAAAAATTATGCCCTCGTTAAGAATCCTGCCTGGCAAACTTAACATCTTTCTTAAGTGTCTCTTTACTTTTTTTATAGTCTTGGGCGCTATAAATCTTTATTTACCTGCACATGTAAGGGCTGATGTACAAGCAATGCCCGACCCTGTTGTACCCTGCCTTGAAGACACTCCGGAAGGCTATCGAGACCCCGAATTTCACTCTCTTCGGCCGTATCAGGCGTCGCCCTGTCCGGGTGGACCAGTACTTTACTTTTGCAACAACGACTACATTATCGAAGAGGACTTAACAAGAGAGTGGGACAAATCTATCTGCGACGAGAATACCTTTATATGCGATGTTGAAGATTTCATTATCGGCGGGGATGACGGCAGAAACTATCGTATAGGTTTAAGTGAGCTTAAGTTTCCGATACTTGGGAATACTCAAAACGTCATTAATAGCCAACAACCAGACGACGAGTTTGACGCTGCCCAGAAAATGAATGAGTATGCTAATTGGTATCTTCAAGGAGTTACCGACAAAGCAGAGTATGGCAATAAACCGCTAGATAATTTTGTTAGCTTTGCTGGTCCGTATAAAAAACTCGTTCCGTGGGATTTTCAAAACCTAAGAAGGCACGAGGTCCTACACGATGCTGGCGTAAAGGAATGGTTCAATCCCGATTCCACTGAGTTCCCCATTGAGCCACAAATTGAAGCGGGGGCCCCCACCAACCCACTTACTGGAGAAATAAAGCTGACCAAAAATCACAACCAAATCGCAGTTTGTACCGACGGGGCAACTGATGAACCCGTCCCGTGCTACGATGGGACGGGAAATTGGGTGGATGGGGCCGGCAAAACCAACGGAAGCGGAAGAAGATTAAATACCTGGTGGGAGGCAAAAACTTCTGTTCCTAAAGATCGATGGAATCTACCTCCTTTTAACGCGTGGGACGGCAGCCAATCTTGGGGAATTGCCACACCTCCATACCCCTGGCTTTTTAGTAACGAACTTTATTATCAAAAAGCCTGGAACGAATGGCGAGGACAAACGTGCAATATTGTTGGAACTGCTCTTATTTGTACTGATGGTGAAATTAGTCTTTACGCAAAAAACTACCGTTTCATTCCGCTTGGAAATTCAATCGATAAAGACAAAAAACACGAATTGGGTACTATCCAACTTCAGAAGGAGCCAGGAACAGACGCAGAGATTCTAAGTGCCCCGGTACTTGCCGAACCCATACTGCACTATCCTCACACCGAAAGTACGGCCCAAGTTTCCGAAGCACTGAACTTTATTCACACGCCTTTAACTTGCGATGAGGATGGAGAGTGTAAACCTATTAAAGGATTCGGAACAAGGTATGAGCCAACCACTTGTGAGTTTTTGGATGTTAGAACCAACCCGGGTGATGATCTTAATTTCGACGATCCAGTTACCGTACTCCAACTAAATCCAGTGATGACCGAGGTGCGCGAAATTCAGTGTGAAAATCAGTCACAAATTGAAACTTTTATAAACGAGTGCGGCAACACAGAACGAGATATTTGTGAAACGGTTGCTTGCGACCCCGTTGCTTGCGGCGCCCCATGTGGAACCTTTCCACAATCTTGCACAAGCACACCTGACTGCGAAGCGCACGTCAACGTAGTTTTACCAACAGTTCCCAAAATTCCCTATGGCGACGCTCTTTGGAAAAACACAGTGGTCGGCAAAACTTCCCCGTTTAGGCGTATTTTTCCGCAGCTAACCGAGGGCGCGCCGGTTTCTTGTATTGACGAAATTCCCGGAGTGTCTGGCGCGTATTACAATGCAAATGACGAAACCAACCTTATAAGAATCGTGGGGCCTGGATCGGTGTATCCACATGTTTTTCCAGGTGCCGGCGCAGGGGCTACTTCGGTGGGCGAAATTTACTTTCCACACCAGGGAACAATTCTTGAGTATTTCCTTCACGGTATACAAACGGCCCTTAGACCGCTGGGTTATGGTAATCCAATTGTAAACGGTGATATGTGTAGCGAAACCGAGGTTCTTTTTTGCGGAGACATCGACGTTCCTGACTCGGCCGTCCCTGCAAAGTATTTGGGGGCATTTAAAGAAAACTTTATTTCCATGGCAGACAACTGGACATGGAATTGCAAGGGGCCTGAAAATAATCTTGCTGAGGAGTGCTATAACTATGTCGTAAGTAACGCCGAGGACGCCGGCATTAATGGGGCCTTTGCCTTAACCATTTGGCTAAACGAATCCGGTGCAAGTAATTACTGTTTTGGCGGGCCAACCACTCAAGACATGGGTATGAATATTTCAGCGATTTATATGAACCTGGTCGAACAACTCAAAGCATTTATTAACTTTGCCAAAGTACCATGGTGTGCGGGTGACCCTGGTTTTTCTGAAAACATGCACGGCTGGCTCAGTCGCTTCCAAAGTAGCACAGGGGTGTGTAATCCAGCCGATCCAATAGCAAATCAGTACTACCTAGATGTTCGTGATACAACCTGGACGTTTGTCGCGGGTAGTCAGTGTGTTATTACTGATGCTTCAGGCAATAAAAAATTTGCTATAGATTGGCCAACTGACAAAAGTTGTCCACCCTGAGGTTGGGGAGTATATTGTATTTAGAAACACCAATTGAAAATTGGTTATCTATACTGAATAATTAACTTATTGAATTAATAGCTAAGATGTTTAAAAAGCTTATTGTATCTGTCTTACTTTGTAGCCTTCTATTAGTCGGTATGCCTGCAAGGCTGGCCCTAGCCTCAAGTAATACTCCTCCAACATGGTATGCCCAAGACCTTAATAGCTGGCTTTCTAAAGTTAACGATCCAAATAACCCAGAAGAGATATTTGCCGAAAGATACACCTCAGCTCAAGTCGAATGGGTAATGTGGGGTTTAGTAAACTTTATAATAAACCATTTATGGAGCCCGATTCGTGGATACCTCACATGTGTTCTTGACACTCAAAACCCCCTAAACTGCGATGGCCCACTTCAAAGCACTCTTGATGGCTTACAGCTCAGTGTCTCCCAACCCGCCAGTTCTGACCCGCTTGCAGATATTTTTTCAGGTAATAGGCCGCTATCGGGCATAGGTTACACAAAACGGCTGGTCAACAAAATGAGTCCAGTGCAAATAGCCAGTGCTCAAGGTGAAGGCTACGAAGCGGCAGAGTCTATGCGTGGCTTATGGGGTGCTTCACGCGACATTTCTTATTTCTTTCTGGTCTTAGCACTTGTGGTTTTATCCTTCATGATAATGTTTCGAATAAAAACCTCACCCCAAACGATAATTACTATTCAATCAGCGCTTCCTAGAATACTTGTTGCAATTATTTTAGTCACCTTTTCCTACGCCATTGCTGGGTTTCTAATAGATTTGATGTATGTTGCAACCGGACTTATTGCGGGTGTCTTGGTGTCCTCGGGTTTGTTTGGCTCACCAATTCCCAATAGTACCGTTGACTGGGGCATAATGTATGCCTGGCTTTCTGGCTCGTTTGGTCCACTCGGTGTAGTTTTACAAATATTTAACGCTTGGGGCTTAATGCTTTTAATGGCTTTTTATTTTGTTTGGTTTGGCATAATAGGTTTCACAACCTTTTTTTCGGGCTTGCAAGCTGTTATTACCATACCGCTGTCACCGTTTTTTGCGCTTAACTGGCTACTTGTGATGATTATTGTTGGTATTGCCCTTTTTATCATCTACATGAAAATCGCCTGGATGCTGGTAAAAACATTTGTGGCAATTCTTTTTTCTATTGCCGGAGCACCGTTTGCAATTTTGGGCGGGGCAATTGGTGGTGATGGCTTTGGAGGATGGCTAAAAAATCTAGCGGCAAACCTGGCCGTATTTCCCGCGACTGGTACCATGTTTGCTTTTGCCTATCTTTTTCTTGCAGCCGCAGCACCAGAAATTCCTGGCATATTAGGATGTACAGCTTCAAACTTTATAACAAGTGCCATTATACCGTTTTCCCCAAGAGCTTGTTCTATTGGCAATTCGGGTTGGGTTCCACCATTCGTTCCAACATTTGGGGATCTCGATTTTGTTTACCTTTTTGTAAGCTTATCCATAGTTTCCCTAATCCCCAAAGTGGGTGACATTATAAAGAGTGCTATTGCCAGAAAGCCGTTTGCTTATGGCTCTGCAATTGGTGCTCCTCTGGCGGGTGCCTGGGGTATAGCTTCATCACCGTTTGGCTTTGTTGGCGAGACATTCAATGTAGCTCAAAAGACCCTGGCGGAGTCTACATATTCCAAACTTAACCAGGTGATTGGAAAAATAGCAGGTAGAACCAGATAGGGGGTTTGAGCTATTCTATCTGCGTGCTCCAATGTCTTCACCGAAGGTTTGGCCGAAAATTGTACTAAAGAACTTTCTTATTACATCACTAATTCTACCCATAACCATAGTCGGGTGTTTCCAAAGCCCCCATATAATATCAACATTAACCAAAAACATGGCTGCCGTTCTGGGTTTTAATAAAGGTACCTTACCCACAAACTCTTGTAAAAACTTATCGCGCATTTCGTTAGTTATCATTTCATCACCCGAAGCCTCTTCTATCCATCTAAACATCTCAAGCTTTGGAAAATAGTTAAGCTCTTCCATAACTTCTTTAGCCACCGCATCTTTTCTCATCCAATCCAGAGTTCTTCTCAAAATATCACCCCAGCCTTCATCCTGCCTATTCCACTCTGAAATATGTTTGAATAACACGTTGGCTTCTTTTAATTTGTCCAGGGTTGGGTTGTGGAAAAAGCTCTGAGCACTCCAGAAAATCTTTCTAGTAGCCTCAGCAGCGGTAATTTCATCAACCTGGTCGGACTGATACAGTTGCTCCGGAACCGCAAAGGCGGGTTCTGCCATGGGACTAACCCCCTCAGGCGTAGAGGCTCTTCGCAAGGCCGCCCAAAACTCCTCGTCTGAAAGGTCAATTGTGTGAATTCCCATTTGCACCTTCCGCTGCCTACTCATTTCATGCCTTATTCTCATCAATTCCTGCGCCTTGGCTCGAGCATCGGGTTCGGTCATACCAGTAGCAACAAGGCGTTTTATTTCGTTCTCAAGAGACACTCTTCTTTTTTCAAGCCAGGCAATTGGTACAACCCGCTCAGTAACCGAACCGACAACTTTCTCCACAGGCAAAGCAGCCAGTGCACCTGGGCTTAATTCGTCTTTTTTTACTGTTATCTTGGTGCTATCCAAAAGCCTAGTAAACATATCTGGGGTTTTGGGGTTTAGCATAAAAAACCCTCCAGTTTGGCTCATCCAGTCTTCACCTTTATCAGCCCACTCCTTGGCAAACCTTCCCGCCTCAACATCATTCATGCCCTGATTTCTTAATCTGTCGAATTCCTTGTTGTAGGAATCTTGCCAATCAAAGGCGGCGTATTCGCCTCGAGAGTTGCGGATTGGTTGCGGTTCCCAAATACCTCTAGTTTTTTGTAATAAACCGCGCCTTGGAAGCCAACTGTCGCCGTAATTGAGAAGGCGCGCACCGAAAAAGTCACCTGTTCCTCCAAAGTCAGACAAATCGTAGTAGCCAGCCAGCCACGAAACGCTCAAAATTCTACCAGCCTGCAAACGAGCCCACCTCTCCTCTTTCCACTTCTCAATATCTCGTTTGGTCTTATCAATCTTCTCAAGCGTTTCTTGCAAAACAAGTGATTTTCCCACCTGCATAATTTTTATCCTACCTTCAGTATTTGGGTCCATACCCTCATCAATTGCCCTGTCGTAGTAGTTCTTTCTTATTCGCTGAAGCCTTAATTTTTCATCAAAGGTAATTGTTCCCTCTGACTCCTTTTTGGTTAATAGTTCTCCTTCATCCAAGCTGATTTGTAAAAACTTTAGGTCTTCTTCCGCCAGGGTAAGGGCCTCATCAACAAACACCGGCTCATCGTTAGTTAGCTCATAGCTTTCCAAAAAGGCCTGTTCCTGTGAGAGTTGATTATTAAATTCCCTTATAGCTTCACCTAAAGCAAACTCTGCCTCCATATATCTAGGGTCTCCTGTAGCACTCGCTCTATTCATTGCCCAGTCTCTAACATCGTCCAAAAATCTCTTATCGTCGTCTGTAAGTTCAACCTCGCCTGGCCTCTTTGCAGCTTTTTTCTCCTTATCTTTTAGTAATTTAAAATTGGCTAGGGCGTCTTCATAGTCGGTAATATTATTGTTAAGGACAGCAATTTCATCATGGGCATTTTGAATGTCTGTCACATGCTCATCAAGTCTTGCCAAGCTATCATCAAGCTCGCGTTGAAACGCAACTTTTGGATCTCTTAGGGTATCGTCCCCCGTTGCTACTGCCATGGTCTCTGCCCATTGACGTATCTCATCAAGCCTTGCTCTCTCAGCGTCATTTAAAGGATTCTTTGTGTTTCTGGCTCCCTCACGCTCAACCAAATCTTCATATTCATGAGTTTTGCTGTTTTTTAACCTCTTGGGTTTATCTCTAAGGAGTTCTTTTAGGGTCTCGTCATCTGTGCGCCTGATTATGCGTTTTTTTACCTCATTACCATCACTGTCAAGGGCAATGCCGCCGTGCCTAAAAAAGTTTTTCATTTCTGCACGCTTTAGTGAAAGTTCACCATTTATCTTGTCCAACTCTTTTGCAAGTTCATACACCCTTGTTCTGTCTTTTCTTTCCTCGGCGACTTTAATATCATATTTTATTTTTCTCCAAAGCCAACGCTTTTCATCCAATTCCGCCCCCATGTCTAAAAGTTGTTTAAAGTTGTTCCAAACAACCGGGCTCTCATTACCTTGCCAGTCTTTTACGCGGAGAGTCATAATCTTCTCCCAAATTGCAAGGTCAAGCTTCCCTGTTTCACTTGCGGCCTGATCTGGAGGTACTAGTTCGTGTGCCCTAACAGCTCTTCTAAAGGTTTTTCTTGTTTCAAACTCCTCACGCATTTTTCTTCCAATTTTTTCGGTCTCAGATCTGGACTCAATTTGCATTAGAGCTGAAAACATTTGACCCATAAAGTAAGAGTGCTCTTCAAAAGCCTCGTTGTAGCTTTCTAATGTTTTAAGGTTCGTATTAAACCAATTAATTACGTATTTTTCGTATTCCACCTGCGAAATTTTTTTGGGGTCTATATCTCTTCCTGTATCCTCTTTAATCATTTCTGCCAACCTTTCCCTGGTTGGTGTTCTTAAGTTTTCTGCTACCTGAGTTCCAAGGAGTTCCATTGACCTACCCATATTGTTGACCGCTTGGGCATTCATTTGAATATACTTTTCAAGACTTTCTCTTTCTGAAGTTGCATCAGGGTCTAGCTTCCCAGCTTCTATCTGCAGATCTAAAACTTTGCCTGCAAAAACTTCTTGCATCTCTCGGCCCGCATCTTGTGCTATTACTGGACCCAGGTCCTCAAAAAGTTGATCTTTTTGTTCTTGATCTAAGGTCTTGTCGTTTTTAATCCTATTAAGTAAATAGCTATAGACCACCTCTGTAGAGCCCATCCTAGCCCTGGCCTCTTGTGACAACTGAGCGCGCATTTTCTCAAAGTGGCCCCTGGCATCTTCAAAATATTTAGCTGCTTGTGGATTTTCTGCCCTCCTAGAGACCAGCTCTTCAAGATCTTTTTTTGATATAACCACAACCTCACGCTCGTCGATTGCTGCAGTTTGTCTTGCAGGCTTTCCGGTTTCGCGCGTTCTTATCCTTAGGCGCTTCTTACCACGATCTTTGTTCTCATCTTCGGGGTTCATAAGCTTATTTTAGCACCAATAAGAAAAATAATTACAAAGCATATAAATAAAGTGGACCATAATTGTTGCCTCTGTGGTCTATTCTCTTGTGTTCCCAGTTTTTGAAAGGGAATCCCAGCGAAATTACCCTAGAGCCTTTCTTAAGTTCGCGTTTTAATTTATTTTCAAGTTTTTTGTTACCTTCGAGCGTTAAAAAAACACAAACAACGCTAGTTAAAGACAGGTCAACACTAAATATGTCTTTATTTATTATTTTTGCATTTTTTATATTTAAAAGGCGCAACCAAAAGTTTGAATACCAAGCTCTTATTTTATCTTTTTCTATGCCAATAGCCCTAGCTCCTGTCAGAGCTGCTGCCATGACTATTCTGCCATCACCCGAACCTAAATCACAAAAAACGTCACTTCGTTTTAAATTACACAGTTTAATTACTCGATCAACTGTTTTTGGGCTTGTAGCTTCGTAAGGTGCGCCTATTTCCCAATTTTGCCAAAGCCAATTGCGGTATAAAAAGGGGGCCAGAAGGAGAACTAATATTAACAAAGTAAACAACATGACAAAATTATAGCTTTTTAAGCTGTTGTGAAAAAGGATTCTTCTTGAAATCATTGCTTCACGCGATAAAGTAAAACAGATAGAATTAATTACATGGACGAGTATTTCCAACAACACCCAATCCCCCAACAAATAAGCTCCTACGAATTTAGGCTTGTGGGTGACATGACAATTAAACAGTTTTTCCAGGTGGCTGGTGGGGCCTTGGCTGCTCTTTTTTTCTATTCAACCGCGCTACCGCCTTATTTTAAGGTTCCCCTTATAATTGTTTCTTTCTTAATTGGCCTTGCTTTGGCATTTTTACCTTTGCAAGACAGGCCACTATCCCAGTGGATACTCCTTTTTGCAAAAGCAATTTACTCGCCATCAATATTCATTTGGAATAAGCTGGTTGTAGCACCTGTTTACTTTCAGCCGGATACTTTACCCGGCTCCTCGGGCCAGCAAACAAGGCCGGGTGTTAAAATTCCAACCCCAAGCGTTCCCAAAATTCCCGCTCATCAAGAAATTGTCCCAGTGACACCAATGGTTGGTGCGCAAACCAGTAAAACCGTCGCCCAAGAAAAAAAACTGGAGGTTGGACTTATTGATCAACCCCCAGAGTCTTCTAGGCTAGAGAGGTCTGAAACAGAGTTTTTATCAAAAGTGGCTGCACAATTTACCGCAATTGCTCAAGATTTTAAAGCTCCCATGATTCATGTGACACCACCCAAGGTAGATCTTCCCAGAAGAGAACCCGTAGCCGTTCCAAAAATTGGTGTGGTTACGGTTGAAAAAAGTCAGAAACCAGTGATTGTTTCACCACCGGAACTTAAAAGTGTTCCGCAAACCGAATATAAAATAACCCCAATGGTTGGCAAAAAAATAGAAAGTGCTAAGGCTCCGGAGTTTTCAAGCGAGGCAACCCCCCCTGCGCCACCTATTACACCAAATATTATTGTTGGGCAGGTAATTGAACCGACGGGTCGTATTATTGAGGGTGCAATTATTGAAATTAGAGACGCCGAGGGTAGACCGGTCCGAGCCTTAAAAACTAATCGCTTGGGGCACTTTACCATTGCAACTCCTTTGGCAAATGGTAAATATATTCTAATTGTTGAGGGTGGCAGTTTCACTTTTGATCACGTTGAATTTGAAGCTAAAGGTGAAATAATTTCACCAATAGCGATTCGCGCTAAAGCAGTTTAGACACCAAAGAAAAAATGATAAATAGTTTTTTTTATAAATAAACCATGGCAACCATACCCTTTTTATCAATTCCCGACAAACCCATTGTCTCAAGTACTCAAAAGCTCTTGCCCATTGCTGACATTGTTGACGGCATTGTTATTTATAAAAACGGGGGGGCGGCGGTTATTATGGAGTCCACATCTCTCAACTTCGGACTTTTGTCTGAGCGTGAACAAAGTGCGGTCATAGCAAGCTACGCTGGACTTCTTAACTCATTTAATTTCCCTGTTCAGATTGTAGTAAGAAGCCAAAAGAAAGACATATCAAGATATATGGCATTTATAAGCGAAAGGGTGGCTAGAATTCAGAACCCCAAACTATCAGCCATTATGGATGATTACAAAATTTTTATTGAAGACGCTATCAAAAAGAAGAACGTCCTAAGTAAAAAGTTTTATATTGTAATTCTTTTTACGCCTTATGAAATGGGGGTAGCAAAGTCGGTTGCCTCGACTTTCCGGCTCTCAAGCCAAGAGGAAAAACCGTTGCCCTTTACAAAATCCTATGTGGTAAGGAAGGCTAAAATATCGCTCCTTCCTAAAAAGGAACATTTGGTAAGACAGGCAAAAAGGCTGGGAATTCAACTTAAACATTTAAATAACAAAGAATTGGTCGACCTTTTTTTCAACATATTTAATCCCGAGCCACCGATAAAAGAAAAGGCAATATTTTAGTTATGGTAAAAATAACCGATTTTCTAAAGCTAAAAGGTAAAGCTTCCGCAACGGCGGGTGGTGGTGCTCAAGAGGCTGCGGTTGAGAAAAAAAGTGAGACTGTCAAACCCAACTTTTCAAGCCCACAAAACGCTTTGGAGCAGGGGTCAAACCCACTTGATATTATTGCCCCAAAACAAATAGAAGTTGATTTTGACTACCTTAGAATTAATAACGTTTATTTACGCACTTTATTTATAACTGGCTACCCACGCTTTGTCTCACCAGGCTGGCTCGAACAAGTAATTAATTTTAACGCTTCTTTGGATATTTCATTCTTCATTTATCCGGTTGAGGGTAAGGGGGTTTTGGACGACCTTATGAGAAAGGTCGCAGAAATGGAGGCGGAAATTTACACAGATCTTGAAAGAGGCAAGATTGTCGACCCAGCAACGCAGGCAAAATTAGATGACGCCAAGCTTCTCCAACAAGAGTTGGTTAAGGGGGCCGAGCACTTTTTCCAATTTGGTTTTTATATAACAATAAGGGCAGCTGATGTCGAGCAACTTAATTACATATCAAAGCAGGTCGAAGCAACCCTTGGGTCGCTTCTTATCGGCCAAAGACACGCAACGCTTGATATGGACAACGGTTTTCTCTCAACTGCTCCATTGGGTCTTGACCGCCTATCAATTACCAGAAACATGGATACAACATCGCTTGCAACCACTTTCCCACTAACATCAACCGAGCTTTCTGGTGACACGGGTGTTTTGTACGGCATAAATCCGCAAAACGGCTCGTTCATTATTTTTGACAGATTTTCGCTGGAGAATGCCAATATGACTATATTCGCAACATCCGGCGCCGGTAAAAGTTATTTCGTCAAGCTCGAAAGTTTGCGCTCTCTCATGCTTGGAACCGAAGTAATAGCCATTGACCCGGAAGGGGAGTATAAATCCCTTTGTTCGGCTGTTGACGGTCAACATATTGAGTTTTCTTTTTCGAGTCCATCAAAAATAAATCCCTTTGATCTTGCTCAGGTTTACGAAAAAGGGGAGAGTCATTTGGGTCTAAAAATACTTTCACTCCATTCGCTTTTTAAAGTTATTATGGGCGAGATTACACCTATTCAAGAGGCACTTCTCGACCGCGCGATAGTTATGACTTATAAATCAAAGGGTATAACACAGGACCCAGACACCCAAACTAAAGAGCCCCCTTTAATGGAAGACCTTTACAAGATCCTCATAGGTATGGAGACACCCGACGCACTTGACTTGGCAGCTCGTATCGAAAAATTTGTTAAGGGCTCGTTTGTCGGCATATTTGATCAGCAAACTAACGTATCAATTGAAAATCCATTTACCGTTTTTGGTATTAAGGAGCTGCAAGATGCTCTTCGCCCCATTGCTATGTTTATTATTCTTGACTTTATTTGGACTAGGGTTAAAAAAGACCTAAAACCTCGCCTCTTGGTTGTCGATGAGGCGTGGCACATGATGCGCTATAAAGACTCTGCGCAGTTTCTTTGGTCGGTTGTTAAAAGAGCTAGAAAATACTTCCTGGGACTCACCACAATCACTCAGGACGTCGATGACTTCTTGGCGCAGGATATTGGCAAGGCAATCGTGACAAACTCGGCTCTGCGTGCCCTTTTTAAACAATCACCAGCTGCCATAGATAAGGTCGGTGACGTATTCTATCTCTCCCAAGGTGAAAGAAATTTGCTCCTTGGTGCTAACGTAGGGGAGGGCATATTTTTTGCCGGGGCCAACCACACACCAATTTCGGTAGTGTCTTCTCCTGCAGAACACAAATTAATGACGACTAAACCCCAAGAGGTTATTGCACAAGAAGAAGCCAGTAAAGAAACCGAACCTGGGGTTGCTGCTAAAATGGTAGGTGAAATTACACAATAAAAATGTCTATTAAAGGAGATTTATACGCATCAGCCAACGAAGTTTCGCAAGCACCCGAACCCAAAGAAGGTGAGGCCCTAGAAAGGTCGGCCAAGGGTCAAAAAATGGCCGAATTTGTAGGCCGGGTTGCAGCGGTTGTTGACGAACCCAAGCTTCATACATCCAAATTATTCCCCGCATATATTCTGGCGCTTTCTCTTATTGAAACATTAGGTACCGAAAAGGGAAAGCCGGGTGCTCGAGCATATAAAGAGAAGCCTTCGCGTGCGATAACAGCGCCTGGACCAAACGCTGTTCCTGGAGCAATTATGGCGGGGGACTTTTATACAATGTTGGGTGTTAAAAGAGACGCCTCTCGAGGAGATATAGACCAAGCTTACAGAACCTGGGCAAAAGATAACCATCCCGATGTTTTGCGATCAAGAGGCGGTTCTCCCGAGGAAATATCCAAAGCTGAGGAACAAGCCATACTTATGGGCGAGGCTTACAATGTATTAAAAAGCCCAAGATTTAAACCCGATTATGACGCGTTTTGGGATGAGAATTTTGCCGGTCCGGGAACAGAAAAAAAGTCCTTACAAAACATTCAAGCATCCGCTCCTCAACTTAATGCCACCAATGATGAGGAAGGTATCCAACAGTCTTCCGGAGACGAAAATGCTCCTTTTATAGACGTAAGTTATAACCCAAGGCAGGTTAGCGTGCCATCTGTTAATGAGGCCCAAAAAATTACGGAAGCTTTTAGGCAAGAGGTTGGTGGAGCTGGGAAACTAGTACTAAGCAAAACGGCTGCGGGAGAAATGAAGTTTATCTCACTTTTCCCTGAAAAATTTAGTCAGTCTCAAGTATCAGCTGCCTTGCAAATGTTTAAGGATGGTATTGATGGTGCAGAGTTTGCGTCTCAAGTTCTTAGTAATACAGCACTTAGCCAAGCAGAGAGGGAACAACTGCTAAATATTGCTTATTTTAATGAAGCGTTAGCCTCATCGGGAGCAGCCGGTTTACCAAGTCAGGCAATATTGGGGGTGGCCGCCTCAAATCCTGCTCCAAAAGTGGCTCTTGCTTACTATCTTAAGAAACGATCCTCGGGTATGGTCTTCACCCGTAGTGCTGCTAGAAATTTGTCTCCCGAAATACAATCCAAGGTGTTTAGTTATATGACAGCAAAAAGGAGACAGGCAGTGGCAAACATGGCAACAAAAGGCATAAAAGCAGGCGCCAAGAAATTAGCAAAAACAGGTTCTAAAGTTGCTGTTCAGGCCGGGGCGAAGGTTGCGGCAAAGGCGGGCATAAGCGCAACAATCACGGCCGTCTTAGAAGCTGTAGGAATAAGTACAGGTGGCCCACTTGGAGCCATCATTGCTGCAATTTTATCCTTTCTAATAGTAGAGCTTGTTCCTCTCATTTTTAATGCCCTTAAAAAACTTTTTGACCCGGAAACAATTGGAAAAATACTTTGGCTCCTGACGGGCGGCCTCGCTCTTGCTGGCGCGGGCAATGTTGCTCTACTTTCAGGAATTGGGGCTTTGGGTTTCAGTATACGCACGGGGGGGTTTCAGTCTTTCGTTAGTACACTTTCGGGTTTCTTTTCAACATTGGTTGCAACCCTGGTAATAGCTCTGGGCGCTCCAATTCTTGTTGCTGCACTAATTATACCCACATTCGTGGCTATAATTTTGGTCATCATGAATTCTGGTGCATATGTTGTACCTCCGTGGGGTACTCTGGCTCGTGGCGTCGGTCAAGTGGAAAATCCGTATATTGACGTCGAAAAGGTTGGTCAATCCGAAACTCCCCCTCAAGGACCTAGTAGTAGTTTGAAATATTTCAATAGCGACTTAAAACCCCTAAACGTAATTTACACAATAACCATCACTGCAAAAAGAGGACCACTTACCAACGTCCAAATTTCATATGAATGTAATGCCAAAAAGGAGTCAGGACCAATTAATTGTCCACCGATTATTGGTAACATACCAAATTCACCACCAAACGGCACTGTAAATCCAACCGAGTCTTTTGTGTTTACGTATCAACACAGTTACACAGCACCCGCCTTTGAGGACAGCTCTATTGTTGACATTATTCGCGTTACTGCAGATGTTGAAGGGGTATCAACAACAGGCATTGCTTCTGCTTCTGTTTGTATAGGCGATTGTCCACAGGACTGTCCATCAATCTGGCCAATCCTTCCCGAGGCCGTAGACGCAGGTCCACCATTTAATGGCAAACTTACAATTACTCAGGGGCCAGAAGGCAACTACAGCCATAGTATTGTCGAAGCAATTGACGTAAGCGCATACTCGGGCCACACAGTTTACGTTACCCACGAAGGTGTGGTAAATAAAATTGTCATAAGTAGCTCACCCCCCTACGGCACGTATGTTGATGTTTTGGGTAACTGTGCTGGCAAAGAGTTTGTCAGCCGTTATGCTCATTTATTAGACGTTTCGGGGGGAATTAACTTAGGACAAACTATTCAGCAAGGCGTAGTTGTCGGTCTAAGCGGCAATAGTGGCACGGGCGGAGCACATTTGCACTATGAGTTTAGAAGCCAAAGTGAGGCAGGAGGAGCATATACTAAAAGTGGTGGAGGTGGACCTCCTTGGATGGAGTTTCCTTATTTACCAAAAGATATGGGTCCCGGGTTTAGAGGGTGTGGTAATAATTGTGGCCTTATACCATAGATTTATAAAGTCATGTTAAACAAACTTTTAAAAACTAAAAATGGCAAAGTTGTCCTGACCACTTTCGCTCTTGCACTTATAATCGCTCTCTTTTTTCTGAGAGGCAGTAGGATACAAAAACCAACCCAAACGCTTTTGCCCCCACCAGATCCCAAAATAGTCTCTGAATACTCTGAAAAATTACCGTTAACAATTGATCTTTCCGGAAATACTCCACGTTTTCCTGAAAAATTGCCCGGAGTAGTTCTTAAGCAAGCCCCACTTACTGAAACCATTGCCAAACAGATTGCTGAAAAACTAGGACACGCATACGAGCCCGAAACTTTTACGGGCAAAATTAAGGGCAAGACACTAATTTGGCGAAACAGCGACAGTCATCTTTTTATAAGTTTGGATTCAGGGCTTATACAGTTTAGTAAAAATGGTGACATCACCAAACAACCCCAGCTTCTAAGCGACCAGGAGTTTTTAGAAGAAACCAATAAATTTATTGAAAATAACTTGAAAGATTTGCTGTCAAAATACCGACCAACAAATATTAGCTACTTAAATATTCCTAAGGGCGAGGGTAGTATAAAGGTTGTTCAAAAAGAAAACGCGAATATCTATCGAGTCAAGCTTAATCCAGTATCGTCGCAACTTGAATTTCTATCAATACATCCAGGTTTACAGGCTTCGTTTATAGATTATTTACCAAGTGGGGATATTTATCGTCTTGAAATATCCAACATTTCGATTGCTACAAACACAGAGAATCAATACTCGATCAAAACCATAGAGGATGTCGAAAAAACCATAGAAAAGGCCAAGCTAATCTACTTTGACTCTGCCACCGAAGAGATATTAGAAAGTCCCAGTCTTGAAAATATACGCTCCATAACGGTTAAGAGTATTAAGTTGGCATATTTAATTGACTCACCAGCGGCTGACTTTTATAAACCAATTTTTATTCTCGAGGGGCCAGCTGACATTACCAGATTTCCCAAAGACACAGTGGCCCACCTCTATATGCCAGCTTTTAAGTAAGTTAGCTCTGAAGCCTTATGGGCATAATAATATGCAAAAAACCCGCATCCTGGGGGTCTAAAAAGACAGAGGGCGAGTTGGCGTCATTAAGCTTAAAAACAACCTCATCACTCGATGTTATAGTCAAAAACTCTTCCACAAAACGATAGTTAAAAGCTATTGTAAAGCCCTTTGAGATAGCTCCTTCAATTTTGGCTTCAAGATTGAAATTTTCACTACCCGACTTACTACTTTCCGCCTGAATATGTAAACCGTCCCCAGGAAAGGATATTTTAATGACGTTTGCCGACTCTCTTGCAAAAATAGAAGCAAGTTTTACTGCCCGCAACATCTCTTCCTTGTCGCACTTCACAGTAATCTCGGATTGTTTGGGAATTATTCTCTCAAAGTCTGGAAACTCTCCATCAATAATCCGGCTTGCCAAAACAAGGTTGGGAAAAGCAAAGACAACCTGATTATCAGACTCTTTGAGTGCAAAGTCTACATTTTCACTATCGCTCGAAAGTCGAACAATCTCGGCAATGGTATTTTTCGGTAGAACAAAACGCCGCGTTTCTTCGTTATTTTGCAACTTCACCGTTTTTTTAGATAATCTAAATCCATCAGTTCCCACAAAAGTAGCGCCATTCTTGTCCAGAACCACTAAAACACCTGTAAGTATTGGGCGTGTCTCATCGCGTGAAACAGCAGGTAAGACATTTCTAAGTGTTTGTGACAGCTCCTGGGATGACATTTGAATACTGTTGGTGGAAATTTTATCAGCTATCTTAGGAAAGTCTGAAGTATTCATACCAGAAATAACCGACTTAAAATTTGCATTACTAATAGCCATTTTTTCTTTATCAACTTCCACATCGATTTGACCTGCGTTTAAATTTGCAACGATTTCAGCAATAACTCTTGCTGGCATGGTAATCTCACCTTCACTTTCAACTTTTGCTCCAGCAGTTATAACAACAGAGGTTTCAAGATTTGTAGCTTTTATATACAAACGACCTTTTTCGGTTTTTAAAAGTATATTTCCAAGAACCGGCAACTGCATCTTTGAGTTTGTAAAACGCAATGCAGTATTTAAATATTTTGAAAAGTCATCTTGTAGTATTTTAAATTTCATAAATTAAGCCTTAGGGGTAAGTATATTTTGTTTGAGTATAACTTTAACATTTGAAGTCTTCAACATTTGCGTTTTTCTTTTGAGTATTAGTAGTAGTTATAGTAGGCCTTGTTGATATGTGGACTTTTGGCCTTGGTTCATATCGATGAAACTTGTGCATTTTGAACTCGACTATTTGTGAATATCTTTGTGGATAATTTAGGAAAAATTGTGGATATGTGCAAAGTCACCAATTTTTATCCTCAGAGAGAGCTTTTTATCCCCTTTATATCCTCACGAATTTTAACATTAACGGAAGCCATATGAGTTATCTTTTCCACCGCGTGCATAACTGTTGTGTGGTCCCTGTTGCCAACCACTCTGCCTATTTCTTCTAAAGGCAACTCTAAGATTGTCCGCATGAGGTACATAAGTATTTGCCTTGGCCTGGCTATTGGTCTTGCGCGTGATTTGCCGAGAATATCGCGTTTTTTAACAGAAAAATATTTTATAACTGCATCAACCATCTCGTCTGGAGTTTTTTTGGTCTGGTGGTCTTGAGGTTCGCGTCGTCCGAGAAGCGACTCAATCATGTCTACTGAAATTTCTGACTTTTTAAGCATTACCTCAGATGATAGCCTGACAAGGAAACCCTCTATTCTTCTGGCACCATCAAGATTGCCGGCGATAAGTTGTATCATATCCATTGGTAAGTCTATGCCTTTTTCCTTAGCTTTAATTTGGGCTATTGCACATCTTAGTTCAAAATCCGGTGGTGCAATATCCACAATAAGGCCGGCTTCAAACCGACTTCTTAGACGCTCTTCAAGCTTTGAAATTTCAGAAGGTGGCTTATCAGAAGTTAATATTACTTGTGACCCGGCTGACACAAGGGCATTAAATGTGTGAAAAAACTCTTCCTGCACCGTGTCCTTACCGGCTATAAATTGAATATCATCAATCATTAAAATCTTTAATTTTCTATATTTATTGCGTACTGCTGGCGTGGATTTGTTGCGAATTCCCTCGACTATGTCGTTAGTAAACTGTTCGCCTGTGCAAAAAAGTACGGGATAGTCCGGGTTCTTGCTAAGTGCAAAGCAACCGACGGCATTCATTAAGTGTGTTTTGCCGACCCCCACCCCTCCCCATATAAAAAGTGGGTTATATGCACTGCCTAGGTTTTTTGATACAGCCTCGGCAGCAGCCCAAGCCATTTGGTTGGAGGGTGAGACTGCAAAGTTGTCAAAAGTAAGTCTCGGTCTTAGTGCTGAGCTTGTAAAGTTGCCATCAAGTAGATTGTTTTTTGCGACTACGCTGAAAAGCGGGGTCGAATTGACAGTTGCCACCTCTTTATTCGGGTCCGTTTTTATCAAAAACAAGACATCACAAGGCGTGCCAAGTCTTGCAGAAAGTGCGTCTTGTACTAAACCGAAATATCTCGTCTCGATGGTCGTTTTGACATATGAGGAGTTGCAACCAACCTCGGCAATTGATCGGCTTCCAAGCTCTTTTAAACTTGCCAGGTGCGTTTGGACAAACCAAGTACTAAAAATTGCCGGCGAAACACTTACTTTAATGGTTTCCAAAACGTCGGTCCAGATTTTATTAAAGTCTTTAGACATACTTTGTTTTAAAGAGGAACTAGGAGCAGCCCCTAAAGTGGCGCAGATGTAATGCATATTAAAAAAGTTATCCACAACGAGTCAAGAGTCAAATTTGATTTGCCACAGTACTCACAATCACTTATACTTAGTGCATGTCTACCAAGAGAACATTGCAGCCCAAAAAGAAAAGAAGGGTTAGGAAACTTGGTTTCAGAAGAAAAATGGCAACAGCCAAAGGAAGGCGTGTTCTAAAAAGACGCAGACTTAAGGGTAGAAAGAGGCTCGCCCTTTAGGTTTTAATCATGACAATAGCGAGCAAATTTAGATTAAAAGGTGGTGCAAACGTTGAACGAGTGAAGCGTTTAGGTAAAGTACTTCAAAGTAAAAATTTCGGTGTTGTTTATTTAAAAAACCAAGAAAAGAGTTTTTCAAGATTTGCATTCGTGGTTTCTACGAAAATCTCCAAACTAGCTGTTCATAGAAATAGAGTAGACCGCGCAATGACGGAAGCAGTAAGAATGGATATGCCTAAAATACCAGTAGGTTATGACTACGTTTTTCTTGCAAAAAAAACAGTTGCCAATAAAACCACCGAAGAAATAATGCGAGAAGTAACTGACTTTATACCCACCCTTAAGGAGGTTATTAAATAGTTTTTAAGGTATGCTAGCAAGCCTGATAGTAAAAACACTTGTCTTTTACAAGAAAAAGATATCACCAATTTTTGTTTTGATTTTGGGTAATGCTTGTAGATTTACACCGACTTGCAGTGAATACGCTGTAACTGCATTTACAAAGCACGGCGTTGTAAAAGGTCTTGCTTTATCAACCAGACGACTTATTAGGTGTCATCCATTTTCGCAAGTTGCCCATGATCCAGTGCCCTAGGTTATTTACGGTAACAACAGAGATAAAAGCTCCGGAAAAAAAGACAATTCTTAGTGAAATTAAAACACAATTTTAAATTTTGATATAATCAACTGTTTAGTAAGACAACATGAATCCATTTTTTACTTTTCTTGTCCAACCCCTTGCGAACGGCCTTATTCTTTTTTATCGCCTTTTGGGTAGTGACATTGGCCTAGCAATAATTGGTTTTACACTTTTTTTAAGATTTATTTTGTCTCCTTTAAATAAACCTTATATGGAGTCGATGAAAAAAATGCGCGACCTTGCGCCCCAGCTTGCGAAACTTAAAGAAAGGCACAAAAACGACAAAATTAAACTTGCTCAAGCCCAGGCGGATCTTTATAAGGAAAACAGATTAAATCCTGGGGCGGGGTGTTTACCTTACATTTTACAAATAGTTGTTTTAATTGCCTTTTTTAATGTTTTTTCACTAGCGCTAGGAATTAATGCAAACCCAACAGAAGAGTTTAACAAGCTTTTGTATGATCCACTTAAATTTGCACCGGGTACCGAACTTAACACCAAATTTCTTTACTTTAATGTTACTCATCCCGACGTGTTCCGTATTCCTGGGGTGCCTTTTGATTTGCCTGGACCGCTATTACTACTTTCGGCGCTTTTGCAGTTTGTTTCAGCCAAAGTAAGTTTGCCTTATGTAAAGATCGCAGAAGGCGCAGCTAAAAAAACAACAAATGAGTCCGATGACGCACAAGTTGCCATGCAAAAGTCTATGATTTATATGTTTCCTGTTTTTACTGTTTTAGTTGGTATAAAATTTGCCTCGGGTCTTGCGCTTTATTGGTTGGTTTTTTCAATAACACAAACCTACCAGCAGGTTAAGTCTCAAGGTTGGGGAGAGATGTCCCCTTTAATTTCGAAGTTACAGTTGTTATACTCCAGTTACCTTAAAAAGCCCAGCAAATAACAGCTTGGCATGTAACAGTTTAATTCTATGGCAAGCAAGGAAGAACAAAAAAAGATTGTTAAGCAAGCAGAGAAACTCCTCTCACTAATTGGAGTAGACGCCCAAGCAAGTATTGAGGATGCAGGGGGTGGTTATAACGTAAATATTAACTCAAGCGACGAGTCTGGCCTTTTAATTGGCAATCGTGGCCGGACGCTTCAAGCGGTGCAGCATGTTTTATCAATGATGATAAATAAAGACAAAAAGGACTGGCGTAGAATAACTGTAGATGTTGCCTCATGGCGTGAAAAGGAAAAGGAGCGCTTGACTAGTTTGGCCTTGCAAACAGCCGAAAGGGCAAGGAGTAGTAAAGAACCTCAAAATCTGTATAACCTTACTCCGGAGCAAAGACGCATAGTTCATCTAGCACTTTCAGAAGAAGATGATATTGCTACAGAATCCCAAGGCGAAGGCAAAGATAGGTATTTGGTAGTTGCTTCAAAAAAATAATTCCATCAAACCACATGCTGCGAATATTTACCGACGGTGGAGCTAGGGGCAATCCGGGTCCTTCTGCATCCGCCTTCGTGGTCTATAGGGACAAAGAAAATATTTTTCAGAAATATTTATACTTAGGGCAAGGCACCAACAATGAAGCTGAATATCAAGCAGTCATACTTGCCCATACGTGGCTTTTAGAAAACCCACAAATTATCTCTAGTCAAGAAATTTGTTTTTTTCTTGACTCCGAGCTTGTCGTAAAACAACTTAATGGTGTGTATAAAATAAAAAGCGACAACCTCTTACCACTCGCCAAAACGGTTAAAGATTTTGAGGAAAAACTTGGTAGCAGAAAACCAAATTATTTTTTTGTAAAACGTGAGAAAAATAAAGAAGCCGACAGATTAGTAAACATCGCGCTCAATGAAAAAAAATAAATTTCACGTTTAGCAAAAATCCTACATACCCACCCGTTTTAAAAAGGCAAATTTACCACTTTAATTAAAAAAACTTTTTATCTTAAACACTCAAAAGCACTGTTACTATTAACTTTGTAAACAAGTTTACCATCAACTGTTTTAGTAACATTGCACTTTCTAAGTAGTGATTATATATTCTGTAATATAAGTTACAGAAGTTTAAACGGCTCTGAACCATTTTAAAAATATGGGTAATAGTCCCCTAGTTTTTTTGGTTGCAACAAACAATCAATTAGTTAACGAAGTTAGAAACAACTTAACCGCCAAAGGTTGTGATGTTGTTTATATTAACTCTTTGGGGGCGTTTTTAAGTAACCTCCTTATAAAAAAGAAAGCACCACTCTTTCGTGGTTACTTAATCTTTTTAATGTCCTCTTTTTTTAACGACAATTTAAGAACCACACGTTATGTACTAGACAAATTTTATTTTCTTTTATGGGCAAAGTTGGTTAACAAGATGGGTCTTCGTTCCGTTTTTATTTTTCCTTATACCAACAGTAATAGCATGTCAAAAAGAATCGATAAACTGATTAGCAAATTAGTTATTACAACCGATACGTCTGCAACAGTTGTTTTCGCAGGTAATTTTGGAGAATTACCTTTAAACAGTTTATTAAAAAGCAAAACTTTCCAAAAAGACAGACTTCGTCTTTGGCAAAAAGTAGAAAGATCTCCTAATAATTTTAAGTTTTTTCCAACCGAACCCACAGCGCTTGCTGAGAAAATTACAGATGTCCTTTTCTCACTAAAGTACCGTGGGATGCGAGTGGCTCTTTTGGGACAGGCCATCAAAAACTCATCACTTAAAAGTTATCTTTCAAAAAGTTCTTTGCAGGTTCAAAAAAAGAGGACAAGTATTCAAGCCGAGCAGTTACACACAGGCGTAGATGAAAGTTTTGTTATAACTGAAGACAAACTTACACCAAGCAAAATTCTGTCTCAAGTAACACCCTTAAGTAATTCACAATTTTTAAAATTTCAAACAAAAAATAAAGTGTATATAAAAGTTTCGGTTGCTTTTTTGTTGTTTTTTTTAATACTACCCGTCTGGCTGTTTTTAACAGCGGCTTTTTTTGTTGTTCAGGCAGACAGTTTATTAAATGTCGGCAAATTTACTGAGGCAACCTTGGTTACTAGAGCATCAGCTCCGTTACTAAAGACGCTTCACACCACCGGTGGTTTTTTAGGTGGTGTTTTAAACACTGATTTGTACAATAGCATTTTGACCCTTGAGCAAACAAACACGGTAATAGTCAAAAAGATTAATATCATTACCGGCCTGAATAGCTTATACAGTGAACTTAAAAGTAGTAGTAGCACCACAAAGCCAAATATTTACACAGCAATTGAGTCAAATTTAAAAGGACTTCATAACGACCTAAATTTACTAGAAGCAACTGCTATTAATAGCCACCTTTTGTATATTTTTCCAAAGGGGCCCTGGAGAGTTGCTAGACTAGAGCAAGAGAAAGATTTGGTTACCAATTTAATTGCCCTAGCAAATTTTTTACCAAACATACTTGGAGACGCTGGTCAAATTAAATACCTAGTCATTTTTGAAGATCCCAACTCCCCAAGACCAAGTGGTGGAAAAGCAAAGTCTGCGTGGGCTGTAATTCTTGATGGGGGTGAAATAGCAAGCGTTGAGGGTCTTGATTTAACTAGGGGCCACAACAATCTTGTTGGGTCTTTGCCGGTACCACAAAGCTACCAAAGCGTGCTTGGTGAGAATTGGAGTTTAGAAAATTACAATTTGTTTCCTCATTACGAAGAGTCTGCAAGAAAAGCGCTTTACTTTGCCGATAAGCAGTTTGGTTTTAGGGCGGATGCTGTAATTTCTATTAACTCAGAAGACATCGAGGACAATATTAATGGGTTTACGGATGATAGGTTTGTTTACAAAAACCTCAGTTTATTGGCTAAACACTTGCTTGACCACAAAATTCGGCTTTATTTTAGTGACCCCAAAATAAACAACAGTTTTCAAAGTCTTATTATTCCCGAAGAACAAGCGCTTGCTGGGTGTCTTACTTGTAATATTGATCACTTATCCTACTTCGAAGTGAGTGGTGATGACCCCCGTTATCTACTCAGGCAAGGAAATCTCAACATTTCAATTGAGCAGGGTGTGGTTAAACACAACCTCAAAATTTCGTTTGTTAATTCCAGCGATAAGTCACACAAAACACTCATGGGGTTTTTGGTAAATGAAGATGCCGGTTTTTCGCCGCCAATCATTCTAAGTGATAGAGAGTCAAGAACTCCTAGCTACGAAGCTGTTGGTATAAAAGGCCACAAGCTGGTTTTGGTTGAGCTTGTGGTGGCTCCTGCCGAAAGACGGGTTGTTGAGCTAGTTTGGGAGGATGGTTTTGTTTTTCAGCACAACAACCTTCAAAAACATATTTTTTTGTGGGGACCAAGTGCCAGTCGCCCGTTAGATTTGCAAATTAATATCACTGTGCCCAAAGAGAAACTTTATGCATTCGACCCCGAGCTTATATTGACCAGACACGGTGTGCTTAGCTATAATACAGACTTGTCGCAAGCAAGTAGTAAGCGTATATATTTAAAGTAGTATGATCCTTTCTCTCAAAGCAGAAAAAAGAAGTGTGGTGGGCAGGAAAGTCGCCAAACTTCGCAAGACCGGTCTTTTGCCGGCGAACATCTATGGTAAAAAGGTCACTTCCGAGGCGATCTCGCTTGATCTTAAGGAATTTTCTAAGGTTTACAAGGATGCTGGAGAGACGGGCCTTATAGAAGTAGCTGTTGCAGGCCAAAAGAGGCCAGTTCTGGTGCACCACGTCCAGCTCCATCCAGTAACAGACGAGATGCTTCATGTTGATTTTTTGCAGGTTGATTTGAAAGAAAAGGTTACAGCTAACGTACCACTTGAGGTAGCTGGCGAATCTCCGGCAGAAAAACAGGGCTTGGGTACTGTTGTTCAGTATGTCAATGAAATTGAGGTTAAATCTCTTCCTGGTGATATACCAGATAAATTTGAGATTGATGCCACCACCCTAAAAGAGGTTGATCAGGCGATTTTAGTTGGTGATTTGAAGTACGATACGGCCAGGGTGGAAGTTTCCTTGCCAAAAGATCAGGTGCTTGTTAAAGTTGAACCCCCCAAAGTGGTTGAAGAGGAGGTTGTTGCTTCACAACCCACAGGTGAGGGGGTAGCAGAAGGTGCTAGTGAAGTACAAGGGGAGGATCAGGCATCAGCAAGTGGGGCCAAAGTAGATGCCCCTAAAGAAGCTTCAAAAGAATAAGTCCGTCAATTTTTACACACAAGTTTTTCTAAGCAATATATAATGGACTATTGGCAATATGGCTAAAAGTTCTTCCATAAATTTATTTACGAAAATAGGAGTTCTCCTTGCTTTTATGTGTTTAACCATTCTCTCTATCCTGCTGTACAATAACACCAGAAAAACACCGCAGTTTAATAATGCTACTGAGCAATCTATTGCGGGCACTAAAAATGGTGCTTCAAATGATATTTTTTCGCGTGAGGCCTCGGGTCAGTGGGATAGTTACATTAACACAATATATAATTACAGTCTTAAATATCCGGAACTATTGGTTAAAAGGGAGCATGTAGACGAGGGTGGCTACCTACACTTTGTACGTTTTGAGGAAAACCGTTATTCAAGTAGTAAAGGTGTGGGCGTGGGTGTTAGCTCTTCGGGCCTCGGTGTAGAGTCTGTAAAAATTAAGCAGGAAATGATGAAAAGTGGTGGCGAGCTTGTTAGCGAGGAAGAATTTCTATTTTTAGGGCGTAATAGTGTGCGCTTAGAATTTGAACCTCAAGAGGGTGTTGCAGGTGAAAAACGCACAGTGGTTATTTTTGGTCACAAAGATCTAACTTACTCAATAAGTACTGTTCCGGAACAAATAGACCGCGTACTTGAGGGTTTTAAATTCACTAATTAACAGTGGGCCAGCTTGAGGTTATTAGTAGTTGACCCCTTTTTTGTCTTAAGGTTTTTATTTTTTCCCAAAGTGTTTCGGTTACAAATGGCATAAAGGGATGAAGCAATTTTAAGCACATTATGAGTGTGTGTACCATAGCCTTTTTACTAATTTCCCCCTTTTTTGCAAGTTCAATGTATTGATCACAAAAAATGTGCCAAAAAAAGCTGTAAGTTAAGTCTGCAGCCTGGCCAATTTTAAATTTATTTAACATCTCTGTTGAGCGAACTATGCAGGAATTAAGGCTTTTGACAACACCGTCATCTTTTGGCCCTTCTTTAATATCGGAAGACATGTTTTGCACAAATCGTGTAGCGTTCCAAATCTTATTCGAAAAGTTGCGCATGCCACGGATTGTCGCTTCACCAACATTTTTGTCAGTACCTGGAGTGGAATTCATGGCGAGAGCCATACGCAGGGCATCGGCTCCATATTTTTCAACCATATCAAGTGGATTTATAACGTTTCCTATACTTTTACTCATCTTTCTACCCTGTTCGTCGCGAATAAGCCCGTGTAAATAAACTGTTTTAAAAGGAGACTTGCCTGTTAAGTATATACCCAGAAGCATCATACGCATTACCCAAAAAGGCAATATATCGTAGCCAGTTTCCATAACGCTAGTTGGGTAAAACTTTTCAAAGTCACCCTTTTTACCGGTTAATAGAGTGACCACTGGCCATTGGCCCGATGAAAACCATGTGTCAAACGTGTCGGTTTCTTGCAACCAATCTCCTTCTTCTTTGGGTTCGCTTAGAGAAACTCTAAAAGGGATGTTGTTGCCCGTTGCTTCGTATATGGGAACAATTATTTGTTGCAGGTTTTTCTTAATATGGTCGAATGTAATCCCGTTCTCTATTAACTGCCTCAAAACCCCCCGTTTTTGTTTGCCACTATTATCGAGAAAACTTACAACGACTCTTTGCGTGTGGTTGCGGACGTTATACCAAACAGGAATTCTAATACCCCAAATGATTCTGCGACTTATGTTCCAATCTTTTAGGTTTTTGAGCCAGTTGCGTAGTATTTTTTCCCTTCCTGCGCCCAAAACAACGGTCTCTTTTTTGTCGAGTGCCTTAAGTGCATTTTTGGCAAGTGGTCCAACTCTTATAAAAAATTGTGGTAGAGGTAGTGGTTCAAGAACGTTGTGACAACGGTAACATGTTGCAATTCTGTGGCTGTAGTTTTCATCAGTTTTTATTAACAAGCCATCTTCTTTGAGATGTTTTATCATTAGTTCCCTTGCTGGGGCAACTTTCATGCCGTGATACTCTTTAGCGCGACCATCGTATTTTGGGTTACTCCTGGCTACATACCAAGAAAAGTCCATGCGACCTTCTTGGGTAATTATGGGGGTTACTGGAAGATTAAACTTTTTCCCCAGCTCAAAATCGTGCATGTCATGGGCGGGTGTAACTTTCATAATGCCAGTACCAAATTTGGGGTCAACCTCCGGATCCGGAATAACCGTCATATTAACTGGTCCCAAAAGACCCACGATGTCAAAAGTTCTACCAATAAATTTTTTATATTTTGGATCTTTTGGATTTACCGCTAGTGCAGTATCTCTAAACTTGGTTTCTGGCCGGGCTGTTGCTATGGTAAACGGGCCATATTTCATGTAATAAAGTGGGTCTTGTCGCTCAACATATTCAACTTCAAGTTCAGAGTAACCCGTGCCACATTTGGTACAGAAATTAATAAGGCGCTCACCGCGATAAATTTGTTTATCGTTGTAAAGTTTTATAAATGTACTGGTTACAAACTCAACCACATCGGGATCGAGTGTAAATTTGAACCTATTCCAGTCAGCAGAAGCGCCCAGCTTTTTCATTTGGGTAATTGCCACTCCCGAGTTTTCTTGCACATATTTCCAAATCATGTTGTATAGAGTTGTCCTGTCGAAATCAAAACGACTTTTGTCTTCTTTGGCTAGTTTTTTCTCAAAAACGTATTGTGTTTCTATGCCAGCATGATCTGTCCCTGGCAACCACAAGGTTTCTTTACCCAACATTCTATTATGGCGAACCATGATGTCCTCAATGGTTACAAACATAGCGTGGCCTATATGCAAGGGATCGTTAGCATTTGGTGGAGGCATAATAATGGTGAATGTTTCCGCGCCCTTGTTAAACGACTTGGGGGAAAAGGTATCTAACTTTTCCCACAAAGAATAAATTCTATCTTCGTATAAGTTGTGGTTATAGTTTTTTTCCATAAATTTATTTTACCAGTCTTAAGAATAATATTTTTTGAAAACCACCCATTAGAAGCTTTAGGCTCCGTAAACGGAGAGGTACCACCTGAAGCAAATACTTAATTAGTTTGAGTGCTTAAGTTTCTTTTCGGCACCAAGCTCGCTTGAGGACTAGTCAAGCTACAAGCGCTTTAGATATTATATGCCTGGAATTGAGCTTAATCAACTCCATCGGTTGGCAAGAGTACTAATCAGTGATTTTGGAAACACTAGGTTTTGGAATCGATTTTTAGGTTAGGTAGTCTATCCATGCCTTTCAAGTTTCTAGCAAATTCTCCCCTTTGTGCTTTAAAGTGAGCAGCCACACCAATCATGCCCGCGTTGTCGCCGTAGAGTACTTTCGAATAAGGAAAATGTATTGGAAGACTATAGTCATTGAAAAGATTTCTAAGAAGTTTTCTAAGAGTAATATTAGCCATAACACCCCCACCTACTAGAACCGACCGTACTTCTCCTAACATATTTTGTTTTAGGGCATATTCTGTTACGCGCACCAGGTGTGCGAAGGCACTTTTTTGGAAACTTGCCGCAAGGTCGTAAGTTTGTTTTTTTTCAAGACCACCTTTCTTACTTGCAAGAGCGGCTACTTGCCTAAATAGAGCTGCTTTGAGGCCAGAGTAACTAAACTCCATGCGTTTTTCTTGGCCAACAAGAGGTATGGGTAGTGGATAAACCGTTGGGTCACCCAACTTAGCTAGCTCTTCAATAATATGTCCACCTGGGTAACCAAAGCCGAGCATTCTAGCTGCTTTATCAAGCGCTTCTCCAAGGGCATCGTCAATGGTCGAAGCCATTATTTTGTAACTACCCATTTTTGCTATGCGTATAAGTTCTGTATGCTTGCCGGAAGTAACCACCCCCAAAGCTGGAAATTTGGGAGGGAGTGACTTTGTGGTTTTATTTTTCGCTTTAGCCAGCGAGCTAAGAACATGTCCTTCTATGTGGTTTACCGCGATAATTTGCTTTTTATATTTAACTGCCAACTCTTTGGCTTTCTTTAGTCCAACCTCTAAAGCGACAGCGAGTCCCGGACCAATAGTTACCGCAATAGCGTCTATGTTGTTAGCTATGGTGGTATGAGAGTCTTTTGTGCCAGGGAAAGCTTTGGCGAGAGCTTTGTTAATAACAAAGTCAATGTGTTCGCTATGGGCACTTTTGGCTATATTTGGCACTACGCCACCCCATTTCGCATGTAGACTTGCTTGTGACCAGATGGTGTTTGCGAGAATTGTTGTATTTTTTACTATGGCACAGGCCGTTTCGTCGCATGAAGTATCAATTGCCAGAATGATTCTCATACTTTTTACTAAAGTGTTCCCCAACCAATTTTCCTATCATTTGCTTGCCTGCCATAGTCTATTTTTACAACAATGACCACTGCCTCGTCATCAAATTCACGTATAACATCTAGTACTCTATCAGCCCACTCAATGGCAACCACCGACCTACTTTTGATTAAGTTCTCAAAACCAAGAGTTCTTAATTCATCGCTTTTAAGCATGCGCCACGCATCTATATGGTGAAGTTTCTTTTTGCCTTTACCGTATTCTTGCTCAAAAATGTACGACGGTGAAGTAACGACATCCTTAATACCAAGAGCGAGTGCTAGACCCTTAGTAAAAATTGTTTTTCCCGCTCCCATCTCCCCTTGAAGGGCAAAGACAATTGCTCGCTTTCCCTGATTTTGATAATACTTTTGCCATATTTCTTTAGCAACATTTTTAGTTGCCTCCTCACTTCTGCTTAATACTTCCTGTTTTTTTGACAGTTTAATGTCGCCCTGACGCAAAATTACTGGGTCATCAAGTGTGGTGTCAACAACAGTTGATGGTTCGTTGCGTGGCAGCTGTCCTGCATCAACAATTAAATCAACGAGCGCTTTTTGTTTAGAGCTTAGGTTTTGAAGAATATCGGTTATAGCATAGGGCCTTTTTTTATAACTGGCATTAGCGCTAGTTGCTGTTACTGGTTTACCTAAAGCCCGAACAACAGCCAAAACAAACTCATATGCAGGTATGCGTACACCCAGGGTGCCATCTTCTGCTTCTACGCCGTTAGCTAGTTGGTGGAGCCCTTTAGAAATAACAGTAAGTGGTCCGGGTAGAAACTTCTCATATAGTTTTTTTGCAGTAATATTGAGAGTCACATATTTTTGTGCCATTTTAGTGTCTGTTACCGCAATAGAGTAGGGTTTGCCAAAGGGTCTATTTTTATAACGCGTAAGTTTGTTGACAGCACTTTGGTTGGTGGCATCAACCATTGCTCCATATAGGGTCTCGGTGGGCAAAATAGTAAGACCACCTTTCTTAAGAACAGCAACAACCTCACGAATGTTAATGTCTTGTAATTTAACTATTTTCATTTGTAGTAAGTATTTACTGTCCTACCCCCCGAAGATATACGGCCTGCCAAGGTCTGTAGTTTGATACAAAGGTTTTTTCAAAAATGGTTTCACTTCCCCGCTTAACAGTGTAATCAAACGACACTTTTGCACCCCATGCTTTATGTTCGATTTGGTTAATCCTGCCAGCAGGAATAGTTGGGTCGTCAACATATAAATCTTCGGGGGGGGCAACCTGAGAGGTGGTTATGGGTTTTGTTGTTGTTGCAACTCTGCCGTCATTTGTACCATAAATTTCGTATGTTAAAGCTAGGTTTTCAAGGTCGGTCTTAGTTTGAATAAGAAGGTGGTTGGGAGTGTCGTTTTTAAACTTGAAATCGGTGTAAGGTGAAAAAACGGTTGCATCAAGCCCCGGGGGCGAGTCTTGTTCGTAGTAACCAACTCGATATGCGTGTGCCCTTCTCTCAACAATTGGTAAGCCTGCAGCAAGTACGGCGCGAAAGAGAGTGGTGGAGGTTTGACACACCCCACCACCATCACCAAGAATTGTTCTACCGTCTTTTATAATGTAAGCTTGCTTATATCCTGTAAAAGCTGAAACGTCGCCCAGAATTTGATTAAATGACACAGTTGTCCCAGGAGATATTAGCGTTCCATTAAGTCTAGATGAAGCCAGATTTACATTGTGCACACGGCCGGATATTGACCCTTTGAATTTAGATGTTCCCACCCCCAAAAGTTCGTTTATACCCAAGTCATTCACTTCCTCAGTAGTTACGTCTGGCCGGACTTCTTGTGTAACAACCTGAATCGCAATACTTTTTTCACTGGAAGTCTCAAGTTCCAAAAGAGCAATCTGCACCTTTTCTATTAAGTCGGTGGTGTCAAGTATCGAGCCTGCCTTAGCTGCCACAAATTCTATGGCGCGGCCATTTTCAACTTTGAAAATTGCATTTTGTGGTTCGGAGCTAAATTTGGGATTAATGACCCCAGTTACTAGATCGGTAACTTTACTTGTTCCGAAACCTTTTGGGGTCACAAGTTCTAGTAGGGTAATGTCGTCAACAACATAAGACACCCCTCGACCCTCAATAGTAAGTGTTTTGCCCAAGAGTTTTCCCGCCCTACTTTTTAGTTGTTCTTGTTCCTCTGGGGAAACAGTTTTGCCAGTGATAATAACGGGTATGGTAATTGGACCAACGTTGGCGTTTGCTAGGTGGTTTCTTATTTCTATTTTTAAAGAGGCTTGATTTACTACCTTGCCTTGTTGACCCGGATAAACAACGAGCTCACCGTCCTTTAGCGAAATATTAAGCGGTTTTTCTTCAACATCTATCTTTGCTGATAACACCCCTAGGTATTCGTCGAGTTTTGATTCAGTTAGTTCATATGCCAAGGGGAGAATCTTTTTTCGATAAAGTGACCCATAACCTAAGAAAAAACTGGTGGCGAAACTTTTGGTGCGATATTGTTCAAATGCCGCCTGGGCGCTTTTTTCAAAATTATAGTTAAAGCCTATACCGTCTAAGTCCAGCTCATGGGCAACCCCGTCATTTGTAAGGATCAATATTTGGGGCGTAGTTACTGCTTGATTAAGAGTGGTAATAACTTCTGGCACTGTTTTTCTGGAAACGTCGATGTTTGCTATTGTCACACCATTAAGGACTTTATTTCTAAAATAAAAATTAAACACTGTTGATATGCCTAATATTGCCAAAAACAAAAGTGCAAAAATACGTCCCAGGTTAACCGATAGTAGTAGTTTCTGAAACTGCGTCATTTTGAAATTATGGTATCAAGTGTTCATAAAAAGGATATAACACTTTCATCTTGTATGATATCATGTTGCTATAGCCAAAATCCCTTAAACTGCTTTTAACAGGGTAAACATTGAAATCATTTGGTTGTGTAACCATTTTATGGATAGCGAAAGAAACTTTTTTTCTTCAGAAGAGGCCCCTGCGGACCTGGGTGGATCAAGTTTAAATAGTGCAAGTCAGGGGGGAGTATCACCGCAAGCAAGTTTGACCAATGAAACCCCAAAGGGCCTGGGAGGGTTTTTGGGGCTTTTTGTTAAGTCGAACTTTTTCAGACCAATAACAATTGCCGTACTTCTAGGCAGTTTTCTAATCGGACTTGGAATATATGTTTTTAGTAATTTGGGAAACGTTGGTGGCGGAGGTGAAATTGTTTGGTGGGGTGTCCAACACGACGAAAGTGTTTATGCTCCACTTATTGCTCAATTTGAGAAGGAGAATCCCAATATTCGGGTTAGGTATGAAAAGCAGTCAACCAGTGATTATCGCGAGAGACTTGCCAATGCTTTGGCGGGCGGCAGCGGACCTGATATTTATGAGATTCATAACTCTTGGCCATATATGTTTAGTAGATTTTTAGACAAGATGCCCGGTTCTATTTGGAACGCTGATGATTATAAAAAGTCATTTTACCCGGTAGTTACAAGCAACTTTACTTTTGGTGGGGGTATCGTTGCTGTTCCTTTAGAGTATGATGCACTTACGCTTTTTATCAATGAAGAAATCTTTGCAGCAAGTGCCAAAGAACCTCCTGTTTCATGGGATGAGCTGCGTGACTTGGCTGAAAATTTAACCCAGAAAGATAACAGGGGCATTATTATTCAGTCGGGCGTTGCCCTCGGAAATACTAAGAATATTGATTATTGGCCCGATATAGTTAGCCTTATGATGCTTCAAAATCATGTCAATCCAGTTAAGCCTACGGGTAGCTTTGCACAGGACGTAATGAGTTTTTATATAATGTTTGATATAAAAAGACCTGGGACGAGTCGCTACCCTCATCAACTGAAGCTTTTGCAAAAGGCAAGCTGGCTATGTATTTTGCTCCGTCACGTGAAGCTACTAATATAGTAAAAATTAATCCCAACCTGCGATTTAGAACTGTACCTATTCCGCAACTTGCAAAAAACTCACCCCAAGACCCCGATGTTACTTATGCATCATATTGGGCAATGGCGGTTTCGGGGCGTAGCAAAAAAAGCGATGCTTCCTGGCGATTTTTAGAATTCATGGCAACTGACGAATCACTCAAAAAGATAAATGAAAACATCGGAAAGTCAGAAACTTTTGGTCGTGTGTTTCCAAGGCCTAGTTTGAATACAACCATAAGAGAAGACAGTCTGTTAGGCTCGCTTGTTACCCTGGCACCAAGCGCGGGAACATCACTTTTGGCTGACAAGACAAACGACGGCGAAACAGGTCTAAACTCAAAAGTGCATAAAGCTTATAAAGTTGTAATTGACCGTGGAAAAGGTGTTGGCTCGGGTAATATTGAAGATTTGGCCAAAAACCTAAGACTTATCCTGAGCGAATTTGGCATTCCCGTTAATTAACAATTAACTCTTGACAACGCTCTTTTTCTTTGTTTAAAATAGCACTCGTTATACTTAACTGCCAAACAATTAGATTAAAAATGACAAAAACGGTAGATAAATTAAATTTAAAGCCAACAGCGGGTTATGTTTTAATTGAACCCCTTGATGCTGAGGAAAAGACAGTCTCGGGTATTTATCTTCCAGACTCTGCAAGCGAAAAACCACAACAGGGTAAAGTATTATCAGTTGGTCCTGACGATATCACCGATTCAGGGGCTAAAAAAATCTCGCCCGCCAAGAGCGGAGAAGTAGTTATTTACAAAAAATGGGGCGGTAATGAAGTAAAAATCCAAGGTAGAGAATATCTTTTTGTAAAATTTGAAGACATTTTAGCAATTGTTAGCTAATTTTGGAAAATAGAAATTTATTATGGCAAAGCAACTTAAATTCTCAGACGAAGCAAGACAATCCCTAATGAAGGGCATTGATATAGTTGCCAAGGCGGTAGTTACTACCTTAGGTCCCAAAGGTAGAAATGTAGCTCTTGATAAAAAGTGGGGCGCTCCAAATATAGTGCACGACGGAGTTTCGGTTGCAAAAGAAATTGATCTTAAAGATCCGTTTGAGAACATGGGCGCTCAGCTCGTCAAAGAGGCGGCGGACAAGACAAATGACAATGCTGGTGATGGTACAACCACAGCCACTCTGCTCGCTCAAAAGTTAACAGCGGCCGGTATGAAGAATATTACAGCCGGTGCAAACCCCATGATAGTTAAAAAAGGTATAGAAAAAGCAGTTGACGCGATTGTCACCGAACTTAAAAGAACAGCCAAACCTATTAAAAACAAAGAAGAAATTGAGCAGGTTGCAACAGTCTCTGCTGGTGAGAGTGCGATTGGCGCAAAAATTGCTGAGGCCTTGGATAAGGTCGGTAGAGATGGTGTTGTGACAGTAGAAGAAGGCAAGGGTTTGACAATTGATATCGAATATAAAGAAGGTATGGAGTTTGACAAGGGCTATGCTTCTGCCTATTTTGTGACCAATCCCGAAAAGATGGAAGCAGAAATAGAAGACGCCTATATTCTTCTAACCGATAAAAAAATCGCTTCAATTCAAGACATGCTTCCTTTTTTGGAGAAGTTTGTTAAAGTGTCAAAAAACTTAGTAATTATTGCGGACGAGGTAGAAGGCGAGGCGCTCGCCACACTGGTTGTAAACAAACTAAAAGGCACATTCAACGTCTTGGCCATTAAGGCTCCAGGATTTGGAGATAGGCGAAAAGAAATGCTTGAGGATATTGCCGTTTTAACTGGAGGTTCGGTTATCTCTGATGACACGGGCAAAAAGTTTGAATCAGTTGAAATAACCGATTTGGGGCAAGCGGACAAGGTCTGGTCCGATAAAGAAAACGCTAGAATTATTGGTGGCAGAGGTGATAAAAAGGCTATTGAGGGTCGTATTACGCTTCTTAAACGTCAAATCGCTGAAAGTACTTCCGACTTCGATAAGGAAAAGTTGCAAGAGCGCCTAGCCAAGCTTTCTGGTGGTGTAGCTCAAATAAACGTTGGAGCTGCGACCGAAATTGAGCTTAATGATAAAAAAGAAAGAGTTAAAGATGCGGTCGGGGCAACCAAAGCTGCTATTGAGGAGGGTATTTTGCCTGGTGGGGAAGTGGCACTTCTACGTGCCCGCACCGTCCTTAGAGGGGATAAGGCGACAGTTAAGGGCAACACCAAAGACGAGCAGGTTGGGGTCGATATTGTTTACGAGGCATTAGGAGAACCTTTAAGGTACCTGGCAATTAATTCAGGTGAGGGTGATGGTTGGTCTGTTGTTAAGGCAGTCGAAGCAGCAAAGGACGCAGATTATGGTTATAACGCTCTAACTGGTGAATATGGCTCCATGGTAAAGTTTGGTATATTGGATCCCCTAAAAGTGACACGCTCAGCATTGCAAAATGCTGCTAGCGTTGCTGCTATGGTTTTAACTACGGAGGCTTTGGTAACTGACCTTCCGGAAGAAAAGACTGCCCCTGCGGGTGGTATGCCTGGCGGCATGGGTGGTATGGGCGGAGGAATGGATTATTAACTCTTTGAGCTTCAAAAGCCGCCTTTTCAATCTCACCAATAACTTGTAAGATTTTGGAATGGCTGATGAGTTTTATTTTAAGGTTGGTGTATCAGGACTTTTGGGAGGCCTTTGGATAATACTTACAACTGTTTTTGGTGAAAAACTTGGTTCCAAGGTCGGCGGATTGGTTACGGGACTACCCTCAACGGCGATTTTTGGACTTGCTTTTTTGGGATTAACCAATGGTGTCAACTTTGCTGTTGCCTCAACAACAATCATGCCTGCGGGTATAGCAATTGAAAACTTCTATATTGTTATTTTTATACTCCTGGCACGTTATGGTTTGGTTTGGGCTTTGGGAGCCTCGCTTGTTTATTGGTTTGCCTCAGCCTACATACTAGTAGCTTCTGGAGTCGGCAACTATTATTTCTTGTCTGTTGTTGGCTATATAGTCTCAACCGTCATAGCTTTTTACATCACGGAAAAACTGTTGGGCATAAAAGCCAGTTTAGGTAGGCCGGTCAAATACACTCCAAAGATTATATTAACGCGCGGCTTTTTGGGTGGGTTGGCTGTTGCAAGCATTGTATTTATTGGTACTCTTGGAGGTTCTGGTGTGGGAGGAGTAGTTGCTGTTTTTCCAACGCTTATTTCAAGCACAATGATAATAACCCATTTAAGCCATGGATATGAGTTTGCGGTTGCCACCATGAAAAGTGTTATACCTGGCTTATCGGGCCTTTTTGTTTATTCGGCCTTGGTTAGATTTACATATTTGCCGCTTGGTATTTTTTGGGGAACATTAGTTGCAGTAACACTTTCTGTGCTGTGGGGTTATGTTCTTTTTAGGTTTGTTGTTTTAAAAACGAAATAAGTTTCCTATGTGGAAAGACGCTCAAGAGTTTCTTTTGAAAGATAAGTTTATTGGACCACCGGTTAGTAAATGGGGCAATTGTACTTTGGCGCCAACCAAACAAGAACTCTATTTTGAAGACCTAGTTGATGCTATTTGTTCACAACAATTATCAGGTAAGGCTGCAAAAACAATTTTTGAGCGGGTAAAGACGCTTGTCGGTGGAAGTTTTAAGCCGGAGGCTATATTAGCAATTGAAGATAAAAAACTGCGTGACCAGGGCCTGTCGTGGTCAAAAGTAAATTATGTCAAAGACCTTGCTCAAAAGGTTCAGAATGGTACTCTCAACTTAGAAGAACTGTTGGTGTTGACAGATGAGCAGATCATTAAAGTCCTTGTTGGAGTTAAAGGTATTGGCCGCTGGACAGCTGAGATGTTTTTGATGTTTAGTTTGGCAAGACCAGACGTTTTTCCAGTTGACGACTTGGGAATTCAAAAAGGCTTTGAAAAGGCGGTTGGTAAACGTTTTAACAAAACCAAATCAGCAGAATTTGCGGAAAAACATTGGAAGCCTTACCGCAGTGTGGCTAGTTGGTACTTGTGGAGATCCTTGGATATTTAACTATTTTGGCAAAATAGTTAAAGGGTTAATAGTCCTGCCGTTTTCGTACACCTCAAAGTGCAAATGGTCACCAAAAGCTCTACCTGTAGCACCCACTTCACCAATTTTGGTTTCGTTGTCAACTTTTTGTCCTACGGCTACATCAATACGGGATAAGTGTGCGTATAGTGTTTTGAAATCATTGCCATGGTCAACAACCACCATTTTTCCATAACCGGAATTTGAAAATTCAGCCATTTCAATAACTCCTACAGAAATTGAGTAGACTGAATCCCCAGTTTTGCCATTTAAGTCTACACCCTGATGGAATGACCAAAATCCCTGCGTTACGTTTTTTGCTTCAAGTGGTACCCTTACACCCTGTTTGGTTGTTAACACCACAGGTGAAGCTACTTCAAATGTTTCGTTTTCGTAGGGTGTGGGGTGTGGTATGTCAATAAATGACGAAGCGATTGAAAGAATGACAAGGTTCGTGCCTAGAATATTTTTGATGCTGTATTGATCAAAGAGAAATCTCAATAACCTGGAAACTTTAGTACCACCACGTTTACCCACAAACCTAGTCAGTCTTTTGATTAAACTCAATCTAATTGAAGGCCCCGGCCTTTTTTTCAAAAAAAGCCTGAATTGGTATCGACCAGGTAGATTTAGCGATAAACGTACCATGTTGTATTATTTGTTGCTTATTGGTCTTTTCGGTAAACAAAACCAAAGCCATAAAAAAATCCCGCAGAATTGCGAGATCGCGTATTATAACCTAAAAAAACCCGAAAAGTCAAGAAAAGGAATGATGTCTTTTTGTTCCTTTAATAATGAGGCCGAGGCGGGAATCGAACCCGCGCATGGGTGTTTTGCAGACACCTTCGTTTCCACTTCGACACTCGGCCAATTTCTATATTTTACTTCAGAGTGTTTTAAAAGCAAAACCCTCGACATTGTAATTATTAATGCGGTTGGGAGTTACTACGGTTTAAACACTACCCGAAAGTTAATTTCAGCCATATTAGCCACGGCTTTTTCTTGCTTGGTGTAGACGGCGATGCTAAACTGCAAAATGCACATTATACACACCCGGCCGACGTGTTTAATGGTTAATTAAACTCAATTTGTATCTTAGCTATGGCAAAAGTAAGACTATTTTTTTTAAGTTTGGGGTGTCTTTTGCTTGCCATTATTGGCTTATTTCTATCTGTTGGTCTATTTAGACCGAAGCTTGCTGGTCTTAATATTAATACCTCGCCAACATCAACCGTTCTTATTAACAATCAAAGAGTTGGTATTACTCCATATCGCGACTTTCTTAAGCCCGGTAGGTACGTTGTTAGACTTGTGCCCGAGATGGTAACTGATAATCCTGAAATTTACGACAGTGAGGTTAACTTGGAACCTGGTGTGGAGACAGTAATTCGACGCACCTTTGGTGCCGCCAAAGAGCAAACTTCTGGTTACACGCTTACTTTCGAGCGTGCTAGCAGGTCGACAGCTTCAATATCAGTAGTTACTGACCCAGATGCTTCGGAAATTAATATAGACTCTAGTCAGTGGTCGCTTTCGCCTTTTAATTCATCGTCAATACCACAAGGTAATCATAGTCTAACAGTAAAAAAACAAGGCTTTTCTGAAAGCACTTTTGGTATAGCGACTTATAAAGGTTTTCGTTTGGTAGCGACTGTTAAGCTGTCTAAACTCGAAAAAAACAGCTTGCCGGTAGATGATTTACCAACACCGTCTGTATCACCAACCGAGTTTCAAGACCGGGGTATGGGTTTTATTGAAATAGTAAGTACCCCGACAGGATTTTTGCGTGTGAGGTCTGAACCATCCACCTTGGGTGAAGAGGTTGGTAGGGCCGAACCTGGCAAAAAATATGTTGTTTTAGGTACGGACACGAAAACTGGTTGGTATAAAATTGAGTATGAAAAAGGCAAATCCGGCTGGGTCTCTAATCAGTACTCCAAGAAAGTTGAGTAGTTAAAGCGGGTGTCTAGATAGATGAAATGCCGCTATAGAGAATTGTATAAAGTAGACCGACCCACAAACCAACTGAGCCAATAAGGGGCACGTCTGTCAGTATAAGTTTTTCGGGTTGCTGTGATTTACCCTCAAAAATCAATGCTTCGTAACGCATAATGCCAAAGATAGCCAGGGGAATTGTTATCATAAGAAGCTTGTCTATTGTTGTGGTTTTGCTTATCTCTGCTAAAAAAAGCCATACGGGTTGAGAGGCCTTGGGAGATTCGAAAAAGGTAAATAGTGCCCAACTCATCCAGGCTGCGTTACCGAACATGGTTACATATGATCCGAGAAGCTCAGTTTTATACTTGGTCAGACTTTTTCTGGTAAGGCCGGGGGTTTGTGAAATATTAAGTTCAGACCTCCTTTTTCCCGATGCCAGGAAAAGGGCAACAGAAATGACACATAGCAAAAACCATACAGAAAGGTGAGCATCAATAACAAAAGCTCCTGCATAAACTCGCAAAACAAAGCCGGAAGCAATAATCAGAATGTCAATAATAGGTATATTTTTAAGACCCAGACTATAACTAACTTGTAATAATAAGTAGCCAGTTAGTGAAATGAAAAAAAGTGGGTTGTAAAAAGACGCTATGTATATTGCCAAAAGTGCCAATAAACCTGCAAAGATAAAGGCCAAACTGATAGGTAGCTTTCCAGAAGCGATTGGCCTAAATTTTTTGAATGGGTGTAACCTATCAAAGCGGGCATCAAATATATCGTTAAATAAATAAGTCGCCGAAGTAGCCATACTAAAAGCCACAAAAGCGCCAATAACGTTAGCAATTAAAGCGTTTGAAGTTAACCCGCCGCTGAAAAAAATAGCAGCAAAAAGTGCAAAGTTTTTAGTCCAATGGACAGGCCGAGCTGCCTTAATAAGTTCAAAAATAATTTGCACGTTTTTACTTTCTTAGGGTTTACTGTCTTTGGGTTTATAAGTTACCCAAAACATTACACAGCCAATAACTAGCGATATACCCGTAATTGTATAAAACTTATTTTCTGCATTCAAATTTATCGCCAATACGTATAGGAGGCCTGTGGCAGCCCAGTACAGTATGGCAACCTGCCTTTTAGTTAGTCCCATGTCAAGTAGCTTGTGGTGCAAGTGTTCATTGTCACCCCATACGGGAGATTTACCCGAAGCTAGTCGTCTGACTATTGCATAAGCGGTATCAACTATGGGTACTCCAAGAGAAACTATTAAAGTACCCAACTTTGCAGTTGAGAGAATAGATAAGACGGCTAAAAAATAGCCCGCCAATGTAGACCCGGAAAAACCCGGCATTATCTTTTGCGGATAGAAATTCCAAGGTAAAAAACCAAGATAAGCACCCATAACACTCGATGCTAAAATTGCAACTGGCCACTGAGCAATGTCAGCAGAATAGCCAAGTGATATTGAAGCAATAGCAAATGCTGCTATTGCTACGACTCCAGGCAATTGGCCATCTACACCCTTGGCACCCATGTTTAACATGTTCATCATAAATACTATCCAGAAAACAGCAAAAAGATCGGAAAGAATCGTTATTTCTCGTGCCTTTCCAAAAAGGTTAAATTGAAAACTGGGTTGAGATAGGTCTAAGACGCCACCAAACGGGTTGGTAATAAAAGTAATACCAATGCCGGCAGTGATAGGGATAGCTGCTGCCACAAATTGTATAAATATACGCATATAGGGACTTAGGTTATATTTATCGTCAATAACCCCGAGGGCCATGATAATGAAAGCACCCATCATTATTGCTTTAAAGTGCGCATCAAGTGGCAAGAAAAAAACTGATGAAACCAAAATGCCCAAGAATGTCGCTGTACCGCCACCTCTAGGAACAGGATATGTGTGTATTACCTTGGGGTGCTTGTTTTTTCTTGGATCGTCAACGATGCCCAGCCGCTCGCCTAAGTTAATTAGTATTGGTGAGAATAGGTAGGTGGTTACGGCGGCAATAATTGCAGGCAGTATGCTGAGATTAAATAGCGACGCCATATTAGAAGCTTCCAACCAAAAGTATAATTTGCACCGTTGTTACAAGTGAAAAGAAAGTAGCAGCAAAAGCTGCCATAACCAGTGTTTTTTGCATAAGCTCGTTTTTTAGGTTGAGGGCGATTGTTGTATTGATAATCAAAATAACCAGGGCACATATAGTCGGTAAAAGTAGACCGATTGGCGATGACAGCTGTTCTTCACCCTGAGCCAGGCCGTAAAACAGCGGAATTTCTGGCGGCAAACTATTTTGCACAAAAATTACAACACAGACAGTAAGGATTGATATTACAAGAGAAAGGTAAAGCAAACTAGTCATAGGAATTTTTGCTATCTCTTCACGTTTCTTTTGAGCTAGCGACCCGATGTTGTTTACTACGTTTTTCTTTGCTGTCATAAATTGCAACCTGACCAGGACAACCAAGGCCTGCGTTGTAAAAGCATATCCCCTAAAGTTGTATTACCTGATTGTAGCAAACAAAAGCTAGAAGTTCGCTTGTCTGACCCTTGTACTTAAGAGTTTCCAAATGATCACCCCTTCAATTTCATGCACCTGGGCATAGTTCTTTGTCAAAAACCCGACAATTTCATGGGGCAACTCACGCGTTTGAGGAAAAACCAAAAAAAGAGCAGGAGGACGTTGTGCAAGCGTTGCTAAGAGTTCTTCGTTTGTTGAAAAGTCTCGTATATGGTAGTCAGCAACATATTTACCCGGCGGAAAACGTTTTGACAGCGCGTAAACTTGCGATCCTTCACCCCAAACAAATATTTTTTCATTAGGATTTGTTGCGCGCTTGATGAAGTCGGCCGTCTTGTAATAGCTGACTACTTGGCCACCAAAAGACCTTAAATACTCCTCTTTGGTTATTTGTCCGCCAGCGAAATTTAAAAATCGTTGGTAATAAGAGAGCGTAGGGTAGTGCCAGAAGTGGTAAAAAAATGGTACAAAAGCAGCAAGTGCTAATGGTGGTATAGACCAAATTTGCTCATAATTTCTTTTCGCTACCAAGATACCAATGATGAGACAAACCGGCGGAACTGCCTGAATTAAATAGTGAGGATAAGGCCTTTCGGAGAGCGTAACACCAAAAAGAGCAAACAAAAGCCACGCACATGCAAATACAAATTCTTTTGAGAGTCTCGCTTTTTTAACATATAGTATGCCCAGTCCAACAACTACTACAAAAAAGCGTGTAAGAAGTGGTAAGTTCTTAATCAAGAAAGGCTCTTGGACATCGTCTGGTCTCCAGGAGGATAAATAACCCACATTTTGCAAGAATGCTGCCACTAGATATTCAAAATACGCTCCCTGAGCGTAAAACCAAAGAAACGAAAGCGCTATTGGTAAAAAGAATCCAGCAGCAAGAACAATAGTATTACTCAAAAGTTTTTTTAGTGT
>FKKE01001617.1_pt1 | contig 43619 bp, 37 predicted proteins | sample 1106331 | NCBI WGS metagenome assembly FKKE01 (sample SAMEA3931202, study PRJEB13176) | freshwater metagenome | biome: Drinking water system; feature: drinking water; material: freshwater | place: China | collected 2013-02-06
GCGTTCGGCAAGAACGCGATCATGGGTTACGAGGAGGAGCGTGGTGCCGTGATCCTTGTTTAATTGAAAGAGGAGTTCAATGACTCGTTTGCCCGTCTCTTCGTCTAAGTTCCCCGTCGGTTCATCCGCAAAGAGTATCCGCGGGGCGTTAATGAATGCGCGCGCGATTGCAACCCGTTGTTGTTCGCCGCCAGAGAGCTCGCTTGGGAAATGCGACGCACGTTCGGAGAGTCCCACGTCGGAGAGTAGCTTCAAGGCCTGCCTCTCGGCGCTCCGGTCTCCCCGAAGCTCCAGTGGGACCATTACGTTCTCCAGTGCAGTAAGGGTTGGGATAAGTTGAAACGTTTGAAAGACGAATCCCGTTTCGCGGTTTCGGAGTGTTGCGAGTTCATCCTGAGAGAGTGTCGTAAGTAACACATCTCCCAATCGGACTGAGCCAGAGGTTGGCTGGTCAAGGCCTGCCGCGAGGCTAAGTAACGTGCTCTTTCCACTCCCCGATGGCCCGACGATTGCAAGTGAGCTTCCAGTCGGAACTTCGAGAGAAACTGAATCGAGCACTCGAAGCTCGGTGCCGTTCATGGTGAATGTTTTCGTGAGCTGGTCGAGGACTAAGATATTCCCTGTCGTCATGGTAAGACGGTTACCCTTGTGTTAGAACGTTCAGTATTAGATCAATATTCCCTTGGGACAAGAGACACTCGTTGAAAGAGATGCTGAGAATACTCGTTTGCTTAAGTTTCATAACGGTTTTTGCGTTTTCGGGTTGCCGGGAAGAGCGCGTAGAAAAAGTCGCAGTTCCGACGACGCCGGCCGCGATTCCAGCGAAGCGGACAATTGTATTTTTTGGTGATAGCCTTACGGCTGGCCAGGGACTTTCCCGCGAGCAAGCATTCCCCGCAGTGATTGAACAGAAAATTCAGCGCGAACAGCTTCCGTTTCAAGTGCTTAACGCAGGCGTGAGCGGTGAAACCACTGCGGGTGGGTTACGACGGTTGGACTGGGTGCTTCGTGATGCCGTTCACGTATTCGTTCTTGGGCTTGGTGCGAATGATGGGCTCCGCGGATTTGACCTTGGGGAAACGAAGCGCAATTTAGCTGCGATCGTTGACCTAGTCCGCTCGAAATATCCACAAGCAGTCATTGTCTTACTCGGGATGAAGATGCCGCCTAACTTTGGTCCTGACTACACGACGCGATTTGAAAATCTCTATCGAGAGATAGCAAGTGAGAAACGGTTACCGTTGGTGCCGTTTCTCTTAGACGGAGTAGGGGGGATCACAGCGATGAATCAGAGCGATGGGGTTCATCCTACAGCAGAGGGTCAGAAGCGAATGGCAGAGAATGTTTGGGCGGTGCTTCGGCCACTGCTCCGCTAGTGAGAGCGCGTTTATGATATTGCCAGTGTCAAATTTTACCCATGTTGCTTGTAATGACGTTCCGTTACCGAGATTAGAAGGTTCAACTCAACTTAAGCTTTGGCATCTTCTCTCGTTAACGAACTCGAGGAGTGGGGTGATTCTTAGTTCAGACGGTACGCGAATTTCGGTGCCCTTTACCGCCGAGAGAGATATCGGCGGATTCCGCCTTCGCTCACATTTCCCGGCATATCGTCAGGGACTCGTCGAGCAGATTCAAAATCAAGCGAGGCTCGAGGTGCTGTTTGATTGCGGTGAATATTATGTCGATCCCGAGTGGATTCTCGTCGCAAGGCCGCATGCTCCAACAGAGATAAAAGTAGTTTTTACAGTCGAGGGCGCAGTTCGATTTGTTGAATGTTCCAAGGACGACGCCGTACTTCATCTCGATAGAGTAACGAGATTCCGCCAGCTACGGTTTCATCCATGCTCTCAGTTCAGTGTTTGGCGGCTCCCGGATGAGTACTATGCAGACCAACTCCCACAAATCCTTCACCTTGAGGTTGACGTCGAGCAGATAAATGTTTCTCAGGTTATGGCTCTTCTGCACTTGGTTCCTGCGCATCGAGCACATATCATTCAAAAGCTAGAGGAGAGAGAAGACCCTCAGTCAAAGGAAGCGGCGCAGATAATGAGCTTCTTTCCCGTGAATGAGTAGCTATGGCTGGGATTTACAACACCTGCAGGGAAAGCGGGGAACAGTTCCATATAACTACAGCGGACCTTGTCTTCTACGAGCGGATGAACGTTCCCCCGCCGACACTTTGCCCTGACGAGCGCGCAAGAGCTCGGCTCGCCTGGCGGAACGAGCGGGTTCTCTACAAGCGCAATTGTTGCAAGACAGGACAGCCTATCGTGTCGATTCACTCGGAGGATAAGCCGTACCCGGTGTATGCGAATGACATCTGGTGGTCTGATGCTTGGGATGCACAAGCGTATGGCCGCGAACTGATCAAGGCCCGGCCATTCTTCGAGCAATTTCTTGAACTCTACCAAACTGTCCCGCAACAAGCAGCGCAGCATTCTAAGAGCGAGAATTGTGATTACACCAATCAGTCGCAATGCAACAAGGACTGCTACTTAGTTGTTGCGAGTAACTATTGCAGGGATTGCTTGTACGGCATGTGGTTTCAACACTGCACGAATTGTATCGACTGTTTATATCTCGAGAAAAGTGAACTGTGTTACGAAGTGATCAATGGCACGCAGTGTTTTGACTGTCGCTATTCGGAGAATCTAGAAAACTGTGTGCACTGTGCATTCTGTAAGAACTGCATCGGTTGCAGCAATTGCTTTGGTTCGGTTAATCTACGAAATAAACAATACTACTTCTTCAATGAACCGCTCTCGAAGGACGAGTATACAAGACGACTCGACGAAGCTGGAATTTCTCGTTATTCGGGAGTGCTTGCGCAAGGAGAGTTGTTTAACAGACATCGATTGGCCTACCCTCACAAATTCTATACTGGCAGTTTGACCGAGGAGGCGTCCGGGGACTACCTTCGCGAAGTGAAGGATACCCAGGAGTGCTTCAACTGTCGTCATACCGAGCACGTCAAATTCTGTCGCGATGCCTGGGACGCGCGCAACTGTTACGATCTCGTGGAAACGCTGACCAATGATTTCTGTTTAGAACTTGAAGGGTGTTGGGATTGCGTGGACTGTGCCTTTAGCATGAAGCTCAATCAAGCCCATGATGTGTGGTACAGCTCACACTGTTTCTCCTCTCACGATCTGTTTGGCTGTATCGGATTGCGCCATGCCGAGTACTGCATCCTCAACCGACCTTACCCAAAGGAGGAATATAAAAGGCGGAGAGAGGAGATCGAAAGGCAGATGAGAATTCGTGGAGAGTGGGGTGAGTACTTTCCAGCACGACTCTCTCCGTTCGGTTATAACGAGACTGTGGCGCAAGAGTATTTTCCCTTGGATCGCGCGCGAGCGCTTGGCGACGGTTGGAATTGGAAGGATGAGCCGATGCCGCAACGTGGGGCCGAAGAATTCGAGCTCGCTGATGCGATCGGTGACGTTTCGGATGACGTGCTTGACCGCGTGTTCCGCTGTTCGGAATCTGGTCGACCGTACCGAGTGCTCAAGCAGGAGCTCGCCTTTTACCGGCAGCTGAAGATACCCTTGCCGAGGTATCACCCGATGGTGCGTCATGGCAAACGGATGTCATCGCGAAATCCAAGGCGCCTCTATGACCGGAAGTGTGGACGCTGTAACGTCCCGATTCGAACCACCTTTTCACAAGTGAGGCCAGAGCAGATCTACTGTGAGCGGTGTTACCAGGAGATTGTGTAGTGGGAGCAAAGGGATTTCATTTTTCTGATTTGACACATGATAACACTTGCTATAAAATTGTTATCATGATTCGAACGCAAATCAGTCTCTCAAAAAACGAATATAAGTTGGCGAAACAAGCCGCCAAGGAGAGCGGCATTTCGCTTGCGGAATTCCTCCGTCGGGCTCTACGACAGTTACTTCCACTCGAGGGAGATAAGCCATGGATGCGTTATTGCGGCACGATTGAATCGGGGAACTCGGCTTCGAGTGTCACGGTTGATGAAATAGTTTATGGCCAAAAAGACTGAGGTGTACGTTGACACCGGTGCCTTCATCGCTTTTCTAGATAAGTCCGACTCATACCATCGGCTCTTTGCCCAACTATTTTCTGATCCTCCTCTGCTTCTTACGACTACGCTAGTAATTACTGAGGGGCACGCTTGGTTCCTTAAGCGCTACGATCCACTACGAGCCCTTCAATTCTTGAATTTTCTGAAGGATCTCCCGCGCTTGAAAATTCACTCAATCGGCAAGGAGGAAGTAGAAAGAGGCACGCACGTCCTCCGCCGCTATAGTGATCAAACCCTTACCCTGGTTGACGCTGTTGGGCTACAGCTCATGGAGCAGCTAAAAGTGAAAATATGCTGGGGGACGGATCGTCATTTGAAGCTTGGTGGAAAGCGTCTCGTTATTGAGATGATGTAGATATTCCACAAAGTGGGGGTTAGAATCATTGTTTTCTCTGGTCGAGGTCAAAGTGAAAGGGTTTACCGGGACCGCAGAGCGTTGCTCTGCTCTCCAAAGTCGACGTTACGATACCGAGCCGCTGTCTCAACGTAGTGACGCGCGGAATCATAGAGTGATGTGACCTCTTCTGCCGTCAGCGTTCGCACTACCTTTCCTGGGACACCGAGAACGAGACTCTGTTTTGGGATCACTTTTCCTTCGGGGATTAAAGCTCCTGCGCCAATGAGGCACTCGCTTCCGATCTCCGCCTGATCAAGCACAATTGCCCCCATGCCGATGAGACTTCCTTCGCCAACGCTACAGCCATGCACGATTGCTCGGTGCCCGATGGTAACCCGTGCGCCCACAATCGTTGGTGTTCGGCCAGTCGTGGTATGAAGGAGCGCATGCTCCTGGATATTGGTTTCCTCACCAACGTCGATTCGGAGAATATCGCCGCGAAGCACAGCGTTAAAGAACACTGAACTTCGGTCGCCCAGTGTTACCTGACCGATCACCCAGGCGCTCGGTGCAACGAAAACATCGTGCCCAAGCTTCGGTGTATCATTCTCTAGTGGAAGAATCATGCACAGAGCCGAACGGCAGCCGCGACAATCTCGTCGACACCTGGTCGCATCAACTGTTCGAGGTTTTTCGCATATGGGTAGGGGCAATCTCGCCCCGAGAGCACTCGAATAGGTGCATCGAGGTAGTCAAACATCTCTTCACCGATTTTCGATGCAATCCAACTTCCGACACTCGCCACCGGCCATGCCTCTTGCACGACGAGCACTCGATTCGTTTTCTTCACTGATTGGAACAGGAGTTGCTCATCGAGGGGTCGAATTGTTCGAAGATCAATCACCTCAACCTCGATACCTCGCTCACGAAGCGGCGCAACGGCCTCGAGAGCAACCGGAACATACTTTGACCAGCAAACGATGGTGAGATCGCGTCCTGGGTGCTTCACCTCGCCGACACCAAGCGGAACAATATGCTCTCCCTCTGGAACTGGACCGCGAACTCCGTACATCGCTTCCGATTCGATGAACACCACTGGGTTATCATCGCGGATGGAGCTCTTCAGCAGTCCCTTTGCGTCGGCTGGTGTTGCTGGCATCACGACCTTGAGCCCCGGCACATGCGCATAGAATCCTTCCAAGCTGTGCGAATGTTGGGCTGCAAGCTGTAACACTGCACCACCGGGGCCGCGAAAGACGACCGGCAAGGTGAATTGCCCACCTGACATGAAGCGGGCTTTCGCTGCGGAGTTTATTACCTGGTCGATTCCGATGAGCGAAAAATTAAAGGTCATAAATTCAATAACCGGTCGAAGTCCAACCATCGCTGCACCAACCCCAACTCCGGCAAAACCATTTTCGGCAATTGGCGTATCGATTACTCGCCGCTCACCAAATCGCTGGAGCAAGCCGCGCGAGACCTTATATGCCCCATCGTAGTAGCCAACCTCCTCGCCCATGAGGAACACCCGCTCATCTCGCTCCATCTCCTCAGCGAGCGCCTCATTGAGTGCTTCACGAATGCTTAGCTCACGCATCTTTAAACGTAGGTATACTCTGAAACGGTCTCTGACGCTGGTTCTGGCGAACTGTCGGCGAATTGCACGGCATCTTGAATCTCTGTTTCAACGCTCTTACTGATATTCTCGAGCCGGTTCGCGAGCTCAGGGAAATCGCGCTCAATACGTTCGCGGGCGATCGTTAGCGGGTCTCGCGCCTTCCAGCTCTCAAGCTCCTCCTTTGTTCGATACTTCGCCGGATCGGCCATTGAATGCCCACGGTAGCGATAGGTCTTAAACTCCAAGAGGAACGGTTGGGATTCCTCTCGAGCACGGTCAATTGCCATCTTTGCCGCATGGTAGCACTCGACAACGTCCACTCCCTCAACTGTCGCTCGCGCCATCGGGTAACCGAGCGCGCGCACGGAGGCATCCTCAGTAACGAGACTTCGCGTCACTGGAGTCCCCATTGCATAGAAGTTGTTTTCGACTACGTAGACGACGGGGAGTTTCCAGAGTGCCGCGAGACACATGCCCTCATGGAACGGACCAATGCTTACTGCGCCCTCCCCGAGGAAGCATACCGTGACGGCTCTCTGCGCCCGATACTTTGCAGCAAATCCAATGCCGGCAGCGATCGGCACATGGCCACCAACGATTCCCCAGCCACCGAGAAAGTTTCGCTCGGCGTCGAAAAAGTGCATTGAGCCACCTCGACCGCGCGAACATCCAGTAGCCTTGCCGAATAATTCAGCCATTCCGGCGCGAGCGCTCCCGCCTCGCGCCAAATATTGGGCGTGGAGACGATAACCAGTAATGACGTAGTCATCGGGTTCGAGCGCTTCGATAACACCGGCGCCCACCGCTTCCTGGCCATTATAGAGGTGTAGGAACCCCCCGATTTTCCGTTGGGTATAGGCTTGCGCTGCCTCTTCTTCGAAGCGGCGCATGAGGAACATTGTCCGGTAAACTTTGAGCAGCCGGTGGCCATCCATAACCCACAGTGTTTAGCAGACAATCATTACAGGGGCCAAGGGAGGGAAAAAATGAGGACGGCCCCCATTTTTACAGAGGAAAAAGCGGGCTTTTACAAAAATGGTGGCGCGCGAAGTGAACCCTGTATGTACAGGTGGGTGCCACGGCAAGAAACTTGCGCTTAAACCCGGCTGAGGTCCGATAGGGCCGAGACAGTGAATTCACCGAATCGGCTACGGCATGTCATTAGGGTTCAGAGGCGGCTCCCTTTCTTTAAATATCGGTTCCAACTTAACTGAGGCCACCGAGTAAAAGCCCCTATAGATACATCATAGAGTACTCATTTCTCGTTTGTCCATCACGTCAGGCACTGACTGCGATTAATCAACCGTTTCGGCCGATTAGACACTATGCTACCGTTTTTTTGTGCCAGGCGTACCTCAATTGTTGCTCGCAGTCGATCCGAGCCTCCGTGTCTCCGGTTGGGTTCTCTTCTCGCTTGCGGATGGAAATCCGATTCGCGCGGGAATCATCACCCCACCGGGAACCGAGATGTTGCTCGCAAGACGCTATGATGTGCTTCAACAGCTTATCCATGAGCTCTTCGTTGAGCTCAACCTTGGTGAGGGCGATTGTCTCGTGTGCGAAGGGCCAGCGCCGCTCGTTCTCGATCCGGAGAACGCGGCGAAGGTCGAGCGAGTACGCGGAATTTTTGAAGCGTTGGCCCGAGCGCGTGGCGTTGTTGTTCCCGGGAGAATTAATCCCCGCACCGTTCAGACTGATCTACTCGGCATGCGGGGGAAGCAACTCGCGCGGAAGGAAGTAAAGGCATGGGCAAAGGAAGTCGCGGGTCGACTCTACGGCGAGACGCTCGGAATGCTTGCGGCCGATTCATTCGGTCAGGACATTATCGATGCCGCTCTCCTCGGCACGGTAGCGGTGACGCGAGTCCAGCTCGCAACAAAGAGCGGTATCTCTTGGTATGAAGCGTTCTCTCCACGGGCAAAAGGGCGAAATGGCACATCCGCAACACGAACGTCGCGAAAATCCCAAGTGCGTTGGTCAGAGCGTGAGCTCAGGCTGGTGCAAAAGGGGAGTCGCAGGGGAGATTCCCCGTAAGAAACTACGCCGATTCGCCTTCGCGCTCATACTTTTCTGCTGCTTTTTCGTCCCGTTGGTTTCGGCTCAGGATCAGCCCCTCACTAGCCCGCACGAACCAGAGCTTCGCCTCTGCAGTCAAAACCTCTTCAATTACGGCGCGGAAGAACGAAAGAAGAAACGCAAAAAGGGCGCGCGGGAGAAGCAACGCGATTTCCTTGTCGCGCGGTTTCTTGCTGCCGATTGTGATGTGATCGCCGTTCAGGAGGTGATTGGCGAAACGGAACGTGAGGCGAAGACTATCCTCGGAAGCCTCGCTGACTCGCTCTCCGCTCGAAGTGAGCGGAAGTTTGTTCCTTACGTAACAAGTGGTCGGAGTGACCGGATTCGGAATGGATTTCTCATCGCTGAATCAAAAGTTCGCGTCTTGGAGGTAGAAGCCCTTCGCTACGAGCATCTCCCGAAGATGTCGCTTCTCGGCCCGGGTGAACGGTTCGACCGTCCACCACTCATACTCACTCTTCAGGTTCCGGGGCGTGGAAGCGCGGAGCCACGAACCTTCGTTGTTGCGTCGTTTCACTTTAAATCCAAAGCGAAGAGCTTTCAGGATCCCGCTCGTCTCTCTTTTGAACTCGTGCGGATGCAGATGGCGGAGAAAATTCGTGAATATGTGAGTGCGAAAGCAGCGACGTTAGGGAGCGGAGCCACTCCCATCCTCCTCGGAGACACAAACAGTGAACCGGGCTCGGCAGCGGGAGCGATCTTAACCGGCCGTCTTCGACTCTCACAATTCACTGAGCAATCCGGTTGTCGAGTAACGGAGCTGCTTGAACCAGCGTGCAACGAACAGGTGCCAGCAGAAGCGTCGTTTGCAGGACTCCTTGCAACGAGCGTTCGCGAAGGTGAGAACCGGGAGCGAGTCCATACCTATCGCTACCGCGGGACAAGTTCGATCATCGATGACATTTTTATCCCGACCACTGCTCTCTCGCTCGTCCGCGGGCCGGCAAAGAGGATTGTAGCGGGAACGAACGGCGAGTACTTCAAAGGGAGTGATCATCTGCTCGTCTGGGCGGAGGTGAACTGGTGATGCGCTTGCGCGGCTAGCGAGGAAGGATATATATACCTCTTATGTGGGTTCGGGCCTCTGCGCCGTTAACTGAAAATGTGAGCCAGATTGTGACGGCGGTGTCGAGCCACAGCCTCATTCTTGGGGAGCACATCGCACTCATCGATTCGAGCATCGGTGCCGTTGCTGACACCTTGCTCGAAACTCTACGCGCTTTCATTCCGGCCGAGCAGAAACTTGATACGCTCCTTCTCACCCATGGACACTTCGACCATCTTGGTGGCGTTCCTTTTCTTCGTCGAGCCTACCCGGAGCTTGAGGTCATCGCCTCGCCACAAACTGCTGAATTAGTGAGTGACCGGAGCTATCTCGAGCGGTGCTTTGAGTGGAATGCTCATGCAGCTGCTGCGGCACAGGTTGAGTTGAGCCTCAAGCAAGAAGAATGGCTCAATCTGTTTCGTGTGGACCGAATTGTTCGCGATGGCGATACAGTCTATCTCCGCGGTGGCGTCGAGTTAAAGGTAATCGCAAGCCCGGGTCACACCCCCGACTCGCTCAGTTTTTTTGTCCGTCCCGATGGTGTCGTTGTCGGAGGCGAGGCACTTGGTGGTTATCATGGTCGTGGGAAATTCTCAGTCTGCTTCTCCGAAAGTTATACTGAGTACCTCGAGGCGCTTGATAAGTTATCGAACCTTGAGGTGAAAGCCATCGTGTTTTCACACTGCGGCGCTCTCACCGGCGAACTCGCCCAGGCGTATCTCACGAATGCGCGGACAGAAGCAGAGAAGCTCCATGGGGTGATTACTCAACGGCTTGAGAGTGGAGAGGTAGTGGAGGAGATCACCACCGGATTATACCCGGAACTTCGGGATCAAAATGTCTTAGCCGAAGGCCCATTTGCCGAGCTGGTGGAAGAGAGCATTCGGCGGATGGTACAGGTGGTCGCCGAGGGGCGGTAGGCAGTAACATTTGCGTCCCACCCGTAAACGTAAAAAGCGTATACGTATACGCTTTTTACGTTTACGGCCACGTTCACGAGCACGAGGGAATAAAGGGATTCTACTTCGGCAAGTAAGTCTGAATATGCTTTACCAGCTTCTCCGGATGGCAGGGCTTGGTGAGCACTTCGTCGCAACCAGCCTCGAGCGCTTCGAGATGAATGTGAGGCTCGTCGACGGCAGTAAAGGCGATAATTGGAACTTTGGTGTGGCCGAGCGCACGAATCGCACGCACTGTTTCTTTCCCATCGATATTCGGCATCATCAGATCGACGATCATGAGATCCGGTTTGCGCGTTTTTACGAATTCGATTGCGCTTGCGCCGTCTGCGCAACGTTCGACATGGTATCCGAGATCTTCAAAGAGGTAAGCGACGATATCAAGTGAGGTGATATCGTCATCGATAACGAGAATCTCTTTCTGGGACTCTGCTTCAGTCTTCTTCACGATGAATCTCACCCGGCTGCTGTTGCTAGTACTAAGATGCAGGTCGACATCCCATTGGTCCAGGTTTACAGTGCGAAAAATAAATGAAGCATTCCAGCTACTTGATTGGACATTCTCACCCTCGCCTCATTGCAGCTTGGCGAAAGTCACAGCTAAGCGGTTGATATTCATAACTATTATTATGAACTACACGAAACAGTTGAGCGTTATCCTCGTTACTCTCCTTAGTGGCTGCGCTGACCTTGTTGGTCACGAACAAATGGTTGGGTTCCTTGGTGGAACGGCCGTTGGTTCGGCAGTCGGAGCTGCGTACGGGGAGTTTGTCGATGGTGGCGAGGACGTTGGAAAAGCAACAGCGATCGGTGCAGCCGGCGGCGCTGCCTTAGGCTTCCTTGCTGGTGGGATGATGGCCGATGAAAATTCTGAGGTGGTGAAGCAAGAGGCACGTGTTATCCGTAAACCTGCGCCCGGTCCGTCCGACGAGCAGCGGCAGATCGATGCGCTTCGACGTTACATGGAAGACCGAGCGATCCTTGGGGGCTTAGAGACAAAACCTTGGAATGAGCGCTACCTCGGCGAAGAGCCTGAGAGTCCGTACCAAGGTCCTGCCTGTGGTTGGCCGTCGTTAGACTAGATCCTATCCGACACTCAACTCTTCGGGCAGTTTCCCCTTTATCGTTACTGGTATTCCGGAGACAAGGAAGACGACGGTATCTGCACGCGCTGCAATCTGTTGGTTGACCCAACCGTGAAGTTCCGTAAATTTTCGGCCGAGCTCTGTATCGGCATGTCCGCCCATTCCGATTTCATTTGAGATAATAATGAGCGTTGCATTTTGTTTGAAGAGCGACTCGAGTTCAGTGCTCGCCTCCGCGAGCGAGCGTGACATGTCACCGTTGTTATCGGAGAAATAATTCGTAAGCCACAATGTGACGCAGTCGATCACGACGACTCTCCGAGCAGGAATAACACGGCTTATTTGTTTCTCCTGCTCAACGTTTTCCCAATCGCTTCCTCGTGCTTGAATATGTTTGGCGATACGCTCGCGAAAATCGTCGTCCCACGGGCGGGCAGTTGCGATGTAGAGCGGCTTGTCTCTTCCGTCGCTGAGGAACTGGGCGAGCGCAGTTGCAAAACGGGTCTTCCCCGATCGTTCTCCGCCGGTGACGAAATAGAGCATTGGGCGTTAGGCAGTTCGGGCAGTAAGCGGCAGATAACGGCTTGCAAGGAACCAGGAGCCGAACATCACGGAGTTGTAGAACAAGTCACCAAGCAGCGTCGTCGAGAAGAAAGGTATCGCCATCAGATAACAAGTGACGAGCCCACTAGACGTCGGCGGATATAGCGGAGTACTAAACCAAACACCGAAGTTTGAGACGACAAAAAAGAATATTGAACTGAGAACGCTTGCCCCGAGCACACTTGCCACGCCGATGCGTTCGCGAAGCAAAGTGCCGAAGGCTGCGATTGCAAGATAACAGAGATACTGCCAATAGAAACCTTCATAGAAGAACGTGAACTGACCGACGTAGAGGAAGTTGATTACCATATCGCTTATCAAAATCGCGCCAAGGGGAACAATGTAGCGCGCGAGACCACAGAGCGTTGCGCCACTAAACAGCGAAATCGCTGCAATTGGCGCAAAGTTTGAGGGATGTCCTAAAACGGGTGGCGAAAAAACCCGGGCTAGGGTTGCAGCTACAATAATTCCGAAGACAAACTTCCCGTTCACCCGAAGTTCGCAATTCTGATCCATAGTTCCTACACCAATTGGCTACGTTTGTGCGCGTACTTTCGCTACCATACCACTAGGCCGGGAAATCGAAAACCCGAGAAGCAAGGGTGACAGTCACGTTTGACCTCATCACTTAACACTGTTAGAACCCACCGCTTGAGTTCAAGGGAAGTACGGTGAAATTCCGTCGCGGGCCCGCCGCTGTAACCAGGGACCGGAATGCAGGCACTGCCACTGTCTCGCGCAAGAGACGGGAAGGCGCATCATCCGGGACGATCTGGAAGCCAGAAGACCTACTCAAGCTGGAAACAACAACATTTTCTACTCTCGAGGAAAGGAGTGGAGGTACAGATGGCTCGCCAGTTTTTTTTGCTGCTACAAATTCTACTGGTCGTCGCACTCGTTCGCCGAGCGGCCGCCGAGGAAGGAAACAAGAAACCACTTGTTGTCGTTAGCGCGACCAAAACCGAAGCGTCGCCATCAACGGTCGGAAGCACGGTTGATGTGATCACTGCCGAAGAGATTGAGCAGAAACAGACCAACACTCTAACTGACCTGTTGCTCGATATTCCGGCGATTGACGTGGTGCGGCCTGGTGGTCCAGGCGGGGACACGAGTGTATTCATCCGCGGCGCAAATCCAGAACATACGCTTGTTCTTGTGGATGGGATCGAAGTGAACGACCCGATCAGCACCAGTCGCGCGCTAAATTTCTCCGGCTTCACCCTCGATGATATTGAGCGAGTCGAGGTACTTCGGGGTCCGCAAGGGACACTCTATGGCTCTGACGCACTCGGTGGGGTAATCCAGGTCTTTACGAAGAAGGGTGAGGGTGAGCCTACCGCTTCGTTTCTCGCCGAAGGCGGCTCGTTCGAGACATTCCGGGAGCGAATCTCTTCAAGTGCTGGAACGGATACCTGGGACTATTCCGTAGCATTGGGCCGCGAGGACACCGCGGGAATCTCCGCGAACGATAATCCAAATGGAAAGGCCGAGGACGATGGTTTCGGCAATACCTCTGGTGCACTCCGAGTTGGCGCGAATCCTCATCCACAGTTTGGCGTAAATCTTTTCTCGCGCTTCTATGACAGCCAGGCAGAGATTGACGACGGCTTTGGTGGTGGCGAGGATGATCCAAATCGAGATTTTGATATCACCCGTCAGTTCTACCGCGGGGAGGTTACAACCAAGTTTTTTAACGAAGTTCTCGAACAGGTGGCATCGATCTCGTACTCTGACCATGCGTTTCGCGACCGCGATTCGGCAGATGATTTACACCCGGTCGATTCCCTGCATTCGGACTTCGATAGTTCGTTGCTGAAGCTCGAGCTACAGAATACGGTTGCGATAAGCGAGCATGCGACAATCATTATTGGTATCGAAACCGAAGAAGAGAAAGGAAGCTCCGACTCACGTGGGGAGAGTGCATTCGGTTCGTTTGAATCGGTGTTCCTCGGGCAAGAAGCCCAAACCGATGGCTATTACGCGCAGCTCACGCTCACCGAACTCGAAGGGTTCTCGACCGCGCTTGGCGTTCGGCTCGATGACCATTCAACGTTCGGAAGTGCATTTACCTGGCGCATCGCACCGACCTACCTCTTCCCGGATACTGCGACACGCATTCGCTCGTCAGTTGGAACCGCGTATAAGGCACCGTCACTCTTTCAGCTCTATTCCGAATTTGGTCGACAAGATTTGCAGGATGAAGAGAGCATTGGCGTCGATGTTGGTGTGGAGCAAGCGCTCTTTGATGAACAATGTAGCGTAGGCCTCACTTATTTCTACAACGAACTCGATAATCTGATCTCGTTTGATCCGAATACGTTCCTCTTTGAGAATATCGCGGAGGCAACAACCCAAGGGTTAGAGTTTGTTGCGTCATTTGTGATCCAACCTGAATTCACGGCGAAGCTTGGCTATACGCTGCTTGATGCCGACGATGAAGTGACCGGCGAGGCGTTAATTCGGCGGGCAAAGAACCAATTCTCGCTGCTCGTTACTTACGAGCCATTCGAGCGCTTCAGCCTTGCAACGATTCTCCGTTATGTCGGGACGCGACCTGACAACGATTTTACCAGTTTCCCCGCTGAGCGTGTTGACCTCGATAGTTACACGACGCTTGACTTACTCCTCACCTACGCTATCTCGCGACGCATGAAATTGTTTGCGCGCGTAGAAAACATCTTTGATGAGAAGTATGAAACGGTGCTTGGTTATAATTCTCCACGCGCGAGTGCTTACGGCGGGGTGAAGTTTACGATGTAGCTGAACCTGGACTGATGCACGCGAGTCGCAACGTTCCTTCACTCGTTTGTTCAAGCACGGTGAGAGACAGATGTTGCGGTGCGATACGGAAGGCATTTTCAAGCGGTATGTTGAGCGCCTCACAAGCGATGGTTCGAATAACACCAGCATGAGTAACGACAACATAGACCCCAGTTCGGTCAAGATCTTGTAGCCAACTACGGACACGGGTTCGGAGCTCTACAAACGATTCGCCCTCTGGTGGACGCACATTAACGAAATCAGAGAACCACGCTTCGAGCTGAGTCGGGTACTCCGCTTCGATCTCGCCCCACGTTCGGTTCTCCCACCTTCCCATTGAGATTTCGCGGAGCCGGTGGTCTTCGTAGAGAGGACGTTCGAATACGCTTGCAATCTGTTTTGCAAACTGAGCGGCACGCAGTAGGTCGCTTGTTACTACAGCCGTGACGATCCATCCAATCTGACGAAAAAGGGTAGTAACCAGGTGTGTCGAAACGGGAATGGCAAGAGCATTTGTCTGACCGATGCACCGGTCGGTCATATCTTCGACGTACTTCGGGTGTCGTACGAGAATGAGCCGCATCACGTCAGCCCCACGCTCCGGAGAGGACTGCGTAGGCGAGAACTTCAGCGATGCTCGCGACTGCGCCGAGTGCATCGCCTGTAAGCCCACCGATGAACCGTAAAAAAAATCTCCCCGAAAGCTTGGCGAAGACTATAGTAACGACGATGGTGAACAACCCCGCTATCCCCCAGAGGAACAGTCCGAGCGCAATTGGGACTAGGCCGGTTATGCATCCGTGAGCGAAGGTGAGCCCACTGAAGACCCAAGCGGTGAATGAACGCTGTTCGACGAAGTTTGAAGTGAATGTAACAGTGATAATAATCGCCCAGCGCGAGATCGCGTGTCCAAAAACGAGGGCAGCGATCGCGGACGGAGAGGGGAGCGAGGCGAGGAATCCTCCCTTGATACCGATCAGCAGGCAAATTCCTATCGCCGCAAATGATCCAATTCGGCTATCGTGCATAATCGATAAGCGCTCGTCCTTCGTGTAGCCGCCAAAAGCGTCGCAGACATCGGCGAAGCCGTCCTCATGGAGCGCGCCGGTGAGAACAATCGGGACGAGTATCGCTCCCAACGTTGCAATTACCGGAGAGTAGAGCAGCGAAAGCAAGCAATAACTTCCGGCAGCCGTAAGTCCGATCAGTGCGCCGATGAGGGGAAAGTGGAGGTAGATTTGCGGTTCCACTTTCTCGCATGAGCCGAGCGGAACCCGAGTAAGGAAAGCGGAGGCGGAAGCAAAGCGGCGTAGTTCCTCTTGAAAGCGAAGACTAAGCCGTGTCATCGCTCGCCTTTGTGCTTACTCCTGCTGAGGCAAATGTTGCCATCTCAAGCATCAGTGCAACCGCTGCATCAACGAGAGGGAGGATGAGGAGCGCCCCGGAGCCCTCACCGAGCGAGAGTTCTATGTCAAGGAGCGGCGTTGCGCTGACAAATTCGAGCGCTACTCGATGCCCTCGCTCTGAGCCGCGATGCGCAAAAAGAAGCGCCGGACGCGCGTCTGGCGCAATTGCCGTCGCAATCAATGCTGCGACGGTGCAGATAAACCCATCAACGATCACCGGAACCGAAGAAGCGGCGCCTCCGATACATGCGCCGACAAGGGCACAGATTTCTAAACCTCCGACTGCTTCGAGGCACTGCCATGGTTTCCCACGTACTTCGTGATGGCGCGCAATCGCTTGTTCAACTACCGCGAGCTTATGGCGCAGCCGCTCGGGTGAACACCCTGTGCCGAGTCCAACAGTATCTTTGGGACTCATTCCGCTCATGAGCGAGAGTAATGCGCTTGCCGAACTCGTGTTCCCGATTCCCATCTCACCAACAAGGAGGAGTTGGGCGCCGAACTCTTGCGCGGCGTATGCGGCATCAAGACCCACCTGAAACGCTCTTTCGGCCTCGGTTGTGCTGAGCGCCGGCTCGATCGTGAAGTCAGCAGTTCCTTCTCGCACTTTGCTATTTACTGTGCCGGGCACTGGTTCTCCGATAACACCGACATCAATGACGGTGAGGTTTGTCTTGTAGAGCCGTGAGAGCACATTTGCCGCAGCACCGCCGCGAGCGAAGTTCCTGAGCATCTCGCGGGTGACAGCTTGAGGGTAGGCACTGACTCCCCGAGATGCCACGCCGTGGTCCGCCGCGAAGAGGAGCAGCGTTCGATTCTCGACCCGCGGGGGCAGTTCTCGCTTAATCGCGGCTAGTTCGCTTCCGAGCCATTCAATACGGCCGAGGCTCCCGGCTGGCTTGGTCTTTGAGAGGTAGACCTCCTCCGCTTGACGTCGAATCTCGCGCGAGGGGCCTGGTATTGCGGGAATGTGCATAAAGTTCTTACATACCAAGTATTAATCGAAAACAAAAACGAGGGAGACGGGGACTTAGCGGTGGTGTTGAAACTCGCCCTATGTCTATAGTGCGATAATGATTTTACTTACCGGCGGAACTGGCGGACTTGGGCGCGAGGTGCTCAAGCAAACACTTGCAAGCGACGAAGCGGCGCGAATGATACTCCTCGTACGCCCGAGTCGCGAGCAGAGTGCAGAGTCCCGGGTGCGCGAGATACTCTCCGAGGCACAGCGCGCGCGGTGTGAGGTTGTCGTAGGAGATGTGACCCTTGAGCGGTTCGGGTTAGGGGAGAGCGAATTCACCTCACTTGCCTCGAGAACGAGTCAGATCATTCATTGCGCCGCCTCGACGCATCTTGGCCAATCGCTTGCTGACGCGCGCGTCTCAAATGTGAACGGAACAGCCCAGGTAATCGCACTCGCAAATGAATCGAAACGCGTGCGCGAACAGGCAGCAAGTCTTCTCCATGTCTCTACGGCATATGTTGTTGGTGACACGGACACGATAGTTTCTCCAGACTTGCTCCAGCTCGATGCTCCCTTTCGAAATGCGTATGAACAATCGAAAGCTGAGGCGGAAGCGCTTGTGCGGGCCGCGCGCGTTCCATTTACGATTGTTCGGCCGAGTATCATCGTCGGGCACAGTGTAACCGGAGTGACCTCTGCATTTAACGTCATTTACATCCCAGCTCGGTTTCTTGCCGAAGGATTGTTCTCCATTCTCCCCGGTGCGCCTTTTACGCCGTTTGATCTCGTGCCGATTGATTACGTCGCCCGCGCGATTACGGCATTAGTGCAAGCGCCCGACTGCAGTGGACGGAGTTATCATCTCTGTAGCGGCGTTGGACGGGAGACTACCGTGCGCGAGATCCTGGAGTTCATTGTAAAGACAGTGAACACGTACCGGAGAAAGGGGTTGGCATTGCTTCATACCCCGCCGATTATCTCCCCAGAGTTACTCCTTCGCGCCTGCCAATCATTCTCTAGCGCACGGCACAACCTGGAGCGGCTCTTTGTAAAGAAGCTCAGTGTCTGGGTTCAGACTCGACCATTCATTCCCTACATGCTCCGAAACCCTCGGTTTGATATCAGTGGGAATGAAAGTTTCCTTCACAGTGGCTGTCTCCATCCACCGCCACTCTTCACTGAATATGCGGAGCGAGTCTTTAAGTATTGTCTTGATACGAATTGGGGGAGAGTGTATCGGCTCGTGGGGCATGATCCTGAGGTAGCGCCCGAACATGCCATAGCTGAAGCTGCAGTCCGGTGAACCCCGTGGCCGTGAACGTGGCCGTGGCCGAAATCCGTAATCGTGATCGTATACGTCTACGTAGACGTATACGTATACGTATACGGGATTTGTCGGTTACGTTCACGTTCACGGGTAAAAGTTAAACCCGCTACGAGCTACCCCTCCATCGCCTCACCAAAGAGTGACCGTGCGATGAGGATTCGCTGAATCTGATTTGTCCCCTCAACGATCTGTAACATCTTTGCATCGCGCATCAGCCGCTCCACTTCATACTCCGCAATATAACCTGCCCCGCCGAGGAGCTGCACGGCATCCGTCGTGATTGACATCGCCGAATCTGACGCGAAGCATTTTGCGAGCGAGGCGGGCGCACGGTCCGTCTCTCCGCGGGCGAGCTGTGCTGCGGCATCGTGGGCAAGCAAAATTGAAGCCCGAAGTTTCATCGCCATGTCAGCCACCATGAACTGGAGTCCTTGAAACTGTGCGAGTGGTTTGCCGAACTGGCGACGTTCCTTTAGGTGGGTCACCGCGCGTTCGAGCGCCCGCGAGGAAACGCCGCAAGAGCACGCCGCAATATTTACTCGTCCACCGCTCAAGCCTGAAAGCGCAATCCGGTAACCCTGTCCGGGCGCGCCAACGAGCGCAGACTCAGGAACCCGGCAATTCTCGAAACTCACCGAACCAATTGGTGACCCTTCGCCGCCCATTTTCTTTTCGTGTTTTCCGAATGAGATTCCTGGGGCGTTGCGATCGACAACGAAGGCCGAGATATCACCAGGCCCATCGCCGCCGGTCCGCGCAAACACGAGATAGGTGTCGGCAAGTCCGGCGCTAGAGATATAGACCTTCTCACCATCGAGGATCCATTCCGCGCCTTTTTTCAATGCGCGGGTTTTGAGCGCCGCGGCGTCCGACCCAGCCTGTGCTTCAGTGAGACAATAGGCGGCAAGTTTCTTTCCACTGGCGAGTGATTGAAGGAGCGCCGGTTTGTCCTTCCCTTCGTAGAAGTCACCGAGGAGTCGCGAGACCATCAGATGAACCGAGAGATAGATCGCGGGGCCAACTTGAATTCGGGACACTTCAAATATTGTTGCAGCAATCGCGAGTGGCCCGAGTGCGCTTCCACCAAACTGCTCACCGATTGACATTGCGGTGAGTCCGAGCTCACCCATGCGTGTAAATATTTCACGACGATAGGGGAACGGCTCGCCAGCTGTGTGAGTAAGCTCGCTCTCAGCAAATCGCCGCACCGTGTCCGCAGTCTGCCGCAGCTCCAGGGAATCTTGATTGGAGAGAAAGGAATACATGGGGACGCATATTGGCAGTTTTCTGCGGGAATTAAAATCTAGAGCCGTTCCAAGTGAGCTACGCTACAACCGAGCCAAACCCAACTTTAACAAAAAAAAAGATAAGGATTGCAGTTTCTAGATTGCAAAAATCTGTCTCTAAGTAATAATAGCCGCAACTTTTCCCATAAGTAGTGTGCAGTTATTGGGGGCGGGTGCTACCGTGAAGAAGGGCTATCCGAAACTCTTTCTTCATGATAGTCGACGGTCAGGGAATGCTGCTGCATGAGCGGCGTCCTTGTGGATATTGTTACTGAAAGGAACTTAGAAAGGAGGCAAAAGGAGGAGTGATGCAGAAACTAAGTCTAATTGCTGCAGCCGGATTGCTCGTGTTACCGGCGATATCCGAGGCAAAGCCGCTTGATGAGTTGTTGTTGGACAAGGGACTTGTTGCTGCAAAAGACGGCGGCACGGATACAAAGGTGTCATACAATCACGGCTTGAACTTCAGCGCCGGAGATGATTTCGATATGCAAGCGAATCTGTGGATGCAGACGCTCTATCGTTACGACGACTTCGACAAATCCGAAGCGACGGGGCGAGATGATCGCGGCGGAAATAGTCTGAAAGCAGTGCGCTTGATCTTAAAGGGCAATGCGCTTGACGACAGCTGGAGCTACAAGTTCGAAAACGATTTCGTTGGCGACCGTGAAGGGGAAAACGGACGGTATGACAACGACCTTCGTGATGCATGGTTCCAAGCAAACTTCGGTGACGAAGCAATGCTCCGAATGGGTCAATACAAAGTGCCCCATTCCAGGCAACAGCTCGCTTCCGATGCGAAGCTTCAGTTCATCAGCCGCTCACCGGTGGTGAACACTCAGGCACGAGGTCGTGACCAAGGCTTCATGTTGCACGGCGATCCAGGCGGGTGGCACTACTACCTCGGTATCTTTAACGGTGAATCCGAGGGTGAGAGTTTCAACCGTGATCCGGTAGATAACAACCATCTCGGTGCTGCGATGATTACCGCTGACCTCGGGGACTACGGTTCACGAGAGGAAGAGGGTGATTGGCGCGAGGACGGGGATTTCGCAATGACCTTCGGTCTCTCGGGACTCTTTGGTCAGGGTGAAGTTTCTGAGCTAGGTGACTTCGACCGTGGCGATGCGAATGCTGACATCGGTCTTCGCTATATGGGGTTCTCGGCCCAGGCTGAGTACTTCTTCATCAGCACAGACTATGATGCCCTTGCAAACGAACTCGAAGAGAACGGCTTCTACATTCAGACTGGCTACGTGTTCCTCGACCAGTGGGAAGGCGCGTTCCGGTTCTCGTGGTATGAGCCAGATTCAGACACGGTTGCCGTTGGTGATATGGAAGACATGCAGGAGTATGCATTCGGTCTTGGCTATTACATTTGGGGTCACTACCTCAAGGTGTTAGCAAACATCACCCTCGAAGATCGTAACTTCAAAGGCGGCGATGACTTGGGCGACACCCGATACGAACTTCTTGTCTCGGGCTTGATCTAGTCGAAGCTGTTTAGAACGTAGTTTACGACAAGGGGCGAAGTTGGGAATGAAACCAACTTCGCCCCTTTGCTTTTGGTAATGCGAGCACTTACCCGCGATATTGATTCTCTTGGTAAACGAGAATTTGATCTCCTGGTCATTGGCGGTGGGATTAACGGTGCTGGAATCGCCTGGGATGCAGCACTCCGCGGTCTTTCGGTCGCACTCATTGAACGTGCAGACTTTGGCGGGGCTACTTCGAGCGGCTGCTTCAAGATTATCCACGGCGGGCTCCGTTACCTTCAACACCTTGACCTGAAACGCGTCCGCGAGTCAGTGCGCGAGCAGCGGATTCTTCGGACTATCGCGCCGCATCTTGTTTCACCTCTCCCGTTTCTCGTTCCTTGCTATGGGCGCGGGAGAAAGGGACGAGAGTTCCTCTCGCTCGGTTTGTTGCTCTATGAATTCGTTGTTGCCTGTGACCGAAACCGCAACTTAGGCGTGCATCATCAACTGAGTCGTTTCCGGCGACTCGACTCGCAGCAGTGTCTCCGTCATGCCCCGGGGTTAAAGGCCGAGGGTCTTACCGGCGGTGTCCTCTATGAGGACGTGCAGCTTTCTAATTGTGAGCGCTTTACTTTCGCTGTTGTCGCCTCCGCCCGTGAAGCCGGAGCGGTGGTAGCAAATTACTGCGAAGCGGTGCAATTGAACGCTTCACAAGCGGAGTCGGGCGAGGGCCGCATTGAATCGGTAACCGCACATGACCTCTTTCGTGGTACGGAGCTCCAAATCAAAGCCCGGTTTGTCGTAAATGCCACTGGACCGTGGGTCGACCAAGTGATCGCTCGAACCATGAACGCTCAGGCATCTGCGGAGCAAGNNNNTCGATTTTCGAAAGGGATTCAATGTGTGGTTCCGCTTGCTTGCGAGCGGCTTGCACTTGCGCTTGAGAGTAGTGAGCGTGATGAGGACGCGATTTTCTCCCGCGGAGGACGGAGCTATTTCATCACGCCCTGGCGCGAGCATTCATTAATTGGAACAACCGACGAGCTTTTCACCGACTCTCCAGATCGTTTTTCGATTACGAAATCTGAGGTGGACGCATTAATAAAAACGGTGAGCAAGCTCTATCGCTCAGAAGCGCTCTCCACCGAGCAAGTCACTCACGTCTTTGGTGGTTTGCGACCGCTCGCAAGCGACGTGACGAGTGCGGTCGCAAGAGACGATCAGATTATCGATTCCCCGTGCACCAATCTTCTCTCCGTAAACGGTGTTAAGTACACGACCTTTCGTTTACTGGCTGAACGGGTAGTGAATCTTGTAAGCACGCGCCTTGCGGTTCGGCGTAGCCGCTGCCTCACTCCGGAGCAGTTCCTCTACGGTGGCGAGATCGCAGATTATAATAGCTATCTCGTCCAAACGCTTGGCCGTTATGCTGAGCGGTATCCAAGTACGGTCATCTATCACCTGCTTAGCAATTACGGCACGAACGCAGAGCACCTATTCCGGATGATGGAGGAGCGGGACGCATTACGTGCACCAGTGAGTGACGGTTCGGAGATTCTCTCGGTGGAGCTCGCGTTTAGCGCTCGAAATGAGATGGTAACTCACTTAAGCGACGTAGTGCTTCGCCGAACTGGCCTTGGCACGCTTGGTCGGCCGAGCGACCAAGCGCTTGAACGGGCAGGGGAGCTAGTTGGTGACGAGCTCGGCTGGGACTCAAGTAAACGTAAAGAGCAAATTGAACAGGTGAAGCGAGACTTTAGTTGGAAATACGTAAGCCCTTAGAGCATCCCATTGTCATTGCGAGGGAGCGTTAGCGACCGTGGCAATCTCATACTGAGGGACTAAGGTCTAATGAGATCGCCGAAACCCGATGCACCACACCGTGTCCCTTCCGCTCACCGCCCAGTGGTTCGATATGCCAAAGCCAACTGTCCTCGAGGGTAGCCTCATAGTTGGGAAAGAGACGCTTGAGAACGGCTCGGTCTTCGAGATCCACGCCAAAGAGCGATGGGGAGACTTCTGCGTCACGCAGTTCGGGCCCCTCTTTCCACTCTCCAACAATAAGTTTGCTATCAGCGCCTCCTTGCGTACGCGTCCAAGTAATGGGTGATTCACCCGTCGCCATTTCACCGGAATAGGTCGCGTACTCAACATCAGTAATAACGAGCAGTGACTGATATGAAGCATTCTCTAGGTCGGCAAGGTGCTTTTCAATCAAGTATCGCCCACACGGCGCAAATGCCTCGAGCCAAGCCGCGTCATTTTCGAGAACAAATTTTTTCCCAAAGCGATTCATCAACAACCGTTCCACGTAATCACGCCAGATAATTGGAATCTGACTGAGTATATTGAGCGACAAGGCAAGCTCTCCTTGCGTAAGGAGCTGCAGCTGTGACACGCCTGAGCCAGCGAGACTTCGAAGTGTCTCAAGTGTTTCCTCCCAGCCCATGCGCTTCTTGAGCGTTGCTGTCCAAGTGGCAAGAAGCCCGGTGATATCACTGATCTCAAAGTTGAGTTGGCGTTGGTGTGCACGCTTCAGGCGTTGATAGAGCGCTTCGCATCCAGGGTCAGCATCAACGAGGAATACCTCGGTGTTGTTTCCAAGGAGAAACGGAAGATCGCAATCAACCAGCCGCCCTGCACCAAGTATAAGGACGGTGCTATCTGGGTGCTTCCCAAGCCATTCGGCCTGAACCGCACAGCTTCGCTTTAGGTGGGTGTCCCATTCTCGGGCAAACTTTTGCCGCCGTCGCGTAATCCCCTGTCCCTGTTCGAGAAACGGGAGTGTTAGGCCGGAGCAGTAGGGAACGAATCCAATCGGAAGGTGCAAAGTGTATTCCTTAGCTACTTCCAAACGTCTACAATATGGACTTGATGTCGTCCCAGTGGGAAAGGTTCCTAACCCGTCCTTCGCAGATAACAAGAGCTACGGAGGGTTAGCCCACCGAAGCACTTGCGCAAAGCGCAAAAGTGCGAAGGTTGGGCTAACTGTTAGGAATCACGATAAAAATTTTATATAACTGGGCCGTCTTGGACTTATTCTTAATTCTCTAGTAAAGTAAGCATGAGATCACGCTCAAGGGTGACCAGGCTGGTTCAACTCTTTAGGTCTTTCGGAGCGTCCAACACCATGAAATCTTTTATGAAATCCCATAAAATCCAAATATTAAGCGCCTTGTTAGTAACAACCATTTCGACTTCGGCTTGGGCCGAGCCGGGGCAGGCAGGCGATTTACCACACTATCAGCCGGCTATTCTTGAGCAGGGGAGCCTCACCTCAGTTGGCTCCGACTCAATGGATGAACTCGTTGGGAAGTGGGTCGAGGCATATAAACTGTTTCAACCAACCGTATCAATTCAGGTGCAAAGCCGCGGTTCAGCAACCGCACCGGCCGCATTAATTGAAGGGGTGGCCGATCTCGGTCCAATGGCGCGACCAATGAAGACACCGGAATTAGAGAGTTTCAAGCAGAAGTATGGCTTTGCCCCGACTCAGATTCGAACTGCGGTTGCAGGCACCGCCGTTTACGTTTCACCGGAAAATCCACTGACGCAAATCTCGCTCGATGACCTAGATGCGATTTACTCAGCTGAGCGCAAGCGCGGAACGAAATCGGCGGCGATCACCTGGGGAGATCTGAACGCGAAAGGCGGCTTCGGAGACCTTCCAATCATGGCGCTTGGAACAGTGCCGGGCGACGTAACTCATACGTATTTTCGTCAACGAGTGCTCCTCCAGAGTCCGTTTGCTGAGAGTGTCATATCAACCGCTGATACTCGCTCGATGTTTGCAACGATTGTTGCCAATAAGAACGCAATTGGTTTCGGTGAGGCGGGTTTTGCCAATGGTCAAGTAAAAGCGCTTGCGATTAAGGAAGAACCAAAAGGGACGGCCTATCTCCCTACCAAGGAGAATCTGCTTAATAGCCGCTATCCACTCGGCCGTTATTTAAACGTTTACATCGTTCGTCACCGGGGCGAAGAGCTTGATGCAACGACGAAGGATTTCCTCCGATTCGTCTTAAGCGTCGAGGGTCAACAGGTCGTAGAGAGCCAGGGACTGATGCCGCTTCCGGCGTCAGTGGTCAAAGAAGAACTCAAGAAGTTGATGTAAGAAATCCCGTTTTTGGCCGATCTCAGTCGAACGGAAGATTGCTGCGGTGCTCGTTTACATTCAGTAAAGTCCGCTCCTCGCAATTTCCGTTCGCCAGACCTCGCCTCAAAAACGGGACTTTCTAGACGAGATGAAAGATTAGGCTAAGCCTAGGCGTTTTACGACTTCAGTCTCAAGCCGTTTTTCATTCCACCCAAGCCGTTTCGTTACCGCGCTAAAGAAGTCGAGTCCTTCTTTAGCCATCACTTCGTATACCTCCATCAACCGCCGCACATTGCTCCGTTCAACGATCACTTCGAAGTACATCGAGGCCCGGGCGTAGTCGTAGGGCGAGCCGCTGAAGCTGAAATAGCTCGGGCTCTGCGAGACTGCCTCACGGGCGAGTTTCTCGTGGTGGGTGCGGACCTTTCCGTTTGCGATGACTGAAGAGTACTCTGCGGCGTACCGTTCAAACCAGGTGGCAAACCCCTCGTGCTGCATTCGGTTTCCACTCATTCGGCCACCGAGGAGCTGACTCTCAATCGCATGACCCATTTCATGGATCAGAATCTGTGCGAGTTCACCGTCGGCAACCTTCGAGGTCAACCGCTCGTTTCCGCCACATCCTGCGACGACCCGTTGTGCGACCACATAGATATTTGCCGGTGGAGTCATCCAGGCGGGGTGGCAGTTATTTACGAGGTAGGTTGGAATCTGGGTTTCGGGTACGGTCTCATCCATGAACACGACTTGCCATTCGAGATTGAGCCGCTGAATCTCTCCAGGAAAGCCCGCGTGTTTAATTGCGCGGCTTACAGTCTGTGCGGCATCGGCGAGTGCGCGTTGGGGTGTGCGACCGAAGAGAAGTTCCACCTTTCGTGGCCAACGAAGGTGAATCTTTCCCACGGGTGAGATGAGCTCTTCGCGACGAATCGTGCCGTCGAGTTGAATTTCGGAAGGGTTCGCCATCGGTTGCTCGGCGCGCTGGCTAAAGCACCGAGCCGAGTTTCGGTACCGTTCCGGAATTTCTCTCGGAGTTTTTACCTGAACGAACTTTCCGTTCTCGGTTTGGTAGATGCAAGCTTGTGGGGTTTGAGCCGTGACGCGGACTGGAGAGAGAAAGAGGAAGAGGAAAGTCGCTGCTACTGGACGGAGATTCATAAGTTTTTTGATGCGAAGAAATGGTGACAGTCACAATTAATTAATTGTGACTGTCACCATTTCTCCCTCCCTGTCCTCCGGTTCTGCGGAAGAAACCTCCCATTCCGGCCTCTTCTCGGAATCTTCGCAGCAAAAAATCCTCCATCAGCGAACTCCTTTTCAGCGCACTTCTCCTGTGTTAGCTCGGAAATGGCCGCGGGGACTCTCCCGCGCGAAGGTTCTTTGAATATTTTGTCTTTGCCTTTCTGTTTTTAGTTTCAAGGCAAGCAAAAATGGCAGAAGAGTGACTCTCCCTTTCGGGTGAGTGTGTCGCGAGATATGACGACACGTTCAGGTCGGAAGGGAGGAAGCAGCTTGAAACGTTTGTTTTATGGTTTGTGAATCACGACCGGAATTTCGAGGTGTCTCGAACCGGTCGACTTGGGAAGCGTAGTGGAGGACGACGATGGACGCTCAAAGCGGAAACTGTGAACGACGGGGATGTGGTTGCCCGGATGGTTGTGTTCATCAGGCATCGACCGCGAAACGTAGGCGTGACCGTCGGCGAGGTGACGACGAGATGGTTCGCGTGCCTTCGCCAGACCCGCATGCGCCGGACGATGGCGATTCTTTCAGCGAGTGACCGGAAGTTCGAGGCGTCTCGACCGGTCGATATCATCATTTCCCTTGCTCAGGAGAACATGCGATGTGCAGGAGCGATCAAAAGCCCGAAATGCCCGGAACCCCCGCTGGTGCTCACCCTAGCGGAGGGTCAACGACGCAGGTGAGCTGCCGCACGAATCTGCCGCCGCTACAGTCAGGGACGCCGTGGATGCGTGGATCCGAACCGGAACCAAATCCCGTCACCCTACATTCCGAACTCCGAGAATGACCTGCCCCCCCCGGGCAGAGCTGAGCCGATATCGAGGCTCAGCTAATTCGGCCGTGCGGGTCACTGGTGGTGACGCTTGCGTCTCGCCAGTGACCCCGGCCACTTTTAGTCTCGCCGTCGTCTGAGTGGCCCTGTGGTCCTGAGGAAGGTTAGTAGCGAAGGCTTGTGCTGCTGCTTCCTCGTCTTCCGTTTAATTTCTACCGCAAATAAATCTAGCCTCGCATCGCTCAATACAGGCGAAACGCTCGATAATACTGGTGTAGGGATTTATTCACAGAGCACCGGAGCACCAGAGCAGCAGAGAAAATGGAATTAAATGAACTTACTGGAACTATTGTGGATGCAGCGTTTGAGGTGCATCAAACGCTGGGGCCAGGACTTCTGGAAGAGGTCTACAAGAAGTGTTTGAAGGCTGAACTTCAATACAGAAAACTCAAGGTTCTTTCTGAAGTGGGCCTTCCTGTATTTTACAAAGATCTCTCGCTTGATTTGGGCTATCGTCTCGACCTGCTCGTTGAAGATCGCGTTATCGTAGAACTAAAAGCTGTCTATCTGCTTCATCCTGTTCACCGGGCACAGCTCTATACATACCTCAAATTAAGCGATAAACCCCTCGGACTACTTTTCAACTTCAATACGCGCTTGATGAAAGACGGTATCGTCAGAGTCCGAATATAACCCCTCTGCTGCTCTGGTGCTCCGTTGCTCTGTGACTTTTTTGTTCGATGGAATTGCTAACAATGCCGTGGATAGAGAAACGTTGGAATCGCCACTCCGAAACACCAAAGAATTACCTATGGTGCATATCGCCAATACTTTAACGCACCAAAGTGAGTGTATACATATTTCATAGAGGACTCTTACAGGAAATTTTCTTAAAAGATCTTAAGCCGTTGTGCGGGAAACCCGACTTCAAGTAACAAGAAATATACGGCTTAATTGAAGTTTAATGAAATTGTGCTACCTTGTTTTATAAGTAACTTGCTAGGTTTATAATCAGCAAGTGCACCGTTCCGCAGCAGAAGGGGAGTTCTAGTGCGTAAATGGTTTGCGGAATGAATGAACGTTCAAGCGTTGTTTCCAGATTGATACAGAGGGTCTTGTTGCCATGAACTCAATTCGGTTTGGTGTTTTGCCACTTCTCGCCACTTTTTTATTTTCAGTTAGTTTTAGATCTCCTGCACACGCCGCGGGGGGAACGTTGCGGGTACAGCAGGATGGAAATGGTGTCGCCCACATAGTGGTGAAACCGAACCAGCGTAAGATATCAACAAAATTTACGGCTGCAGCCTACGAGGGCGCGGGCGCTCGCTCGCCGAAGGTTGGCTCAACGACGGTTGCTTATAGCACTGTCACGGGAACGGCCAAGGTAATTGGCCTTGCAGTAAACGCCGGTCAGGGTGGTGCCGAGGTCCCAGTTCAGATTTGGTACACGACTACGCCAGCCGGGACGTGCAGCAATACGTCCCCAGGGTTTCAGCAATTGTTCAGTACCGATCCTAATTCACAAGTTTCGGAAGGCGCAGTCCAGAATAACGTTTCATTCGGTGCCACGCTAAGTGAATTATGTGTTCAAGCTCGGGCTTCTCATCCTAATTTTCAGTCACCGAACATTGGCTACCCGAAGAAGTACGTTGACGCGAGTAGCAACGGGATAGTGCTTTCAAATGGAATGTCATTAGGCGCCGAGATGTCACAACGCAATGTGCCGCCCGGCGCATATAATGATCAAAATGAACTCGCCGACTATCTACAGCCATTTCTCGTTAATGACAATCTTCAGCTGGAAGAGGATCAGGTAATTATGCTGTTCGAGTTTGGGGGAACGCTCGGGCCATCTGGTTGCCCGGCGAATTCATCTTGGTGTGATTTCCAAGACGTAGTGGTAATGATCGATTTAAACGGATCGTTCACAGAGATTGGAGATACTTATCTTCCCATTAGAGGTGATGGGTCAGCTAATCAGCTTCCAGACGATCCGAGCTTATTTCCAGTTAATATCTTAACTGCTCCGCTTATTCGCTCGGCTTGGGGAAATAGTAGGCTTCGCGGCATTGCCTACAATAATTTAGAGTCGCCAGCAGAATTAGTTTATGTCGACAACATTTACACGTGTATCACAGATGGGCTTACGTGGAGTGATTGCGAAAATCCGGCGAATAATAAGTTAGTCTATAGCGGGGATGAGTTACCTGGAGCCTCAATTGCAGTAATGGAACTTGCGCTGACTACGAATGAGGTTCATGCAATCGGTTGGCATATCGCCGAAGAGACTACAGGTGACCGTGTGTACCGTCTCAAATTCTCAACGGATAACGGCACTAACTGGTTCCCAACACCCGCTAATGGCGCGGATACCTCGCTTGGTGGATATAACAGCCAGGGAGACGATCTACCGGGGGGCATTCACATGGCCGTCAATGGCGATCAACAGATCGGTATTCTCGCGTACTACGATAGCCAGTTTGCGGTCCAGCATCCGTTAGTATTTTATCGGTATAAAACAAGCCCAGATACTTTGCATTCACAAGAACAGGTTACGGTCATTCCTGACGGTAGCGAAAGCACACTTAAGCTCGCAACAAATTGCATTTCAGACTGTATATCACTTGTTGGCGGTGCCGAAGACGATTTCTACGCGTTTTATTACCAGACAGTCAGCTCCCAGACCTATCTCCGTGTTGCGAAAATACAGGACGTTAATGGCACACTTACCGTTGTGAATCTACCAAATATTGTCTCACAGTCTGAGGGTGCGCTCCGTTCTACTCGCACTTTTTCGGGTTTTTCTGTTAGTGATTGGAACCCTAGCGACCCGTTGATATTACGAAACGTATTCGATTGGGATCGCAGTGCCCCTAATATATACGAGCCACGCCCGAATGCTGCGGGAGCTAATTTCCCCACGGGCGGAATCGAAGGGGGTGACCTAGAAAATGGTGTTGCTGGAACGGGATTTTACTTACAGCCGGTAACGACGGGTGGCGCAACCGTAGCGGTGTATCGCATGGATGAGACTGGGAGCACCGCGGGGTCAGGGGTGTCCATTAACGACAATCCACCACTTTCAATACAAGGCTTCGCCGCTTGCGGCGGGCCGACTCCGCCGCCGTGTGTTGATTCACAAACTGACATAGGCAATAGATGTTATTACTATTCCCATGGCACGAGACAAAAAAGTCGAGGCGCTATGGTATTTGGGGTATCTGGCAATCTCTATTACACCGCATCGCTTCTCGAGATTGTTGAGTGTGGTTTTAACATTGAAAATGAGCTCGAGTTCCTCCCAGTACCTGAGGAACAGAGGGTAGTCATCCATCAAACTGCAGCTTCTCTTTAATCGTGAGGCGAAAGGGTCGCCACATCTAAGAGTCCCTAAGAGTCCGTCGACGCTCGCTCTTTTATATTTGACCGGATCTACGAAAAAGACGTAACTCCAGGTCCGGCTTTCCCCTAATTTCTTAATTTTATTAGCCTTTTCGCTAAAGAAATACCCCACATACTTCGATTACCCAAATAACGGTTCGCGTTTATTTAACGCGTCATAAAGGTGTACAGGCAGCACCGAGCACACGCTCTTAGTGGCGTAATTTCTATTATGACCAATNNATACTACGCATCACATCAGCCGCAGAGAGATACCTGTGGCGTTCAAGCTATTACGGGGGCAGGAACAGGGAGCAGCGCTCATGGTTACCATGATGTTCCTGGTCCTTATCTCGTGGAGCACGTTTCTTTACGCTTTCTATTCGAGTGTCCCCGACCTGAAGAGCGTTGAGCTCGACTCGCTATGTCAATCTGTTTCAAGGGCAGTTGCATACGAGTTTCCAAGCGCTGTCGGTGGGTTTGAAGGTTTAGATCCAGCAGCATTCGCCGCTTCTGATCCAGTTTCTGCTACCGGTGCTCTCGGTTCTCTTGCAAAAAATATTGACGAGCGAATTAAGTCGAGCTTACGACTGCATAATCAATCTTCGGCGCGAAGTTTTGCCTTGATGAACGACGCTGCCACTCGTTCGAATATAACTAGCGCTGCCAATGCTGCGGTGTCGGCTTCAACGATTATCTACGCTTTCGCACCAATCAACAATCGGGTTGCGGCAACTAATGAATTTCATCGATGGAATACCGGTGTTCGCCTCCGACTTGCTCAATTGACCACCCCGTCGTTTGGCACCAAATTTTGGGGTTCCACCTTTGGAACAGCTACTGGAACGGCCGGCGAAGGCAGAATCACCAAGGTCGAATGCACCGCCGAGATTCGCCCTGCCGATATTCTTCTCGTTCAAGATACCTCCGAAGGTGTTGGTCGTTGGACGAAAGCCGGAGACGGTGGGCCGTTTCAGAAGCTCTGCACTGAAGCCGGAAAGCGCTATGAGCGTTATAGCGCTGGCCAGACGCAGACAGCTGGGGTAGGTGGTCCTGACGAAGACGCATTTAGTCTCTGTTTTCGAGTCTGTGTTGCAGGAGTTGATCCGAGCACCGGCGCGCCGAGCGGTCCGCCTCCTGCGAATCCAAACATGCTCCTTGCTGGGCCTGCAGGGAGACAGAGCCAAGACGCTAGTAGCCGGCCAATTGCGTCAAGTAACATGCTCCATCCTGTTGCTGCTTACCGCACGCCCTACCAAGGCCAACGCGTGGTGTGTCACACCGCTCATAGCGCACCAGAGCTAGCCCACATGATGCTTACCGCAGCAAGTCTCGGAAAATCACTCTACTGTGCACATGACCCCGCAGATACGGCAAAGTCTGGAATTGGCTATCACCCAATGTGCCAAACTGGAAACTCATTTGCTGGAGGTTGCGCGGATGGTAGCTCCGGAGAGTGCGATGCGGCAGTGAGCACAACATCGGCAACGAGCATTGTTCCACCACCAGCTGACATGGTGATAGGCGAACGGACCGTGATTCGTTATATCACCGAGGGGCTTCCCGCAGCTCAAGATCCAAACTTAGAAGGTGGGCCACACGACCTTGATTCGGCAATCACTGTGCTGGGAGGTGTACGTGACCTCATAGCCGTTGCGCGCGCATATGAACAGCAAGCCGACGCCGCCTACACCTCTGGGGCTCAGTCAAAAATCATCCAAGAGCGACACTACCTCGCCTGGACTCATTTCCTAAAGGCACTCGATAGCATGCGCGATGCCCGTCACTGCATGGACCCGCTTGTTCTCGGGCTTCGGATGGCAACACTTCAAGGAATTGCGTTCCTCGAAGGTGGCGATCCGCGATGCGATATCGACGGTGGCGATAACTGCTACAAAGGGAAATACTTCGTTGGAAGCGCGGCACAGGACAACGTCCCGCTCAATTGGTCAAGCAGCCTCTACCGTGTCGCTGTCGCACACTATAACCATCTCTTCCGTTTCTCTCATGGAGACATCCGCCGAGGCTTTGGCGGAAAGATGTTTACTCCGGAGATGAAGCATTCCCGACAGTACCAACGGCCACTAGAGCCAGGGGCAATGACCCGACCAGTCGTGCTCCAGAACAAATCATACGGTTGCGAGATGTGGGCTCGTGAAGCCCGGTTTCACGCAGCTGGCGAGGTCTCCCCGGGGCTAGCTGTGGATTATGCTGGCGCGGTTGATCTCACCGGAAGTGGCACGAACCCAACGGGCGGAAACTCCTATGACTATAGCGGTGATTCGATGTGGCCTCCGCTTAAGGCGGGTTCACAAGACGACCTTCTCCCACCGCTTGTGGGGGGATTGAAACTTCCCTATCAATCGTCTGGAGGGGTGGCATTCCCCGGTTGGAGCGCTCCCGTGGCTCCCGCTGCCGCGCTCAAGCTCGCGTCCCTCGGCGGGGGGAAAAAGACTTTTGGATCAGGACCTGCAACTGCAGCATCAACCGAGCGCACCGCAGCTCGAACTCTGGTAGCTGAGCCTGCAGAAGAGACTGAAACAGTGACGGAGGCGGGAGCAGCTGATGACCCAGAGATCACCTTCGTTGGTCCGATCACCGATACGGAATTGGTTGGACTAACGACATTTCCAAGCATTATCCAAGAGATTACGCTCTCAACTCCGGGAAGCTTCTCGGCGACCAATCCATTTAAGGCGCTCGCAACGTGGTATCCCGATTCACCAATTACCGGAGCGCTTCAAGTTGGACTCTCGTCAGATCCGAAGGAACCCCAAACGGATTGTGCATCATCAACTGCTGGAACGACAAAAGAATTCGATTTCGACCCGACGAAGCCATATTACAGCTGCGCGAAGAATCTCAACCACTTCACGATGGGCTGGTGGCCGAATGGATATCGCTACTCGATGTCGGCGCTCCATCTGGCTGGGCTCGGCATGGCAGCGTCACCTCGGCGCCAAGGTTCACTCGTCATGAGCGCTCAGTCGCTCCCAGAGAAGATTATTGTGTTTAACGCGTTTGGACTTCCAAGCGACCTCGAGTGTCTGCAGCGAAAGTCCGGGGTGGCACCAGAGGATTTTGATTACTGGAGTCTGAGCCCCGATGAAAAGACCAATTACTGCCGTGACTGTTGGAATGATGTGGTCTCGCTCTATGACAAAGCGTGGCGCGGAGAAGATGTCCTCGGCTTAGAAACGGATACGAACTATGAGCGGCGGATGATGGTTTACATGAACCTCCTCCTCGATGAGCGAACTGAGAATGAATATTGCGGTGAGTTCAATTTGGTCACTGCGGCACGGGAAGCAGTGGAAGTTGATCAAAAGCCGTGGATTTATGTCAATCTCTTTAGTAGTCCAATGGAGATGATCGATGCGCAAAATATGTATGTCTTCACTCGAAGCGTGCTCCGGTCGCGTTAATCGAGCCGAACGAGGGACTGCCTTCGTCGAGCTTGCCGTTACGCTGCCACTCCTTGTGGGGTTACTCCTCGCGGTTGCTTCGGCGTACGGATTTACGATCGCGCATCTCGATGCCAAGGCGGTTTCTGCTAATCTTGCTTCGATGAATACCCACTCGAGTGGGATGATTGATGGGTATTCCGTTGTTGTGGGTCTTGACGTAGCGGTGAATGAGTCGGAGCGGATTGCAACTATGGCGAGTGCGCAGCTCCAAGAGCTTAACTATCCGCTTGAAGCATTTTCGGTGCAGGTTTACCCTGCAATTATCCGTGTTTGGCAGAACATTAATGAGTCTGATTATTTAAAACCCAATCCCAGTGAAGTTATCACGCCGCCTGGACCGTCCAGGACGGGTAATTGTAGTCTCAGCGCGTGTCCAAACACGACAAACTTCGGCACCTTCGGCACTCCAGAATGGGTGAACCTTCGACTCGCAAACGTTAATCGTCTTGGCTATACCTCAATTCCGGTAAGCCTGAATCAGCAGGAATCAGATGACTTTCAAGGCTACCTTGTTGCAGCAGACCACGTGGTCCCTTATCGCACCGTCTATTTCTACCGAATTAGCCTTCGCCCGCAAGGACCGAACTTTGGTTTCTCCTGGTTTGACCGTGCGGTCGCTGTGGAAGGGGCAATTATCGCAGGCAGAGAATTTGCGCTTAATCACTGGGATTCGGCCCAGGTAGGAGCGCAACGCACCGGTGGTAGTGATGATGGTAACAGAGGCGGCGGAGGTGGTGGAGGCGGTGCTGGTGCCGGTGAGGGTGGTGGTGCAGCCCCCCCATCAGGAGTTCCGGCAGTCGCAAGAGTTATCACCGGCGAGTCGAGCACGAATGCCGCGTCGTTTGCTTGTGGCCCAGAGCGGCCCGAAGAAGGCGGTGGATGTTTTGGCGGTGGTGGTGGGAGCAGCGGGGGATCATCGTCATGGCCACCGGGAACCGGCGGACACGGGGAACCGGGAGATCCTGGGGATCCGGGTAGTAGTGGCGTAACGTTTTACACAGCAAATTTGCAGGACGGAGCTCAAGAGGGGTCGATCTTTTCCACTGCGCTTGCATTTGAAGACACGACGGGAAGTGATTATTCGGACGCGCAGTATATCTGTGAGCCATCGAGTGTGACACATCTCAACGTCGCGAGCGCAACGCAAAATGGTGCATATTTTGGCGCTGTCCCACCCCCTTCCCAGAGTGCTTTCGTGGTGAAGGCGAGTGAGGTTGGCGCTGTGGGAGATCCCTGTCAAGTTGCAGCAGCCGTTGCTGTGATTCCGAATCTCGCAACGGGCGAAACTCCACAAGAGACGTCGAAACCGCCCTCGGAAGGTATGGTCGGGAATGGCGATAGCAATGACGATGGGCCACCGGAATCGTTCGACGACGAGTTAAATTGTCAAAGAAACAATGGAACGATCGGGGGTCTTCGCTTCATGGAGTATGGGATTAGGTTGAACTGTCCTGCTATTTATTAGGTGCAGAGTGAATCGCTTAAGGAACAATCAGGGGGTAAGCACTATCTCGCTAGCGATCTGTCTTCCGATCGTTATTCTGATCACGATGTTGCTCATGGATCTCGGTCGCTTTATGGCGGCGAAGTCACTCCTCACCCGCGCTTGTAATCGTGGCGCGACGATAGGGAGTGCGGCGCTGCCCCGGTTGGCTGCAGATAGTGGCCCGATGATAGACGGCGCAGTGTATTGTGATTCAGCGACGGATCCTGCTGCTGAAGTGGCAGCGTATTACCAGGCTTGGAGAACGGAGCAGTGTGCACGGGTTCAGGCGGGGCAGGGCAGCACCGCAGACTGTCCAAGTAGTTTTTCGAATGACGAGCTCATGGCAACGGCGTCTGCGGTGCAATACATCTGTGATGCAGAGAATGAGCAAGTGTTAATTCCGAAGCGACTTGGTGTCGTTGATGAATTACCAGTGTCGACGTCCCGCACGTGTGGGGTGAATGAACGGTGTGTGACGGTGCTTCCAATTTCGTTCCCGCTTACGGATCAGTCAGGGGTGCTTGGGCTTGAATGTCGCACCCAAGTGCGGTTGGTTTCGTTAGGGTTACTCTCTTTCATTTCACCGGGAACAACGAATGGCGGGCTTCCGGTGCGAGTAGTTTCGATTCGAAATATCGGTCGGTAATGAGTCAGGTCTCGCTGCAAGCGGCGAGGCAAATGGAATTTGGCAGGTTAACAGTGAGGTTCGGTATGGAAAAAGGTAATGTTAAAACGCAGAAGCGCTCTCTACTTCGTTCCGAGCGCGGAATCCAGGTGATGGAACTGGTCATTCCCACGGCGCTCTTCGTTGCAACGTTCATTCCGGTCGAGCAGAACATGTCCCAGGCCTATCGCCATGCGACCGAGCAGCGGATGCAGGAGACCAACGAACCATATCGCCCGATCGCTTTTCAAGGGCTCACCCCACTGGACCCAAGCGATGGATGCCCAGACGGAGCAATAATAAACAGAATGACGTGCGTTCTACTCGGAGAGAATCAGCAATGCGCGGAGTGGCTCACTGAACCTGTATGTGGTTCCATCGTGGGACAGGAGTGACGAATGGCTGCGCTTTCTCTTTTTTTTGGTTTTTTTTGGAGCCGGGCTACTTAAACGCTACGCAGCCGAAATTCACCAATAATGAGCATCACGCCATTTAATGTGGTGCACAAAATACAAATACCCAAATAATACATTTTCTCACTGACCTCGCGTAAGTCCGGTGGAGTAGGGGCGTTGGGTTGTTCGAGCAAATGAGAAATGACGAGAATTGCTCAGTTGGTCGGGGATGAAGTAGGTGGATTGATTACCGTACAGGGAGTTCTCAGAGGGGAATCGCTATGCTGAAGTGCGAAGTTGGGTGTTCAGGTCATACGGGTACCAGCTGTATGAAAGAAAATCAAAAAAGAATGTAGGTTTGAGTCGCTTTCGCGTGCGCCTAGGTCGGTAGAACGGGCGGGGGTCTGGGAGGATAAGTTCCCTCGGGAAAAATGACTTCGAAATTTCCTGCTCGAAACTCTGATGATGCTTTCTTGTAACTGAAGTAAATCTCAAAATACCAGGCCCGCGTGCGCGCACGTCGCTTTGGACAGATCGAAAGAACTCTAGGTCGGTGTGAGTATCTTGTTGAAGTTTTAGTAATATGGGGGAGGGAACCTGGCTTAATAGCTCGAAGCGCTGCTTGACCAGCAAAGCCGAGGCCGTTCTTTCGACGGTGAGCTACAATTTTTAATCGTCTTGCCTCAAGTTTTTCTTGCATGAGCTTAGCGTAAGCTTTCTGTGTGAGATGCTCATATCCTGGGAGCCGGTTATAGCGAAGTGTAACAGATTCAGTAAAGTTGGCACTGGATACGCGCGAGTTATGTCTCTTGGCTGCATGATACTCTCCCCAACGTACTATCTTAAAAGTTCTTGCGATTCCCCAGACAGCGTCGTGGAAGCAGTTATACCCGGGATAGTCAGAGATACGCTCTACGAGCCCGTCCTGAACTGGCTGTAGGACCGTGTAGAAGAAATACTCCTCGATATCTTCTGGTGCGGGGAGGAATTCGGCCGAGTACCTTCTCCCCCAGAGTCTCCCTCCGGAGTAATCGGCTACGTAACGTGGTACCGCTCTAGCGACACTTGAGTTGAAATCGCGCATGAAATCGGCGCGGTTACCATTAGGAAATCGAGCCGCCCCTTGCAGGTGATTTCCTTCAATCGCAAGTGCAAAGAGTTCTACTTCGTATCTTGCTTGATACTTTGCTCCATACGCCAGAATTACGTTTTCCAATGATTTGTTGTTTACAAACCAAAGCTCCGAGCACCTCGTTCGGGTAGTGAGGAACGACGAGAACTCTCTGGATTCTATTCGCGGATGATATCCCATATAGGACTAATCGTTCCGCCAGACGATTTCGTTTCGCCCTGAATTAGTTGGTTATCTTTTCGCTTTAATTATGTTGTAGCTCCGCAAGCTCTCTGAGAAATCAGAAGAAGCTCTCTGAGAAATCAGAAGAAGAAGAAAAAGAAGAAATCAGAAAGGAAAGCGGATGTATGGAGGCGTAAATGGCCTGACTTTAAAGAGAGACCCCGCGGTTGCTGTGGGGTGGGTGGATTTGGGTCACGCCGAGCGTGGGCCGGGGTTGAGCCTCCGCTCTGAGAGCAGCTGCTCTTCCCCAGCCCAGCCCATCGCCCGACGGGGTCTTAGGCAACCACAACGGAAGCCTGGGCATTCAAAGTCCCGGCGACGATCTCCGTTAGCTGTGTCACCGTAGTTCCTATCAAGGCTTCCACGGTTCGTTCCGGGTCGCTCGGATCGATCAACGCGAACCCATCGCTCAGCGCCGGCCATTCCTGCAACAGTCTGTCACCGAGACCAGCCAAGTCGAAGCCAGTCCCGTAACCGACTTCTCCAAGCGTTGAGTCCGAACGGACACTTTTGCCTCGTGTTGTCTCTCCGCCTGCGACACATGCCTGCACCCGCTCCAATAGCTCCGCACTCGTAACCACGCGCCATACTCCCTTCTCTGGACCTTCCGTGTCCAGACCGCACCACAGACTTGCCAGCTCCGACGTGAAACCAGCCATTACAGGTGAAGCAGTTAACACATCCCCTCTAATGGCCAGCTCACGCGGGAGCGAGGGAGCTAAGCTCGGCTTTGAAACCAAATCAAAACCTAGTTCCGCGAGGTCTCTTCCCAATCCAGCTCCTGTGATAAGTCAGACTGGGAAGCACCAACCAGACCAACAGAACAAGGAAAGTGGCCGAGATCAGCGGCATCCTACCAAGAAGGCATGACGATTACAAAGACTAGTGCGGTTTAGTCGGGAAAAGTGCTTGCTCGTTACTACTTTTCCGAGTGTGCCGCACACCTCCACCAGTATGTTTCAGTAATCTACCTGATTGTTTCTCGGAATTTCCCTCAGCTATAATAGCCATAGCAGACCGAATTTAGAGGACCCCGGATGAAGTTGCCCGGCTCCAAAATTCCCGCAAAATTTCAATTGATAGGAAGTGCTCGCCGGGGCCTGGCTATGGTCGAGCTCACCCTAGTCATTCCGTTCATCTTGGTAGTAGTCATGGGTGTCTATGATATCGGGCGCATGTTTCTCTCCTATCTCGCCTTAACTCAAAGTGTTCGAGAAACAGTTCGTTATGGCGCTGGCATTGCTGACTTAGAGCCAGCAGACACCATCGATTGTCACAGTACGCCAGCGAATCAAGCACAATGCGCAAACGTTACCCCGAAACACCTACTCATCCAAAATCGGCTTGCGCGGCTACTTTCCTTGCAATCATTGCCGATCGAGAACATTCGTTACCACTCAACCTTCGTCGGTGACGCCGCCTGGGGTGAGACCGGATCCGATCAGGAAACAGTGCGCATTAACCTGACAGCAACCTATGATTCGTTCTTCCTCCCATTTGACCTTCTGCCCTTGGCACTGGTTGAAAGTGGACCCCATCTCTCCACAGTTCCAGCGCCTCCTGGTGGAGGCGTAGCAAGTACCTGTAACTTCGTTGACCTCAGCGGCTGAGTATCCGGTTACGATCGGTTTTTAGGATTACTGGGTTATGGCTAGGACACAATGCCGCGGCGCAAGCATTGTTGAGTTTGTCATTGTCTTCCCACTCTTCTTCGCGCTCGTCGTCGGCCTGATTGACCTCTGCCGAATTTTGGCCATTCAAGGACTCCTCACTAAAGGCGCACAAGAGGGTTTAAATATCGCCCAGAAAATTCCCGAAATCGATGTCGACGTTCGTAGCCTGAACCCGAGCGACCCAGAGTTCCAACGCTTTAAACGCGCGCGCGATACAGTGATTGAGCACGCGACTCATCTCCCACTGCTCTCACTCGTCCGCGACTACACAGTTAGCCCACCGGCGAGCGCACGACTCCTCCCCGTGAGTCAGGCCTATCCAACGACACTCCCGGGCGACTCAACGTTTGTCTCTGGTGTTCTGTTCCTTCGTCCTGGCGAAAGCGCCATTCTCACCGACGCCCATTCAAACAACCTCACGATTGACCATCCCACATACCCACCAACGAATCTCGGACCGAATCAAACTATTCGCGATGTGCTTCGGAATGAACCGCTCGTTGTTGAGCTTCGCGCCACGGTGGAGCCGTTTTTTCCACTCTTTGGTGCTTTGACGCTCCGCGGCCGCGCCGTGGGATACCGGGAGATGGTCCAAACCGGTGCATTCCCGAACGGGCCACCGAGCTCTTCCTCCTCAAGTAGTAGTTCATCGTCATCGAGCTCCAGCAGTAGCTCCTCCTCGTCGTCTTCGAGCAGCTCCTCGAGCTCGTCCTCCAGTAGTTCAACTAGCTCAAGCAGTTCATCGAGTAATTCCTCGTCCTCCTCGTCCTCTAGTTCTAGTAGTTCATCCTCGAGCTCTTCTTCGTCATCCTCGAGTGCCTCAAGCTCGTCCACCGGTTCCAGTTCATCATCGTCGAGCTCGAGTAGCTCATCTTCCAGCTCAAGTTCGAGCAGTAGTTCAAGTTCTTCCTCGAGTAGTTCTTCGAGTTCATCAAGCTCGAGCTCATCATCGTCGAGCTCATCCAGTTCTAGTTCAAGCTCTTCATCGAGTTCAGGAACTAATTTAGGCTGCGTCCACGGCGTAACCGATCCAAGTGACTGCGGAGATAATGAAGCGTTAGTAAATCTCGACGGAGGTATCTGTGAGTGCCAATGTGTATCTGACTGTGAGGGTTAAGAGCGCCAAGAGCGAGGATGGGATGGTGCTCATTCTCATGGCGATACTCCTTGTCGCGATTGTATCAGTTATCGCGCTTGCGCTCGATGTGACAAAAGTAGAAACATCTCACTCGCAACAACGACACATCGCCGAGTTTGCGGCCTTAGGCGCACTCGAGGAATACAAGGACACCATTGCACAGACAGTCACTGGAACTGAAACCCAAGCGATGATGGCATCGGTGCGAAGCGCCGCCGTTGATGCAGCCCTTACAAAGGCGAAAGATATCAGCGGCCTGAATTTTATCGTTGGCCAACCACACGTCGCTCAAGACGATCTTTGCTTTGCAAGCAATTCAAATTGTGCTGAAGCGCAAGACCGCACTGGCTGGTTACAGGCGGGTGAGTGGCACTTCGTCGAACCGGAGTCTTGTGGTGGAATAAATCAAGGGAGCTGCCCGTGTGAGTATGAGGGAGGTGAGTGGAAGGGTCCTTGTTTTAAGGAGAGTGATGTCTCGAACCCGAATCAGCCGATTAACGCTTTTGCGCTCTCGATGCGGACCCGCCATTCGACACCGATCAATAATTCGTTTGGCGCGGTCTTTGGGCAACCCGCAAGCTTTGTTACTACCCGAGCCGTCGCCTCAGTTATTCCACGCCGCGTAATCTTTGGCGTTGACCTCACCGGTTCGATGGCCTACGAAACTCACCTCAATCGTCCCAATCAACCAAAGACTAGGTTTGCTTACAAGCTACTTGAGATTAACGGTGCGCCGCCCACTGCGGCAGATTGTAACGGTTCAACCAATCCCTGTCCGACTAAGGGCGTCTGTCGATTTGCCGGAAGTCATCACTCTTCATATAACTCAGTGTTCATTCCACGAGATGACGCAGGTAACCCCCTGCTTGACCCCGACGGAAATCCAATCATCATCGAGAACCTCCCAGACACGCGGCCCAGTGAGGAACTGCCCCCTACTGAGCATTTCAAGAGTGACTACCGGTGCCACACGGTGACGTACAACGTCGCTGGGAGCGGGCAGCAGACCGAATACTACCTCATTGACCGCCGGCAGTATCGAAACCCAGGGCTTCCAGCAAACTACTACCGCGGTCCGGAACCGCTCACCACAGTGGTAAATGGGCTCCGTCAGGCGCTCATTGGTTTTGAGAATCGAAGTGTCGCCGGAGATATGGTGGGGATACGCTTCTTCGATCGAGAAGACCAGGTGATTATTGAGCGCACCTTTCCGTTGATGGCGCCGGTTCCGAGCAATGCAATGTTCACGAACCTTCGCGACGCAGTCCTTGATATCGGAACGCCAACTGCATCGAATCCAACATATCCAACGAACTTGGTTACTAACTTCCTCTTCCCGCGCCAAGGTGCCTCAACGAACTTTCCCGACCTTCTCGCCAATGTCTTAACTGAGTTGAGTGCCCAACAGGGTTTCGGCGTTGCTGCAAATTCTGTGGTGTTGATTAGCGATGCACTTACGAACTGCGTTAATAACGCTGGTGGCGGTTTCACCCCAGCTGGCGGTAGTGGATGCAATAACAACTACAAATACTTTAACGGGTCGATGAATTTCGACGTTCTCGCTGGGCTCGTTCCGATCTACAAGAACGAACTCGTTAATATCCATATGATGCTTATGGGCGCGCAAGTCGGGCCCTTCACGCTCAACATTCAGAATGCAGATTGCGCGTGGATCACCGACAAGGATGCCCGTGAGCATGGCGTAAATTTCGTTTCCTACGGGACTGCTATTCCGTATGGCTTTGCAACACTCAGTGATTGGTTTAACGGGATGAGTGTGAACGCGCCCTTTCACGAAGCGGCCGTGAAAGCCTATCAAATGACAGTGGAGACAAATGGATTCTTCTGGCCGATTCGCCCGGCAGGAGGCGATCCCGATGGGGATGGGATCATCGACGAAGCCTGGACCGGTATCCCCCGAGAGGCCGCGAACTTGGAACAGATAGTCGAAATGATCGAAGCGAATCCAGGCGATCCGGATAGTTGGGAGGCTGGGCTAAACGGCAAGCCATCGCTCATTCAACGTTACGACCCGCTCGTACGAAGCCCTGACGCACAGGTTCTTGCAGCGATGGCAGAGTTGCTTGCGCAGAATACTTACCTGTTAGTTGAATAGGGAAGGCAGTGGCAGCGGCAAAGGCAGTGACCTTGACGAAGACGAAGGCAGCGGCAGAGGCAGAGATTACGGATAAAAAATCTCAGCCTCAGCCTCTGCCGCAGCCTTCGTCTTCGTCGTAGTCGTTCTCTCTGCCTCTGCCTCTGCCTCTGCCTTCCTACAGGTCAAGGCTACACCGTTCGTAACACTGCCCGAACTGGGCTTGCATCGAAACCAGCAAGTCGAAGCGGTAGCGCGATAAGTTCGTACTCTCCCGACGGGACTGTAGCTAGCACAAGCCCCTCGAGAATGGCCATGTTGTATCTGCCGAAGGCCTGGTGGCTGATAAGTTTTTTATCCGAGAAAAGATCAACGCTCGGAGTATCAATGCCGATTGTCATTACACCTTGCTGGTGAAGTGATTCGATGAGCTCGGGTGAAAGTGCCGCGAAGTCTGTAGTAAACTCTTCTGGATTCGGAAATGTCCCTGTCGCAAAAAGTATCCGCGGTGCAGTCACACGCGTAGTGAGATGTTTCGGGAGGATGCGCTCATTTCGTCCAACGGCTACCCGAATTACCTGACACGGTCCCAAGTAGTATTCGAGCGCGCGTTCGTCGATTGATGCTCCCGCTGCCGCATAGTGGCTTGGCGCATCAGCGTGAGAACCGAGATGAACGGTGCTCCGAAGTGTCGAGACAGTTACGGTAGCACCAGCGCTCAGATCTGAGACTATCTCTCGGCTAAGTCCATTGTCACCGGGCCAGACAGGCAACCTGCTTGAGGCGAGAGGGGAGAGATCGTAGATGGCCATGGGCGTGTCCTCCGTGCAGAAAATGAGAATTTCTTTCTCTGCTGCTCCG
>FKKE01000704.1_pt1 | contig 43499 bp, 53 predicted proteins | sample 1106331 | NCBI WGS metagenome assembly FKKE01 (sample SAMEA3931202, study PRJEB13176) | freshwater metagenome | biome: Drinking water system; feature: drinking water; material: freshwater | place: China | collected 2013-02-06
GCGCATCGGCGCGGCGGACGAAGCCGTCCCAGCGCCAGAGGTCGCCCTCGCGCGAAACGAGACGCGCGCCCGGCGGCAGATGCTTAGCCAATGCCGCGCCTTCCTTCGCATCGACCACGCCAGTCAGCGTGAGGCGGGCGGCGAGTTGCGGCGGCGCCTTGACGAAGCGCGTCAGCGATTGCGCAGAAGGCGGCAGATGCGGCGCAGGGGCTTCGGCGCCGGCCCAGCGCGTCGGGGCCTCGGCATGAGTGGAGGCGTCGATGTCGTCGCCCAAGGCCGCGGCCAGCGCGCGCTCGTAGCCGGGCTCGACGTCGAGCGCGGCAAGAACGGGGGGAAACTTGGCCGCGTCGGGCGGGGCCAGCTTGTCGAGCGCGCGGACCTCGGCATCGAGATCCTGCAGCGCTTTTTCGGCGGCGCGATGCGGCCCCCATGCAGCTTCGTCGGCGGCTTCGGCGCCGGCGCGCTTCAGCGCCGCTTCGGCGTCCACGAGTTCGGCACGGAGCTTGACGCTGGCGGCGTGCGCGGCCTCGGCCGCTGATTTGGCGGATGCCGCGCGCGCGTCAATGTCGCCGCTGGCGGAAAGCGCTGCGATCTGCGCGTCGAGCGCGCGCGTGCGTTCTTCGAGACGCGCCAGCCGTTCGCGCGCGGCTTCGGCGGCGCTGGCGAGCGCCTGCGTGCGGGCGGACGCGGCAGCGGCGGCGGCCGCGAGCGTTTCGAGTTCGGCTTCCGCTTTGGCGCGCTTGGCGACGGCTGCCGCTTCCGCGTCTTGCGCGGCTTTGAGCGCCGCTTGCGAGGCGCCGCAGTCGTCCGGCCCGAGCGCTGCGGCTTCTTCGCCGAGGCGGGCAAGCGCCGCGAGCGCATCCTGCTTCAACGCATCGAGCCGTTCCGCTTCGGCGCGATTGCGTTCGGCGTCGGCATCGCAGCGTTCGATCACGCCTTCGGCGTCGGCCAGGTCGCGCTCGAGCCCGACGCGCACGCCTTCGAGCCGGCGCAGCACCGCGGCGGCGATCATCTCCTGTTCGCGCAATGGCGTGAGCGCTTCGCGCGCATCTTCGGCGGCGCGCGCGGCGGCGCTGGCTTCGCTGGCTGCGGCCGCCACGGCGCGTTCGGCTTCGCGCAGATGCGTCTGCGCTTCCGCCTCGCGTTCGCGCGCCTCCAGCCAGCGGCGATGGAGCAGCAAAACCTCGGTCTCGCGCAATTGCTGCGCCAGCCCGCGATAACGCTCGGCCTGGCGCGCCTGCTTTTTCAGACTCGCGGCCTGGCCTTCGATTTCGGCCAGCACTTCATCGAGGCGGGTAAGATTGGTTTCGGCTGCTTTCAGTTTCAGATCCGCCTCGTGGCGGCGCGCGTGCAGGCCGGCGATGCCGGCGGCGTCTTCGAGAATGCGGCGCCGGTTCTGCGGCTTGGCCGCAATCAGTTCGCTGATCTGACCCTGGCGCACCAGAGCCGGCGAGTTGGCGCCGGTGGCGGCGTCGGCGAACAGGAGCTGCACGTCCTTGGCGCGCACCTCCTTGCCGTTGATGCGATAGGTCGAGCCCAGTTCGCGACGGATGCGGCGGGTGACTTCGAGCACGTCTTCGTTCTGGAACGGCGCCGGTCCGCGGCCGCGCGCATCGGTGAGTAGGAGCGTGACTTCCGCGTGCTCGCGCGGCGGGCGTCCGGCGCTGCCGGAGAAAATCACATCGTCCATGTCCGAGGCGCGCATCGATTTGGCGCTGGTGGCGCCCATTACCCAGCGCACAGCCTCGAGCAGATTGGACTTGCCGCAGCCATTGGGGCCGACGACGCCCGTCAGTCCTTGTTCGATCGGCGCGCGCGCGGGATCGACAAAGCTCTTGAAGCCAAGGAGGCGCAGCTCGGTTATGTTCACGGCGCTGCGCGCCTCTCCTTGCTAGCTGTTGGCGGCGATGGCGGCGTCGAGCTTGGCCGCCAGCGCCTCGTAGGTGGCGAAGTCAGCCGCCTCAAGACGTTCGCCGTTGAGGAAGAAGGTTGGCGTGCCGGTGACGTTGTCGCGGGTCGCGACCTCGCCCAAGCGCTCCATGCGGCGCGCGCCCTCCGGATCGCTGATGCATTGCATCACGGTTTCGCGCGAGAGCCCCGCCGCACCGCCGATCTCGACCAGCTTGGCTTCGATGGCGTCGCGCGAGCCGGCCTGGAACATGGCCGGCTGCTGTTCGAACATGACGCCGAGCCGGCTGAAATATTGCTCCGGGGTCGCGCCGCCGCAGCGGGCGACCTGGTACTCGGCCAGCGCAATGGTGGGGATCACGCGTTGCGGATCGACCGGCGCCAGCACCTCGCGGAAGATAAAGTGAATGCGGCCGGTGTCGATGTAATTGGCCTTGAGCTGATCCCAGGCCATTTCCTCGAACTCGCGGCAATGGCTGCACATGGTGGAGCCGTACTCGATCAGGGTGACCCCGGAGTCCGGGTTGCCCAGCGCCATGTCGTCCGGCGTGAGGCCCGAGCCTTGGCCCGAACCGTTGCAGCCGGCAGCGCCCAAAGCGGCCAGCGCGCCCGCGCCCAGCAGCAAATTCCGTCGTCCAAACACGAGCATGCAAACCTCCAGATCGGCCGGGAGGCATAGAGTTTTTTCTAGGCCTGGGAAAGCGTCCCTAGCTCTGCTTGACCGCGCGCCCTAGCCGCATCAGGGCCGATCTGAGGCCGGGGTCGCCGGCCCGGTCAAGCGTTTGCGCCAGGGCCGCCTCTTCGGCAGGCGAGAGCGGCGTCTGTAATGGGCGTACGTTAGAGGGCTCGGCCGCCGGCCTGGGCGGGGCGCGATGGTCGACGCGGATGGCTTTGACCTTGACCCCGGTGACGCGCAGCCGCTCCAGCAAAAGCGGCGTCTGCTGTTGGAGGAAGGGGGCAAGGGCGCTCGGAACGTGGATGGTGAGCGTGCCGCCGGCCAATTTCGTTGGGGTAGCACGCGAAAACGCCTCGCCGGCGATGTCGCGCCAACGGCGCTTCAACTCCGCCAGGCCGAGGCCTGAATCCTTGAGCAGCGGACGCAGCAGGGCCGCCATGGCTTTGTTGGCGGGTGGTGGGGCGGCTACGGTCATGCGCCCGCGCTTGGCCGAAAGCGCCTGCGAAGCCTCGGCCTCGGAGGGAGCCCTGGGGCCGGCGAGGACGATCTCCTCGGCGGCGCGGAAGCGGTCGCGCAGCGACATGGACCGTTGAGCGAATCGTAAACTCATGAACAAAGGCTAAAGACGACCCATGCCCGCTTCGGCCAGAAATCGACGTCAGCCTGGGGATAAGCCGCATCCGGCTCGGGATAAGTTGCGGAAATCGTTGCTAAAATGGTACGATCGCCACGGTCGCGATCTGCCCTGGCGGCTGCGTTCGGGACGTCCCGATCCGTATCGGGTCTGGCTTTCCGAAATCATGCTGCAGCAGACGACGGTGGCGGCGGTCGCCCCGTATTTCGCGCGATTCCTGGAGCGCTGGCCGAGCTTCGAGGCCCTGGCCGCTGCGCCCCGCGATGAGGTGCTCGCGGCGTGGGCGGGGCTCGGCTATTACGCCCGCGCGCGCAACCTGCACGCGGCGGCCCAGCGGGTGGCGGCGGAGGGCGTGCCGGATGCCGAGGCGGGTTGGCGGGCGTTGCCGGGCGTGGGCGCCTACACCGCGGCGGCGATAACGGCGATCGCGTTCGATCAACCGGCCAATGTCGTCGATGGCAATGTGGAGCGGGTGATGGCCCGGCTCTTCGCCGTCGAAGCGCCCCTGCCGGCGGCTAAGCCTCAGTTGCGGGCGCTCGCAGGCGAACTCGTCACCAGCGACCGGCCCGGCGATTGGGCGCAGGCGCTGATGGATCTGGGCGCGACCATCTGCACGCCGCGGGCGCCGAAGTGCGAAATCTGTCCCTGGTCAGACACGTGCCGCGCTTTCGCCGGCGGCGCCCCGGAAACCTATCCGCGCCGCGCCGCCAAAGCCGAGCGCCCGCGCCGCTACGGGGCGGTGTTTCGCATCGAGCGCGATGGCGCGTTCTGGCTGGTGCGGCGCCCGGACAAGGGTTTGCTGGGCGCCATGGCGGCGCTGCCGTCGACGGAATGGCGCGCGAAGCGATGGCCGCGCGCGGAAGCGCTGCGGCATGCGCCGGCGCCCGGGCCATGGACGAGAATTGGCGCGGTCGAGCACGTTTTCACCCACTTTGCGCTTTCGCTTGATGTATACGCCGCGCACACCGCGCCGCCGAACGACGGCTGGTGGGGCGATGCGAGCACGCTGCCGACCGTGTTCAAGAAGGCGGCGCTTTTTTCCTCCCCCTGAAAGGGGGAGGCTAGGAGGGGGTCGCTTAGCTTGGACGTGACAAGACAAGTATTGATGTACAGAAGTCTGCACCCTGCCAACCGACCCCCACCCAACCTCCCCCTTTCAGGGGGAGGAGAGATAGACTGCTTCCTCCCCCTGAAAGGGGGAGGCTAGGAGGGGGTCAGGTGACACGCTTCTCCAGGACTCAAGAGAAGACAGATCGCGCGCGGCGCCTTCGCCGCGACATGACCAATGCCGAATGGCGGCTATGGGGCGTGCTGCGCGGAAGCCAAAGGGGCGCGAGTTTCCGACGCCAACATCCCATCGGTCCTTATTTCGTCGACTTCTACTGTGCGCCGCTAAAGCTGGCGATCGAGCTCGATGGCGGTCAACACGCAGAGAGGCAAGGCTACGACGATGCGCGAACGACGTTCCTCGCAACGCAAGGGATCAAGGTCGTGCGCTATTGGAATAACGAAGTGATGGAAAACCTTGACGGCGTGTGTGTCGACTTATCCGCCGCAATTCAAGGCCGGAAATTTGAGTTTGCCACGAATGGCGCTGACCCCCTCCCAGCCTCCCCCTTGCAGGGGGAGGAGTGATAGTGCGAGTGCCAATGACTGAATCCTTCGAGGGCGGATGTTCGTGCGGCGCGGTGCGTTTCCGGCTCATCTCGCGGCCGATGTTCACGCATTGCTGCCATTGCCTCGATTGCCAGAAGCAGACCGGCGGCGCCTTCGCCATCAATGCGCTCATCGAAACCGCGCGCATCGAGATGCTGGCGGGCGCGCCGCACAAAGTCGAAATGCCGAGCCCGAGCGGCCGCGGACACGATGTCTATCGTTGCCCCAAGTGCGAAACCGCAGTGTGGAGCGATTATGGACGCCGGCCCTATCTGCGCTTCGTGCGTGTGGCGACACTGGATGCGCCGCACGCCATCGAACCCGATGCGCACATCTTCACCAGGAGCAAGGTTCCGTGGGTGCGCCTGCCGGAGGGCGCGCGCGCGTTTGAAATTTTCTACGACATGAAGGCTGAATGGCCGGCTGAGAGCATGACGCGCCGCGAGGCCGCCTCGGCGCAGGCTAAGCCATGAGCGAGATGACGCGCAGCGAGGCGCTGATCGGTTCGGCGGCGTTCTTCGTGATCGCGCCGGGAACGGTGGCGGGGCTTATTCCGTGGCTCATTACGCATTGGCGTTTCGGCGATGGCGCGACGGCGGGCGTCTCGATCGCGGGCGGGATCGTCATCGCGCTGTCGCTGGCGTTGCTGATCGAGTGCTTCGCACGCTTTGCGCTCAAGGGACGCGGCACCCCGGCGCCGATCGCGCCGGCGCGCGAACTGGTGGTGAGCGGCGCTTACGCGCGCGTGCGCAACCCGATGTACGTGGCGGTGACCGGGATCATTCTAGGCCAAGCGTTGCTGTTCGCGTCGGCGGCTTTGATCGCCTACGGCATCGCCGTATGGTTCGGCTTTCTAATGTTCGTGCTCTATTACGAAGAGCCGCGTCTGCAGCGCGACTTTCCCGAGAGTTACGCCGCTTACTTCGAGAATGTGCCGCGCTGGCGCCCGCGCTTCGTGCCGTGGCGGGGCGGTTAGCGTTCCGGGATTTCCGCGCGGCGGCCTTGCACCGAAGAGATCAGGAATTCGATGAAAAGATAGATGAGTTCGGCCGCCATGAACATCGGCGGCACGATCAGCACGAACACGCTCAGATCGCCCGAGGTGAAGAACTGGAAGAGCTGATAGGCCGACGCGAACATGACGCCGACGAGCCCAAGTTTCAGCACCTGGGTCAAAACGGCCAGCGCATAGGTGTGCGGCGGTTTGCCGAACTCGATGATCAGCGCCCAGACGATGGCGATGACCAGCGCGCAGCTATAACCGGCGATGTGCCACATCAGATAGGGTTCGCTGGCGAGAACGACGGCTTGAAAGCGCTCGTACGCCTCGGTTTGCGGCACGAAATACATCGCCGCCAGATACAAAGGCAAAACGATTAGCGCCCGCAGCATGTCCCGCTCCCTTGGGCACAGTTCCAGAGATCGGGCTCATGCGCAATCTGGCGAGCCTAGTTCTTCCGCCGCGGCCCAGTCCAAACCACGCCGGGAAAACCCTTCAGCGGCTTCAATTTCTCGCCGAGATAGGCCCATTCCTGGAGCTGATCGATGGCCACGTGGTAGCGCGGCTCGCGGCCGACGCCGCTCTCAAACAGCGCCCTTGGGATGTTGAGATTGTTCGGCGCGCGCTTGCGCCGGTAGAGCACGGGCGTGCCGCACTGGCTGCAGAAGCTGCGTTCGGCGCCGCCTTCCGGCTCCACGAAGTGCTTGAGCACATCCTCGCCGCGCAGGAAGCTGAAGCGGCTTTTCCATGTGCCGACATAGGTGGCGTAGGCGGCGCCGTGCGCGCGCCGTGTTGCTTGCGAATGGTCGTGCCAGGCCCATTGCGCCGGCGCGGCGATCTCGAACGCGACCGCGCCGCACAGGCATTGCCCCTTGGCGCTTGGGGGCGCGCGCCGGCGCAACTTTTCTGATGTTTGGTTGTTCATGAGCCTGCCTAGCACGGCGAGCCGCCTTGAACCTGCCTCGCCATGCCGCTAGGCCCCAAGACGGGGAACAAAAGGGACAATCGCATGCGGGTTTTGGCAGTGGCTTTGGTTGCGCTCGTCGGCGCGTGTGCGACGGGCGGAGACGAGCCGGACGCCGGCGCTGGCGCTTCGCCGTTTGCCGCTCAGCGCGGCACGGCGCTGGCGCCGCCGAGTTCGACGGGCTCAGCCGCGCCGCCGGAAGGCGTCGCGTCAGGCGGGATCGATTTCGGCCAATGGCGCCAGGCCGATCCCACGGTCTACGCGCCCGCCTTCCAGGCCCGCATCCGCGCCCGCTATCAGGGCCAGGCCGCGCCCGCCATCCGCGCCGACCTTGAGCGCAACGGCTTTCGCTGCGAAGACGAACGCCGGCTCGATTGCCGCATCGAAATCATGGAGCGCCAATGTGCGTTTGACTGGTATGTTGTGCTCGAACGCAACGCACGTGAGCCCGTCGCCGGGTTCGACCAGATGTGCCTCGGCGCCAATAGGTGAGTGACATGAAACACGCCCGCACCGCCGTCATCGTCTTCGCGCTGCTGCTGGGCGCCTGCGAGACGCTACCCACGAGCGGGCCATCGGTATCGGGCGGGCCGGCGGCCATTCCTTCGACGCCGCTCAGCTTAGGGGATTGGCGCAACGCGTCGGAAGCAGCGACGCTGCAGGCGTTTCAGCAGACTGTGGCGGGTCGGTACGCGGCAGGATTGCAGGTCGCCGCCGTCTCCAGCGATTTGCGCCGCAACGAGTTTACCTGCGGCGCCGCGCCGCCGCGCGCGGAAGGCAATCGCGGCACGCCGCCTGAACAAGTGTGCCGCAGAACCACCACCGCCAATGGCTGCACGCACACCTGGCAAGTGCATCTCTTTGGCGCCGATGGCGCGCTCACCCAGCCGCGCGGCCTCTACGATCGCCGTTGCGGCGGCGACGGCCTATTGGGAGGGCCCGGCTGAACGCGGGCTCGTTTGCGGGATGGCCAAGAAGCGTTCGAGGTCTTCAGGCTCAAGCGTCAGCATCGGCTCCAGCTGATAATTGACGATCAGATATTTGCCGCGCAGGCGCTCGAGCGCCTCGCGCCCGTTCATCACCCGCCGCGGCGCCGCCGGGCCCATGACTGCGTCCGCGCGTGCTAATGAGGTGAAGACAAACGTCGCGCGCGCATTGTTCGGCAACGGCCGCTCAAGCGGCGGCGCATCCGCGGCGTTCGAGGCGACCGCAAGCACGACAGGCGATTCCAGAAATTGCCGGCGGAAGGCGGCGCGCATGTCTTCGTTGCTGAAGGCGGCGAGGAAGGTGCGTTCGAGCGCGTTCTCCGGCACGATCGGTTCGACCAGCCCGCGCGCTTGCGGAACGGTGTTTCTGGTCGCCGGCGCTGGCGATTGGCCGGCTGTTTGCGCCAACGCCAAGGCTGGCGTGGCGGCAACACAGACCCCAGTCAGAAATGTCCGTCTGCGCATCGGTCGCAAGCCTCCGCCCGGTTGCTTGCCCGGCAAGGAAGGCCACATAAGGGCGGCCATGGACGATCTCTACCATCCGCGCATCCTGGAGCTGGCGGGCGACATCCCGCACCTGGGCCGGCTCGAGGCGCCGGACGGGGCCGCCACCAAGGTCAGCCGCGTCTGCGGCTCAGTGGTCACGGTGGAGTTGAAGCTGGCGGACGGCGTGGTGAGCGCCATTGCCGTGCACCCGAAGGCGTGCGCGTTGGGCCAAGCCGCGACCGGCGTGCTCGCCATGCACGCGATCGGCGCGAGCCCGAAGGAAATTCGCGACGCGCGCGACGGCTTGCGCGCCATGCTGAAGGGCGAAGGCCCGCCGCCGGCGGGACGTTTCTGGGAGCTACGTCATCTGGAAGGCGTGCGCGACTATCCAGCCCGGCATGCCTCGACGATGCTGGCGTTCGATGCGGCGGTCGAAGCGCTCGACCAAGCGCAGAAGCAGGCGGCGTGAGGCTCAACCGCTAGGGTCGGAAATAACCGAGAATGCGGAGTTGCTGGGCAGCGTCGTTAGTGTCGCGGCCGACGGCGCGCCGCCTCGTGTAGCGTCCGCTTCGGTAGTTGGTCTCGGAGACAGTGATCGAAGTGCTGGTCACCTCTTCGACGTAAGCGACGTGTCCATATGCCGACTCTCTCATCACCGCGATGCTGCCTCTTTGGGGACGGTTGCTGTTGATAATGTTTCGTTTGTCATCCAGTGAAAACAGGCCACGCGGCAAGCTCCCCACTCGCGAACGCGCATAGTCGACGCACTCGCGAGGATCGGCATATTCCTCAATCGTCGTGACGCCACGCGGTTCCGTCGGAGCATTTGATGTCAAGGGTCGGCTGCTCGGCTGCCGAGAGGGACAATTGACGCGGATCGCGCCGTAGACTGGCGGCGTAGAGTTTGACTGGGTTTCAATAATCGTGCCGTTAGGAAGGCGCCAACACGCAGCAAAGGTTGGAGAAGCAGATAGGAGACCAACGAGAAAGCAGAGCCCAAATAGCGAACGTTGCATGTCGCTCCCCTCTAAACAGAGGCAAGCCAGTTTGCGCGCTCGCACCGTTGTCGGCAACCGGAAATCTCGATTTGGCGACGTGACGTGGACTCGCCACCCACCTTGTTGGAAAGTGCTCCCATGCCCGCACCGGCCGAGTTCTCTAATGTCTTCGCCAAGGCGCTGCGGAAAGCTGCGCTGGCGTATCCCGACACGATCGAAGATTTCCCGTGGGATCATCACGCTTTCAAGGCGCCGAACAAGAAGGTGTTCCTGTTCCTGACCGCGCTTGACGGCGGCGGCTTCAATTGTTCGATGAAGCTGCCGTTTCGTCAGCAGGAGGCGCTGGAGCTCAAGGGCGCGGCGCCCACCGGCTACGGCATGGCCAAGTCCGGCTGGGTCACCATCACCTATGGCGCCAAGGCCAAGCCGCCTCTTGAGAAGTTGACGGATTATCTCGACGAGAGCTGGCGGGCCGTGGCGCCAAAGAAACTGTCGGCGGCATTCGCGCCACCGATGGCGCCGAAGCGCCGGAAGCCCGCCTGATCGGCTTTCCGCGCCGCCGGATTGCGGCTAGGTGTCTCCGCGAGGTTTTGGGAGGACGCTGAGATGAGATGGATTTTGCTTCTGCTGGTGATCGCGGGCGTCGCCGGCTATTTCACCCGTCCCGACGAGGCGGCGATGCGCACCAGCGCCGACGCCATTCTTCAAGACCCGCAAAGCGTCAGCGAAGGCTTCGAGAGCCTCGGCGCGGCGATCGCCGGTGAGCGCGCGTACAGCAATTATTACGTGGCTTCGAAGTACAGCGTCACGCTCGACGGCCAGCCGATCGTGACCTGCTGGGGCGCGTTCACGCAGACGCAGTGCAACCGCGAAGCCGACACGCGCACGGGCGGCTAGCGCCATGCGCCTTCTGCTGTTGTTGATCCTGGTTGGCGCCGCCGCGTACTTCACCGTGCCGGCGCGCGAGGCGCACGAAACCGCGGCGCGCGCGTTCCTGGAAGCGCAGGCGCACGAGCAAGGCGTGCCTGGGGCCAACGCCGAAGCGCCCGCCGACGCCCCGGCGCAAAGCGGCGGCTTTTCGCTCGATAGCGTCGTCGATTTCGTCACCGGCATGATGGCCGGCCAGGGCCGCTACGAGAGCTACTACCTCGCCTCCAAGTTCACCATCGACATGCCGGGCGCGGCCTATCTCGAATGCTGGGGCGCGTTCACTCTGGTGCAGTGCCGGACGGTCGATCGCGGCGCGGGGCAGGCTTGAGCGGACGCCGCGAAGCACGTATAGGTCAATGCATGATCGGCTTTGTCGCCAAGACGACTACCCATTAGAGCCGGCGGCGCGAGATCGGGCGCGCCGCAGCGGCGGCGCTTGGGCCCGATCTTTCAATCACTCACATCGCTGAATCGTTACATGTCGCCGAGCCTTCCTGCGCTGGGCCTTCTAGGCCTTATCCAGCTCTACAAGTGGACGCTCTCGCCCATCATCGGGCGCGGGTGCCGCTATTTTCCGACCTGCTCGACCTACGCCGCCGATTGCATTCGCAGGCATGGCGCGTGGGCCGGCAGCTGGATGGCGGGCGCGCGGCTTTGCCGCTGCGCGCCATGGGGCGGTCATGGCTGGGACCCCGCGCCGGAAACGGCGCCGAAGAATTCCTGGTGGCGGCCTTGGACTTACGGCGATTGGAAGGGCGGCTATCGCGCGGCGCCGGAAACCGAAATCTCCGTCCTCCCCCGCCAGGGGGAGGTGTCGCGTGCGCATGCGCGCGACGGAGGGGGTGGCAGTGACGAGTGCAAAATCGCCCCCTCAGTCACGCTGCCGCGTGACAGCTCCCCCTCTCGGGGGAGCACGGAGCAGAAACGATGAGCATCTCACTCAAATTTCCCGACGGCGCCGAGCGTAGCTACGACGATGGCGTGACGCCGCTGGCGGTCGCAGAAGGCATTTCAAAAGGCCTGGCGAAAAAGGTCGTCGCCGCCAAGATCGACGGCGCCTGGTGGGACCTGACGCGGCCGCTGGAAGGCGGCGGCAAAATCGAACTGGTCACGCGCGACAGCGCCGATGGCCTCGAAGTGCTGCGCCACGATGCGGCGCACGTGCTGGCGCAAGCGGTGCAGGACTTGTTTCCCGGCACGCAGGTGACGTTCGGTCCGGTGACGGAAGACGGTTTCTACTACGATTTCGCCCGCGACGAACCGTTCTCGACCGACGATTTCGAGCGAATCGAAAAGCGCATGCGCGAGATCGTCGACGCCGATCTGCCGATCGTCCGCACGGTTTGGGAGAAGCAAGCGGCGATCGCGCACTTCAAATCGATCGGCGAAATCTACAAGGCTGAGACCATCGACGAAGTGATCAAGCCGGGCGAGCCGATCACGATCTACAGCCATGGTGACAAATGGGGCGATCTCTGCCGTGGGCCGCATCTGCCCTCAACGGGTAGGCTCGGCAAAGCCTTCAAGCTGATGAAGCTTGCCGGCGCCTATTGGCGCGGCGATCAGAATAATCAGCAGCTGCAGCGCATCTACGGCACGGCCTGGGCCGACGAGAAGCAACTCGCGGATTATCTCCATCGCCTCGAAGAGGCGGAGAAGCGCGATCACCGCAAACTCGGGCGGCAAATGGATCTCTTCCACATGCAGGAAGAGGGACGCGGCATGGTGTTCTGGCACGAGAAGGGCCTGACGCTGTGGCGCACGATCGAAGCGTACATGCGGCGGCGCCTCGAAGCGGCTGGCTATGTCGAAGTGCGCACGCCGCAAGTGCTTGACCGCGTCTTCTGGGAGAAGAGCGGCCACTGGGAAAACTATCGCGCCAACATGTTCGTCTGTCAGACAGTCGAAGAAGAGACGCTGTCGCTGAAACCGATGAACTGCCCGGGGCACGTGCAGATTTTCAAGTTCGGCCAGAAGAGCTATCGCGATCTGCCGCTACGCATGGCCGAATTCGGGGCGTGTCACCGCTATGAGCCGTCCGGTTCGCTGCACGGGCTGATGCGCGTGCGCGCCTTTACCCAGGACGATGCGCACATTTTCTGCCGCGAGGATCAGATCGAGGAGGAGGTGGCCGCGTTCATCACGCTCGCCACGTCGATCCACGCCGACTTCGGCTTGGAGCGCAGTCACATCACGCTCGGCACGCGGCCCGATCCGCGCGCCGGGACCGACGCGTTCTGGGACATGGCCGAAGCGCAATTGCTCAATGCGGCGCGCAAGGCCGGCGTCGAGCCGGTGATCGCCGAAGGCGACGGCGCCTTCTATGCGCCGAAGCTCGACTTCCAGCTGAAGGACGCGATCGGCCGCACCTGGACCTGCGGCACGATCCAGAACGATTACGTGCTGCCGGATCGTCTGGGGGCCGAGTTCGTCGCCGAGGACGGCGCCAAGCACAAGCCGGTCATGCTGCACCGCGCGATCCTCGGTTCGCTCGAGCGCTTCATCGGCATTCTAATCGAGAATTGCGCCGGCGCTTTTCCGCTTTGGCTGGCGCCGGTTCAGGTGGTGGTGGCGACGATTACGTCGGAAGCGAACGCTTACGCCGAAGATGTGGCCGCGACGCTGCGGAAGGCCGGCCTGCGCGTCGCGCTCGATCTGCGCAACGAGAAGGTCGGCTACAAGATCCGCGAGCATTCGCTGCAGAAGGTTCCGGTCATCGCCGTGGTCGGCAAGAAAGAGGCTGAGGACCGCAGCGTCGCCATCCGCCGTCTCGGCGGCGAGGCGCAGACGGTCATGTCTCTCGCATCTGCACAAGAAGCGCTTGCAGCGGAAGCCTTGCCGCCCGATCTGAAGCGCAGTTAGTGTTGTCAACTCCGAGTTGCAACGAGCGGTAGTCTTTACGGACGCCCTCCTGCATTCCAGGATAGGCGCGGTATTTGGGGGGCGGAGACTGCGATGGACAAATTGCCGTCACGCGCGCGGTCGACGTCGGCGTCGCTTGCGCGTGTTTCCGCCATCGTCGTGGTCAGCGACGTCCGCCCGAACGCGTCGGGCCAAACGCCGCTCGATCTCTGTCTGCGGAGCGCTTTGGTTGAAGATCTGATCGACGATCTGGTGATCGTCGATCACGGCAATTCGGCGCAGATTTCATCGCTGCTGCGGGCGTTCGAAGCCGACCGTCGCGACGTCAAAGTGATCAAGACCGATGCGAGCGTCAGCCTCGCCGCCGCCGCCAACGCCGGCGCGCGCGAAGCCCTCGGACGCTGGCTTCTGTTTCTCGGCGCCGATGTGGTGCTGCAGCGTGGCGCGGTTTCGCGCATGGTCGCCGCCGCCGGCGATGCGCGCGCACCCCGGATCGTCGGTGGCCGTCTGCTTGATCTCGAAGGACGGGAGCGCGCCGCGGCGCGCGCCGGTGCGCTGAACGCCTTCTCCGCCGTCGCTGTCGCGGTTGATTGGCCCGTGACCCCGCGGCTCAAGGTCCGCCGCGACGAGGCGGCCAAAGTCGCGGCGGTTTCCGGCGCGCTGATGCTGATGTCGCGCCGAGATTTCAACGATCTTCAGGGATTCGACGAGCGGTTCGACGGCGAATTCGCCGATCTCGATCTCTGTCGGCGTGCGGCGCAGGCGGGCGGCAGCGTGCTGCTGCAGCCGGAAGCCGCCGGCGTGCAGTTCGAATTCGCCAAAGCGAGCCGACGCAACGCGGCGCAGGGCTTGGCGCTGTTCGCCGCCAAGAGCGCCAAGACGCCGATGGAGCGCGCGTTCGCATCGATCGCGGAACCGGCGCTCGCGATATTGCTTGGCCTCAGGGCGTTCGTGGCGGGACGTCCGCGGCTTCGCCGCTGACGTTGTCGCGCACGCGGCCGACATAGAGCGCCATCGGCTCGCCACGGCCGATCGCCATGGCGCGCGCCGGCGGTTCGGCCGCCTCAAATCTCAGTCCGTGCGCTTCCAGCGCCGCCTCGGTGTCCGACAGCACGCGGCCTTCGACGATCATGCCGTCGCCGGCGCCCGCCTCTCTCGCAGCGTCGTCGGCCGATGCAAGGCGGATCGAGGTTTTGGTTAGAAAGACGATGCTCGGCTGCTCGTAACCGACGACCCAGAAGTTTCCGTCGTCGCTCGGTTGGATGCGGGTGCGCGCCATCACCGCCGCCGCCTCGCTGCTCGCCCAAAGGCCGCGCGCCTCGGGCAGCAACCGCTCGCGCAAGCTGAAGGAGAAGATTAGCGCACAGCCCACGAGCGCAGCGGCGCGCGCGGCCGGATGGCGAACCAAGAGCAAAACCGCCGTCGCCGCGCTAAGCGTCAACACGCCGATCAAGGCGGTGGCGACGGCGCGCCGAAGCCCCGCGTCGGCAAGCCCGCCCGGCATGAAGGCCGATGCCGTCGCCATGAGCCCGACGATGACCGCGCCGGCGACCAGGAAGACGACGACGCCGGCGGGATGTGTTGTCCGCCAGCGCGCGCGCGCCAGCATCAAGCCTGCGCCGCATAAGAGCGCAATCGCGGGATAGGTCGGCAGCGTGTAGTGAACGAGCTTGGCCGGCATCAACTCGAAGAACGCGAATGCCGGCGCCGCCCAGGCGATCAGGAAACGATAGGGCGCCTGCGCCTCGTTGTTCGCTCCAGCGCGCAGCGCGCCCCAGCCGATGCGCAGCGCCGCGGGCAATGCGTAGGTCGCGGGAAAGATCAAAACCGGCAACAGCAGCAGGTAGTAGCCAGGCATGCCGCCGTGCGCGTGATGGCCGCCCACGATCTTGGGGCCGATCTCCCGCAACAAGAGTTCGGAGAAGAACCGGCCTTCCGTCGCCGCGCCGATGGCGATCAGCCAAGGCGTGACAATCAATGCCGCGACGGCCGGGCCTAGCCAGAAAGCCAAGGGCTGCATCCATGCCGCACGCCGCTCCCAGAGCGCCAACGTCAGAAGCGTCAGCCCGACCACCACCGGCGTCACCGGGCCTTTCACGAGAATGCCGCAAGCGATGGCGCTCCAGAAGATGAGCGCAATCAGCCGCGGCCGCCTTGTTCCCACGCGCAATTGCGCGAGCGCCGCCAGCGCCAGCGCGGTGAAGCCGGTCATCACCGCATCAGTCTTGGCCAACATGCCCTCGATGCCGGCCAAGAGCCCCACGGCGAAAAGCGCCGCGCCGATGAAGCTTGCGCGCGCGCCGAGCAAAATTGTGCCGGCCCAGAGTGTCGCCAGACTCGCGAGCACGAGGCCCAGCACTGAAGGCAAACGGTAAGGCCAGATCGTGTTGAGACGATCCGTAAACGGTTGCATCGCGTTGACGGACGCCGCCTGCAGCCAATGGATGCCGACGGGCTTGCGGTTGCGCTCCATGTCCTGAATGCGGATGCGCACGTAATCGCCGGTCTCGATCATCTGCCGCGTCGCCTGGGCGAAGCGGGCTTCGTCAATATCGGTTACCGGCACGCGCGCGGCGCCCATGAGCCCGGAGACGAGCGCGAGCAGGCCGATCAATACATAAGCGCGCCATCCGCGTGCGAACTGATCGAACAGGCTTGGGGGAGCGGCTGGCGGTGGCATCTTGTTACCGCGCGCTCCTTGAATTTGTCCGGCAAATCGGCATACTAGTAAGACATCCCGCCCCCGGCAGTACGTTCATGGCGTCGTTTATCGAACCGTGAGCCGATCCCGGGGGCATCTTTTTTCTGACCATCATTGGGCTAAGTGCGTGATGCCAACAGCCATCTTTGTCGATGCCGGATACTTCCTGAAGCGCTTTCCGAAACTCTACCCAACCAAACCAGCGAACGATCCTGCGATTGTCGCAAAAACCCTCCATGAGATGGCGCTCGATCACCTGACGCAACGAGGGGATGCCGAGCGCAAGGATCTCTACCGCATCTTCGTCTACGACTGCCCGCCATTGGCAAAGAAAGCGCAGTTCCCTGTTTCGAAACGTCCCATAGATTTCAGCAAAACGGGAACCGCGGTGTTCAGGGCGAGTCTGCATGCCGAACTCAAGTGCTTGCGGAAGATTGCGCTGCGCTTGGGTCGTCTTCAGGACCTCGGAGGTTGGAAGCTCAAGCCTCGCGTGCTGGACGATTTGACAAAGGGTCGCCGCAAATTCGAGGACGTGAGCGACGAGGATTATTCATACGACGTGCGCCAGAAAGGTACGGACATGAAGATCGGGTTGGATATCGCGTCAGTGGCGTACAAGAGACAGGTTGACCAGATCGTATTGATTGCGGGCGATGCCGACTTTGTCCCCGCGGCAAAGTTGGCGAGACGGGAGGGGATCGACTTCATCCTTGACCCAATGTGGAATGCGATCCCGCCGGATTTGCACGAACACATAGACGGGCTTCGATCGACGTCTCCACGCCCGCGGTCGAGTGTTTGAGCGTGGCCGAGAACATCGAATTCAGCGTGGTGGTTCCCGTCATGAACGAGGAGGGCAACGCCGCTGCTTTGGCGCGCGAGATCGCCGCCGCGCTCGACGGGCGCTCCTACGAGATGATTTTCGTCGATGACGCGAGCCGCGACGACACCCGCGCCGAACTGGCGGCGCTGAAGGCCGAGCTTCCGGCGCTGCGTCTGTTGGGACACCGCAACAATTCCGGGCAAAGCCGCGCCGTGCGCAGCGGCGTGCTGGCGGCGCGGGCGCCGGTGGTCGGCACGCTCGATGGCGACGGCCAGAACGATCCCGCCGATCTCCCCAGGTTGTTGGCCAAACTCATGCGGCCGGAAGCGCCGGCGAATCTCGGCATGGTGGCGGGCATCCGCACCAAAAGGCAGGACGGCTGGAGCAAGCGCGCCGCCTCCCGCATCGCCAACAGCATTCGCCAGGCGGCGCTGAAGGATGGCGCGACCGATAGCGGTTCAGGCGTCAAAGTGTTCAAACGAGAGGCTTTTTTGCGCCTGCCTTACTTCGATCACATGCACCGGTTTATGGCTGCTCTGATGTTGCGCGAAGGCTATGCAGTCGAGTTTTTGGACGTTAATCATCGACAGCGGAGCGCCGGTCGCTCGAAATACACGAATCTCGGCAGACTGGCCGCGAACATGACGGACCTCTGGGGCGTCATGTGGCTCAGGAGCCGGGCGCGTTTGCCGGGTGGGACAGACGAGCTATGAGCAGAGATCCGCTGAGCGCGACAGGTTTGGCTGCAGCCGCGAGTAGAAATCGCCGGCCTGCAAATACGGGGGGCCCCATGGGCGCTATTTTCAATGTCTTTCCGCTGATCCTGATCCCGGTCCTGACCTACAATATCTGGGCGTTCGGAGCGACGGCGGCCAACAACGGCGACGGGGCCGCGGTGCGCCAGCATCTGCAGGATCCCTGGATCACCATGCCGATGGCGTCGGGCGCGCAATGGATCATCACGTTCGGCGACGTGATGATGCTGCTGGCGCTGCTGCTGCTGTTCATCGAATTGCTGAAATCGACCTCGACCGGCACCGCCGCGATCTTCAATCACGCGCTGTCGATGCTGGTGTTCATCATCTGCCTGGTCGAGTTCCTGCTGCACCCGGCGTTCGCCACCAGCGTCTTCTTCGTGATCCTGGTGATGGCGCTCTTGGACGTGCTGGCCGGCGTGGTGGTGACGATCATTTCGGCCCGCCGCGACGTCGAGTTCGCGGGACAGAATTAGGCAATCGGAATCCGGCAGTCGGCAGTCGTTTCAGGCGCCTTACGACTGCCTATTGCCGACTGCCGACTGCCGTCAAAGGCACCACATCCCCAGCGTCAGGGCGATGGTGAAGTCGAGCCAGCGGCCGAATCGGGGAATGATGAACGCGGACATGGGGTAAGCGCCGGCTTGCAGGTTTGGCGCCGGGCCTTGTTTGTGCGGTGGTGGTGAATGGCGCTTTTCTTCGATGCCGATTGGTTCGACCGCCGACTGAGTGAGCGCGGGCTCGACCGCGTCGGCCTGGGCGTCGCCGCCGGGATCGAGCGTGGCGAACTGCATCGCATCTTCACCAACGAACGCGCGCCGACGCCCGAGGAGATGGCCGAGTTCGCGCGCGTGCTCGAAACCGATCTCTTGGAAATAACCATACGCTGCGGCGTCGCTGTGCGCCAATCGCCGCCCGATGCCGATCATGGCGATCGCATCGAGAGCATAGAGGCGCGGCTCGACGCCATCGATACCTGGCTGGCTGAATTCGAGGCGTCGAAGAAGAAGGCCGGCTGAAAATTGGGGAGTTGGAACGCGGGCCTCCGGCCCGCATGCGCGCCAGAGGCGCGCGATCCAACCTGCTTATCGTTGAGCTCAGGCCCGCACGTTCACCACGACGCCCGCGCGCAGGCCGGGCATCGCCGGTGCGTAACCATGCGCGATAACCACTTCCGGTTTGGCGATCTGATTGACCAGCGTCGCCGCGAACAGCGGATCGAGCCGCATCCGCGCCGCGCGCCGGTCGCTGGCGCGCCGGTCGGCCCGGCGCTGTTCGCCGATTTCAACGAAATCGGCGTCGATGGCGTGGGCTGAGGCGGCGGCGCTCATGAGCGCGAGCCGTGCATTTCACGTGCCAAACGAAAATTAACCGCTTAACCTTGGCCGCGAGGGACAAGGCGTTTGGGGCGGGGACCGATGCGGGTCTTGGTGCTGATCTTGGTTTTGACCGCCGCTTGTCCGGCGTGGGCCCAAAGCAGCGGACCTTTTCCAGACTCCTATGCCGAACGCGCCCGCGCGCTGATCGCGCAACGGGAGGCGATGCGATGAGCGGGCGCAAACTCCCCCTCCCCGCGCGGGGAGGGGGCAGGGGGTGGGGTGAACCTCCGCACTCTCAGATGTGTGCGCCGGCGCTCCATAGGTCGAGCGAACTCCCGCGCGACTCCGCGTCTTCCCACCCCTTCTCTCCGTCCTCGGCAAAGGGATATCGGAGCGTCCATGGCTGACATCTTCATCTCCTACAAACGCGAAAATCAGGACGCGGTGCAGCGCATCGTGCAGGGTTTGCGCAATGCCGGGCTCTCGGTCTGGTGGGATCAGGACATCGCGCCCGATGCGCCGTGGGAGCAGACGATCGAGAGCGAGCTTGAAAAGGCCAAGGTCGTCATCGTTGCTTGGAGTGAAGCGGCTGTCGCCAGCGAGAACGTCAAGGCCGAAGCGCGGCGCGCGCGCAATCAGGGCAAGCTGATTCAAATCTATGTCGAGCCGTGCGAGCCGCCACTGTTCTTCGGCGAGCGCCAAGGCGTCGATCTCTCGAACTGGAACGGCAATGCCGGCGACAATCGCTTCCAGGCCATCCTCACGGCGGTGCGCGCCATCCTGGCCGGCAAGCGCCCGCCGGAAGGCGTCGGCTATCGTCCGCGCCAGCGCGCGCCGTGGGCGAGCCTCACGGCGGCGTTCGTGCTGGTCTCGGCGGTGCTGGGTTTCATCTCCAATCTGGGCGGCGCCCGCGACGCGGTGTGTTCGCTTGCCGCCCTCAATCAACGCTGCATCGAGTGGAACTTGATCACGCCGCCGGCCCCGCCGCCGCTCGATCCCGCCGTGCTGCAAGAGGCGCTGGTGCGAAGCATCGAGGGCAGGTGGAGCCGCGGCGATCGTCCCGATTGCAGCATAGCCACAGAGTTCGCGGTCGCCCGCGATGAAAACGATGTCTATCGCATCCGCTCGGTTTCGCCGCCGGATTGGGACAGCACGATGCAGGTCGGCGCTATCGATGTGGAGCGCGGCATGGTCACCGCGAGCACGATACGTCCGGGTGAAAGCGGCGTGCGCGAGCAGTGGGAGTTCCATCCCAACGGCGATCTTATGCAAGTCATCGCGCCGAACGGCACGCCGACGCCGCTCGCGCGCTGCGAATGAGGAGGTGTGCGATGAGAGCGGTTTTTCTCGCCATCGCCGTCTTTCTCGCGGCCCCGATCGCCTCGGCGCAGCCCGTCGGGCCCGAGTTGCAGAGTTCCGGATTGACCGTTGCGCAGGAACGGCAATTGCAGGCCGCGGTTCGCCGCGCGGCGCGGCGCGCCCAAGCGTCGGAGGCTGCGCTGATCGCGGTCGCGCAACGCATGCTTGAGCTGCAGCAGAGCGAACGCGGCGCTGTCGACTTGCCGGCGCTGCTCGGCGCGCTCGATCGCCAAGCCTCGCGCGTGCGCGAACTGGAAACGCGTTTGTCCTTGCTCGAAGGCGGCGACCTCGAAACGGCGCGATTGCGCCAGCAGGCCGCCGCGGCGGTGGAAGAGGGCAGGCTGGCGGCCGCGGAAGCGCTGTTGCTGAGCGCCGGCGAGCGCGAGCTTGCCGCCGCGAGCGGGGCGATGGAGCGCGCGGCCTCCGCATTTGCCGCGAGCGCCCAGGCCGCCGAACTGCAATTCGCCTATAGCCGCTCGGCGCCGTTGTGGCGCAGAGCCGCCGAACTTGCGCAGGATCCGGCCCAGCGCTGGCGTTATCGCTTCGCGGAGGCGACCGCGCGCGCGCGGCCGGACGCGCCTTGCGATGACGATATGTGCCAGGCGCAGCTGGAGCCGTCAGGGGTCACCAGCATTTCTTTGGGCGCGGGCTACGACATGTTGCGCCAATCGGTGGAGATGCTGGAGCGCGAAGTGCTGCCGCTCGCCCCGCGCGAGCAGCGGCTTTCGGATTGGGCGGACACGCAGGCGGCGCTGGCCCGGCGCTATGGGCGCCTCTGCGACATGGGCGGCGGCGGCGAACGCACGGCCGAAGAATGCGCGTTGAGCTTGGCCGCTTTCGCCGCTTTGTTTGAGGCCCTGCCGGCTAGCGACGACCGCGTCCGGGACTCGCGCTGGCGCATGCGCAATCTGCTCAGCGTTTTTAGGATATCCGGCGACGCGGCAGTCCGGGATCGGGCGGATCGTGCGCTGGCGAGCGTCATCAATGCAAACGCCAGCGGCGATCGGCTCGTGCTGGGGAAAGCCCATGTGCTGCGCGGCGACCTCGCATTGCTATCGAATGATGACGCGGGCCTAAGCCGCGGCATGGCGGAGCATCGCCGTGGCGCAGCAGTGTTGCGCGCCATTGGCGGCGACGACGCCGATTGGGCTCGCAGCAGCGCCGCCGAAGCACAGAACCGTCTGGGCCGGCATCTGCAAGGCGTCGCGAACCAGCGCGGGGATGTCGCGCTCTGGCGCGAAGCGGCGAGTGCGTTCGAGGCGACATTGGCGCTCAGGCTTCCCGCCGCCGACGAGAACCGCGCGTTTGCCGCCTATCAGCTGGCGACGACGTTTCTGTTCTTGCAAGGGTTCGGCGAGCCGTTTCCGTTCGAACGATCCGTGCAGCTCCTGTCGAGCGCGCTCGAAATCTATCGCCGCGACGTCGACCCCGAACGCTGGGCCGTCATTCAGAACAATCTCGGGCGCTGTTACGAAATTCGCGGCAATGCGCTGCGGGCCCGGGGAGAGGGCGGAGACGCCGCCGCTTTCCAGGCCTCGATCGCGGCGTATGATTCCGCAGCTCAGCATTTTGGCGCCGCGTTGGAGATCTGGACGCCGGGCCATGCCAATTACGCGGTGGCGCAGGCCAACCTGTCTCGGGTGCAGCAGCGCAATTTTTTCCTCGCTCCCGCCTCCCCCGCTCCAGACCGCGCCTTGGAGCCTCCCGAACGCGCCGGTGTTCCTCGTAGGAATTGAACGGCTATTGCGCCGTTGGCGGCGGTTCGCCAACGTTGCGTCGAGAGTTTAAGTCCGCCGGGCTAGGAGATGCCGATGCGCGAGTATGCAAACTATGATGGGCTGGGGTTGGCCGAACTGGTGCGCAAGCGCGACGTGACGCCAGCGGAACTTCTGGACGCCGCGATCGAGCGGATCGAGCGCCACAATCCGAAACTCAACGCTGTCGTCCACAAGGCCTACGACGAAGCGCGCGCTGCTGCGTCGGGGGCGCTGCCGGATGGCCCGTTCAAGGGCGTGCCGTTTCTGATCAAGGATCTGGGCGTGCGGGTGAAGGGCTGGCCGCGCACCAGCGCCAGCCGTTTCGCTAAAATCGACGCCGACGCCGACGACAGCGAATTGACCACGCGCTACCGCGCCTCCGGCGTGGTGCTCGCCGGCAAGACCAACACGCCGGAATTCGGCATCCCTGGCGTCACCACTTCGGCGTTGCTGGGCCCGTGCCGCAATCCGTGGAACACCGATCATATTTCCGGCGGTTCCTCGGGCGGCGCCGCCTCGGCGGTGGCGGCGGGCATGGTTCCGCTCGCGCACGCGAGCGACGGTTTGGGCTCGATCCGCATTCCGGCTGCGTGCTGCGGGCTGGTCGGCCTCAAAGTGACGCGCGACCGCAATCCGAACGGCCTGCACGACACCGATCGCGTCATCGGCTTTTCGGTCGATCACGTCGTCTCGCGCACGGTGCGCGACAGTGCGGCCATGCTCGACGCTACATGCGCGCCGCAAGCGGCTAGCCCGTATGCGCAGCCGCAGCGGAGCGAGTCCTATCTTGCCGAAGCCAGCCGCGCGCCGGGCAAGTTGCGGATCGCGTTTTCGAGCGAGACGCCGTCGGGCAATCCTGTCGATCCGGAGGTGCGGGCCGCGCTCGAACGTACAGCGGAAACGTTGAAAGCGCTCGGCCACGACGTGCGCGAAGAGGGGCTCGGCATCGATTATCGCGCACTCTACAAGGCGCAAGGCATCCTGAGCGCGTCGAACTTCGCCGCCAACATCAAACGCTGGATCGAGATCAAGGGCCGCGAACCGGGCGACGATATCGAAGGCCTGGCGCAGCGCGCCTATGAGGCCGGCAAGCGCATCTCCGGCCAGGACGCGCTGTGGGCGATGCAGGAGTTGCGGTTGCGCACGCGCGAAATCCTGCGCAAGTTCGAGACCTGGGACGTTTGGCTCTCGCCGGTGATGTGCACGCCGCCGCCGCGCGTCGATTTTCTGGACACGCTGATGGAGGACTTGAAGGAGTTCGATCGCCGCCAAGCGATGACGTTCGGTTTCACGCCGCCCTTCAATATGACCGGCCAGCCTTCGATGTCGCTGCCGTTGGCGCAGAGCAGCAGCAATCTGCCGATCGGCATGATGTTCACCGGCCGCTATGGCGATGAAGCGACCTTGTTCCGTCTCGCCGGGCAGTTGGAAAAGGAAATGCCCTGGAAGGATCGCAAGCCGCCGGTGTGGAATTGAATCGCGTGTGACCGCTGGCACGGCGCGCTGGCAAGGCGGTGGCTACGTAGCGGCGCGAAAGGATCGATCATGAATCCGAACAAGGCGCTCTGGGAGAAGGGCGATTTCACCCGCATCGCCGCGGCGATGCGCGAAAGCGGCGATGCGCTGATCGAGAGCATCGGCGTCAGGCCTGGCATGAAGGTGCTCGATCTCGGCTGCGGCGACGGCACCACGGCTTTGCCCGCTGCGCAGCGCGGGGCCGATGTGCTGGGCGTCGATATCGCCGCCAATCTGGTCGCCGCCGGCAATCGCCGCGCGCAGGAGGCGGGACTCAACAATCTCCGCTTTCAGGAAGGCGATGCGTCCAATCTCGAAGGCATCGCCGATAGGCAGTTCGATCTGGTGGTGTCGATCTTCGGGGCCATGTTCGCGCCCAAGCCGTTCGATGTCGCCAAGGAAATGGTGCGCGTGACCAAGCCCGGCGGGCGCATCGTTATGGGCAACTGGATTCCGGGCGATCCAACGCTCGTCGCGCAGATCCTGAAGATCAGCGCCGCCTACACGCCGCCGCCGCCGGAGGGTTTCATCAGCCCGGTGACTTGGGGCGTCGAGGCGAACGTCATCGAGCGCTTCGGCGCCGCGGGCGTCGCGGCCGCGCACATCGTCTGCCGTCCGGAGACCTACACGTTCAACTTCGCCGGCCCGCCAAAGGCGTTTCTGAACGAGTTCCGCAATTTCTACGGCCCGACCATGAATGCGTTCGATGCGGCCGAGAAAAACGGCAAAGCCGATGCGCTACGCGGCGAACTCGAAGCTTTGTTCGAAGCGCAGAACCGGAGCGGCCGCGCCGACCTAACCAGCATTCCCGCGACCTATCTGCGGGTCACGGTGAACAAGGCTTAGCGCTTCGCCATCAGATCGAGCTGCTTTTGCATCGCCGCCATTTGGCGGCGCAGTTCGGCGAGCTGTTCGTCCTTGTCTTCGTCGTCGCTCTTGGGCGTCATGCCGGGCATTCCGGGCATGCCGCTCGCCGCGAACGGCGCCCAAACCTTCATCGCCTGCTGGAACAGCGCCATGTTGCGCTGCGCCTGTTCCTCGAACGCCGCCATCGGCGTGGTGGCGCCGAACGCGCGCGACATGTTCTCGCGCATCTGTTCTTGCGCCTTGGAGAAACTCTCCATGCTCATTTCGAGATACGGCGGCAGGAAGCCCTGCATCTGGTCGCCATAGAAGCGGATGAGGCGGCGCAGGAACTGCACCGGCAGCAGATTCTGGCCGCGGCTTTCTTGTTCGAAAATGATCTGGGTCAGCACCGAGCGGGTGATGTCTTCGCCGGTCTTGGCGTCGAGCACGATGAAGTCCGTGCCTTCGCGCACCATGCTGGAGAGGTCTTCGAGCGTGACGTACTTGCTCTCATCGGTGTTGTAGAGGCGCCGGTTGGCGTATTTCTTGATGACAACCGGCTCGTCTTGCTGGGCTGCTCCGCCGCCGGCGTCGCCCGCCGCTTGGCCCGTCGAATCCGCCACCTGGTGCATCCCTCTGAATTTCTGGCGCCCGCGAAGGCGGGGGCCACGCCTCTAAATCCCGCGTCCTTCGCCGCAATGCAAGACAAAGACGCTGTTTTCGCCAGCCGCAGGCGGTGGAGACGGTTGGAATTCGCGCGCCGCATGTGCGATAGGGCTTGGACCCGAGACTTCCTTCCCAACCAACGCCTTCGGGCGTTCAGGAGCGTGAGTTCCCATGACCGACATCGTCATCGTCGCCGCCGCCCGCACGCCTGTCGGATCGTTTAACGGCGCCTTTGCTGCAGTGCCCGCGCACGAGCTCGGCAAGACCGCGATCACGGCCGCGCTGCAGCGCGCCAAGGTCGACGCCAAGGAGGTGTCGGAAGTCGTGCTGGGCCAAGTGCTCACCGCCAATCAGGGCATGAACCCGGCCCGCCAGGCCAGCCGCGCCGCCGGCGTGCCGGACGACAGCCCGGCCTGGTCGTTGAACCAGGTCTGCGGTTCGGGGCTGCGCGCCGTCGTCGTCGGCTATCAGCAGATCAAGGCGGGCGATGCGAAGATCGTGGTCGCCGGCGGCCAGGAGAACATGAGCCTCAGCCCGCACGTGGCGCATCTGCGCAACGGCCAGAAGATGGGCGATCTCGGGTTTGCCGACTCGATGATCAAGGACGGCCTGACCGACGTCTTCAATCAATATCACATGGGCATCACCGCCGAGAACGTCGCCGAGAAGTGGCAGATCACCCGCGCCGAGCAGGACGAGTTCGCCACCAAGTCGCAGCAGAAGGCGAGCGCGGCGCAGAAGGCGGGCAAGTTCAAGGACGAGATCGTCGCCGTCACCGTGTCCGGCCGCAAGGGCGATGTGGTGGTCGAGAACGACGAGTACATCAAGCACGACGCGACGCTTGAGGGCGCCGCCAAGCTGCGCGCGGCGTTCAAGAAGGACGGCACGGTGACGGCCGCCAACGCATCGGGCATCAATGACGGGGCGGCGGCGCTGGTGCTGATGAGCGCCGACGAAGCCAAGGCGCGCGGGCTGACGCCGCTGGCGCGCATCGCCTCGTGGGCCTCGCGCGGCGTCGACCCGACGGTGATGGGCGTTGGGCCCATTCCATCCTCGAAGGCGGCGCTGGAGAAGGCGGGCTGGAAGGTCTCCGATCTCGATCTGGTCGAAGCCAACGAAGCGTTCGCGGCGCAGGCCTGCGCGGTGAACAAGGACATGGGCTGGGATCCGGCCATCGTGAACGTCAATGGCGGCGCTATCGCCATCGGCCACCCCATCGGCGCTTCGGGCGCGCGTGTGTTGACGACGTTGCTCTACGAAATGCAGCGCGCCAACAAGAAGCGCGGCCTCGCTACGCTCTGCATCGGCGGCGGCATGGGCATCGCGGTGTGCGTGGAGCGGTGAGGAAGGCACACAGAGTGCGATGATCTTTAATCTGATTAAGTCTGCCTTTGACCGGAGCGGGTATTCGAAGGGCGGCGCATATCGTATAACTGTCCGCGCATGGCCTACGTTCGTCCCACTGCGATGCGAACCTGTGCTGGCTGGATGTCGATAGCTCTGCTTGTGCTCGTCGAATTGCTCGCTGCGCTGTTGGTTCTCGCTGGCGGTTGGGGCTTTGTGGTCATGTTCCTCGCGGTTCCAGTCGCCTTAGATTCGAAGCCTCGAGGCTGGCGGTTTCTATTTAACACCGCCCTTGTACTGACCTCAGCCTCCGCAGGCTTGACTGCGGTGTTGCTTGCGCAAAGGCCGCTATGGGCGGACAATTTGATTGATGCCTTGAACTTAGTGGCTCTTCCAGCCCTCTGGCTATTCATTGGTCTGTTCGCATCGCTGGCGCTCTGGAAATACAGCAAGCAACCCGCCAAGTTCGAATGACCTCGATAGCAGACCTGCGCGCCGTTACTTCAGCCTCCACACCGCCGCGCGTTTGATCTCGGCGTCCTCGAGCGCGCGGGTGACGGGGATGTCGTAGGCGGCGATCTGTTCGAGTTTGTCGCGCGGCAGATAGGTGCGGCCGGGATCGCCGATGAGGACGGTTTTGCCGGCGGCTTGCTGTTCGATTAGCCACGCCAACACGCGCGGGGCCAAATCGCGATCGTAGAAGAGATCGCCGACGAGTATGACGTCAGCATCGGTCGGCTGGCCGACAGGATCGGCGTCGCTGGTTTCGATGTTGACGTCGTTGAACTCGGCGTTGAGCCGCGCGGCGTGCGCGGCAAACGCATCGATATCGATGGCGAGCGCAGATGTGGCGCCAGCCTTCATCGCGGCGATGGCGACCAGTCCGGAGCCGGAGGCAACGTCGATGACGGTCTCGCCGCGCACCGTGTCAGGGTGATCGAGCACATAACGCGCTAAGGCTTGGCCGCCCGCCCAAGCGAAGGCCCAGAAGGGCGGCGGCAGGCCGAGTTCGCCAAGTTGTTCTTCCGTCAACTCCCACAAGCTCACGGCGTCATCGGCGAGATAGAGCGTGAGCTCCGGCACGTGGCTCGGCGCCAGAATGCGCGTGTTCTCGCGGATGAAGGCGGGGATATTCGCAATCATCTCCCCCTCCCCGCGAGGGGAGGGGGCAGGGGGTGGGGTGATGCGCCAGTGTCGGCGCGTTCGCAAAGCATTGGCCGCGCTCTACGCGCAGAAGCGTTGAACGTCGAGGTTCACCCCACCCCCTGCCCCCTCCTCTCGAGAGGAGGGGGTTAGGCCGGAGCGAGCTGCTTTGATGATGCTTCACTCAGCACCGCGAAATAGCCGGGCGAAATGTGCATGCGCGACCAATAGCCCTTGTCCATCAGCGCATTGTGCAGACTTTGCAGGCGATAGCAGGGCACGTGCATGAAGACATGGTGTTCGCCGTGGAAGTGCACCCAATAGGGGGCAATGAACAGGCGCTCGAACACATTCGCCAAGGTCGTGCGCGCGTGCGTGAACGGATCCTCGCGCGCCTCGACGCAGGCATGTTCGGCGATGTTGCGCAGCCGCGTGATCAGCGGATACCAGGTCGCCATCGCCACGAGCCAGAGCGCGAAGTACGTCCACCAATAACCCGCGAGCGTCAGGGCGGCGAGCAAGAGCGCATTGAAGATCAGAAAATGCGCTGTGGTGGGATTGACGAGCTGACCTTTTTTCAGAGCGCCGAACAACTGCATGCGGCGCTGCTTGAAGAACGTCTGCCCGGTCAAGTCGCGCACGATCTTGCGGAACAATGAGGCGCGCGTAACCGGGAAGGGCGCCGAGAGCCCGATATCGGGATCCTCCGGCTGTTCGGTGTATTTGTGGTGCTTCAGATGATAGTCTCGATAGGCGTGCAGGCGCACGCCCACCGGCGCCGCGCAGAGCCACTCGCCGACCCAATCGTTGATCTTCTGGCTTGGGTGCAGCGCGCCGTGCGCGGCGTCGTGCATGAGAATGGCGAGCCCCAATTGGCGCGCACCGATCAGCATGACGGCAAGCACGTACGTCAGCGGGTTGGGCCAGACGACGAACATGGCGCCGGCGGCGACGATCAGCCCCCAGGCGCCGGCCACGCAAGCGAGCCCGCGCCAGGAGGAGCGCGCCGAAAACCGCGCCCACTCCTCCGGCGTGAACACCTCTTTAGGATCAATGCGGGCGACCGCTGGCATACGCCATCTTAGCATGGTCCCGTTCGCAGGAGAATTGCCGTGGCAGACAGCCTCGCCGACATCGCCGCCCAGGCTGGAGCGCACCCCATCCACGCTTCGCAGGGACAGGTCATGTTTCGGCCCGAGGACCCTTGCCAAGGGTTTATCACCCTGCGTCGGGGCTCGCTGAGAGTGGCGCTCACCTCGGCTGGAGGGCGCGAGATCGTGCTCTATCGGGTGCGGCCAGGAGAGGTTTGCTTGCAAACGTTCTCGTGCCTGGTCGAGCACAAACACTACGCCGCCGAGGGGGTGGCGGAGGAGGAGGTCGACGCGCTGCTCGTACCGCCGGAGGTCTTCGATCGCCTCATGGCTGAGAACGAGCGCTTCAGGTCGGCGGTGCTGGGATCGGTGGCGGCGCGGTTTTCCGACTTCGAGCGCGTGGTCGAGACGCTGGCCTTTACCGGGTTGGAGGCTCGCGTCGCCGAGGCGCTCCTGCGCCGCGCGGGTGCAAGCGGCGTGGTCAGTGCGACGCATGAGGGGCTTGCCGCCGAGATCGGTTCGGCCCGCGAAGCGGTGAGCCGCCAATTGGGCTTGTTTGCGCGCCAGGGTCTGGTGGAACTCGCGCGCGGGCGCGTGGTTCTGAAACGACGCGGCGCCCTGTCGCGGCTTGCACATCCGGATGTGTGATCTCGTCACCGACGAAGCGCCTCTTACGATGCAAGGTGGGCTTATCGGAGAAGTGGAGACTCACATGAAAACGAATGAAGGCGCCGTGGATAGAGTTCTGCGTGTGGTGGTCGGCGCCGGAATCTTGTCGCTGGCGTTCGTCGGCCCGCAGACGCCTTGGGCCTATCTCGGCGTCATCCCGCTATTGACCGGCCTCGTCGGTTTCTGCCCGCTCTATGCGGTTCTTGGCGTCAACACCTGCGGCGTGCGCAAGACCTAGGCAGGAGGATCTGCAAAGGCGAACACGCGCCGTAACCCCGCTTCGCCCATTTTGGTGAATTCGAGCACGCGGCTGCCGCGCTTCTGTTCAGCCCAGTGGCGTTCGAAAATCTGATCGAGGATTGCAGCGCCCAGCGCGCCGGCGAGGTGGTGGCGGCGTACGCTCCAGTCCAGGCAGGCGCGGCAAAGCGGGCGCGCGCCTTGCTCCAACTCCTCGATGTCGACGCCGAAGGTCTGCACCTTCACGCGCCCGAGCCTAGTGAGCGCAAACGTCTTCTCCGGGCCGGGCGCGATCCATTTGTTCTTCTTGAAGGCGTCGAACAGCGCCACGCCGAGATCGCCAGCGAGGTGATCGTAGCAGACGCGGGCGCGCCGCAACGCCGGTTCCTTCGGGCCGGGGCGTGTGCGCAGCGCCTTGGCCCGCGCGGCGACGCCCATGAGCGTTTCGAGAAGCGCAGCCACGTCGGCGTCGGCCAAACGATAATAGCGGTGCCGCCCTTGTGCTTCGACCGCGACGAGGCCGCCATCGACAAGCTTGTTTAAGTGCGAACTCGCGGTCTGCTTGGTGACGCCGGCTTCCAACGCCAGCTCGCTCGCGGTGAAGGCGTCGCCGTTCAACAGCGCCGTCAGCATGTTGGCGCGGGCGGGATCGCCGACCATGGCGGCGATGGCGGCGATGTTGGGGCCATCTCTCATAGAACGCTCACATGGGGACGGTTCGATCATAATCGAACCGTGACAGCGAGGCAATCCGCTAAGCATAGCCGCCATGGAGGCGGATCATGTTGACATGTTGTATTCGTTACGAAATCGATCCTTTCAAGAAGGCGGAATTCCAGCGCTACGCACGCGTGTGGGGCGAAGCCATTCCCCGCTGCGGCGCCGATCTCATCGGCTATTTCGCGCCGCACGAGGGTTCGGCCACCTTGGCCTATGGGCTGTACGACATCGAGAGCCTTGCAGCCTATGAAGCATATCGGGCGCGATTGGCCGCCGATCCGGCCGGTCGCGATAATTATGAGTTCGCCCGGCGGGAGCGCTTCATAATGCGTGAAGACCGCACCTTCCTGAAGCTCTGTTCGCGATGATCGCGGTCATATTCGAAGTCGAACCCGCCGACCGCGCCGCCTACTTCCGCATCGCTACGGAGTTGCGCCCGCTGCTCGACGAGATCGACGGCTTCATCTCCATCGAACGGTTTCAGAGCTTGAGCGACGACACCCGCGTGCTTTCGCTCTCCTTCTGGCGCGACGAGGAAGCCATCACGCAATGGCGCAATCTTGAGGCGCACCGCGCGGCGCAGAGTGCGGGTAGGGCAAGTGTCTTCCACGACTATCGCTTGCGTGTGGCGCGCGTAGTGCGTGACTACGGCATGAACGAACGAGAAGAAGCGCCAACGGATTCGCGCGACTCCAATCCCCAATTTCGTCATTCCGGGGCAATGCAAAGCATTGAACCCGGACCCCAGGGGCAAACGCTCAGCTCGTGGCCTCTGGGTTCCGGATCGCGCTCCGCGCGTCCGGAATGACGAACTCAAATCTTGCTCTGCTCCGGCGTTTGCGTGTCGAGCAGGCGCCACAGATGCCACGCTGCGGCGCTGCGCCAGGGCGCCCAGCGCGCGCCGTAGGCGCCGAGTTCCTTTGGCGTAAACTCGCGGCGGTAGAGTTTCTCCGCGCCCTTGCGCACGCCGAGGTCATCGATGGGCAATACGTCGGAGCGGCCGAGCGTGAACATGAGATACATCTCGACCGTCCAGCGGCCGACGCCGCGCGCCTGCGTCAGCCGCTCGATAATCTCTTCGTTATCCATGCGCGCGAGGCGCCGTGCTTCGGGTATGATTCCGTCTATGCGCTTCTGCGATACATCCTTGAGAGCGGCGATCTTCTGGCGCGACAGCCCGGCGCCGCGCAGGAGTTCCGGCGGGGCCGCGAGCAAATCATCCGGATCGGGATGATCCTTGCCGGGAAAGAGCGCGAGCATGCGGCCATGGATCGTCCCCGCCGCCTTGCCGGAGAGCTGCTGATAGACCACCGAGCGCACCAGCGCGCGGTAGGGGTCTTTCTTCTTTTCGAACTTGGTTGGATACGGCTCGTGCTTGCCGACCACGCGCGCAAACCGCTTGCACACCGCGCTCAGATGCTGCTCAGCGGGGTTCACTCTGCGTGTGTGCGCTCAGCCTCGCGCCGCGCGAACCAAAGTTCGAGCGAGCGGGCGGCGGCGGCGAGCGGGGCGATGGCGAGCCCGGCAAACCCAAAGATCAATACGGCGACGAGGGACTCACTCACGGTTCAATCCTTGGCCTTGATATAGCCCAGCACTTCGAACGCGGCCAGTAGGCATGCGCCCCAGAAAAGCAGCCCCAACAAGGCGTCGGCGGCGCTTGTTCGCCGGGCGGTATCGAAAAGCGGGCCGACGACACCGGCTATCGCGGCAGCGACGCCGGCGGCGTTGATCGCTCCGGCAATGAGCTTGACCCTCTCGTTGTGTGCGTCGCGATTGGGGCCGATATCGGCAAGATGCTTCGATATCCAACGTCTCATTTCACCCCCCAAGCGCTGGCCGCAGCGTGCGCCAGGCCGGGTCGAGCGTGAACGCCAGCAGCACAGTCAAGCCAATGACGGCGTTGAGCTTGAACGCGTTGAGCGCGGTTTCAGAGCGCCTGTCATCGACGCCGGCGAGCATCGGCCAGATCATCAGCGCGCCGATCAAACTCAGAGGCGCGGCGACCCACAAGCCAGCGCCAGACATGGCGCCTGCCGTGGCCCAGAGCGCGAGCGCCGCAACGTAGAACACGCTGGTCCACGCGCGCCATTTGTCGGCGAATAGCCGCGCGGTCGAGCGCACGCCGACCAGCGCATCGTCTTCGCGGTCCTGCAGCGCGTAGATGGTGTCGTAGCCGACGGTCCACAGGATGCAGCCGGCATAAAGGGCGAATATCTCCTGCGGCACGACGCCTGTTTCGTACGTGCTGGCGGCGCCGCCGACCAGCGCGCCCCAAGAGAAAACGACGCCCAACCAGGCTTGCGGCCACCAGGTGATGCGCTTCATCAACGGATAGACCGCCACCAGCGGCACCGCCAAGAGCGACACGATCTGCGCCAGCTGCGGCAGCATCAGAAGCGCAATCAAGCCAGCGCCGCATTGCGCCAACAGCCATATCCATGCCGCCTTCACCGACACCGAGCCGGAGGGCAGCGGCCGCAGCCGCGTGCGCGCGACCTTCGCGTCGATGTCGCGATCGAGGATGTCATTGTAGGTGCAGCCGGCGCCGCGCATGGCGATGGCGCCCAGTACGAAGGCGAGCGCGTAGCGCGCGTCCTCCCAGTAGAAACCGAAGCCGGTCCGCGCCACAGCCATACCCATCAGGCAGGGCAGCAGCAGCAATTGCCAGCCGATCGGGCGGTCTAGGCGCGACAATTGCGCGAACGGCTTCCACGCACTCGGCAGCCGGTCGGTCCAATGTTGCTTCAGCGCATCGGCGGGTTTCAATTCGTTCACAAGCGCGTAATGCGCGTGCGTTTTTCTTTACGCAAGCCAGAGCAAACGCTATGTCCGCCCTTCCAGGAAAGACGCATGAACGCCCGCCTCAAATAAATACGGCGCCGCGAATGGCCGCCGCCGAGCCTCGAGGGAGCGTTAGCCGCCTCGGCTCCAATCCTGAACCCGGATAGGGTTTCCAGGAAGCCAGTTCGCCGAGCCGTGTTGCGGGTGATTTCGCGCTTCCGCGCTTCGCTTCCAGCACATTGTTCCCATTTCCACTTCATCGCGGCCGCACGCCTGCGAGCATTTTCGGTATTCAAATGAGCGACGTTTACGACGACGAGAGAGAAGACGGCCGCCGCAAGGCAAGCTTTGCGCAAGTGGCCGCGTTCTTGTGGAAGCATTGGTCGAGCCAGCCGGGAAAGCTGGCGATGGTCGGTTTATTGTTTGGCTTGGCCATTGCGGCGGACTTGGCGATGCCGTTCGCCTCGAAGCATCTCGTGGATGCATTGACCATCGGGCCGACTGAAGAAGGCCGGCGCGCCGCCGCCTGGGGCTACGGCGTGGTCGCGCTGTTGGCGTTCGTCTTTTACATGGCGCGCAACACGGGCGTGCGCTTTCACATCCCCTTCGCCTCCAAGAACATGGAGCGGATCGTCACCGACGGCTTCCGCGACGTGCAGCGTTTCTCCGCCGATTGGCACGCCGACAATTTTGCCGGCGCCACGGTGCGGCGGGTGTCGCGGGCGATGAACGCCTACGACACCATCTCGGACACGCTGGTGTGGTTCATGATCCCGGCGGTCGCGGTGCTGATCGGCGTGACGGTGCTCACCTTCATGCAATGGCCGCTGATCGGCGCCTTTACGGCCGCCACTATCCTGGCGTTCGTCGGGGTGGCCTATCTGTCCAGCCGCTATTACGTCGCCGAGCCGCTGAAGCGATATATCAAGGCGGACACCGCGATCGGCGCGGCTTTGGCCGATGCGGTTTCATCGAACGCGACGGTGAAGGCGTTTGGCGCCGAGCAGCGCGAGCAGGCGCGGTTCGAAGGCGTGGTCCAGACCTGGACCAAGGAGGCGAACCACACCTGGACGCTGCTGACCAACGCTTGGGTGATCCAGAACATCCTGCTCTGGATTCTGCAGGCCGGGCTGTTGGGCCTGGTGTTGCTGGAATGGGGCGCGGGGCGCGCGACGGCGGGCGACGCGGTGTTCGCGATCACCTCGTTCATGCTGGTGTCGGGCTATCTGCGTACGCTCGGCGAGAACGTGCAGAACTTGCAGAAAGGCATCGCCGATATCGAAGACGTGGTCGCCTACGCGCTGGAACGCGCTGATGTGACCGACCGTCCGGACGCGCGCGCCTTCGAGCCGGGGGAAGGGCGCATCGCATTCGAGGGCGTGTCGTTCGGCTACAAGAACGCCGCCGAGGCGCTCTACAGCGATTTCTCGCTCGAGATCGCCGCGGGCGAAACGGTGGCGCTGGTTGGCCCCACCGGCTCAGGCAAGTCGACGTTCGTGAAGTTGGTGCAGCGGCTCTACGATGTCGATTCCGGCGCCATCCGCATCGACGGTCAGGATGTTCGAGACGTCACCCAAGCGAGCCTGCGGCGCGCCATCGCGCTGGTGCCGCAGGATCCGGCGTTGTTCCATCGGACGCTCAGGGAAAACATCGCCTACGCCAAGCCGGACGCGCCCATGGACGACATTGTCGCCGCGGCCAAACGGGCGCGCGCTCACGACTTCATCGAGAAGTTGCCCTTCGGCTACGACACCGAGGTCGGCGAGCGTGGCGTCAAGCTCTCGGGCGGCGAGCGCCAGCGCGTCGCCTTGGCGCGCGCTTTCCTGGCCAATGCGCCGATCCTCATTCTCGACGAAGCGACCTCGTCGCTCGATGTGGAAACCGAGCGCGAGGTGCAGGCGGCGATGGCGGAGTTGAAGCAAGGGCGCACCACCATCGTCATCGCCCACCGGCTGTCGACGGTGCGCGAGGCCGACCGCATTCTGGTGTTCGACCGCGGCCGCATCGTCGAGCAAGGCAAGCATGCCGAACTGGTGAGCGCGCGCGGACTCTATGCCAGGCTCAACGCCATGAGTCGCGGCGATCTGCTGGCGGAGGAGGCCGCCTAATTGTCGTTGGCGGCGCGCCGGTCGAGATAGTCGAATAGGGCCGCCCACGTCGCCATCGGCGTGGGCGCGCCCGGTTCGGGAATGTAGATCCAGACGAAGAAGGTCTCGCCGGGATCGCCGCCTTCCGCGAGCGAACTCGAACCGGTGCGGGCCATGATCTCGCGCAGCGTCAGCGACGTATCGGGGAGCGCGGCGAAGAACACCATGTCGTTGCCGGGGCGCCCGACGGTGCCGGCGTAGAACTGCGCCGGAAACCGCGCGAAGCGGATGAATGTCGCGCGCTCGCCCAGCGTGCGCCGCGCGGCGGTCCATTCCTCGGTGTGATCTCCCGGCGCGACCGCCGAAAGGAACTCCGACGCGGGGCGATCGAGCCAGGTTGCGAGTTGTTCGGGCGCCAACCGCCAGGTCCAAACGTTCGCGGTTTCAGTCGGGCAGACGCTCGTGTCGATCGCATCGGCGCAGAAGTTCTGAACGAAGAATTCCTCTTGCTCGGCGTTCTCGTAGCTGCGCGTGGCGCCTTCGCGCGAGACCGAGTAGCCAGTGCCGATGAATTCCTCGGCCTCGATGCCGAACTCGTCCCACAGCAAGTCGCGCGCGCGCGGCGTCTCGAGCAGCGCCTCGCCGGCGCGCAGGTCGGCGAAGAAGCGGTCGGTAACGCTGGCGTCCGCCGCGGTCGCGGGTGGCGGATTTCGCTCGAGCGCCTCCGCGAGGCACGCGGCGCCGTCGCCGCCTTCGGCGCACCCGGCAAGGCTGCGATCGATGGCGCTTTGCCAATGGCGCCAGGCGCGATCCTCGTCATCGATGGCGTTGCTGGCGAACACGTAGCCAAGCGCCAAACCGACGGCGAGGCCGATGACGCCCACAAGCGCGAGGCGCCGCCGTCCGCCATCCCATGTCGAAGCAACCATGGCGAGCACGAGTAGCGAAATGATCAGCAGCCCGACAAGCGGAACGGTGTCCGGCATCTGCGCCTCAGCTGTGAGTTATTGGAGAGGAGCCGGCGCTCATGGTGCTGCGGTGGCAGGAGTGGCCTCCGGCGCGGCCTGCGGGACGGGAGGCGGCGACCATCTGCGCGCCTCGGCGGCTTCGCGCACACGCGCGTCTATGTGCCGATCATTGTGAAGGAACGGATAGAGGTTGCTCCATGTTGCAAGCGTGTAGTCTTGCGCCGAGCCTGGCTCGTAGATCCATATGAACGCGCGATTGTCGGGACCTTCAAATCGAGATTCATCAACGTCGCGGGCGCCAGAGAGACGGAACGCCTCGCGGATGGGCAAATCGATGGCGTCGGCAACACTGGACATGAAAACATAGCGCGCCTCCGGCCGGCCGAGCGTGCCCATGTAGCGATTCTCGGAGAACATCCCGAAACGCACCAGGAGCTGGGTGGGCCGCTCAAGTCCGCCAGGCCTGTTGATGCGTTCGAGCAAACGCTGATAGGCCTCGGTGTCGGCGCCCTCTCTCGGAGATACGCGGCGTGCTGGGTCAGTTAGCAATTGGCGGAGACTCAAGTCTTCGATCGCATTGAGACTGTCGAAACGCCAACCCCAGGCGTTGTCGACTCGCGTGGGGCACACCGCCGGATTGACACGTTGCTCGGCGCAGACGTTGGGAATCCAGTACTCTCGCAAGATCGCTTCGCCATAGCGGTTGCCGCTGTTGCCCTCATCCCGCGGCAGCGATCGACCGACGCCGAGGAAGCGCTCGCTGTCGATGCCGAACATTCGATAGAGCGTGTTTGCGATGGTTGTATCGTCTTCTTCGTCGCCAGTGAGCAGCAATGTGCCGAGCGCGACGTCCTGATGAAGCCAGCCCGATTGTGAGCGCTGAATTGTGCCAGCGGGCGCGTTGCGGACCGCAAGCGCCAGGCAGTCGAGTTGCAGAAGCCAGTTTATGGTGCGCTCCTCGTCACCGGGGCGCACGTGCACGAGCCGCTGTTCGACAATGCTGAGCTTGGTCTCCGCGTCCAGAGTCATGACGCGCGTACGGCAGCGATTATAGTCTGAGGTGATTTCGCGATGGGCGCGGCTCGCATCGCTCAAGGGCTCATACTCGAGCTGCATCGAGCGATAGGCGAAGAACACCGATCCGAACGCGGCGGCGAGAATGACGCCGGTCTTGATGTTGTCGCTGAGGCTGCGCTTCTCGGTGCGCCCGATATCGATGAAGACCTCAAGCAGAAAGAAGAAGAGCGCGGAGAACGCCCCGATGTATGGCCCCTGGCGCCAAACCAAGTCCGCGATCTGTCCGACCGTGCCGCCAATTTCCATGATCGCCCCCAGCCATGCATTCATAGCATAGCGAACGAACACGCCCAGAGGCCCCTCGAATTTGCCGACAACGCGGATTCGCACGTAAGGGGAGCGGAAGGCCGCCTTTTCTTTGCCATGGGATGGGCTAGGGTCGGGGCGGTGGAGGCGTCATGACTCGGCTGTCCAGACGTGCGGCGGTGGCGGGGCTGTCGTTCGGTGCGCTCGGCGGGGCCGCCGCCGCGCAGACGCCCACCGGCGATGCGCTCGACGATTTTGGCCGCTATCTCGACGCCGCCGCCGGGCTGCTGGCCGAGTTCACGCTGGGGCTGCGCAGCGCCAATGCGCGCGAGCTGCGTCGCAACGCAGAGACGCGCGCGGCGCTGGTGTCGCTGAGCGACGCGCTGCTGGCGTTCCATTCTTCCAATGCGCTCTTGGTCGACGATCTCGACGATTACGTACGCCGGGTGAGCGAAGGCGGCGATCCGCCGACCTTGTGGCGCGACGTGCTCGACCAGGTGGGGCGGACGACGGGCGTGATGCAACAAGTGCTCGTCGTCGTCGATCAGACGCCGCAACTGGACGTCGCCTTGACGCCGGAAGCGCGCACGCAACTCGAAGACGCGGTGGCGGAGAAGGGGTCGCTGCTCGACCGTTTGGGCTGGATGCGCGAGCCGCATACGGCTGAGGACCTGGCGCGGGTGCAGGCCGTTTCGGCGCGCTACCGCGGCGTGATGGAGCGGCTGCGCGAGACGCGCATCGTCATCAACCGCATCCTGCGGCGCAGATCGTGAGGAGGGCGCCCATGCCGGTTCGACAGGTAAATCGCCGCATCGTCGTGCTTGCTCTGACCACTGCTTGCATCGCGCCTGCCGCCTCAGCTCAAACGGCGACCGAGCAGGCGCTGCAAGATTTCGGCCGCTATCTCGATGCGGCGGCGTCGCTGTTCGGCCAGTTCGCGCTGGGCATCCGCGAGGCGCGCGCCAGCGGCAGGCTGAACGCTGCCGTGCGCGAGGACTTGCGCGACGTGAACGCCATGTTCCGCATGCTCTATGCGCGCCAGAGCGTGCTGGTCGGCGATCTGGAGGACTACGCGCGTGCCGCACGCGAGGGCGAGAACGTAGCGCCTCTGTGGGCCGGCATCAAAGTTCAGGTGCGCGACACCGCCGGTTTCGTCAGTCGCGTGACTGAAATTGTTGAAAACAGCGACGCCATCGTGCTGGCGCTCGACGCCGAGACGACTGACGTTCTGCAGGAAACGCTCTATGCTCGCCGTTCTTTGCTGGCCCGTTTCTACAGCTTGCCCCCTCCTCGTTCGCCCGCGGAGCTGACTCAGCTCGAGGGTCTGAATGCGCGCTATCGCACTCTGATCCAGACGCTGCGCGAGGTCCGCATCGAGATCGAGGAAATCCTGGAGAGCGGCGAATGAAGAAGGTCTTCGTCAGCTATGCGCACGAAGACCGGCCGTTCGTGGCGCAGCTCGCGCCGGCGTTGGCGCAGTCCGGCTACGAGGTGTGGTGGGATCGCGAACTCGAAGGCGGAGACGCATTCCGCGCCAAAATCGAAGAGAGCCTGAACGCAGCCGACGCCGTCGTCGTGGTCTGGTCCGGGCGCTCGCGCGCCAGCCGCTGGGTGCTCGACGAGGCGGAGAAGGGGCTTCAGCGCAATGTGCTGGTCCCGGTGCGCGTCGACAAGTCGGCGCTGCCGCTTGGCTTTGGCGGTTTGCACACGCTCGATTTCAGCGCCTGGAATGGCGCAGCGGACGCCCGCGTGTTCACGGAACTGGCTGATCGCATCGCCAAGGTCTCCGCCGCGGCGCCTGACGTGCAGCGCCGGCGTGCGTTCTTTTCCTTAGCCTGGGGTTTGTTGCTCGGCGTTGCGGTGGGCCTCGCCTTCGCCGCCGCCGGCGTCGCGCTCGATCTTGGCTTTGGCGGTGTCACAGCGGAGACGATGACAACATCGGCGCTGCTTGGCGTTGGCTCCGCTCTGCCGGTGGCGCTGTGGGCGGCCGTGCGCGCGCGGCGCTTTGCGCAGTCCAACCCCATCGCCGTGCTCACGCGTATGCTGCGCACCTATTCCATCGCCGCGCTGTTCGCGCTGCTGCTGGTGGTCGTTGTTTCGGCGCTCAGCGCTGAGACCATTCAGGCGAAGATGGCCAGCGAGCGCTTCGGTGAGATCGCCGGCGTTGTGCTCGTGGGCACGCTGATCTTCGGGGCCGCGATCGCGATCATCAACGGCCTCATGTACGCGCTCGCCCGCGCGCAACGAGCGGCATAATCGTCAAGCCTCAAGGCGTTGAGCGCCATCCTGTCGGCCTAAGTCTCGGTCGAACGTCATGAGTGGCCCGTGGCCAGCGCGCCGCGCCTGTTCGAGTATGACACAGTCTGAAAACTCAATCCGAGGACTGCCACTGTACAGAGTGAGTGCGGATTCGACCACCTCCGCATCTTGCAAGAGCAAGGCGTCATGCTTGAGCAGAACGCCGATGGTGTCGGCGAGTCTGTCGCGGCTTAGACCGAAACTGCTCTTTAGCACCCAGACCGTTTCAACCAGCGTCACAAGAGACACCCACGCCCCTGTGTTGATCGCCTGAAGTGCGGCTTTGTGCTGGCGCGGGTGGTCGCGCGTTATCAGGCGCACCAGTATGTTGGTGTCAATCGCGCGCATAGCGTTCGCGCATGCGCTTCGCGATCGCTTTCTTTACATCGACGGGCGGCCCTGAAGGCGGTCCGTCCGGAAACGCCGCCTTGTGCAGGTCGTCGAAAGTGCGCCCCGCAGCGCGCCGTACCATGATTTTCCCACCCTCATCGAGCCACTCGAGTGAGGCTCCGGGACCGACCCCGAGCTTCTTGCGAACGTCAGCCGGTACCGAGATCTGGCCTTGGGCCGTGATCTTTGATCTCGCCATGAGGTTAGCTTTGGTGCTCGCCATTGTCGGACATTACCACGGTAATGAAAAGCAATCAATACGCGCACGCCTCGAACGCGCGGCGGACGTCGCCGCCCCATTCGGTGCGGTAGCGCTCGATCAGACGTTCGGCCGGGGTGACGCCGCTGGCGGCGATGTCGTCGAGTTCCATCAGGAAATGGGTTTCGTCCTGACCGGCGCTGTCGGCGCGGGCGCGCGACTTGAGCCCTTGGCGGGCGATCGCCAGCGCCGCTTGCGCGATGTCCTGAGCGCTGTTGCCGCGGATCGGCGCGCGCAAGCCCAGCACCGGCACGGCGCGGCGCAGGCTTTCGCGATCTTCCGCCGTCCAGCTTTTCACCAGCGACCATGCCGCTTCGAGCGCCGCGTCGTCGTAAAGAATGCCGGCCCAGAACGCCGGCAGTGCGCAGAGACGCGACCACGGGCCGGAATCGGCGCCGCGCATTTCGAGAAAGGTTTTCAGCCGCACCTCCGGGAAGGCGGTGGTGAGGTGATCTTCCCAGTCCTTCTCGGTCGGCCGTTCGCCGGGGAGCGCCGGCAATTTGCCGTCCATGAAAGCGCGGAAGCTTTGGCCGGAGGCGTCGATGTATTTGCCGTCGCGATAGACGAAGTACATCGGCACATCGAGCGCGTACTCGGCGTAGCGCTCGAAGCCCATGCCGCTCTCGAACACGAACGGCAGCATGCCGGTGCGGTCGGGATCGGTGTCGGACCAGATGTGGGCGCGGTAGGAGAGGAAGCCGTTCAGTCTGCCCTCGGCAAAGGGCGAGTTGGCGAAGAGAGCGGTGGCGATCGGCTGCAGCGCGATCGAGACGCGAAACTTCTTCACCATGTCGGCTTCGGAGCCGAAATCGAGATTGGTCTGCACCGTACACGAGCGGAACATCATCTGCCGGCCGAGCCGGCCGACCTTGGCCATGTAGTCCCGCATGATCTTGTAGCGGCCCTTGGGCATGATCGGGGTGTCTTCGAGCGACCAGAGCGGCGAGAAGCCGAGCCCGAGGAAGGCGATGCCGAGCTCGCCGGCGACATCGCGCAGTTGCGACAGATGCGAGCCGGTCTCGGCGCAGGTCTGATGCAAGTGCTCCAGCGGTGCGCCGGAGAGTTCGAACTGACCGCCGGGCTCGAGCGTGATCGACGCCTTGTCCTGCTTCAGCGCGATGACGTTGTCGCCCTCATAGATGCGCTCCCAGCCGTAGGTTTCCGCAAGGCCGTTGAGCAGGGCGCCGATGCCGCGTTCGCCCTCATAGGGAACCGGCGTCAGCGTATCCTTAAAGAAGGCGAACTTCTCGTGCTCGGTGCCGATGCGCCATTTGCTGCGATCGGGCTTGGGGCCTTGCTCCAGATGAGCGACGAGGTCCTTGAAGCCCGTGAGCACGGGAGATTTCTCTTGAGCGGCGGCCAAGCAATCCTCCCCGGGCTGGCTATCGTCGGCATGTAAGGGTTCGGCGCCCGACCGCAAGCGGTTACGCCTCGCGCCAGTCGCCCCAGGCCGCCTGAATTACGCTTAACGCGGCGATGACCGCGGTCTCGGCGCGCAGAATGCGCGGGCCGAGCGAGACCGGTATGACGAACGGCAAGCTGCGCAGCATGCGCCGCTCCTCCGGCGTGAAGCCGCCCTCGGGTCCGATGAGCAAAGCGAGCGCACGATCAACTCCCCCTCCCCCTTGTGGGGAGGGGGCAGGGGGTGGGGGGCGGTCAGAATGAACCGCGACGGCGCCACGCGCTCCTTTGCTTGCACGCCCCCCCTCCCTGCCCTCCCCCACCCCCACAAGGGGGGAGGGGCGATGTGCTTGCAGCGCTGCGAGCAGGTCCACATCGTCTCCGCTTTCATCCGCATAGATCAGTGGACGCGCTGCATCCCAGCCATCGAGCGCGCGCGCGAGCGGGCGCGCGTCGAGAATTTCGGGAACATCGAAGCGCTCGGTCTGTTCCGCCGCCTCGCGCGCGATGGCGGTGAGGCGATCGATGCGCACGGTCTCGGCTATGGTGCGCTGGGTGACGACCGGGATGATGCGCCGGACGCCGAGCTCGGCCGCCTTCTCGACAATGAGATCGGTGGCGTGGCGCTTCACCGGTGCAAACAGGAGATCGAGGTCAGGCGTCGCACGCGGCTCGCGCAGCTTTGTCTCCACAACCATGCTCATGCCGCGCTTAGATTTCGCGCCGATGCGCGCCCGCCACTCGCCGTCGCGCGCATTGAAGGGGCGCAAAGCGTCGCCGACCTCTAGGCGCAGCACCGTCCCCACATGGCGCGCCTGCGCCTCGTCCAGCGCGATCTCGGCGCCGGCGCGCAAATCAAACTCCATCAACAGGCGCGGCTCTGGCATGCGTGTCCTTGCTGCCGCGCTCGCGCCTTACAGACAAGAGGCGGTCTTGACCTTGGGCTTCAGCGGGCGCTGGAATTCGGCCTTGAGGGGAGGCCCATGCCCGACAAGCTCTTGATCAATGCCGGCGACGTCATCGAGGTGCAGCTCACCTCGGAGACTGTGGTTATCGAGGGCGCCAACCGCCGCCACGTCGAGCCCGGCCACATCACCAATCGCATGCGCCTGTTCCTGCGCGAGACCGACGGCAAGGAGCGCAAGTACGATTTCGAAGACACCGAGCTTGGCGTACGCGAAACGCAGCGGGTGGTCGTCGTGCGCGCGCAGGGCAAGCGCGATGACGACGCCTACAACATCACGCTGCACAATCTCTCGAGCGGCGAGCGCGGCGAGTTCGAATCCGGCCTTGCCCGCTATCTCGGCCACAAGCCGTTCTTCGGACCGCTCTGGAAAGCCGGCGTGCTCGCGCTCGGCGTGGCGCTGGTGTTCTGGTTCGTGTCGAACTTCATCACGCGCAACGGCTACGGCGGCATGCTCTCCGTGAGCCTGGCGCTGATGTTCGCGTTTCTCACCTATCCGGTGTTCTGGTGGATCTGCCGCACCTGGGACCGCATCACCGAGCGCATGCGCTACAAAGCGGCGCGGAAACGCTTCCTGAATGACATCGATGCGCGGGCGAGGGCCTACGCGCCGCAGGCGAATACGCCAACGCCAGCCCCGCAGCCGGAGGCGCCGCCAGAGGCGAACCCGGCATGACGCCCGCCTGCTGCGCGTTTTGCTTTGCGAGCCTCTCTCGGGCGGGCAAAGGTGCGCGCGCATGAACGTGCTCGACCATCCGCTCTACACGCCGCGGCTGCGCCTCGAACCGGTGACGCCGGAAATGGCGGACGCCGCGCGCGCCGGTCAGCGGGCCTTCGCTCACGCGATCGGCGCCGACGCGCCGCCGGATTGGTGTGCGGCCAGCCTCGGCTTGGTGGCGCGCTCGATTTCACGCGCCGGCCCGGCGCCGGCGCCGACCCGCGCCATCGCCGTGCATCGCCGCGAAGGCGTGGTGATCGGA
>FKKE01003113.1_pt1 | contig 43486 bp, 36 predicted proteins | sample 1106331 | NCBI WGS metagenome assembly FKKE01 (sample SAMEA3931202, study PRJEB13176) | freshwater metagenome | biome: Drinking water system; feature: drinking water; material: freshwater | place: China | collected 2013-02-06
ATGGGTGCATTCTAAACCCGCCCGCTGCTCGGTCGGATTGAATCGCCCCAAGATTCTTACAACACGCTGAAAGCGAGGACTTTTCCAAACGCGAATGGGGGGATAGCGGGGGCGCCTATCCACGGGTTGGCGGGAGGGGTGACACACACGCACCCCTGTCGCTTGCGCGGACTTGGCGCGGCTTGCGCGGTGCGTGTGTGTCACCGGTTGGCTTCAGCGCCGCCGGCGCCGCGACGGCGTGCCCAGAATGCCGCGCATCAGTTCGCGCACGATGGTGTTGAACACGCCCGACGCGACGCGGCCGGTTTGGCGCTCGACTGCAGTGGTGCGCGAACCGCCGCTGCGCGATCGCGTGGTTCCGCCAGAACGCGAACGGCCGGAACGTGCGCCTTCCTTATCGCGCGCGGCGCGTTCCTCTTCGCGCGCTTCGGCTTCGGCCAGTTGCGCGGCGCGTTTGCCCAGAATTTCGTGGGCGCTCGCGCGATCCACCGCTTTCTCGTAGGCGCGGCCGCTCGCATTGGCGCGCATCAGTTCGGCCCGCTGCGCCGGCAGGATCGGCCCGACCTGACTGTTCGGCGGGCGCACCTTGGTGCGCGCCACCGGCGTCGGCGCGCCCTTGGCGTCAAGCGTCGAGACCAAGGCCTCGCCGACGCCCAGTTCCTGAATCTCCTTCGCGACATCGACATTGGCGTTGGCGCGGAACGATTGCGCCGCCGCGCGCACCGCTTTCTGATCGGTCGGCGTGTAGGCGCGCAACGCATGCTGAAAGCGGTTGCCCAATTGCGAGAGCACGATCTCTGGAATGTCGGTCGGCGATTGGGTGACGAAATAGATGCCGACGCCCTTGGAGCGGATCAGCCGCACCACTTGCTCGACCTTGTTGATCAGCTCTTTCGGCGCATCGCGAAACAGCAGATGCGCTTCGTCGAAGAAGAAGACGAGCTTCGGCTTGTCCTGATCGCCGACTTCCGGAAGCTCCTCCCACAATTCGCTCATCAGCCAGAGCAGGAACGCCGAATAGAGGCGCGGGCTCTGCACCAGCCGCTCGGAGGCCAGCACATTGACCGTGCCTTTGCCGTCGGGGCGGGTGCGCAGCAATTCTTCGAGCTTGAAGGCGGGCTCGCCGAAGAAGCGGTCGGCGCCGTCCATCTCCAATTGCAGCACTTTGCGCTGCAGCGCCGCGATCGATTGCGGCGTGACGAGGCCGTACTTCTTGCCGATGTCATCGGCATTGTCGGAGAGATAGGTGAGCAGCGCCCGCAGATCGTTGAGATCGAGCAGCAGGCCTTCGTTCTTGCCTTCGTTCAGCCAATCGTCAGCGAGGCGGAAGGCAATGGTGAGCGCGCCTTCCTGCGCCTCGGTGGCTTCCAGCACCCGGCCCATCAGCACCGGGCCCATTTCGGTCACCGTGGTGCGCACCGGATGGCCGAGTTCGCCGTACACATCCCAGAACACCGCCGGCGCAGCCTCGGGCGTGAGCGGCATGGCGATCTCGGCGGCGCGCGCGGCGGCCCAACCGGGCGGAGGATCGCCGGCGGCGGCGACGCCGGAGAGATCGCCCTTGATATCGGCGGCGAAAACGTTGACGCCCTCGCGCGCGAACGCTTCGGCCAGCACCTGCAGGGTGACGGTCTTGCCGGTGCCGGTGGCGCCGGCGATCAGGCCGTGGCGGTTGGCGCGTTTCAGCGCCAAGCTCTGTACGCCTTCCGGCGCCAGGCCGATGTCGATCGCTTCCGCCATTCTGGACTCCCTGCTTCGTGCAACAGCTTGGCGCATCGGGCCTTTCTGGCCAAGCGGCGCGCTTTGGTTTGCGCGCGCTCCGCATGACAGGAGATTCATCGAACGCAAGCATCTCGACGCCTGCGAAACGACTAACGTGAGTAAGTGTCAAAGCGGTTCAGTTTGATGTTGCGAATCGGCGTCGAACATGTATCGCTGCTGTGAAGAACGTCGCCGGGGCTAGGGGCGTTTCGGCAAAACGCAACTTGCTTTCGCTGCTGTCTCGGCGCGCTCGAACGTCAGTTTTGACGTGTCGATCCGCGCGCGTGGGCTCATGGGGGGCTTCATCAGGCGGAGCGGCCGTCGCCAACGACCAGGCCTCCGCGTGCGTCCCCCACCCAGCCTGCTGCGAGGCCTGCAGGCGCCGTCGGACAGCTTGTCCCCGTCCGACGGCGCCGCCAATTTCATGGCCCGTATCCAAATACTGTAGGAATTAGGGCCCTCGTGCCGCCGAGCGACGTAAGGCTTGGCGCGCGCGAGACAAACGGGGCCGCAAGGTGAGCGAACTGGGCAATTGGGCGCGTGAGCTTGGACGGCCGCTCGCCATTGCTTTGGCCTGCGGTGTGCTGCTGGCATTGCTTGGGCCGTTCGGCAGCTTTGCCGCGCCGCTTCCAAGACGTTTGTTGTTTTGGGTCGCGCTGCTCTTGGCGGGCGCGGTCTGCGAGGTGCTGTTGCGGCGCGCGCTCAGCCGCCGCCCCAGTCTTGGGTCGAATCCGGTCGTTCGCTGGGCATTTCTAACCGTCGCGATCGGCGCGCCCATGGCGCTGCTCTCCTGGGGATTGGGGCGCACGCTTTTCGGCGCAGGAGCGCCAGCCGGTTTTCTCTTCTTCTTATGGGCTTCGCTTCTGATCACCGGTGCGGTCACGGCTCTGATGAGCGTGCTCAATACACCAGGACCGGCGACCGAGGGCGCTGCCGGCAAGGCGATTCGTTTGCGCGAGCGGCTGCCTCCTCAACTTCGGAGTGCGGAGATTTTCGCCGCATCGTCCGAGGACCATTACCTTCGCGTTCACACGTCGGCTGGCTCGTCGCTCATCCTCCTGCGGCTCTCCGATGCGATCACCGAACTCGATGGCATCGAGGGCGCCCAGGTGCATCGCTCGTGGTGGGTGGCGCGCACCGCCATAACCGGCGCGCGCCGCGACGGGCGCAACCTCGTCCTCTTGCTCAAGGGCGGAATCGAGGCGCCGGTGAGTCGGCCGAACGTTGCCGTGCTCAAGGAAACGGGCTGGATTTGAGTACCATTGGCGCTTCGCCAGCGGGCAACCGGTCCATTCGCGCGCGTTTCTGCCAGCTCACGTAGTTCCGCTGGCGCGAGCCCCTAACGCACACCCAAGTCGCTTCAACGCGCCCGATGGATTGCGCGCTGGAGGAGACAACGACATGAACAAAACTTGGGCCATGAGCGGAGCTTGGGCGTCCGTCCTGGCGTTGGGCGCCATGGCGGCCGCGTTTCCCGCCAAGGCGGAGCCGCAACCGGTCGTAACCGTGATAGTAGCGAACGTTCGTGCGCCCCAGGGCGCCATCTACGCCGCCCTGCACGATGAACGCGGTTGGCGTGAGTCGGTGACTCGGGTCCGTGTTCCAGTAGCGGGCAGCGAGGTCAGCCTGCAGCTTACGGCGCCCCGGCCAGGCCGCTACGCCGTGCGTCTCTTTCAAGATGTCGACGGCGACGGCGAGATGGCGACTGGGATGCTCGGCATGCCCGCCGAACCGTTCGGGTTCTCGAACGACGCGCCGCTGCAGTTTGGGCCGCCTTCGTTCGAAGACGCCGCCTTCGAAGTCGGCGCCGACGGCGCCGCCACCACAGTGACGCTGCGCTGAGGAGGAGGCTATGACGACGCAAGCTCTCTCCCGCCGTGATTTTGGTTGGCTGCTCGCCGGCGCCGGCCTTGCCGCCGCGATGCCAGCCCGGGCCGCAGCCCCATCAAACTGGCAACTGGGTTTCACCACCGCGCCAGATGAACTCGATGGCAACCTCACTCTGCTGAGCGGAAGGTTGCCCGCCGATTTGAGCGGCGTGCTCTATCGCGCAGGCCCTGGCCAGTTCGAGCGAGCGGGCGAGCGACTCGGCCATTGGTTCGACGGCGACGGCATGATCCAGCGCTTCGCCATCGCTGACGGCCGCGTTCGTCATCGAGCGCGTTTCGTCGACACTCCGAAGCGGCGCGCCGAAACAGCGGCCGGTCGTTTTCTCTATTCTGGCTACGGTTTCGCGCCGCGCGAGGCCGTCGGCTTCACGCGCCCCGACGATTTGAACGCGGCCAACACCAACGTGCTGCCGGTTGGCGACGAGGTTTGGGCGCTATGGGAGGGCGGCTCGCCCTGGCGCGTCGACGGCGCCGACCTCGCCTCGATCGGGCGCCGGCAGTTCCCCAGTGCGCTAGATGGCGTCGCCTTCTCCGCTCATCCCAAACGCGGGCCGGACGGTGAAATTTGGAACTTTGGCGGCTTCGGCAGCCGCTGCGTGATTTGGCGGCTCGACCGCGCGGGCAACGTCTTGGGCGCTTGGCCGCTCGAGTTGCAGCATCCAACTTTGATGCACGATTTCCTGGTCACGCGCACGCGTATCGTGCTGGTCGCGCCGCCCATGCAGTCCGCCGCCGGCGACGCGCGCTCTCTGCTCGATCGCTTTGTGTGGTCGCCGGACCAACCGATGACCGTCTATGTTCTGGACAAGAACGATCCCACATCGCGACGAGCCTATGAGCTGCCGGCGCACTTCCTGTTCCATCTCGGCAACGCCTGGGAGGATGAAAGCGGGACGATTCGCTTCGACGCCTTCTTGTTCGACGATGCGAGCTTCGCCACAGAGGTGACCCGCGCGTGGCCGCAAGGGCGCTACGTTGAGCCGCCGCTGGCGCGGCCAAGCCTCATCACGCTCCATGCCGACGGACGCGCGGAGCTTGAGCGCCTCCAAGGCGCCGGTGAATTTCCGCGCATCGATCCGCGCCTTGTCGGCGAGCGCCATCGCTATACCTATGGCGTCACCCCCGGGGGCGTAGCACGCTGGGATTGGCGAACCGGACGCCGCGCCATTGTCGACTACGGCGCCGATTATTGGGCGGAGGAGCCGATCTTCGTTCCGCGCAGAGGCGAGGGACGGGATGGGTGGATCGTGCAGACGCGCCTCAACTTGCGCTCAGCGCAGACCGAACTCGTGGTGCTCGATGCGCGTGGCGTCGAAGACGGCCCCGTAGCCGTGCTGGCATGCCCATACGCGCTGCCGCTCGGTTTCCACGGCGCTTTTGTCGAGCTCTGAGGCCGGGAGTTCCGGGCTCGCATCGAATCGAGGACTGGCGAGGGCGCTCATGGGTGCAAAGCGCCATCCAGCGGTTGCAGTTGACGCGGGGGCGAGTAGGTTCGCGCCAAAATAAGGACCTACCTCATGGACGCTGCCGCCGCGCGCCAGGAATTGCCCAAAACCGCTGACCAATTCATCGATCAGGCCGCCAAGGGTCCATGGCCCGCGTTCCGCGCCAATGGCGCGGTCGACGCCGCCGCCGAAGCGTTCTTGCGGGGGCTCTACGAAGACGCCTCCGACGACGAACTGGGCGATCTCTCGGTCGAGGACTTCGCCGCGCTCGCCCACGATTTCTGGATTTGGCGGGCCGAGCGCGAGTGCGACGAACAATGCGTCCGCATCCGCCGCGGCGCCGGCGCCGGCGGCACGCCGCTCGATCGCGACATTCTCGAAATCGCCGGCCCCGACATGCCGTTCCTGGTCGACTCGGTCATGGGCGAATTGGCCGATCAGGGCATCCCGTCGCTCGCCATGTTCCACCCGCTCGCGCCCTCCGCCAAAGGCAAGGGCCGCGACTCGCTGATCCAGATCCATGTGCCGCGCCTCTCGGTGCAGAAGAGCAAGGAGCTGCTCGACGGCGTGCGCGCTTCGCTCGCTGACGTGCGGGCGGCGGTCGGCGATTTTGCCGCGATGCGCCAGCGCATGCTCGATTGCGCCGCTGAGCTGGAGCAGGCGAGGACCAACGCGCCGGCCGAGGAGGTCGCCGAAGCGGTGGCGCTGCTGCGCTGGCTGGCGGCCGACAAGTTCACCTTCCTCGGCGCCCGCGATTACCGATACGTGCGCGACGCCAAGGGCGCGATGACGCCGCACGAGCCGGAAATCATAGAGGAATCCTGCCTTGGCGTGCTGCGCGACGTCGAGCGCTACGTGCTGCGCACCTCCGCCGAGCCCATGGTGCTGACGCCGGAACTGAAGCGGCTGGTGGCCGAACCGTCGCCGCTGATCGTGGCCAAGTCGACCTTGCGCGCGCGCGTGCACCGGCGCGCCGCCGCCGATTATGTCGGCATCCGCCGCTACAACGAGAACGGCGAGGCGATCGGGGAAATCCGTTTCGTCGGCCTGTTCACCAGCGAGAGCTTCACCGAACCGACCCGCAACATCCCGGTGCTGCGCCGCAAGGCCGATTGGGTGATGAGCCAGGCCGGTTTCGCGCCGGGCGGCCACAACGCCAAGACGCTGCGCAAGATCATCGAATATTATCCGCGCGAGGAATTGTGGCAGGTGTCGCGCGAGGAATTGCACGAGACCGCCCGCGGCGTCCTGCACTTGCTCGATCGTCCGCGCGCGCGTGTGTTCATCCGCCGCGACCGCTTCAACCGCTTCGTCACCGCGCTCGTCTATATCCCGAAGGATCGCTACGACACCGACGTGCGCGTCGCCGCCGGGGAACTGATCGCGCGCGCCTATGGCGGCGAGGTCGAGAGCTTCCAGCCGCAGCTGGGCGAGGGCCAGCTGGCGCGGGTGCTGTTCGTCATCGGCGACATCGACAAGACCCGCCCCGATCCGGATTTGCGGGCGCTCGACCACGAACTGGCGGCGCTGACCCAGACCTGGGAGGACGCCTATGCGCGCGCGCTGATGCGTTCCGAGCGCTTCGATGCGGGCGCGCGCGAAGAAGCCGCCAACCGCTTCCAGGATGCGTTCACCGGCGCCTATCGCGAACGCTATTCGGTCGACGAAGCCTTGATCGACACCGCCGAGATCATGAGCGCCCGCGATGACGAGACCATCCGCGTGCGCGCCTATCGCCGGCCTGGCGACGCCGATAACATCATGCGCTGCAAATTTTATGCGCGCGGCGATGTATTGGCGCTCTCTGCGACGGTGCCGATTCTCGAAAACATGGGTCTGTTCGTCGATTCCGAAGTGAATTTCGAGCTGCAGTTGCGCGCCGGCGCGTTCCATGCGGCGCAGCGCATCCATGTCCACGACATCGAGTGCCGCTCCGCCGACGGCAAGCCGATCGATCTCGAACGGGCAGGGGCGCTGTTCGAGCAGGCGTTCGCGGCGGTGTGGACCGGCAAGACCGAGAGCGACGGCTTCAACAAGTTGATTTTGGCCTTGCCGTGTTCATGGCGCGAGGCGGCCTTGCTGCGCGCGCTGGCGCGCTACCGCCAGCAAACCGGCCTCGATCCGACGCAAGCCGCGCAGGAACAGGCGCTCGCCAACAATGCCAAGATCGCGGCGCTGACGCTCGCTTTCTTCAAGGTGCGCTTCGATCCGCATCTGCCCGAGAGCATGGAGACGCGTCAGGCCCGCTCGTCGAAGCTCGAATTCATGATCGAAGCCAGACTGATGGAAGTGGCTAGCCTCGACGAGGACCGCGCGCTGCGGCGCATCGCGCAATTGGTGAAGGCGATCCGGCGCACGAATTATTATCAGATCGGCCGCGACGGCGAACCCAAGCCCTACATGTCGTTCAAGATCGACTCGAACGCCGTGGCTGAGCTGCCGGCGCCGAAACCGTATCGCGAGATTTGGGTGGCGAGCCCGCAGGTCGAAGGCGTGCATCTGCGTTTCGGACCGGTGGCGCGCGGCGGCCTGCGCTGGAGCGATCGGCGCGACGATTTCCGCACCGAAGTGCTCGACCTGGTGAAGGCGCAGCAGGTGAAGAACGCCATCATCGTGCCGGTCGGGGCCAAGGGGGGATTCTATCCCAAGCGGTTGCCGGCGCGCGGCGCGCCCGGTTTCCAGGAAGCCGGCGTCGAAGCCTACAAGACCTTCCTGCGCGGCCTTTTGGATGTCACCGACAACATCAAGAAGGACGATATCGTTCCGCCGCTGGACGTGGTGCGCTGGGATGACGACGATCCCTATTTGGTTGTCGCCGCCGACAAGGGCACGGCCACCTTCTCCGACATCGCCAACGGCATCAGCGCCGAATACGGCCATTGGCTGGGCGACGCCTTCGCATCGGGCGGTTCGGTCGGCTACGACCACAAGGCCATGGGCATCACCGCCAAGGGCGCCTGGGAAGCGGTGAAGCGCCACTTCCGCGAAGTCGGCAAGAACATCCAGGAAGAGGAATTTACCGTCATCGGCGTCGGCGACATGTCGGGCGACGTGTTCGGCAACGGCATGCTGCTGTCGCGCAAAATACGGCTGTTGGCAGCCTTCGATCACCGCGACATTTTCATCGATCCCAATCCGGGCGATTGCGAGAAAGCGTGGACCGAACGCAAGCGCCTGTTCGACACGCCGCGCACCAGTTGGCAGGACTACGACAAGAAGCTGATCTCGAGAGGCGGCGGCGTGTTCCCGCGCAGCGCCAAATCCATCGACGTGACGCCGGAAATCGCGGCGCTCACCGGCATCGACAAGACTTCGGTCACGCCGGTCGAGCTGATGTCGGCGCTGCTCAAGAGCCCGTGCGAATTGCTGTGGTTCGGCGGCATCGGCAACTACATCAAGGCGCGCGCCGAGAGCCACGCCGAAGTCGGCGACAAGGCCAATGACGCCATCCGTGTCGACGCCGAAGACGTGCGCGGCCAAGTGGTGGGCGAAGGCGCCAATCTCGGCGTCACTCAGAAGGGCCGCATCGCCTTCGCCCGCAACGGCGGGCGCATCAATACCGACGCCATCGACAATTCGGCCGGCGTCGACACCTCCGACCATGAGGTTAACATCAAGATTCTGCTCGGCGACGTGATCCGCAGCGGCGCGCTCAAGCAAGACAAGCGCGACAAGCTGCTTGAATCGATGACCGACGAAGTCGGCGCGCTGGTGCTGCAGAACAATTACGATCAGACCGGCGCCATCTCGATCGCTCAGGCCAGCGCCGCCAACGATCTCGACAGCCACGAGCGCTTTATCCAGCGCCTCGAAGCCGAGGGCAAACTTTCACGCCGGGTCGAGGGCTTGCCGTCCACGACCGAGATAGCAGCTCTGCGCAACGCCAAGCATGGACTCACCCGGCCCGAGCTTGCCAAGCTGGTAGCATATTCGAAAATCAATCTGTTCGATGCGATCGTGGCGTCGCCGACGCCCGACGACCCGGCCTTCGCCGAGCCGCTGAAGCAATACTTCCCGCGCGAACTGTGGCGCTACGAAGCGCAGATGGCGCACCACCGGCTGCGGCGCGAGATCATCGCCACGCAGCTGGCGGACGATCTGGTCAATCGCTGCGGGCCGTCCTTTGTCGATCGCATCAAGGAAATCTCGCGGGCGCGCACGGTGACAGTCGCCTGCGCCTTCGAGGCTTCGCGCCGGATTTTCGAACTTGAGGATCTGGTCGATCGCATCAATGCGCTCGACAACAAGATTCCGGCCGCGGCGCAGATCGCGCTGCATCAGCGGGTCGGCGGCGCTCTCCGGCGCGCCGTCACCTATCTGGCGCGTCACGGCGGCTTCGAGAGCGATCAGCCGCCGACCATCCTCGACGTGGTGGCGCGTTATCACGACGCGGTGCGCGAGCAGCGTGCGACCATCGTGCAGGATTTGAGCGCGATCGAGCGCGAGCGCGTGGCGGTGCGGCGCGCCTCGTTGCTGGAATTGGGCGCGCCCGAGGCGCTAGCGGAGGAGGCGGCGTTATTGTCGCCGCTGACATTGTCGCTCGATGTCGCCGACATGGCGCGGAGCACCGGGTGGGCTATACCGACGGCCTCGATGCTGCATTGCGCCATCGGCGCCGAACTGGGACTCGATGCGCTCCGCGACGCAGCGACCAACATGAAGCTCGAACAGCATTGGGATCGCCTGGTGGTGCGCCGCGCCGCCGGTGATTTCGGCGACGCGCAATTGCGCTTGTCGCAGGCGGCGGCGCGGGCGATCGGCGCGCCGCCGGCCGATGCCGATATCGCTTGGGCCACCGACGCTGTTCAGAACTGGCTCGCAACACTGGGTCAGCCGGCGCAGCGCGCGCGCTCCGCTTTCGCCGAACTCAATGCGCAGGGGGCCTGGACCTTCGCCAAGCTGATGCTGATCTCGGCGGAGTTCAACGGCCTGGTCGCGGCGGTGCGTTAGGACGCGCGCAAGATGCGGCGCCGAGGACCGCCGGCATCTTGCCGGCACGGCTCGGCAGCTACCGACAAGCACACGCGCCTAATCGATCTCGCTCAATGCCGGCTGGACGCCGGCGGTTCTCGGTGGCTCAATTGGCCTCAGAGCCCGGCAATCATCTCGCGCAACAGTTCGCGCTCGCGCGCGGTCGCCGCCGGATTGTAGCGCACGCGCGGGTCTTCGGCATGCTCGTCCTCGAAGGCGTGCGTCGCATTTTCGAACACGACGATATCCATCGGCGCGCCTCGCGCACGCTGCCGTTCCAGCGCCGCGCGCGATGAGCCGACGATGTAATCGCGCTCTGCGACGATGGCGGTGCTGCGCGGCGCGATGCGCCAGTCGCGCCGGCCGGCGTAAGCGCCGACGCCGGTGTAAGGATAGACGATCATGGCCGCGCCCAGGCCTGCGAGCGGCTCATCTTCAAGATCGACCAATCCGGTGGCGCGGCGCATCTCTTCGCCGCTGCGCAAAGCCAGCGCATCCATGATGGTCCAGCCGCCATGGCTCCAGCCGATGGCGCCGATGCGGTCCGGATCGGCCCAGGGCTGGCGCCGCGCCCACGCGACCGTTGCGTAGAGGTCGCCGGCGCGTTCGCGGCCGTGCAGGCGCGCGCCGGTGCACACCGTGGCGATCGCCGCGATGCGGCCGATCCGGCGCGGCGCGAACGAGTCGACAACGATCGCGGTCGCGCCGGCTGCCGCCGCTTCTTTGGCCATGTCGTCGATGAACGGGCGCGGGCCGCCGCAGCCGTGCAGCATGATCACGACCGGGGTTTGTTCCGTGGCGTTCTCCGGGTGGCGCACAGTGTAGTGCGGCGCGAGCCGCGCGATGCGCTGGTCGACCGTTTCCGCGAACGCCTGCACCGGCATGAACAATCCTAGCGCGACAAGCACGGATGCGAAGAAGCCGGCGCAGCGTCGCCGTCGCGTCAGATCGCACCTGTGCATGACCCCGCGTAACCTAGCCGAGCCTTCGCGTCGAGCGGTGCGGACAGCCGTAACCGGCGGCGCCAATCGCTCGAAAGAGGTTTCGGCGAACGGCGTCAGGCGCCAAGATGCCGGGGAGACAGGCGGGCAAAGGCCTGCCGCTGGAGGGTGGCGAATGCAACGCAGTTTGATTTTGGCGGCGGCGGTTCTGGCTCTCGCCGCGTGCAGCCGGGCGCCTGAACCGCCAACGGCTGAAATCGCCGCCGAGCGCAGCGAAGCGGTGACGGCGGCGGTCGAAGCCCAGCGCGTGCGTTTCGCCGCCGCGCCCGATCCAGCCGCCGCCGACGCCAACACCGCCTATCAATTCTCGTTCCCCGGCCTGTGGACCGACCGCGTGCCGATGACCGCCTTCGAAGGCGAAGTGGTGATGGTGGTGAACACGGCCTCACGCTGCGGGTTCACGCCGCAATATGAAGGCCTGCAGCAGATCTATGACGAGTATCGTGAGCAGGGCTTCGAGATCGTCGGCGTGCCGGCCAACAATTTCAACGGCCAGGAGCCGGGGTCGGCGGAAGAGATTCAGGAATTCTGCACGCTGAACTACGGCGTGACGTTTCCCATGGCGGCCAAGAGCGACGTGATCGGCGAAAACCGGCATCCGTTTTACGCGTGGGCGGAGCAACAGCTGGGCGAAAGCGCGGTGCCGCGCTGGAACTTCCACAAGCTGCTGATCGGCCGCGACGGGCGCCTGATCGCGGCGTTCGGCACGCGTACAGAACCGACCGCGGACGAAGTGCGCAGCGCGATCGTCGCGGCGCTTGGGGCCTCAAGCGCGGCGCCAGCTTCCTCGTTGCGCTAAGCGTCGATATCCCGCTTGTGTGTTTCCGGTAGGAACAGCAGGCCGACGATCAGCGTGAACACGGCGACCGCGATCGGATACCAGAGCCCGTTGTAGATACCACTCGAACACGGTGCCGAGCGACGAGGCGCCGATGACGAGCTTCTCGCTCTTGGTGGCGGTATGGTGCTTGGCTGCGGGCGCTTCGTTCATGCGCCCTAATGCCGGAAATGGCGCATGCCGGTTAAGGCCATGGCGATCTCGGCTTCGTCTGCGGCCTTGATCACGTCTTCGTCGCGGATCGAACCGCCCGGCTGGATCACAGCGGTCGAGCCGGCCTGCACCGCTTGCATCAGCCCGTCGGGGAAGGGGAAGAAGGCGTCCGAGGCGCAGACGCTGCCGATGGTCTTCGGCTCGCGCCAGCCATTGGCATGAGCGACATCCTCCGCCTTCAAGCGCGCCACGCGGGCTGAGTCGACGCGGCTCATCTGGCCGGCGCCGATGCCGACGGTGGCCGCATCGCGCACATAGATGATGGCGTTCGACTTCACGTGCTTGGCCACCTTGAAGGCGAAGATCATGTCGGCGACCTGCGCCGGCGTCGGCTGCTTCTTGGTGACGAATTTGAGATCGGCGGCGGTGACGCGCCCCGAATCGCGATTCTGCGCCAGGAAGCCGCCGGCGACGGTCTTCACCGAAAGGCCCGGCGCAGCCGGATCGGGCAGGCCGCCGGTCACCAAGAGGCGCAAGTTTTTCTTCTTCGCGAACACGGCGACCGCGTCTTCATCGGCCTCGGGCGCGATCACCACTTCGGTGAAAATCTCGGCGATGGCTTCGGCCGCGGCTTTGTCGAGCCGGCGGTTGAGCGCGACGATGCCGCCGAAGGCCGAAACAGAATCGCACTCAAGCGCGCGCTTGTACGCATCGAGCAGCGTGGCGCCTTGGGCGACGCCGCACGGATTGGCGTGCTTGATGATGGCGACGGCGGCGGTTTCCTTGGGGTCGAACTCAGCCACCAGTTCGAACGCAGCGTCGGTGTCGTTCAAATTGTTGTAGGAGAGTTCCTTGCCCTGGAGTTGCTTGGCGGTGGCGACGCCGAAGCGCTGCTCGCCGGTGACGTAGAAGGCAGCGCTCTGGTGCGGGTTCTCGCCGTAGCGCAGAGACTGACGCAGTTTGCCGCCGAGCGCGCGATAGGCCGGCGCCTTGTCTTCGAGCTGATCGGCGTACCAGGACGAGATCGCCGCGTCGTAGGCGGCGGTGCGCGCGAACGCCTTGGCCGAGAGCTTCTTGCGCAGGGCCAAGGTCACGCCGCCGTGCTGCGCCGCTTCGCCCAGGATCGCCGCCATGTCCTCGGCATCGGTGGCGACGGCGATCCAGCCGTAATTCTTGGCGGCGGCGCGGATCATGGCCGGGCCGCCGATGTCGATGTTCTCGATGCAGGTTTCGAAATCGGCGCCGCGCGCCACCGTCGCTTCGAACGGGTAGAGGTTCACGTAGAGCACATCGAAGCCCTCGATGCCGTGCTCTTTCATCGCCGCGGCGTGTTCCTTGTTGTCGCGCAGCGCCAACAGGCCGCCATGCACTTTGGGGTGCAGCGTTTTCACGCGCCCATCCATCATTTCGGGAAAGCCGGTGACGGATGAGACGTCCTCGACCTTGAGACCCGCTTCGGCGATCGCCTTGTGCGTGCCGCCGGTGGAGACGAGGGCGGCGCCGAGGCCGGCGAGCGCCTTGGCGTGCTCGATCAGGCCGGTCTTGTCCGAAACCGAAATGAGCGCGCGGCGGATGGGGAGGATGTCGGTCATGTGGTTCCGTTTGCGCCCCTCCCCGCGAGGGGAGGGGGTAGGGGGTGGGGTGAGCCACCGACGATTCAGAATCAAGCTGTGAGCAGTGTTGTCGGCGCCGCCCGCTGAGCAAGCCAAGCGCGCGCATTTTCTCAGGTCTCATTGTCTCACGGCGAGGATCACCCCACCCCCTGCCCCCTCCCCTCGCGGGGAGGGGGGCGCTTGCGTGTCCGCTATTCAGCTCGCCTCACCAAATCGTCGTAGCGGAATGCGGCGCGCAATTGGTCGAGCAGCCCGCTCATGTGCGCGGAGCGGCAGCCTTGATCCCAGTAGACGACCTTTTCCGAACCGTCGGCGGCCCTGCGGGTGATGCGCACCCCGGGCGCGTGGTTCATGCAGGGATAGACATCGGGGTCCCAGACGCTGCGGTCAGAACCGTTCATGGCCGCGGGCAGCGATGCGAAACCGGCGGACGCAAGCGCGCTCTCGGCGGCGGCGAAAGCCTCGGCGCTCAGTTGGCCTTCGCTCACGCCTTCGGTGCGGGTCATGCTTTGGCCGTCGAGCCGATAGGCGCCGCTCGCTTGCACGGTCATTTCGTACGTCGTGCAACTGCCCATGTAATAGCAGCCGCCCTCGAACAGCGTGATGGAGGTTGCGGGCGCAGCTTGCGGCTGGGGCGCGGGTGCGCTTGCGCAGGCGGTGAGCGCAGCGGCGCAGAGTATCGATCTGAACATTCCAACAAACCCCCGGCCTACAAACTCTGAACGAAATGCGCCTAATCTTCCTCGGCGCTCATGCAGCGGCGCACGTGTGGGATCACCATTCACGGCTGGCGCAAGAAGTCAAAACAGAATCCGCGGCAGCAGCGATGTTTGGCCTCGATCGGCCCAATCAAAACTCGCCATCGTTCCCGATGATCGATGCGGCGCGGCGTTGGCGTGCTGTTGCGGTTGAGCCATCCCAGGCGCGGCCATCGGGGAAGCGCAACTCGACGCCCGCAAGCGCGCGGCCGTCGTCCAACAGGCGCATGTTGACGCCGGTGCGATCCACTTCGGGATGCTGGGCTTGGTGTGCCTCGGTCAGCGTCCAGTGCGTGACGCTGCCGCACGTTGCGCAGAAATGCAGATGGATGGCGGGATCGGGCATGTCGGCGCGCGTGTAGGTTTGCGTCGCGCCGCGCACGATCATCTCACGCGCCGCGTAATAGCCCCAGACCGCGCCGCTCTTGCGGCACAAGCTGCAATCGCAGTCGTTCATGTAGGCGGGTTCGCCGGAAAGTTCGATCTGAACCGCGCCGCAATGACACTGAGCTTTGATCATATCATCGCCGATCCTGCAGTTCCGGGTAGGTCCACCAGAACGGAAAATCCGTTTCGCCCATCACCATAGACGTGATCTCCGGGAAAATGATCTCGGAGCGCACGCTGTTGCCGAGCATCACCAGGCAACGCTGCTGCGTTTCTTCGCACATCGCCAGATTGCCGGTCCAGTCGTTGTGGCCGCCCTTGGAGAAGTAGCGCCGGCCATCCGGTCCTTGCCAGGTTTCGCCCACCAGAGAGGCGGAGAGATCGATCGCCTCGCCGCGCGGATCGGTCGTATCGAAAAACTGGATGGTTGGAAACTTCTGCGCCGTCCGCACCGGAAATTGCGCCCGCACCCATTCCGCGCGCGCCGTGGGGGAGAGACCTTCGCCCGCAAACATCCCGCGCCACATCCGCGCCTGATCGGCGATGGTGGTGTCCATCGAGCCCGCAGCCGCAACATTGTCGCGGCGGTCGTGCGGTTCGAACGTGCCGTCCATGGCATAGCCGTCTGCCAGATTGCCGGCGAAATCGTCGCGCCATTGCATCGAGGTGCGGGTCATGCCGAAGCGATCGAACACGCGCCGCTGCATCTCCGCGCCTATGTCGAGTCCGAGGCCTTGCTCCAGCACAATCTGCAGCACCCAGATGCCTTCGTTCGAGTAAGCGTAGTGCTCGCCCGGCGCGAAGTGAAAGCGCAGACGCTGATCGTCTTCCAGCCAGCGCATGTTGGCGAAGCCGCTTCGGTGCGTGAGCAGGATGCGCGGTGTGAGCAGGTGCCAGCGTTCGTCGCCGGCCAGATCGGCATAGTCTTCGTACTCAGGCAGCGGACGCGGCAGATAATCCGCGATCGAACGGTCGAGATCGATGCGGCCTTCATCGACCAATTGCATGATCATGTAGGCGAAAGCCGCCTTGGTGAGGGAGGCGCCGTACATGATGGTGTCGGTCTCAAGCGGCAGCGCTTGCTCGCGATTGCGCAATCCATATGCACGCACATGCGTGATCTCACCGCGCTCAATCACGGCGACAGCCATACCGACAACCTGTTCGCGCGCCATCAGCGCCTCGATGCGCGTGTCCAGCGCAGCGCCCTGAAGGTGCGGTTGCGCTGCCGGCAGAGCGCTGGAAGCGCAGCCCGCCATGGCCGCGGAGAGAATCAAAGCGGAGAATTTCATGTTGGTCCTCAGGGTCTGCGCCAGCTGATGAAAAAGCAGCCAAGCCCGCCGATGATCAGCGCCAATCCGGGCGCGATAGCCCAGGCAAAGCGGTCGGGGGTTCGCACCGCCGACGCGCCGACGAGGCTCCACACGCGCCGTCCGTCCGCGACATCTTCGATGAAGGTCGGCCCGCGCATTTCTGGAATCGAGATCGTCCGCTCATCGACGCGTGCGATCAGCGCATCGCGCCGCGCCGTGCGCTCGGCATCGTCGCGCGCCGACGCTTCGGGCGCGTCGTCCACGCCGGCAAACACATCGAGGCTCTCGCCCGGCAGGATGACGCCGCTCGATTGGTAGACATAGTGCGTGGCGGCGCCGCCGCGCTCGACCTGGGCGAGCCCGACCAGGCCGCCGCCCAGGATCAGCATGGCCAGCCCGGCGAAGAGCCAGCGGCGCGTATTCGAGCGTGTGTCATGCGCGCGCTGCAGCAGATGCTTGCGCACCGCTTCGATCTCGCGAAGCCGGTCGAGTTCGGCGGGGTAGAGGGCGGCGACCATGGCCTCCGTCTCGATGCCGAACGCCTCGACCAGGCGCTGGTACACATCCTCGGACGGGATCGACTTGCCGGTTTCCAGCTTGGACAAATACGATTGCTCGATGCCGGCTTTGGCGGCGGCGTCAGGCTGCGTCCAGCCAAGCTCGCTGCGCCGGTTCTTGAGATACTCGCCGAATTTCATGGGACCCAGTCATTGGCAGGAATGCCTTGAATACAACTGGAATAATCGGGAATAGGCGGGAATTTTGCCGAGTTAAGTCTGCGCCAGCGCCCAGCGGATGCGGTTGGGCGGGGCAAGCCCATGGCCCATCGGATCGGCTTCGCCGGAGAGCGTGATCTGGTGGCTCTCGCGCGGGGCCTCGCCGCCCCAATAGATCGAGGGTTCGATGGCGATGTCGGGCGCATCGGTGCGCAGGCGCCAGCGCTGTCCGCCCGGCGTCTCCAACAGCGCCGTCTTCTGCTCGACCAGGCGCGCGCGCACGCTCGGATGCAGATGGAACCGCACCACGTACGGGATCGGCTTCTTCGGGTTCGGCGACTTCAATTTCATCGGCCGGATCAGTTCGTCGATGCCGCGCAAATTCTTGCCGTCGTGGTCGACGAAAATGTAGCGCCGGTGCCAAAGCCCGAATTTTTCTTTGTAGCCGTCATGGCGGCCTTGCACGGTGATGCCGCTTTCGTCCGAGGACCGGCGCACCTCATCGAGCTGCGGCCCGCTCAGCCGCGCGCCGCCGCGGCGCTCGTCCAGATTCGCAGAAAGCGCGTCGGCGAGCACGAGCGTCGAGTGCGCGTTGGTGGCGCGCGCGGCCATCCGCGCCGCCGGCGAAAGCTCGCGCGTCGCGCCGATATTGACGATCAGCCGCTCGGTCTCGCTCGACATCTCGAACGCCAAAGCGCCGGCGTGGGCGCGCTCGGCATAATTGAGCGGCGGCGCGCCGCCGACATCGAACAGCACCCGCATCGGCCCGACATCGAGCCGCTGAAAACCCGAGTGGTTGGCGAATTGGAAGGGGCGCACCTCGCCGCCGGCGCGCGTCAGCGCTGCGTCGATGGTTGCGGGCGAGGCTTCCGCGCCGCCCTGGAAGCAGCCGAGGCCGCCATCGCCCAGCCGCAGCATGCGCAACATGTTGGCGAGCTTGGGCAAGGTGTCGGTCAGGATTTGCGGCGGATCGTCGAGCGCGTCGCGGGCGGTGACCAGATCGCAGAGCGCTTCCGCCAGCGCTTCCGGCGAACGCGAGAGGTGGCCGCCGTCGGAGAAGAATTGCTTGGCGCAGGCTTCGATCAGCATTTCCTCGCCTTGTTCGGCGAAGCGTTCGCTGTCTGGAAAACCGGCGGCGCCGGCGAGCACAAGCGCTGCGCCGGCCTTGATCGAACCCAGATGCCGCTCGCTCAATTCGCTTTGCGCCATCAGCATAAGCCGCGCCTGGCGCGCGGCCGAACGCAGCAAGGAGCCGCGCTGCTCCGGCGCGCCCAGCTCGAACGCGGGCCGCCCCCAGCACAGCCACGCAAACAAACGCTCCGCCGTGATTTCGGGGTCCCAGGCGAGATCGTCCCACTCGCCATGCTCCTTCACCCAGGCGTCGATCAGTTGCGCGATGAAGCCGTGCGCCGAAGGTCCGACTGCGGCGAGGTCCACGAGCCAAGAAAAGGAATGCAGCCGCGCGGTGAAGTGGCGGGAGGGATGCGCCGGCAACCAGGGGAAGAGGTGATCGCCCTGCAGCCGCTCGGCCCCGATGCGCCAGACGCCGCGGCCGAGTTCGCGTCCGCGTTCGGCGTCGCCGATGCGCGGGTCGTGACCCCAATGCTCGATGCGGTCGGGCGCGGCGTCGCCCAAGCGCATGCGATGGAACGGATTCGCGCGCCAGTGATCCGAGAGCGGCCTCGGCCGGTGGATCGGGGGCGCCGGCGCGTTCACGCGATCAGGCCGTTCGCAAGCGCCTGATATTGTCGGCGTAGGCGCTGGCGTCGCCGCCATAGATTGCGGTGCCCGCCACCAGCGCGGTGGCGCCGGCGGCGATCACGCGTGCGGCGTTCTTGGCGTTCACGCCGCCATCGACTTCGAGAATGATATCGCGGCCGCTGGCGTCGATCTTCCGGCGCAAAGTTTCGATCTTGGGCAGCGCGCTTTCGATGAAGCTCTGGCCGCCGAAGCCGGGATTGACGCTCATCACCAGCACCAGGTCGATGAGATCGATCACCGGATCGACCGCCTCCGCCGGCGTGCCGGGATTGAGCGAGAGGCCGGCCTTGGCGCCGGTCGCTTTGATGGCTTGCAAGGTGCGATGCACGTGCGGGCCGGCTTCCGGATGCACGGTGATGATGTCGGCGCCGGCGTCGCGGAAGGCCTGGATGTAGGGATCGACCGGCGCGATCATCAGGTGCACGTCGAACGGCAGCTTCGAGTGGCGGCGGATCGCCTTCACCACGCTCGGGCCGATCGAGATGTTGGGCACGAAGTGGCCGTCCATGACATCGACATGGATCATGTCGGCGCCAGCTTCCTCGACCGCGCGCACTTCCTCGCCCAGCCGTGAGAAATCCGCCGCCAGTATCGAGGGTGCAATGAGCGTCCGCGCCATGTGTTCTCGTACCCCGCGCCGGGCAGGGGGCGCAAGGCGAGCGTCAGGCGCGCTTACGCTTCGCTCTGACGTTTGCGGCGCTGGCGCGTCGTCGAGGCCCGGCCTTCTTGAGGCCGATCTGCTTCGGCCGCCACGATTCAAGCGCGCGCTCGACCGCCTCTGGCTCCTCGGCAATCACCATAAGCAGCACCCGCGCCGGGCCCTCTGGAGCGCGAACGCCCTGCTCCCAATTCCGTAATGTACCCAGATTTATGCGATAGCGCCGGGCAAACTCTTCTTGCGACAAGCCAGCTTTCTTTCGAAGCGCCGCCACGTCGAGAACCGGCACTTGCCACACGCGCGCGCCTGTATCCTCGCCACGCGCGAAGCGAAGCGCCTCTTCTAGCCCCGTCAAAATCTTCTTGCCCGCCTTCGACATGACTACCCCGGATGGAATTGCCTCACCAACGCATCGACCAGCTTCCTGGCCGCCGCCTTTTCCTTCTCCGACAAGTCCGACCTTTCGGACTTCTTGTACCCGCACCCTAACCTGCACGGTAGGGCCACTATAAATCAATGACGCACTATGTCAATGACGTAGTAGCCGCGCCGCGTAGAATCCGTCGAGGCCGCCGATCTCGGGCCAGAAGCCCGGATGGGTGCGCATGTCGCCGTCTGAAGTGATGAACTCTAACGGGATTTCATGCGTGAACGGCGCGCGCCGCCAGCCGTTGCGGAGTGCCTCGGCGACGACGCTGGGACCTTCCTCCGGCTCCAGCGAACAGACCGCGTAGACGAGCGACGCGCCCGGTTTCAGCAGCGGCGCCGTCGCCTCGAGCAACTGCGCTTGCAGATCAGCCAGCGCGCGCACGTCGGTCGGCCGCCGCAACCAGGCGACATCGGGATGGCGGCGCAACGTGCCGGTCGAAGTGCAAGGCGCGTCGAGCAGGACGGCGTCGAACGGTTCGGCGCTGAAGCTGAGCGCATCGGCGCAGACGATCTCGGCGCACAATTTGGTGCGCTCGAGATTTTCCCGCAGCCGCCGCAAGCGCGCCTCGGATTTGTCCACGGCAGTGACGTGCGCCCCGGCCGCGGCCAGCTGCAGTGTTTTGCCGCCCGGCGCGGCGCAAAGATCGAGCACGCGTTTGCCGCGCGCCTCGCCGAGCAATTTCACCGGCAGCGCCGCGGCTGCATCCTGCACCCACCATGCGCCCTCGGCGAAGCCGGGTAGAGAGTCGACTCCCCCTCCCCGTGAGGGGAGGGGGTTGGGGGGCGGGGTGATCCACGATGCTTGAATGTGCGGCGCGTCGAATTGTGGAACATCGAGGTTCGCCCCACCCCCTGCCCCCTCCCCTCGCGGGGAGGGGGAGAGTCTGACGCTCCCTGTCGCTGTCAGCACGCCGCCGAGCTTTTCGGCCCAACCGGCGGCATCATCCTTCACGCTAATATCGAGCGGCGGTTCGTGCAGCAGAGCTTGCGCGATTGCGGACGCGGCCTCGCCATAGGCCGCGCGCCAGCGCGTGTAGAGCCAAGGCGGCAGATCGGCGCCGGTCGGCAGCGCCTCCATGATTGACGCGCCTTCGCGCGCCACCTTGCGCAGCACCGCGTTCATCAGCTTGGCAAAACCGCGCGCCTCGCGCATCTGGTTGGCGGTCTCGACCGTCTCGCCCACCGCCGCGTGCGCCGGCGTGCCCAGCACGAGCAATTGCGCTGCGCCAAGATGCAGCAATGCGCGCGCGTGGTGCGCACTCTCGGGCAACGGCCGGTCGAGGAAACGCGACAGCACCGCATTGATGCCGCCGAGCCGGCGCAGACCCGCCGTGACCAGCGCACGCGCGAAGGCGCGGTCGCGCCCCTCCAGCGCGTTGAAGCTCGGCGTCTCGCTCAGCGCATCTTCGAGCGCGCGGCCGCGATCCATCACGGCCACGAGCAGATCGGCGGCGGCGCGGCGTGCGGTCAAGGCGCGGTCGCGGCGGTGTATTGAACGTCGACGCTGGCGCGCCGGAAGCTGGCGAGCCGGATGGTGGCGCCGCCCGCCGACAGCGGCGTCGAGATGCGCACCGGCGGCGCAAACGTCGTCTCCGGCATCAGTGCGAACCAAATCTGACCCTGCGGGATGCGCCGCCGTCCCGCGTCGCGCTGGTTGAAGCCGCTGACCGCGACATAGGCGAGCGAGCACTTCAGCACCTCGCCCTCATAGCCGCCGCCGTCATAGGGATCGATGTCGCCATCGCCCAATTGCAGAAGATAGTGAAAGCGGCCGTCGAAGGTGGGGTAGGTTCCTTCGCAGCGGCGCGAGCGGCCGACATCGATGGCCATCGCCACCACATTGGAAAGCGGATCGCGCGACATCCGCCGCTCCTCTTCCGTCGCCGCAGGCTCGCCCCAGGTGCGATAGATCGGCTCGATCTCTGACGTGATGGCGCCCTCGGCATCGGCCTGCATGCTGATGGTGCGCCGCTTGCGGCTATAGCGATGATCGAGGTCGTAACGCCGCCAGCGCACCGCGCCGTCCAGAATGAGGCCGGACGAGGCCGCTTCGATATTGGTCCGCTCGAACAGATTGAGAATGCCGCGCGATTGGACGCTCGCGGAAATGTCGTAGCTGTCTTCGGCGACGTCGATGTCCACGGTGACGCCGCCCACCGGCACGAAACCCAAACCAAAGCCGTCATAGGTCAGCGCAAAGCGATCCGCCCTCGCGGGCGTCGCGAACAGGATCAAAGCGGCAAGGGCGATGAGCGCGCGCATGAGCGGCGCGGAGTGTAGGGAGGCTCAGGCGCGCAGCAAGCCCTGAATGCCGCGCACGCTGCCGCTATCCGGAAACGCATCGCGTTCGAGCGCCGCATTGGAGATGCGGAGGTGATCCGCCAGCACGCCCTTGAACACGCCGCGCAGATCGATGGTCGGTCGCAGATCGCGGCCTTCATAGAGCGCGCTGCTCGCAAGCCCCGGCCAATCCGCCAGCACGCGTCCGCCGCGCACCGCGCCGCCGGCCAGGAACGCCGCGGCGCCGGTTCCGTGGTCGGTGCCCATGGCGCCGTTCGGCGCAACCGTGCGGCCGAACTCAGTGGCGACGATGACGACAGTGTTCGCCCAGGCGGCGCCCATTTCCTGTTTGAAGGCGTCGAGCCCGTCGTCGAGCGAGCGCAACGCGCGCGCCAGCGGACCTTGCTCGATGCCCTGGTTGGCGTGGGTGTCCCAACCGCTGGTTTCGATCACGGCGGCGATGGGTCCGGATTCGTCCTTGAGGAAGCGTGCGGCGATCTGTGCGATCGGCGCAATTGAGCGCGGTCCGCCGCGGCCCATGTCGCCGGCGCCCGCATCCATGGCGATGGCGTTGGCGCTCATGGCGGTATCGAGCGCATGCGCCAGCGCCGGGTCGCGCGCCTGGTAGAGCGCCAACAGCCGCGCCATCGTATCGCTGTCTACATCCGGCAGTCCCGAAGGCGACCAGGTCGCGACATTGGTTGGTCCGCGCAGAATGAGCGGCGCTTGCGCCGAGAGCGCCAGGCCCATCTCCGGGCGCGAATTCGGCAAGGCGCCGAGCGCCTTGTTCAGCCAGCCTTCCGTCCGCGCGAACGGCGCCGGCGCGCCGCTCTCCAACACGTTCTGCGCATCGAAGTGCGAGCGCTCGCGATAGGCGGTGGCGCAGGCGTGGATCGGCAACAGCTCGCCTGCCCGATAGAGCGCGTGCATATTCGGCAAGGCGGCGTTCAGCGCGAACGTATCGTCAAGCGCGAGCGCGGCGTTGTCGCCGGTGCGCGCGAGAGCAAGCCGGCCGCGCGCGCTGGCGTAGGAGGGATCGCCGATCGGCGCGAGCGCGGACAAGCCGTCCATGCCGCCGCGCAAAATCACCACCAGCAAGCGCTTGTCGGTGGCGTGCGCTTGGCCGAAAGCGAACACCGGAAAGGAGAGGGCGGCGAGACCCCCTCCAAGCAGCGCGCGGCGTCCCACCTTCCGCCCATTCCCGAGGCTTCGCGCAGCGAAGAGCCCGGGACCCATAGACATGGGGCGTGCGAATTCGCGCTCAACGTCTGGGCGTCTGTGGTTATGGGCCCCGGACTTGCGCTGCGCGCAATCCGGGGATGGGTGACCACTATGGGAGACCATTCTTCTCATCTCCGTTGCATCTCGGGCGCGCCGTAGAGCAGCGCCAAGCCCTGCGCCGGCGATTCCGCACGCGACACAGCTGTACGTGTCTCTTCGCTGAGCAGCGGGCCAAGGCAGGCTTCGCCCACAATCATCGGATCGAGATCGGCGCGGGCGATGCGCGCAGCGTAGGCTTGCGCAAACTCGAGCCGCTTCCACACCAGGTCGGCGGTGAGCCAAGCGTCAGCGCTGTCGGCCCATCCGTCCGGGCCCGGCGCGGAATAGGGGCGCTGGCCCATGGCCGCGAGCGCGGCGATGCCGGCGCCGGGCGGCAACGTGCGCAGATTGGCCGAACGCAGCAGCGCGATGGCGTACTCCTCCGGCCGCTTGAATTTGGCGAAGGGCTCTGCCCAGGCCTCCGGGCTGTCGACCAGCGCCTCCATCGTCCGCGCCAGATCGCCGTCGCTCTCGCGGAACGCGCGCTCGACGCGCGCGATTGCGGGCGCGGGCGGATCGTCGGCGATGTAGTGGCGACAGAGCTTGGTCGCGAGGAAGCGCGCGGTCGACGGATGCGCGGCGAGATCGCGCAACGCCGCTTCGCCTTGCTCGACGCCGGTTTGCGGGTAGGTGCGGTTGAGCAGCGTCTTCGGCCCGGGTTCGTGCGCGTCGGCATCGAACTCGAACAACTGCCCGCCATTGCGCTCGGCGACGCGGTCGCTGACCAGATCGCGCAAGCGCGGGCGCTCATAGGTCCAGCCGGTGATGATCGCCGCCAGCGCTTGCACGTCGCGCTGCGTGTAACCGCCGTTCACGCCAAGCGTGTGCAGTTCGAGAATTTCGCGGGCGAGATTTTCGTTGATGCCGGTGGGGCGCCCGCCGCCGGGCAAGCGCCGGCCGCGGCGTGGGTTCTGGGCAACCTGGCTGTTCGGGCCGATCGAAAGCCAATTGTCGAGATAGACGATCATGCCCGGATGCTTGATCGACGCCAGCAACATGTCGGCGAAACGCCCGCCGACGTGCGGGCGGATCGCATCTTTCTCGAACGAGGGCGGCAGCGCGACGGCGCCGGGCTTGGCGGTCGAGACCGTGAAATGGTTGGACCAGAAGTGCACCAGCCGCTCATGCACCGGCGTTTCGCTCACCAGCGCCGCTTCGACGCGGGCGCCGACCGCGCGCGTCACCCGCTCGCGGAAATTCTCGACGAAATCCTCCTCAACCGAGAGCCGCTGCAATTCTTCCTGGGTGACGCCTTGGCGCTCGGCGCGATCCTCGAGCCGTTGCGCATTGCCGCCGCGCAGGCGCCGGCGCGCCAGCCAGCGGCCGAAAGCGAGGAGATCGTCTTCCGCCGAGGGCAGCGCTGCGATCGGCGCCGGCAGCGCGCGCTGCGGCCCGAGCTGACTTTTCACCCAGCCGCGTGGATCGCCGGCAATGGCGCGCAGCTCTCCGGGCCGGGGGCCGAAGCCAAAACGGTGCGCGGCAATGGCGGCAAGCCTGAGATCGGGCATGTGACCTCCGATGCCATTGTAACGCGGCGCCAAGCCCTAGTCCGTCGCGCGCCACAGCAAAAAGGGGAGCCTTGCGGGCTCCCCTTTCGCACTCGTCGATCCTGGCTGCGTTAAAGCGGACGGACGTTGATTTCCATATTGTCGAGCGGCAGCTCGACCAGCAAGCCAGCGCGTCCGGCGATGACGTCGTCAAAACCGGTGGCCTTAGCTTCGGCGACTTGAACTTGCGCTTCGACTTGATTGGCGGCGCCGGTCAGCACCACGAGCCCCGTGTTGGCGGCGTTCGCTTGCCTGGCCACTTCCGCGGCGGTGGCGAGGTCGGAATTCTGGTGCACGTGCGCCAGCGCCTGGCTCTGCGCGCTCTGTAGCACGACATCGGCGTTCGCCGCCGCGGCGGCGCTTGCCACGCGCCCGTCGCCGCCCACCACGATCGAACGGCCGCGATAATCGAAGCGATAGCCAACGCGGCCTGAGAACGCGTCGTCTTGCGAGGTGAAGGCGGTGACCATCAGGCCGTCGCCTTCAAACACGACCACGGAGCGGCCGGGTTCGGGGGACGGTCCCCAGGCTTGCAAACCGCTGACGACGCCGTCGAGTCCGGCGGCCTGGTTCAAGCCGTCGACCATGCGTTGGGTGTCGGCGGGACCGTAGACCGGCAGCACGGCGTTGGGATCGTTTGACGCCGCGCCCGCATACATGCCGCTCAGGTCCGCCATGCGCTCCATGCCGGCGCTGGTGAGCAGCACGGCCTGCAGACGGCCCAGCGGCACGCCGCGTTGGGCGAGCGAGTCAGCGGCGCCGGACCCCGCATCGACCACGAACAGTCGCCCGCCGGCAACGACGGCCAGGCAGGGCTGCGTCGCGCCGCGCTCGGCGCCGCCGCAAACGATGGCGCGCAGCGCGCTCGAATCGAAAATGTCCTGGTTCTCGACCGCCTGCTGCTCGGCGTAAGCCGCGTAGGCCCGGGCGATGGCTTCCTGGCCTTCGGGCGTCTGCGAGCCCAACACCCAGCCGCCCCAGAACAGGCCTGACAGCGTCACGAAGACGACGGATGATTTGCCGATGGCGTTCATGGTACCGACCCCGTGATCAAGACGCGCTCTGCCGGCGCGCTAGATTTCAAACCCCGCCCCAACGTTGCTAAACCCGGTTATGATTCTCGCAAAGTCGGTTAACGCGAGGTTTCCACAGATGCGCGCCGTCTCCTGGCCGAAACGGAAAAGCGGTCCTAAATCAGCGCATTGGTTAATGTTCCGGCGCCGAGGCGGCCGCCCAAATGGTTAACGGCGCACAGCGGGTTCTGGTCTTCGATTCGGGCGTCGGCGGGCTCTCGGTGCTCGACGCCATCGCCGCCTCCGGCCACGCGTTCGAGTTGGACTACGCCGCCGACAACCTCTGGCTGCCTTACGGGCTGAAAAGCGACGCCGAATTGCGCGCGCGCGTGCCGGCGTTACTCACAGGCCTGGTCGAGCGATGGCGGCCGGACGCCGTCGTCGTCGCCTGCAATACCGCATCCACGATTGTGCTCGAACCAGTGCGCGCCGCGCTCGCCATCCCGGTGGTTGGCGTGGTGCCGCCGATCAAACCGGCGGCGGCGCTGACCCGCACCGGCGTGATCGGGCTCTTGGCCACGCCCGCTACCGTCCAGCGCGCCTACACCAACGATCTGATCGCGCAATTCGCCGACGGGAAGCGGGTTATTCGCTTCGGCTCCTCGGCGCTGGTCGAGGCGGCGGAGCGAAAACTCCGCGGCGAGGCGGCGGACCCGGCTGCGATCCCAGAGGCGATCGAGGGCCTGTTTTCCGCGCCTGGCGGGGCCGGCATTGACGTGGTGGCGCTTGCCTGCACGCACTTTCCCTTGCTCGCCGCCGAACTCGCCGCCGCTGCGCCGCGCCCGTGCGTCTGGCTCGATTCAGGAGAAGCGATTGCACGCCGGCTCGCGCATGTGCTGATCGCACGGCCGGGCGAGGCGCGCGCGCGGCGTGCCGCGTTTACAAGCGCAGATGGAGCGGAAGCATCTCTGCGTGCATTTACGGCGCGCGGCTTCGGCGAATTCGCCGCCATCGGCGCGTCGCCGCGCTTCGAGATTGGGCCGCTCGGTTTTGCATAGCTGATGCGCCGTGTTGTTTGGGCGACGCTTCAGGCGATAGCGTTTTCTTTTGCAGCGCCTGCATTGCGCGCGCGTTCGTCTGGCGCGACGATCCTGTTCAAGACAACAAATTCGGCGGGGAGAGGTCATGGCAGGACATTTCGGCGACACGCCGCTCGGGCTCACGTCCAATATCCTCAATCTGGCGGCGGTGCTGACGCGCCGGCAGCTCAAAGTACCGCGCTACCAACGTCCTTACACCTGGTCGGACCGCGAAGTCCGCGAACTGATCCAGGACTTATGGCGCGCCTACAAACGCGGCGCGACCTTCTATTTCGTCGGCCAGATCGTGCTGGTGAAAAATCACGGCAAGCTCGAAGTTTCCGACGGTCAGCAACGGCTGGCGACCCTCACCATGTTGCTGGCCTATATCCGCGACCGCATCCCCGGCCGCGCCAAGCAATATCAGTCGTTGATCATGGACGGCGATGCCCCGCGCCTGCTGTTGCGCGAGGAGGATCAGAGCTTCTACCGGGGCTATGTGCAGGAACCCGGCCACATGAAGGAGCTGGCGCACCAGGCCGAGATGGGCGTCGACTCGAAAGATCTCATCGCCGCAGCGGCGCGGACGATCGAGTCCGAATTGAGCAAGATCGCCGAGGATCGCGAACTCGACGCGTTCATGTCCTATGTCGCGCGCGCCTGCACGCTCAATGTGGTCGACGCCGACGAGCGCGGCTGCGCCCAAACCGTGTTCAACACACTCAACAAGCGCGGTTCGCCGCTCTCGGGCGCCGATATCATCAAGAGCGATCTGCTCGAGAACTCGAAGCTCTCCAACACCGAAGCGGATGCGGCGGCGCGCAAATGGGAGCAGACGGAAGACATGTTCGAGCGCGAGAATTTCGCGCGCTTGCTTTACATGATGCCGTTCCTGCTCACCGGCGAGCCGCTGCTTTCGCCGGGCGATCTGGCGTCGTTCCGCACCGCGGTCGAGCGCGCCGGCGGCGTGCGCACCTTCCTGTTCGAGCAATTGCCGCGTTATGCGCATGCGCTGCGCGCCATCTTCGCCGGCGCCGTCGATGTCGGCCCCGCGAGCGCCGAGGTCAATCGCCGTATCGCGCTGATGCGGCAGGTGGAGCAATGGGATTGGGCGCCCTGCGCGATCGCGTTCCTGGCGGAATATGCGTCCGATCACGAGCGCGCGCGCCGTTTCTTCCAGGCGCTCGACCGCTTCACCTTCGCGTGTGAGCTGTCGGTCATCGACAATCGCGATCGCGAGGAGCGCTACGCCAACGTCATCAAGTACATCGGCGACGACAAGATGCTCCATGGCGGCGAGGGCAAGCACCGCGCGCTGGCGCTCACCGAGGCGGAGCAACTGAAATTCTTCGCCACGCTCAACCGCTCGCGCAAGCGCGACCGCCAACGCCGGCTGCTGCTGATGCGGCTGGAGGCCGCGATGCCGAACGGCAGCGTGCTGAAGATAGACGACGACGCCACGGTCGAACACATCCTGCCGCGCGGCGGCAGCCCTTGGTGGAACGAGCGTTTCCCGGATCCGGCGTTGCGGGCGGAACTCTCCAACCTGCTCGGCAACCTGGTTCTGATTACGTTCGATCAGAACCGTGAGGCCGACGTAAAGCCGTATCCGAAGAAGCGCACAATCTATTTCGACACGCGCGGCGCGCCGATCCACGCTTTGACCAAGGACATCGCGCCGATCGAGGAGTGGACGCTGCAGGCGATCGAGGAACGCCACGAGCGGCTGGTGCGGATTCTGAGCGAAGACTGGGGCCTAATCCGCGGCGGTTAACCGCTCGCTAACCGAAGCGGCCCGAAGCCTTAACCTCGCGTTCATTCCTGAGGCGAGGTCCATGTCGCTGCTTTATGCCGTCGTTTTCGCCAGCCGCTGCCGGTCGAACCATCATCGCTTGGCCGTTGATGCGCTCCGTCATTTGCGCGGGCCGAAGGCGCAAGCGTGGCGCGACCTCTTCCTGTCGCAGCATGTCGAGTATTTGCGCGGCGCCAAGGCGCCCGACGATGAGTTCAAGGATTTCAAGAACCACGTCCTGCATGTGCGCGAGAAGGAGTGGGGCGGCGCCGTCGAAGCGTGCAACGAATGGTATCGCCGTACGGTGCGTGCGCTGGCGGCCAAGGATTGGGCGCAGGCGGCGTGGAGCGCGGGCGTGCTCAGCCACTATTTCTGCGATCCGCACCAGCCGTTCCACACCCACCAGACCGAAGAAGAGAACGTCATCCACCGCGCCGTCGAGTGGAGTTTCTCGAAATCCTACGTGACGTTTCAGAACATCATCGAGAGCGATCTCGGCGGCTATCCCGACGTGGAAGTTCCGGCGGGCGAGAAATGGCTGGCGGACATGGTGCGCGCCGGCGCCAAGGCCGCCAATGCCCACTATGAGACGGTGATCGAGCATTACGACTTCGCGCGCGGCGTAAAGGATCCTCCCGCCGGGCTCGATCAGGAATTGAAGGATACGATCGCGAGACTTGTCGGGATTGCCGCTGTCGGCTTCGCGCGCGTGCTCGATCGCGCTGTTGAAGAAGCGGCGGTGAAGCCGCCGCGCGTCGACACGAGCCTGCAGACCTTCTTCCTCGCGCTCGACATGCCGATTCAAGGGGTGCTGAAGCTGATGGACAACGCCGCCGCGCGGCGCGAAGTCGAGGCCCAGTACGAAGAATATCGCCGCAGCGGTAAAGTGCGCGCGACTCTCGGCGAAGACGATAAGGCCGTGCGCGAATTGCACGCGGCCGAAGTGCTGAAAACGCCGCTGTCGTCGATTGACGCCAAGTGGCCGCGCGAGATCGGCGCCAAGGCGGGCGAGGGCGCGCCGGCCCGCATGACCAAGGCCAAGGCGCGTGTTCCGCAGGCCAGGCAGAACAAGACCATCGACATCGCGCCGATCAAACCTGAAAAAGCAGCGCCGAAACCGGTTGCGCCGCTGCCGGCGCCTGCGTCCAGCAAAGCTGCGTCGCGCGAACTGCCTGCGGGCGCGCCGCTCGCGCGCAGGGACAAAGTGTTGCCGCGCCCGACGCTCAGCGAAACCGCGCCGGTGGTGCAGGCGCCTTCCATCGGACCGAAGACCGCAAAGCGTCTGGAGGCCGTCGGCGTCAAGACCATCGCCGATCTGCTCGCCCTGAATGCCGACGAGGGGGAGGAGAAGATCGATGCGCGCCACATCTCGGCGCAGATCATCCGCGACTGGCAGGCGCAAGCAGCGTTGGCATGCACGGTGCCGGGCCTCAGGTCACGCGAGGCGCAGGCGCTGGTTGCGTGCGATGTGCGCGATGTGAACGATCTGGCGCAGCAAGATGCGCTGACGCTCTGCGATGGTATTGCGCGCTGGGGGCTCTCGGAAGAGGGGCAGCGCGCGTGGGGCAATGCGCCCGCGCCCACCGAAGACGATGTCGCCACCTGGATCGAACGCGCACGGCGCTCGATCCGGGAGAGCGCCGCGAACGCCGCCTAGATTTTCAGCAGCGTCAGCACGATCGCTGCGATCAGAACCGGCGCGATGAACGCGGTGAGGCCGGAGGCGACGATGCGCGCCGTCTTGATCACGCGATGACCCTTGATTGGCTTGTCCTCGCGCGGCGCCAGCGCAAATTTGCACATGAAGGCGAAGGCGCCGGCGACGGCGGCGACGGAGGCGCCGGCAATGGCGCCCGCCATCAGCGAAGCGATGGCCGAGGCGAACGCGATCAGGCCCAGAATGCCGTGGCCGGAATTCATCACGTGCTTGACCAGCCGCTCGGCGCGCCCAGCGTCGAATTGCTTGAACGCCACCGGCGAGAGCACGAAGGAGAACAGCGAGATCCAGCCGAGCGAGGCGCCTGCGAGCACGACGGCCGTAGCCTGAGCGATGGGTTCCATGCGCGGCCCTTAGCATGAGTCGCCGTGGCGCGAGGCAAACGCCGCCGGAACGATCGGCGCGTATTGCAGTGCAGCGCGTCACTTATGGGGCGCTATCCGCGTGACGCCGCCGTCTTTGCTTGCTAGCGATGCGGCAGCGAAACCAAGGGCGAGCCGATGACATACGCCGCGATCACGGGCTGGGGCAAATGCATGCCGCCAGCCGTGCTGACCAACGCCGACCTCTCCACCTTTCTCGATACCAACGACGAGTGGATCACCAGCCGCACCGGCATGAAGGAGCGGCGCGTCAGCCATGTCTCGGCGACGGAGATGGCGGTGGTGGCGGCGAAGCGTGCGCTGGCCTGCGCCGGCATCGACGCCAAGGACATCGATCTCATCATCTATGGGAGCTGCTCGAACGACGAGCAGGTGCCGAACACCGCGTCAGGCGTTCAGGCCGCGCTCGGCGCCAGCCATGCCGCCTCGATCGATCTCAACACGGCGTGCACGAGCTTTCTCTACAGCCTGACCGCGGCGAGCTCGATGATCCGCACCGGCGTCGCCAGGACCGCCTTGGTGATCGGCGTCGAGATCATCTCGCCGTTCATGGATTGGGACAATCGCAATGTCGCGGTGCTGTTCGGCGACGGCTGTGCGGCGGTGGTCGTGCAGGCGACCGACAAGCAAGAAGGCGTCATCGGCGAGCAGCTTGGGTGTCTCGCCGATGCGCGCCAAACCTTGCGCGTGCGCGGCATGGGCACGGCCTACACCAACAAGAACGTGACCGCCGGCGACACGTCATGGGATTTCGACGGCCCGGAAATCTTCAAGCGCGCCGTCACCGGCATGGTGCAGGCGAGCCAAGCGGTGATGAAGAAGTGCGGCGTGACCGCCGACGACATCGATCTCGTCGTGCCGCACCAAGCCAATCTGCGCATCATCGAGGCGGTGGTGACGCGCAGCGGCGTGCCGATGGACAAGGTGATGCTGACGGTCGAGCGCTACGGCAATATGAGCGCGGCGACCGTGCCGGTGGCGCTCACCGAAGCGCTGGAGGCGGGGCGAGTGAAGCCCGGCGCGCTGATCCTGATGCCGGCCTTCGGCGCTGGCCTCACCGTATGCTCGCATCTGGTGCGCTGGGGCGATCGCGTTACGCCCTTGGGCGAAAGCGATGCGGCGTTGCCGCCGGTGAAGCAAAGCGCGCTCGACATGGTCCAGGCGATACGCGCGCGCAAGGCGCGCGAGCGCTCGGCCGAAGGCCTGCGCGGTGTGAGGTTCATCGACTCGCTCTGAACGGTAGCGCCTCAGTTCCTGGCGGCCATTTGGCTGCAGATTTTCTCTGCACAATAGGCCGGAAATGGCCGAAAGCCACCAACATCCCAGACTGATGAAACGTGCTTGGCGCTAGTATCGACATGCTATTTCAAAGGATGCGCTTTCTGGGTTTATTACTGAGTTGATTTTCGCGCCAATGAACCCAACCCAGCCGGAGCGTCGATCCATCCCAGGCAAGACGGTTTCCGGCGAGTAAGAGACTGGAACCCAGATCACTACGTCATCGGGCTGCAACTTATGCCCACCCGGGCGGGGAGTTCTGGATATGACTACGAAACCACCGTCCCGAGATGCGACCCTCAATGTCGCGAGCTGTGTTCCGTCCAGCTCCTCTTTCACCGCATACGCGGCACCAAACTCCTTTGATGCATCGAGCACGAGGGCGACTACGCCTTGTCTTGGCTGGATGTCGGTTGCGCCAAACTTGCATTGGTACTCGAAAAAGGCTTCGCCACTTCGAAAACGCAGCTTCGAGTTGGCTGGCTCCGAGGTTCGGGATGTCCGATCTGATCGCCTCGCCGCATTTCCGCCTAAACCGTCCACGTTCGGGGGAGAAAGCAGTGAGATTGGCACGTCAGTTTCAGCAACAAATTCTAGGCCTTTGTATGCAAGCGCTATTAAATGGGCTGGCCTGGTCAAGATGCGGGCCTCGCGTGCAAGCGCCCACTCGTCAACGTGACGACGGTCGATATCGTTGACAGGGTAGAGACAAGCGTTCCCGAGCAGCCAGTAGACAGGAACCAATTGACGGCGCTCCGTCGCCGAAAGCTCCGGGTGATGGCGCTCAACCTCGGCCAGAGCGTTAGTAAACGGGCTGGTCTTCCAAAGGTGGGGCGACATTTCATTTTCTAAAATTCGATTGGATCGAGCAGCCAGCGCCTTCGCTCCTGCCCAACCGATTGTCGCAAGTGTCAGGCTAGGCTTACTGGCGCATTGTCCGCAACGATGGTCGCGCAACCGTTGATAACTGCTGCGAGTGGCTGGCCATCACAGTTTCTGATCGTGGTCATAAACCCCGCCTTGTACGAAGAGTTGAAGTTACTATTGCTGTCGCTCCACGCACTAGCTAATTGTGGACGGTCTGTCGGATAAGCAAGCAGCTGACATCATCGCGAGACGGCTGAGCGCTCAGTAGTGAGGTGGACAGATGCACACGGACGATTGGTCCCAATGGCTCCTTTACGGCGCGAGTTGGTGCTTGCTGTTGTTGTTTGGGCAAGCCTTCAAATACTCGGCCTTCGGCGGCGGCCTTCGGGGGCCGGCTCAGTTCTCGTTGCTTCCGCTTTGGTTTCGGACGTTGTTAGCGCTGCTAAACTGGTGCGTCTTGGCGGCCATCATCTCCCTCTGCGTAGCTCCTTTCTTGCTTACGTCTGTTGGTTGGGCGTGCGCCAGTCTGGCCATCGGTTGGATTGTCGGCAGCGCTTTCAGCGGCCTGGTCACTGCCGCCATGCAGCGCGGCTGGCCCTTTAGGCAGGATTTCATTGGTGACGCGTTTTTTCCCGCAGCGCCATACCTCGCTCTGGGCGCAATGGCATCTGCTGTAGGCGTTTGGATTTTGGTCGCGATGCAACAAGGCTGGTTGGCCACTTGACTTGTCACTACGCCGGTAGAGATTATGGCCCCTACCACTATATTCCGTCTGCTCGACTTATTCTGACTTCTGCATTCTGATCTCTGGTCTTTTGTACATCACCCCACCCCCTTGCCCCCTCCCCCTCTAGGGGAGGGGGACTTGGCGGCAGCGCGGTTCAAACAGATCGGAAAATGCGACTAATGCGCGCCGCGCTTGATCGCCCGCGCCATCAGCGTCCAGCCGAAGCCCGCGGCCGCGAGTTGGCGCTCGACGCCGCGTCCGACGATGCTGCGGATCATCTGCTTCGCCCGGCGCCCGGCGAGGAAGCGCATCGGCCCCTTGCTGGCGTTCGGCGTCAGCGTGCGAATTTCGCGCACCTCGAACTGTGTTTCCAACAGCGCTCTGAACTCATCGCGATCGACCCAGCGGCGTAGCTGTCCCGGCTCGGGCGGCGGGATGTTGTTGTAGTTCTGAAGCACCGGCCGATTTTGCGTCGCCATGATCAGGAGGCCGCCGGGCTTCAACAGGCTCGCGAGTTTGGCCACGAAGGCGCTTTGGTCCGACACGTGCGACAGCACTTCGAGCGTCACCACGACGTCGTGTTGGCCCGCGCCAAAATCGAGCGCCATGAAGTCGCCGGGCACGAAGCGGACCTGCGGCAAGCGCGCCTGCGCGCGCTCAAGCACATCGGCGCAGAGGTCGGTCGCCGTCACTTGTCCGAATTGCACTAGGGTCGGTTCGAGCCAGCCCGCGCCACAGCCGACATCGATGATGTTGAGGTCGCGGCGGCCGAGCGCCTCCAGCCACGCAAGCGCGGTTTCGCGCTGGTCGAGCGAAATGTCGGAGAGCGAATGTTCGCGCCCTTCGGCATTCCACTTGGTCCAGTAGTTTTCCTGGGCCTGGAGACTTTGGTCCATAACCTCACCCACCGGGTCGAGCCTAGCGGGCTGTGACCGCGCCGTCACTGGGAAAACCGCGGCCAACCAGCGGCTGAGGTCAGCGGCCCAGTCCCTAGTCACGCAGCTTTGCCATGATGACGCTGTCGCGAACGCCCAGATGGGTCCGCCAATTGCCGCGCAGCAGCGCCTCGCGCACATAGCCGGCGCGCAGGAAGAGCGAGATCGAGGCGCTATTGTCGGGATCGATGTCGCCGCACATGCGATGCAGCCCGAGAGTGTCGAAGCCGTAAGCGGTGACCAGGTTGAGCGCCTTCGAAGCAAGCCCGCGGCCTTGCGCATCGCGGCGCATGATGATGCCGATTTCGCCGACGCCCTCGCGCTGCACGAAGAGGGCGATGCGGCCCAAAGCCTCGCCGCCATCCTCGGTGATGGCCCAGACGTGCGCGCCCTTCATGGCGAGAGTGTCGGCGATGTAGCGTTCGGTCTCCGCCACGTCGGCGTGCGCGGGGCTCGACCAAAAGTGATGCGTGTCGGGATCGCTGTGCGCGAGATGCAAGGCTGGCGCGTCCGCGATGACAAGCGGGCGCAACACTGCGCCGGCGGCCGTGAGCGTCGGGATTGCGGACATATCAGCTCTTCATCGCGCCGCAGAGATCGGCGGCGTCGTAGATTTGCTGTCGCAGGGTTTGCGCGAAGCGTCTGGCGTCGCCGTTTTTCTTGGCAGGGTAGAAGACGATATTGCTCGGTTCGCGCCCGAGCGCCTGACGCACGGCGGCGCGGGCGCTGTCGTCGAGGCCGCCCTTGGCGTCCGAACAGATAAACACCAGCCCCGCCGCGCCGCAGGCCTTCACCGCTTCGCCGATCTCCCAGGCGACATGATCGCTGACGTCGGTCAGATCGATGATGGCGACATCGACAGCGGCGAGCGAAGCGGCGACCGCCGCGCGCCAGTGCTCGTCGGATATCCGCACGATCTCGTCGCCGCGCCGGCCTTTGCCCCTTTGAATGCGGCGCAGCGTTCGCGGCAGCGACTTGAAGTCGTCGCGGCCCTTGGTGAAGAGGGCGCCGATCGGGCCGGAAACGGCGGCGATCAGCATCACCGCCACCAGCGCGCCCATCACGCCGAAGAACAATCCGGCGATCAGGATGACGCCGACGGCGATCAGCGCGAAGAAGGCGCCGAACACCTGGCCGATGCCCTGCTGCAGCGTCTCGGCCGGCGGGAGATCCATGATGTCGGCGCGTGCGCCGACCCAGGCTTGCCAGATGAGATAGGCGATCCCGGCGGCGAGCGGAATGAACAAGAGCCAGAACACCGCCGCCAACCGGTTGCGCCGCTGCTCGAACGAAAGCTGCACGTCGCGGTCTTGCAGCGTGAGCGCAGAAACGCCGTGGCGCGACAGCCGGTCGATCACGCGCGAGGTGCGGAAAGCATCGCCGCGCTCCGAATGAAAGCGCCGGAGCCACATCGCTTGCACACGCTGCGGCGTGAGCCCGGCCTGCACCGCATCGTAAGTCCAGCGCGCGACGATGAAGAACAGGAACGCAAACAGCCCCAGCAGCACCAGCACCAGGTAGCCGTTCTCCTGCGCCAGGTCCTCGCTCTGATCGGTGACGACGCGATAGCCGACATAGATGAGCCCCACCACTGCCGCGAGCGCGGGCAACGAAGCGATGAAGGCGAAGAAGCTCGATACGGCGCGGTCGCGGGCGATGCGGGCGCTGATGCTGGCGGTCATGGCGTGTCCCTTTGCGGGGGAGTTTAGCCAAGGGCGCAGCAGGGGAAAGGGGGCGCCTAGCAGGCTGGCTGATCGGGGTCAGTTTTGCAGGAACCGACCCATGTCCTTTCACGCCTTCGCCCGTTCGCTCGCCCGCACCTTGACGCTTTCGCTGCGCAGCTGGCCGCAGGCGGCGAGGATGTCGCGCCCGCGTGGCGTGCGGATCGGGGAGGAATAGCCGGCGCGGTTCAGCACTTCGGCGAATTTTTCGATGGTTTCCCAGTCCGAGCATTCATACGGCGCGCCCGGCCAGGGATTGAAAGGAATGAGGTTGATCTTGGCCGGAATGCCGGCGAGCAACTTCACCAGCGCCTTGGCTTCGGGAATGGTGTCGTTCACGCCCTTCAGCATCACGTACTCGAAGGTCACGCGCTTAGCGTTGCCGAGCGAGGGATAGGTGCGGATCGCCGCGAACAACTCTTCGAGGTTGTATTTCCTGTTCAGCGGCACGAGCTGATTGCGCAGTTCGTCATTGGTGGCGTGCAGCGAGATGGCGAGCATCGCGCCGGTGCGTTCGCCCAATTCCTTGATGCGCGGGGCGACGCCGGCGGTGCTCACGGTGATCCGGCGGCGCGAAATTGAGATGCCGTCGCCGTCCGAGATGGTGTCGATGGCGGCGGCGACGTGGTCGAGATTGTAGAGCGGCTCGCCCATGCCCATGAACACGATATTGGTGAGCTGGCGGTCGCCGTCATTGAGCGGGCGCTCAGCCGTCGGCCATTCGCCCAAGGCGTCGCGCGCGATCATCACTTGCGCCACGATCTCGGCGGCGGAGAGATTGCGCACCAGCTTTTGCGTGCCGGTGTGGCAAAAGGTGCAGTTCAGCGTGCAGCCGACTTGGCTTGAGACACAGAGCGCGCCGGAGCGTCCGACATCGGGAATGAACACGCACTCGGCTTCCGTGCCGGGGCCGAGCCGGATCAGCCATTTGCGGGTGCCGTCGCTGCTGACCTGCTGCGTCACAATTTCGGGGCGGGCGAGCGTGTAATGCTCGGCGAGCGTGGCGCGCAACTCCTTGGCGACGTTGGTCATCGCAGCAAAGTCGGTGACGCCGTAATGATAGATCCAGCGCCAGAGCTGCTCGGCGCGCATCTTGGCTTTCTTCGGCTCGACGCCGACGGCCACGAGCTTCTCGGCCAACTCGGCCTTGGAAAGGCCGGCGAGGGAAAGTTTGGACGCAATCACGACGTTCGGGCTTATGGGCAAAATTGTGCGGCGCCGCAATACGCCGATGGGGTTTGCTGCGCATGCACTGCAGCCGGAAGTTTTTTCGTCGGGACTCTCCTGGCGGGAGAAACCCGGACTTGTACCAACCCGCTGCGCGCTGTTACCTCCACCCGCCCTTTTTGGGGGCGGGGACGGCGGGGATGACGGTCACGGCCGCTGACATAACCAGGTCCATCGTGCGGCGGCTGCCGCTGGACTTCTCGCACCTGGTGTTTGGCGGCACGTCGCGGAACCTGTTCTGCCCGCCCGTCGTGAAGGCTTTCGCCGAGGAACAGCCCCAGGATAAGCCCGACGGTTATCTCACCCTTGAAGAATTCGAAGCGCTCAGTCTGGCGGCGCGGGTGCATCACTTACCCCCCATGCATGAATTCGATGAGGCGGAGCCGGCCTGGGTGCGCAACGCCGGATGCATGCAACCTATCGCAGCGAGCAATATCCGCGACGGCATCCGCGAGGCGGCGCGCTATTTGAAGAAACACGATCCTTGCGATGATCGCATCGGCCTGCACTTGATCGGCGCCTCGATCGAGGGCGACCTCGATCTGACCAGCCTCAACTTGCCGTTCTCGGTGCGACTCATTGGATGCGCCATCGCCGGCGCCGTGCGCGTCGGGCGCACCAAGATGGTTACGCTCGATCTCTCAGGATCGATCGTCAAAGGCGTGTTCGGATCGTTTGTGCAGACGACAGGCAGCATCCGGTTGCGCAGGCTGATGAGCACGAGCGTGGTCGATTTCGGCGGCGCCAAGGTCGCGGATGTGTTCGACGCCAGCGACGCTGTGGTCTTTCCGCTCGATGACCCGCCGGCCAACGAAGCGTTCGTCGGCGACCGCGGCATCTTCAACTTGTCGCTGTCGAAGCTGTGCAATGAAGCGCGCTTCATGCGTGCCCGCATCTACGGCGGCTTGACGCTCAAGGGCGCGTCGATCGAGCGATCGCTGTTTCTCGACGACGCCGTGCTGAGGGCGCCGTGGGCGTTTCTCGAACGCATCGGCGCAGACGTGGCCGAAGACACCGATTCCGCCTTGGAGGAGAAGCTGCCGCTCATCGTGCGCACGTCCTGGCGGGCAGAGCGGCGGCTTGCGGAGGGGCTCCACCGAGGCAGAGATCGTGACACGCGACGGAAGATCGAGACACTAGCGCACTTCCCAATGGCGCTTGAACTCGGCGACCGCCACAGGACCGGCCATCGACTGTTTCAACGGCTGTTGACAGAGTCGCCGCGCGCGCGGGGAACCTGTCTGCGCGGCGACGGATTAAACGTCACCGGAAGCATCTTCGCGCGGGGTGTGCGATCCGGCGGACGGATGCGCTGCAACTATCTGCGTGTAGGCGGAAGCATCCATCTCGACGGCGTGCGCATGCGGTCCTCGCAAGACATTGCCGAGGGCATTGAAAAGATAGTCGGCGTGCTGAAGGCACACGGCTCGACGACGCGGTGGAGAAACACGTGGAACGATTATCTCGATTTCGCCAATCTCCAGCTAGAGATGCGCAAGCGCGATCTTAAGAATCCCGATGCGCCCCAGCGCGACGAAGATTCCGACGCTGCGACGCTGAAACGGGAGCGCGCCGCTGACGAGGACTTAGCACTACAGATGCGCGGCGCCCAGGTGCAGGGCAATATCGATCTGAAGCCAGATTACCGCGCCACCAGATGGTACACTCACGACGATAAGCTAGGCGACCTGGTGTCCGACATATTGGGGAGAGCCTGCCGCTGCAGGGGATTCAATGAACACAGGTGCGACGAAGTCGATGACAAGTGCACATGTTCTTGGCGGGAGACCAACAATGGCCGACCGCGGCGACCCAAGCGGGACGAGTTTTGCGAGATAGCGTGCGACTGCGGCGAACTCAATCAAACGTGGGAAACGAGGAAGAGGGAAAAACACGCCCACGTCCACAACGCCTATGTGAACGGCCAGTTGGTGCTTGAGGGTGCTGTTATCCATGGCGATCTGAATCTGACCGGGGTTCTCGCCAATCTCCATCGCACCGAACCGTTCGACAACACCTCGCCCTATGTCAAGCACCGCGCCTTTCTCAGAATCGAACGCGCGAGGATTGACGGCAGCGTGGAGTTGAACGAGTCGATAGGCGTTCGCGGCATCGAGGCGCAACATGTGAGAATAGGCGCCCGCCTCAGGTTCGCCCGCCACAGCGTGCGCATCGGCGATGTCGACGAACACGCGCTGTTGGTCAGCGGCAAGCTACAACTTTCGGACGCGCGAATCGGCGGCGACGCTACGTTCTTGTTCGATAAGAACGAGGGGCCGAGCCTGCTGCTGGCGCGCGCGCGCATCGACGGCCGGTTGACAATCCTTCCCGCCAAACAAGCCCGCATTCGCTTCTCGGCGCATAGACTGCGCCGGCGGAAGCTCGAGAACGCACGGATCAAGAGCATGGAGCCCGGCGTGCCGGAGATCGACTTGCGGTCAGCGCGGGCGGCGGAGATCGGGCACATGGAGGCGGCGTGGCCGCGCCAGGATTACCTGCGTCTGGAAGGCTTCGTCTACGAGCAGGCCTCCCTTCATGGGCCTCTGTCGCCGCGCTCGCGAGATCCAGCGGAAGCGCCCTACGAGGATGATTCGCCTCCCAGCGCCATCGAGCAGCCAATCAACCCGGCGCCAGCGAGGCGAGTCGATGCCATTTCACAGGAACCAGTGTGGTTCTGGCTTGCTGCCTCGGCGGCGGCCGTCGGCGCGCTCGGCTTCATCGCCCACCGAGCCGGCTGGCTGATGCAGATCGATGCGGCAGTCGGTTTGCTGAATGTGTCGATGGTGATCGGGTGTGTCGCCTTCTGGCTCGGTCGCGCCGCCGTGGCGCAATGGAGTTCTCCGAGAAAGAGCGAAGCGGAGCCGCGCGCGATCTACTGGCTCGGGCTGCAGCGTGCATCCACCAGCGTCTATCAGATCCGCGGCCTTACCATTCCATTGCAGCCGTATGTGCAAGCGGGAAAGGTACTGCGTTCGGCGGGGTTGATCTTGTCGGCGAACTTGCTCGAAGTCGATCGCTTGCTGCGGCGAAACGAGCAGCTTTCTTGGCGCAATAACTGGCCAGCCAAGATTCTACTGACATTGGCGAACTTGTCGACGAAATACGGGTTCGACCCGCTGCGGACCATCGTGATCGCAATTCTGATAGGCTCGTTCTCTGCCTGCATTTTCCATGCAGCGGATCGCGGCGGCTATATTAGGCCGGCCGACGGCAATCTGCTCTCCGTGGTGGCGCCCGACGGCGACCTGTTCAAGGGAATGGATTGTGGCGGCGGGGCGCTCGGTTGCGCCGCGCGCGCGCCACCTGCTTATCCCGCGTTTTCTTCGACCTTGTATGCTTTCGATGTCATGACTCCCGGACTTGATATCGGGCAGGAGCAGTACTGGCGCTCGGCCTCGGTGAGCGTAACGGAGCCGTCGCGCGAGTCTCTACTTCACTCAATCTCGGCGCCGCTTCTCAAGATCCTTGGTTGGCTGCTGACGACCGCCATAGCGATCTCGCTCTTGACGCGCGTCGAGGCGATGATCGCGCGCCACGAAGAGTGATGCACTCGTCGCGCCGCACGATTGCGGCGTCGCTCCCGCCCTAGCGCGGTCTACAAAGTGACCATCGTCACGGCGGTAACGGCGACAACCATGGCTTGTTCGGGTCGCCGCTGGCGGCCGTCGCGGCCGAAGGGAGCAACGTCATGACCGACTATTCCGCAGGCGGGTTTTTCGGGCCGGAGAATGCCGGCATGTTGTGGGCGATCACGTTCGGCTTTGTCTTCGTGCTCTACGCGTTTTGGATTTTCCTCCAGTGGAAGATTTTCGCGAAGGCCGGCTTCCCCGGCGCGCTCGCGCTGATCAATCTGGCCGTGTTCATACCGCTCGTGGGCTTCCTGGTTGTGATCGGGCTGCAAGTCTGGTTCGCGTTCGCCGACTGGCCGGCGCTGAAGAAGTAGCGCCGGCGCGGCGCAATCCCCCAAAAACAGGGGGCGTGGACATGCCCGCCGCGCAGGTCTAGTGCGGGCGAAGCAACGGAGGAGGGAACGATGCGACAGCTGTGGATAGCGGCGGCCTTGGCGATGACGCTGGCCGCGTGCGGACAAGGCGCGGACGGGCCGCCGCTGCCGCCGGTGAAGGCCGGCGCGACGCCGCCGTCTACGCAATCGGCGGCGTCGCCGACCGAACAGGTGACGGTCAGCGACGAAGTGCGCCAGCAGCTGATCACGCAGATGGGCGAACAGCTCGGGCAATTGCAGAGCGCCAACGCACCCAATTATTCGCCCGTCGGCGCCGACACCATCGTACCGATGCAGCCGGGGCGCGATCATCGCTTTATCGTGAGCCTCAACGGTGGAACCGAATACGGCTTCATCGGCACCTGCGACGGCGATTGCAGCAATGTCGATCTCGAGTTGATCGACATGAACACGGGCGGCGTCGTCGGCAACGACATGCTGCCGGACAATTATCCGATCTTCCCGTTCACGCCCCCGGCGAACGGCCAGTACATGGTGCGCCTGCTGATGCAGGCCTGCACCCAGGCGCCGTGCTTCGCCGGCGTTCGCGTGGTCAGCAATGCGCCGCAGGCAGCCGCGCCCGCGCCGGGCGCGACAACTGGGGGCGGCGGAACGGGCGGCACGCCGGGCAAACCCTAGGCGTAGGGAAAGCAATCCTCGCGCGGCAGATCGAGACCGAAATGCCGCGCGAGCGCTTCGATGCCGTCGCTATGGTTCTCGTAGGGGTCGGCGTTTTCCGGCCCGACGATCACGATGCGAAAGTTCACCTGGTTACGGCCTCCGGGCGGCAGCATGGCGGTGGCGAGCCCCTCGCCATCGCTGGCGCGCAACGTCAGGAATAGCGGCATGGTTTTGGCGATGTGATCCTTGAGACCGATCGCCTGCTCGAAGGTCGCCACGTTCTTCGGGGCGCGGTAGCTCTCCCGCGCGGCGGCCTCGTGACGGCGGAAGTGCTTGTCGACCGCGTGGCGCATCAGCGCCGATTCGGCCTCCGCCTCGGCCTCCGTCTCCAGTCTGAACCAGGCCGCGCCTCCGGGCGCGTCGCACACGTATTGCATGGACGTGATCGTACCCTGAATTTCGCACCAAATGATGACGCATCGCAGCGAGCGCGGCCGCGCCCTGTGGTCACCGACAGCATCGTGCGTCAAATGCGACCCTCGGGGTTAGGGCGGACACGTGTCGCATTTGACGCACATAAGATGCTGTAAACCTTTGATCTTAGCGCAGCTTATGGATTTGAAATCGGAACTAGAGCCCGCCCCGAAAACCCGATTCCGATTTCAAGTCCGCTGCGCTAGGCACAGGCTTCAGCAGGGAACGTCCACATAGACGTAACGCTGACGCTGACGGTCCCAGCGCCGCTCTTGGCGGGTGCAATTCTGATAAGTATCGTCGCGCTGGTTGCCATTCTGGGCGATGGCCGAGCCGATCACCGCGCCGAGCACCAGCCCGACAACGCCGGCGACCACGGCGTCGTTATCGTCGTCATCGTCGCGGTTGTAGCAATGGTTGCGGCCATAGCGATCGTAGCAATCGCGGCCATTGTAGTAGTCGTCGCCGTAGCCGCCATAGCCGTAGCGATCGCCGTAGCCGCGGCGGGCAAGGCGGCGGTCCCGGTCGCGCTCGCAGCCGTAATTGTTGTCGTCCCGGCAGCCATAGGCGTCGACGCCGCCATAATAATAGTCGTCGTGGCCCCAACGCTGCGCCGCGGCGCCGGTCGGCGCGAGGCTGGCGAGGGCGAAGGCCGAGGCGGCCGCCAGGGCCGTAATTGTGCGCATCATGATGCAATGCTCCCGCGGGCACCCTTGCGCGGGCCGGCTGAATCCAGCCTGAACGGGAGCAGGAGGGCGCCCCCTACGGTCCGAGGATGAAGTCGGCCTGGGAGATGGCATTGTCGCCGT
>FKKE01005731.1_pt1 | contig 43425 bp, 35 predicted proteins | sample 1106331 | NCBI WGS metagenome assembly FKKE01 (sample SAMEA3931202, study PRJEB13176) | freshwater metagenome | biome: Drinking water system; feature: drinking water; material: freshwater | place: China | collected 2013-02-06
AATTAAACTCTCCGTTCTCACCGACGCTATAGCGGGTGAGAAATGCCCCGTACGGAATGTCATCGTTATCTGGAACAATGCGGTAACTGCCAACAACCTGCCCCCGTTCGTGACCAAGAGATAGGTCAGTTCTCATCCTCGGACGTAAATGACGAATTGTTCGGGTTTGCTCAGGCTGTAATTTCCCTGTCTGGTCGTAGATGTACACCTTTGCATTAAAAAATCGTTCTGCATCCGGGTTATAGATAGTGAGCCAATTAAATACTGGCGTGGTGCCACCGTCAGGCTGGTACGAATTAAACAATCCGGCTGTAGTTCCAGTGTTCGGTCGCCTGACTGGGAGGGCGAAGGCATATTCCACGGGCTTTTCTCGACCAGCGGCGGCAAGTCGGTAGATCATAGTGTAACATGCAATTCGTTGTCCTTCTCCGGCCCGATCTTTGCTGCTGTTAATTGTGTAAGTCCCGTATGCGTCGTCAATCGCGAAGTCATTGAGAAGGATATGCACAGTGGCAAAACGAGCGAGTGCAACATTTCGCTCACCGATAATGTTCGCTTGATTGTCGTAAACCGTGAGCAGAAGGGAAAATGGACGGTCAGAGAGATTCGAGCATTCAACTACGTTCAAATGCTCGTTATAGCCGTTCCACACACCGGTAGCAGGAAGGGGGAGATCCTGCGCCAAACTACCCGGCGCAAAACAAAATATTTGTAGCAGAATAAAGCAGAGGAAACGAAACTTCATCATGTTGAAGGTAACTTATGATTTCACGTCTTACCAGAGAATAAGATGAATTTATTACTCCATCGGTATCGCTTGTTTCCAGGTGAGATCGAAAACAACATTTCGCCAGAAATGGGCGATGTCGGCATTTTCGATAATAGTGCAGGTGATTTTCTTCTTGGTGAACGATTTTACCGCGATGCTATTATTCCAGGAGAATATCCCTGAACTCCAAACATAGTTTGAGGGGAGGAGACGAACCTGAATACGATACCGTTCGCGTTTCTGATTGACTCGACGAGCAAACGGACACGGTGGGAAGATGAGACGGGTATGGATCCCCCGATCCGCACGGCGGCGGAAGTAATCCTCTAAATAATCAGGATTTACGAGCTTCGAGAAGAGATCTACGTAGGTAAACACGAGCACTTCTCCCTTCGCCTCAAGGGTTTCCTCAAGCATGCGCTTGAATCCATCAACCTCTTCATAAATTTTAACTGCTGGCACACTTGAATCCGAAACTTTCACCTGGGTGAGAAACTCCGAAAGGTCGCGAATCGACTCCTTCATTACCTTGAGCTCATTCTCTCGTCGTTGAACGAGTCGGCCAAAAACTGCCGGTTGCTCAGCAACAATCAGCCGCTTCTTCCCTTTGCGAGATTCAAAAAGAATTCCCTTTTCGAGGAGTTGCGATACCGCACTATGAACGGTGACCCGATTGTATTTCAGGCGAGTCGCAAGCTGTTGAATGGTTGCTGGACCAGCCTGCAAACTTTCCAAATAAATTCGCGCTTCGCGATCGTTACAACCGAATTGGCTCAGTTGCCGCACTAGCTGAGAAGTCTCTGAATCTGAAAGCATAATGTAGAATTAGTTTCGACAAACAAATTTGTGTAGAGTTTGATTCTACTTTTTGAATTAAATGCAGTATACACTTTATTTCAATATTTTCAATTAATTAGTTGGGCCATTCTCCTGATCTACAAAATTCTGATCCAGATTGATTAACTGTAATTCTACCTTTAACATATAATCCATGAAATGGACTAAGGAATCAGTGGGCCGCTACGTCGCTCAGTTTCCAGCGGAGTTCCAAGCGCTTCTTCGCTTGAAGCCACGGTTCAATCTCAAACAGGTGCAGGTCGAAAACTGCGATTATTCCGATACCGCACTCAAATCGAAGAACTGTTACTATTGTTTTGGTGCATTCTACTGTGAGGATGTCTACTACGGACGATACTCACGAAAGTGCCGTGACTGTTCCGGTGTGACGCTCTGTGTTGACTGTGAGGGATGCGTCGAATGTAGCGATTGTGCCGAATGTTACTTTTGTGATTTCTCCAAAAATTGCCGAAGGTGTAGCAACTGTTGCTATTGCGTGGAATGTTACTCCTGCGATGATTGCTTCGGGTGTGTGGGGCTCTACAAGAAACGACATTGCTGGTTCAACGAGCAGTTAACGGAAGCAGAGTTCCAAACTCGCCGCAGCGCAATTTCGCTCACGACGAAAGAGCAGCTCCACGAGATCGAACATCGCCTGGAAATTGTAATGAGAAACGTCGCATTACCAGCGACAAGTCAGTTTCGAACTGAAGATTCCGTCGGGAACTACCTCACCGAGTGTTCCAACTGTTACCAATGCTTTGACGGTATTCTCTTAGAGGACTGCTTCTACGTCGCAGAGGCGAACGCGAATAAGAGTGCCTGCGATCTCACCGTCTGCTTTGAAACGGAGCTCTGCTATAGCTGTGTCCAATCGCCCCTGAACTATAATTGCAACTTTCTCTTTCAAGTCGATCAGTCAGCAGACAGCGAATTCTGTGCTTTTTCAAAGAACCTTAGAAATTGCTTCGGCTGCGTGTATCTCGCCAATAAAGAGTTCCATATCCTCAATACTCCATTTTCCGAGGCTGAGTATCGCGAGCTCGTACCCCTGATTCGACATTCGCTGATTGAACGGCACCAGTACAACCTGGGACTCTTTCAAGTGTCCGACTACGAAAAGACACGCCTCCGCACGGAACCTGATCCGGTGATTCAGATTTTTAACGATTGAGGAGTAACGCTATGACCGACCCGCTATCGCTCATCTGCACCGATGAAAATTGCCACAAGCAATTTCGAGTCATTCCACAGGAGCTCAAGCTCTACGAGGTGAAAGGTCTGCCACTCCCCAAGCATTGTCCATCGTGCCGTCACCGTCAGCGCATGGCACTACGTAGTGAGCGCGCTCTCTATCGTCGCAAATGCGCAAAGTGTAACGAGCAGATTCTTTCGGTGTATCCAGAAACAGCGCCGTATCTCATTTATTGTCAACCTTGCTTCTGGGCTAATATTGGTTAGAGACAAGGCAGAGGCAGAGAGAACAGCTACGACGAAGACGAAGGCAGCGGCAAGGGCAGAGGCTGAGATTTTTTTCACTCCGTAATCTTTATTCTTCGCGCCTGCCACGGCCACTGCCTTGGTCCTCGCCAAAAACTTTGTCCCTGCCCTTGCCGCTGCCTCTGCCCCTGCCTTCGTCTTCGTCAAAGTCACTGCCTCTGCCCATGTCTCTGCCCCTGCCATTGCCGATCTACCGCACAGTTGCGATGAGATCGTCCACCACTTGGCGTAATCCAACTGTTGCTGGCTCGGTACGGAATTCGACTGCTGAAGAGAAATTAAACGCCGGCGGTTTCGGATCTATTACTACTACCTTACATTGAGGCGAAACGTGGTAGATGAGGTTTGCTGCTGGATAGACGGCAAGCGATGTGCCAACGACGATGAGCCACTCGGCCTCTGCTACGATTTTTGCTGCTTGCTCAATCATCGGCACAGGTTCGCCAAACCAGACTACGAATGGTCGGAGCTGACTCCCCTTCTCGCAGCTCTCCCCAACGGCAAGCTCACTTCCGCTGATCGGATAGATTAGTGAGGGATCTACTGTGCTCTGCGCTTTCCTGAGCTCACCGTGTAGATGGAGCACCGTGGAAGATCCGGCTCGCTCATGGAGATCGTCGATATTCTGGGTGATAACCTGCACATCAAATTGGTCTTCGAGTCGAACAAGTTCACGATGGCCTGCGTTCGGCTCAGCCTGTAAGAGTGCACGTCGGCGTTCGTTGTAAAATTCAAGGACGAGTTGTTGGTTTTGGGCCCAAGCTTCAGGCGTTGCAACGTCCTCGACTCGGTGCCCTTCCCACAATCCGTCACCATCACGAAAGGTCTGAAGCCCACTCTCCCTGCTTATCCCAGCACCACTCAACACTACGACTCGAGCGCGCCCACTCCGTGTTATTCCTCTCATTCCATCGTTATCGCACAGCTCATTTTTGCAAGCACATGAGTTTATTGATTATTTCCCTAGACAATGTTAAGAGGAGTTCAAGGAGAACGCGCAAGTGGAGCAGGATAAAAGAACGTCACCCCCCGCCGAGAATGGTTCGACGAACAAGACCTCTGAATCGCCTGAAAGCCCGAGACGATTGTCAGAGGAAACCATTTTTTCCTTTGCACTTCCCGAAGCAGTATCTGGAGCTAGTAAGGCGCGTCAGCTAATCGAAACTATTACCTTCAAGAGCGCGCGAACGAAGGAGAAAGAAAAAAAGCCAACTCCAACGGTGAAAGAGATATCACGTGCTGCGAAGTCTGTGGGCACATCGGTCGCCGCGAGTGCAGTGAGGCGATTCCCGTTACGAATCGTACTTCCGATCGGTAGTGTAGTAATAGTCGCGGGACTTGCCACGTTCTGGCTTACAAATCGTCCGGCGGAAGAAACGGTCTCGAAACCCAAGAGCGAGCCTCCAAGTGTGAGCGAGAACAAAACACAACCCAAGGTCGAAGTTATTGCGAAAACAACGACACCGCCCCCTCCCCCACCACCAGTGAAGGTGGCTGAGGAGGTGAAGAAACCGGAGCCAGTTCCGCCTCCAGTAGAAGCTTCTCCTCCACAAGTACAACTTCCTGTTGCAAGTGCCGATAAGCCGACTGATGCCGCGCTCGGGAAACTGACGAAGGAGGGCGCAAACACCGCCGCGGATAGCACGCTTCTTCGTTACACGAATAGTACCGAAGTAAACTCTCTCGTCATCGCGATTCAAGAAGCGAGCAGGCGAGATAATCCAGAGCTGCACAAGAGTGTCATCGCACTCGCAACCCATCCAGATTATCTCGTTCGTATCGCCGTGATAAAAGAGGTTGCTACCGGGAAGCCGTATTCCGAAGCAGACCGGATGCGTATCTTAACGCAAGGTGCCAATGACGAGGAGTATCTCGTTCGTGGTTTCTCAGCAAAGGCTCTCGCCGCTCTGAATAACGACCAGGCGAGACAATTGCTCAAAGAGCGTCTCCTCCTCGAGGAGAACACAGTCGTAATAAAAATCCTCGAGAAGTTGGTGTTGTAATTCTCTGCTACTCTGGTGCTCCGTTGCTCTGTTATTTTTTAATCGCTCGAACTGCCGATAACGCGTGGTATTTGCCATCGCAATCTATAGTAATGGCGGAGAAGATTAGGCACAGAGCAACGGAGCACCAGAGCAGCAGAGGGTGACTACTCGATGATCGCAGCAAATCCTTTTGTTGCTTCAGTAAACGCAGCCGCTTGGAAGTCTTCTTCCTTTTTGCCACTTGAAACCGTAGCATAGATTGCATCAAGCTTCTTCCCGTAGGCTGCGTTCTTTGAAGCGTACGCATCCGTGAGCGCAGTCATTCCCATATACGCTTGCTCGGCGACTTCAAACTGTAGGTATGATGTGTTCGCCGCATAGCCCGCGATTTTTTTCAACAACGAGCGAAGTGTGTCTTTCTCAAGGCCGACGCTTGTCGCCTTCTGGTAGATCGGTCCATCGAGTGCGGACTTAAGCTGAGTAATAATCGGTTCCGCCGTGCCGTCACGATGCGCATCGTGAAGTTGTTTCATCTGAGTCGAGAACTGTTCGCTTAAGCCGGGATCGAGAGCAGCAAGCGCCTCTCGGACCATGATCAGCGAGGAGAGATTGAGGCGAAGTTCCCCGGGATCGCCATCGTAGGTCCGCTGTTTCCACTGATCGGCGGTCAGATTGTGATGACAGCTATAGCAATAATAGGCGGTTAGTTCCGGCATTGCCCCGTTCTTTGAACGCTTCTTCGAGAGCAACATATCCATCATATCCGAAGAACGAAGCACCTGACCAACGAGCCACGCTCGTGCTGAACTATAGCCGGACTTTCGTTTCACATAATCGTCGTCCACCTGCCAGTGATTTGGTTGGAGCAAGCTGAAGAAATCCAATTCGAAGGTGAGCCGCGGATGCCCCGCACCAATGAGTCGATGATTTACCGTTTGATCGTCTGTGCCAAAGTGACACTTGAGACAGATCGTAGCTCGAGCTTTCAGTGAGACGATATCGAACATTCCCTTGGAGACATTGTCGCCATGGGTCGCCTCCCGCGAAGTATGTGATTTAATCCAACCTTCGGACGGACCATGACATGATTCGCACGAGACGCCATCTTGCAGTCGAAATTTTGGTCCGCGTGAGCCTGGAGCGACATACGTCGCGTGGCATTCAAGGCAGAGCTGTTCCTGGTCAGGTGCGCCCAACCCAAGAAGCTGCGCAATTCGCTTCGAGTCGTTGTTCTTTAGTCGTTCAAAAGCTCGGGAATGCGCTTCTTCTTTATACCAAGTTATATATTCATTCCGGAGGATAGTACTCCCCGGCTGCGCCTTCACGCTTCCATGACAATTAGATGATGCGCATGAACCCGCACCAAGGTACCGTCCCTGTGCGTGAGCCTCGCCGGCAAAAATAAAAAAAACGACTAAAATTATTCTACGTGAACTCTCGAGCAGTTGCATAAGTCATATCACAATACCATAATCCAGAATTGACAAGGGTTTTTTTCTCCGGTTTGATGCAACGTAATCCTCCAGAATGAGGTCTCTCCTCTTGGCTGAACACGTTCAGATAGCGGTGATTGGCGCTGGGCCCGGGGGGCTCGGTGCTGGCGCTCAAGCTGCAGTCCGAAAACTCTCCCACGTTGTCTTCGAAAAATCTGAGGTAGCAAATACCATCTTTGAGTATCAGCTGCGCAAGTTTGTGATGGCCGAGCCGCGAAAACTCCCGCTCGTCGGTAAACTGCCCTTTGCCGAAGGAACCCGGGAGCAGATACTCGATGCGTACAATAAGACTGCTACCGAGTTAGGAGTGAATATCCGGCGTGCTGCGGTAAATAAAATAACCAAGACCGAGCAAGGAGTATTCGAGATCTCCTATCCCGAGGGTAAAATTACCGCAGACAGTGTTGTCCTTGCGATTGGACTTCAAGGCACACCGCGGAAGCCCGAAGTACCTGGGGAAGATCTCCCTCACGTCGCCTATACGCTTTCCGATCCCGATGCATTTCAAGGGAAGAATATCCTCGTCGTCGGCAATGGCGATTCCGCGATCGAGAACGTGATGGCACTCGCGGAAAAGAACTCCGTGTCGATCCTCAACCGAGGCGCAGAGTTCCCACGAGCGAAAGATCGAAACGCCGCAAAAATAATGGATGCCGTTGAAAAAGGTGTGGTTCGCGGATTTTATAACGCCTCACTCGCTCGAATTGAACCGGGGAAAGTCTTCATTAATACGCCGAATGGGGAGGTGAGCACCGCGTGCGATCATGTAATTTGCCGCATCGGCGCGATCATGCCGCGGAAATTCATCGAGAGTTGCGGTGTTCAATTCCCAAGCGCTGATATCTCGGCACTTCCCGTCGTTGATGAACGATACGAATCAAACGTGAAGGGCTTGTTCATCATCGGAGCCCTTATTGGCTACCCACTGATCAAGCAGGCAATGAATCAAGGCTTTGAGGTAATCGAACACATCCTTGGGAACAAGGTTGAACCTGCCGACCAGGTTCTGATCAACGAAAAGCTCGAGGTGCTTGAAGGCAATGTAGAGCAAAATCTCGCGCGAATTCGCCGAAAGCTTCGATTGTTCATTGACCTTTCCACCCCACAGTTTCGCGAGCTCATCACGGAGTCAAACATTCGTTTCTTCCGCGAGGGTGAGGCAATTTTTCAAAAGAACGATTATACTGACACCTTCTTCAACGTGATCGACGGCAGTGTCGCCGTTGAATCACCCACTGAGCAAGGGGCCTTCTTTATCCTCCAAGAGGGGAACTTCTTCGGTGAGATGGGACTCATCTCTGGGCGACGACGAACTGCCACAGTACGTGCGAATAAAGATTGCGTGTTGTTAGAGACTTCACGGAAGCAGATTCTGAAACTGATTGATTCGGTTCCAACGGTAAAGCAAGCGATCGATCAGGTATTCCTCCTTCGCGCACTGAAGACTTACATCTTCCCCGAGTCCGATCCACGATTGCTAGCAAAACTCGCAGTTCAAGCGAAGCCTAAAATGCTAAAGAAAGGCGAAGTACTCTACCGCGAGGGCGACGTAGGTGACACGCTTTCGGTCATTCTCAAAGGATCGGTGAAGATCTCCCGAAAGAATCAGGATGGTGTTGATGTTGCTCAAACGTATCTCCCCGCCGGTAACTATGTTGGGGAAATGGCGCTCCTCTCGACCGAAGAAACTCCGCGGACAGCGACTGTCACAGCAGTGGTCCCTTGTGAAACGATTAGCATTACGAAGAGTGATTTTCTCGATCTCCTCGCCCAGAATCCAGAGGAAAAGGATCGCGTAATAAAACTTGCCGAGGAACGTCGAGTGGAAAATCTCGTCGGTGGCAGGGATTTCACTTCGGGTGAGGTTTTAGATTTCGTCCTCGGCGAAGGAGTGAGCGACGCAGATAACGTGCTCCTCATTGATTCCGATCTCTGCATCGGTTGCGACAATTGCGAGAAGGCGTGCGCCGCAACCCATAAGGGATACAGTCGACTCGATCGCAAAGGTGGACAGAGCTTTGCTTCGATTCAAGTGCCGATCTCTTGTCGACACTGCGAGAATCCGCTCTGCATGCGAGATTGCCCACCAGATGCGCTCGTTCGCCAACCGAACGGTGAAGTAATCATCAAGGACACCTGCATCGGCTGCGGGAATTGTCAGGCGAATTGCCCCTACGGCGTCATTCAAATGGTTTATGATAAGCCAAGCTCGGCTTTCTCCCTGCTCAATATGTTTAGCAAGAAGAAAAAAGAGAAAGGTCCAGCGAAGGCAGCAAAGTGTGATATGTGTTCCACTCTGGATGGTGGACCTGCCTGCGTGCGATCCTGCCCTACTGGCGCCGCAATGCGAGTCAACCCGACCCAGATGATGAATATCCTCCTCTCGAAGCGTGAGCGATAGGATGACGACACGTGATACTTTCCTCAGTTACCATGGCTTTCGTTGGCTTTGGATCTGTGCCGTCGGCTTACTCATCTTTGCCCTATTGTATGGCCTAAGCGATCCGATTGGTGTGCCGAGTGGCGGTACGTTCCTTGGCTACACCTACGGCATTATTGCAACCGCACTTATCCTTTACTTGATGTGGTTTGGGGTTCGAAAGCGGAGCTTCTATGCGAAGGCAACCACGCTTCGTGGCACGCTTGCAGCGCATGTATGGATTGGTATCGCTCTCATCTTCTTAGTGCCACTCCACTGTGGCTTTCAATTCGGCTGGAATGTGCACACCCTTGCCTATGCACTCATGCTCGCGGTGATCCTGAGCGGTGTGTGGGGAGTGGTGATGTACGTGCGGATGCCCGGACAGATACTCTCACAGCGAGGCGGCGGAAGTATTCCAGAGCTTGGGGAGCAGATTCAAGCGGTCTCCTCGGACGTGATGAAAGTGGTCTTCGGCACGCAGGCGAGCAAAGAGATGGAAGCAACGCAGATGCAGGCGATGAAGAGCGCGAAGTTCCATCAGTTAGTGAAGGACATTGATTTCCCATTTCAGCCACGTCTTCTCTCTTGCCTCTGGGGCCGTAACCCGGCAATTCTCGACAAGAAACGGATCGCTGAACTTCTCGTGCAACTTCCGAAGGGTGAACAAGAAGCAGGATTGAAGGTCATCTCACTCGTGAATAAGAAGCGAGAGCTGGTATCGCGCATTCAAGACGAGGCGCGAGCGCTCGTTTGGGTACGACTCTGGCTCTATCTCCACTTGCCGCTCTCCTGTGCGATGATGGTAGCGCTCGTGGTCCACATCATCTCGGTCTTCTATTACTCATAGTCATCGATTATGAAATTCGCCTACGTCATCGAGACGATCAGCAAGAATGGTGTTCGAGATACGCGAGGTGAGGAGTTCGAAAAGGATGAGTTGCTCATTGGCCGCGGGAGCAATTGTGACATTCTCCTCCCAGGCAAACTTGTTTCTCTTAATCACGCAAAAATTCACTTCCGCGATAATGAGTTGCTCATCGAGGATCTAAAATCGTTAAATGGTGTTCGCGTCAATAATCAGGTTGTTAGCCGCGCCTCACTGAAAGTTGGCGATACGGTTCAGATCGGTAATTACGAATTCAAAGTCATTCGACTTGCCGGCAACTGGGGATTCTCAGAACAACGGAAAGAAGAGAAGGAAGAGGAGAAGGCGCCTGCACAAACTGTTACCGAGGATGTGGGCGGTCGAGCCGAGCGGCTCATTCTCAGTAAGCGGCTCCCGTCGTTTACGGTGCTATCGATTAGTCTTTCGGCGATTGTTTTTGTGCTCTTCTTCATCCTGCCGCTCGGGGGTTGGAACGTTCTCTCTTGGAATAGCGGACCAATTTCCAATCATCATCGGCTAATCGCCGACAAGTGCGAAACCTGCCATGAAACACCGTTTACACCAGTGCAAGATGCGCAGTGTGTGCTCTGTCATCAATTAAGCGATCATGCCCCGAATCTGGCAAAGGTGGTGGACACGCATCCGAACTTGGCGCTTCGCTGCGCAACCTGTCATATGGAGCACAATGGCGATCGCGCGCTCATCGCTGAGAACTCAACGCTGTGCGTTGACTGCCACGGAAAGCTGAAGGAGATCTTCCCCGAGAGCCATTACGTCAGCATTGGTTCATTTGACAAACATCCAGAATTTGCCGTCGCAGCACAACTCACCCCGCAAACTGAAGCTGTCACAAACCCTTCGCTTAAGCGTGTGCGCCTTGATGACCCACAATACGCAATTGATAACACTCAATTAAAACTCAATCATAAGGTGCATCTCGAGCCAGGAATTCTTGGTCCAGAGGGGCCGGAGAACCTCCAGTGCCTCGACTGTCACAAATTTAGCGAAGACTTAAAGCATGTCCTCCCAATCAACTTCGAAGAACATTGTAGTCGGTGTCATCAACTGACGTTCGACGAGCGATTGCCTGATAAAACCGTGCCACATGGAGATCCGCAGCTCGTATACAACACCTTGTACGCGGAATTTTCAAAACTCTTTCTTAACACCGAGGGAGTCGAGTCGAACGGGAACGAAAGCGACGGTGAGGATAGTGGGCTCGTGCGGAGAAAGCCTGGCGTATCCGTTGAGGTGAAACAGAATATCGAGTTTACTCGGGCCTCAGTGCGAGGTGAGGCACGGCGCGCAGAACGGCTCCTCTTTGAACGCTCGGCATGTTTCCTCTGTCACACTGTGACTGAAACAAACGTTGCACAAGCCAACGAAGTGACTGGGCAGGCTCAGCCCGAGACTGAAGGGAGCTTGTTCACGGTAGTTAAACCAAACGTGCCGCTTCGTTGGATGCCTGCATCGACATACACTCACGCCTCTCATCAATTTTTAGGCTGCACCGAGTGTCATCATGGGGTTGAAACTTCGGAACAGACTACCGATCTGCTTCTCCCAAAGCTCGCAATTTGTCAGGAATGCCATAGTGAACAACATTCGCTGGGGAAGGTCGAAGCGAATTGTATCACCTGTCACTCCTATCATGATTCCGAGCTCATTAGTAACGAAAGAAAACGCGCCGTCCGTGAAATCATTGGTTGAGAATATTTCGATCTGATCATAAAAGATATCCGACTGAACATCCTCGAGATTAGACGCAGCCAGGGTAAGAATGATCGGATCGAAGCGCTACTTTCTAGGCACCACTCTCCTACTTTTATCAGTGCTTATCTCCTGCAGCGGCGGTGGCGGAGGTGATGATGGCGATGAGGTTCTCCGGACGGGGAACGGATCTGACTCAGCAAATTTTGACTGTGATGGAGATTGCCCAAATCTCAATCTCACCACCGAAGATGTTTCTCGAATTATTCAACAGGGAGTCGCTGGCGCGCAAGCACTCGGTGTTTCGGCAACAATTGTCGTTATCGATCGCCCAGCAAACGTTCTTGCGCTCTATCAAATGCCAGGTGCACGAACGACCACGCAGATTACGAGTGGTACTGGTGCGGTTGGGGGAATTGAAGGTGCGGTCGTCCCAGCGGCATTTGCGGCGATTTCAAAAGCTGGTGCATCGTCATACTTTAGCAGTCAGGGAAATGCGTTCACGACAAGGACCGCAAACCAAGTTCTCCAGGAGAATTTTCTTCCGGGCGAATTGTTTACGCCAAGCGGTCCACTTTTCGGTGTGCAGTTTTCACAAGGACTCTGTAGCGATATCAATCTGATTAACCCCGACTTCATTGGTGTTGGCGGTGAAAAGTCAACTGCTCGCGGATTAGTTGGTCCGCGACCATTGCCGCTGGGTTTTGCCGCTGAGCCAGGTACGGTGCCTCTCTACAAGCGGGGCGATATGGTAGGCGCAGTTGGCGTTGAATTCGATGGGATATTTAGCCTCGATCGCAAGATCGCCGATTTTGACGATAATCCTGAGGAACGTATCGCTCTTACTGCTTCGATTGGTTTCGAAGCTCCGTCCGACCGTGTCGCGAGTGTCATTTTTGTCCGCGGGAAATCACTGCGCTACACCGATTTAAACTACGAAGATCTCGAACCGCTCCCAGCGGCACTTCCAGCGCTCGATCCGTCTGGCTTTATCACTGTTCCTGCTTTCACCAACGGAGAGATTCGTGCTGGTTCGGTTTATGGGGACCCAAGCTCAGGGTTTGCGCGAACGACTCGTGCTGGACTTGAAGTTGAAGTAATCGTTGGCGAGAATGGGGAGCCGCGGTTTCCAACGCGCGGGGGCGCACCGCTTCCGGGCGGAGAAGAACTCACCGCAAGGGAAGTGGATGCGCTGCTTGATGCAGCAATTCTCACCGCAGCAAGAACACGATCTCAGGTTCGCCGTCCACTTGGTTCCGCAGCGCGAGTGGCAATTTGGATCACCGACCAAAACGGAACAGTCATCGGCTTCGTTCGCTCCAAGGATACGATTCTCGATAGCACCGATGTGACACTCCAGAAGGGTCGGCCGGCAGTATTCTTCAGCGCAGCAGATGCAGGTGCATTACTTAGGCGCGCTGGACTCGGTGGCTATGTCTCTGCGGCTGAGGCACTTCTCGGGGAAGGCGTATTCGATGGCAGGTACGCTTGGTCAGGAACCGCACTTGGAAACATTTCGCGGCCGTACTTCCCGGATGGGATTAATGGAAATCCGAACGGTCCATTGTCACTCCCAGTTCCGGGGACGCCTGGGGCAGTGCGAACCTTCAGTATCTTTAACACTGGTCTCCAACTCGATCTCTATCAAGCAGCACTGCTTGCGCCGCTCAGCGGCTCGATTCCAGATAGCTGCACTGACCGTTCCATTTTCGGTAATCGGCTTCGTAATGGCGTTCAGTTTTTTGCTGGAGCTTTCCCGCTTTACAGAGGAACGACGCTCATTGGTGGATTCTCTTCGAGCGGAGACGGAACCGAGCAAGATGATCTCGTTCCCTTCTATGGTGCAAGCCGAGCTGGCTTGGACTACGCAGGACATACGGATATTGGTGACCCGCGGTGGGGATTTAATGCGCCCGCGGAGATTCGCGCCGATCAAATTAACGTAAATGAGCCTGACACAAACCTTCGGTATGTGGTTTGCCCAGAAGCTCCATTCATTGATGATAACTCACAAAACGTCTGTGATGGTTTGTAATAAAAAGTTTTTAGGCGCGGTCTAAGGGGATTTTAAATGCGGCCAAAACAATACCTTCTCCTAGCGTTCCTCTTCATAATTGCAGGAGTTGTTGGTGGTGGAGACATTTCGGTTGCTCAGCAGAGTGATGGTGCCGAGTCTGTTGCACCGGCAGATGAGGAACCGGCATCTGAGCCGACTTCGACCGGCGGAGTTCGCAGACGACGCCCGGGAGCCGATAGCGATACTGGCCGACGCCGAGTAGGGACAGATACGGTTGGCACAGCGCGCGAAGTTCGAAAGGAAGAGGCCCGTGCAATCGAACGAGGCGAGATTACTCCTGGTGGGCTCGCGCTTGGTCCAGAATTCTTCCCCGTCGAGAACCGTTGGAACATGCTCTATGACGGCAAGTGGTATGACCCTTACAATCAGAACATCTTAAAAGGCGATCTACCGTCTTTCGGCAGTCCAGGACATGAGTGGTTCATCGAAGTGAGCGCAGTTTCGGATACCCTCGTTGAGCCACGACGAGTACCGACGCCAGTTTCAATTACCAGTACTGCGGGAGCGGGAAGAAACGATATCTTTGGCGAGCCTGACCAGCTTTTTGTCAACCAGAATTTTATCTTCGAGTTTGCACTCATCAAAGGGAATACGACATTCAAGCCACAGGACTTTGAGCTTCGGGTAGCTCCGATTATTAACTTAAACTACGTCGAAGTGGACGAAACTGGAGTTCTCCGTGCAGACCCCTCACGCGGTACAGAGCGCGGCGATAATGCGTTCTCGCTCTTGAAGGCGTTCATTGACGTTCATCTTGCAAACGTCTCAGAACGCTACGATTTCATCTCCTCGCGATTTGGTGTCCAGGAGTTTAACGCCGACTTCCGTGGGCTCGTTTTTCGCGAGGAACAGCCTGGTATTCGCTTCTTCGGCAACTGGGATAATAATAAGTATCAGTGGAACTTGGGCTGGTTCCACCGTTTACGTAAGGATGCGAACTCACTATTGCCGGTGCTCTTTGAGTCACGGTACGAAGATGTCTTTGCCTTTAACGTCTATAGCCAGGATCTTATCGCGCTTGGTCATACCGTCGAGTTTGTTGCCCTCTACCGCGATGACCGTTTCGGTGACGAAGGCCCGAACATTGATGAGAACGGATTTCTCACTAGTCCTCCATCAATCGGAACCGAGCGGCCAAAGAATCTTCGCACCACTTACCTCGGCCTCAACAGCGATGGACATTTTGACCGGGTAAACGTGAGTTCAGCGCTCTATTGGGCGTTTGGCTCAGAGAGTCATAACCCAATCGCTGGCGAAGGCACTGACGTGAACGCGTTCCTCGCTGCCCTTGAGCTCTCCTACGATATCGATTGGCTTCGCCCGCGTGTTTCATTCCTCTGGGCCAGCGGCGATGATGACCCACTTGATGGCGACGCCGAGGGCTTTGATGCGATCTTTGATAATCCGAACTTCGTCGGTGGCGAATTCTCCTACTGGGTCCGCCAGGGCATCCCGCTCATCGGCGGTGGTGGCGTTGCGCTCACCAATCGTCTCAGCCCACTCGCTGACCTTCGACCGGGAAAAGATCAGGGTCAATCAAACTTTGTAAATCCAGGTATCTTGATCTTGAACGCTGGACTCGACATCGATCTTACGCCGAAGGTTGTGCTCGTAAACAATCTCAATTGGCTCCAATTTGACGACACCGCGGTCTTGGAGACTGTGCGGCAGGATGGCTCGATTTCGCGTGATATCGGTCTTGACCTTGCAACCGGCGTCATCTACCGCCCATTTTTAAACAATAACGTTCAATTTCGTGCAGGCCTTGGAGTGCTGTTCCCAGGGAATGGGTTAAAGAATCTCTACGGTGACGACACGCTCTATCACGCTTTTGGAAACATGGTGTTGTTGTACTAGTTTAACCGTTCACGAGGACAGAATTCCAATGATCATGTCATTGCGAGGGAGCGAAGCGACCGCGGCAATCTCATACCGAGAGAAAAGCAATAGCCACGGTGCTTGGAGATTGCTTCGCTGCGCTCGCAATGACAAGGAAGGCCGGAGATATAGTATGCGACTTCTGACCAAAATTTTCGGCGGGTTGGTAATTACGCTGCTCGGCTCGACCGCATTCGCCGAAGATATTAAACCGATTAAGGGCATCACTCCCGAAGAGATGGATGCGGCGAGTGTCGGCTGTCTCGATTGCCACGTCAAAACAGACTCCGTCACGATGCATGAATCTCCAGGCGTTGTTGTTGGCTGTGCACATTGTCACGGTGGCGATGCGCAGGTTCGTGCGCGTGGCATGAGCAAAGATGATCCGGACTACGAAGGCGCGAAACAGCGAGCTCACGTAGCTCCCCGCCATCCAGAATGGTGGCCCACATCCGCCAATCCGGAACGCGCGTACACCAAGACCTTACAGGAATCAGCTGAATTTATCCGATTCATCAACCCAGGCGATCTTCGTGTCGCCGACGAGACCTGCGGTGGCTGCCACGCGCAGATGGTTCGAGCGGTAAAGAAGAGTTTGATGACAACTTCCGCGATGCTCTGGGGCGGCGCGGCGTATAACAACGGAATTCTTCCAAATAAACGTTATATTCTTGGTGAGAGCTACGGTAGAGATGGCGAGGCACAGAAGATTGTAAGTAATCCGCCACCTACTCCCGAACAGGAGAAGCGTGGGGCGCTCCCATCGCTCATCCCGCTTCCTCAATGGGAAGTGCTCCCACCGGCGGACGTTTTCCGAATCTTTGAACGAGGTGGTTTATTTGTAAAAACACAATTCTCTGAGATCGGGCTACCAAACGTCGCTGAGCTTAGCGGGAAGCCGGATGTGCTCCAGTCTAACCGCGGGGTAGGAACCGGCTCACGAATTTCTGTACCGGTGATCAACATTCACAAAACGCGCTTGAACGACCCACACCTGTCGCTCATGGGAACGAATGATCATCCGGGAGATTACCGAAACAGTGGTTGCACAGGCTGTCACGTGATTTACGCAAATGACCGCTCGGTCATCGCTTCAGGTCCATATGCGAAATACGGCCATGAAGGAAAATCTTTCTCCGCTGACCCAACTATTCCGAAGGATGAACCTGGACACCCAATTAAGCATCAACTGACCCGGGGGATTACCACCGCCCAGTGCATGGTCTGTCACATGCACCAGCCAAATATGTTCGTAAACAGCTACCTCGGTTACACGATGTGGGATTACGAAACTGATGCGCCGAAGATGTGGCCGGCAGAACAGAAGTACCCAACCATTGAGGAAGAGTTCGAGCGACTCGACCATAACCCTGAAGAGGCTGCGACTCGTGGACTCTGGGGCGATAAAGAATTCTTAAAGAAAGTGAGCGAGCTCAACCCAGAACTGAAGAACACGCAGTTTGCTGATTACCACGGTCACGGCTGGAACTTCCGTGCGATCTTTAAGAAAGACCGGAAAGGCAACCTGCTTGATGCTCGGGGGAACAAGGTATCCGCAGATGACCCAGCGAAGTTTAAGAAAGCTGTGCACATGATGGATATCCATGCCGAGCGTGGGATGCAGTGCGCGGACTGTCACTTTGCTCAAGATAGTCACGGCGATGGGCAGCTCTACGGCGAGGTTGCGCAATCGGTGGAGATCCGTTGTCAGGATTGCCACGGAAGCGTCAATTCTTACGCTACGCTAAAAACGAGCGGTCCTGCAGCACCGAAGGGCGGAACTGACCTCTCTCTTGCGCGCACGTCATTTGGTTGGCCAAAGTTTGAGTGGAGAGGCGGTTCACTCTATCAACGCTCGAACCTGGATGAGAATCTCGAATGGCGGGTGAAGCAGGTTCGCGACACGATTAATCCGGGAAGCTCGGACTACAACGCCAAGAGTGCAAAATCGAAACTTGTTGCGAAACTCGGCGCGAGTCAAACGAATCCATCGTATGTCGGCTTCGATGGGTCACAGGGTGCAACAAGCAATAACAGCCTTGCGCACAATGACGGGAATATGGCCTGCTTCACCTGTCACAGTTCGTGGGCTACAAGCTGCGCCGGATGTCATCTCCCAATTCAGGCGAACTGGAAGCAGAAGTCAAAGCACTACGATGGCAAGCTCACGCGAAACTGGGCGAGCTATAATCCGCAGGTCGCCCGCGACGAGATGTTCCAACTCGGGCGACACGGTCCAGCAAAAGAAGGGATTATCGTTCCGGTGCGTTCCTCAAGCGCACTGATTCTCAGTTCAACTGATATCAATCGACAGAAGATCTATGTGCAGCAGCCACCGATGGCATCTTCGGGGCATAGCTCACAGGCATTTGCGCCGCACTTCCCACACACTGTCCGAAGTACCGAGACAAAAGAGTGCGTTGATTGCCACGTCTCGGCACAGAACGACAACAACGCGATCATGGCGCAGTTACTGCTCTTCGGAACAAACTACGTAAACTTCATGGGCTACCATGCCTATGTCGGCACGGGAGACGATGGCTTTGAAGCAGTGCAAGTAACTGAGTGGGATGAACCGCAAGCCGTAATCGGAAGCTATCTCCATCGGTATGCCTATCCCGATTACTATGCTGAGCATCAGGAGAAGAATCGCGAACTTCAGACAAGCCACCATCACGGTGCTGAAGGTGGTGCAATTAACAAAGTTCAGCTTCGTGGCGAATACTTGTACACGACGTCTGGTTCGGGCGGATTTCGAATTTTTGACGTAGCAAACGTTGGGAACAAAGGGTTCTCGGAACGGCTCGTTACCGCACCGTTCTCCCCGCTCGGGCATGATACGCATCTAGCGACGGAGGATGCGACGTCATTTGCGCTACCGACAAACATGCCGATCGCACCGTTTAAGAACCAGCCACCTGAGAACTTAGAAAACCCGCTCCATCCGATCTATCACTACGCGTTTATTACTGATCGTGTGGAAGGTTTGATTGTGACCAATGTTGATACAATGGCTGACCGCGACCGAACGAATAACTTCCTCGAACGGGCACTCACTTGGAACGATGGTGGCGTGCTCTCTGGCGCACGACAGATTGAGCTCGCTGGATACAATGCGTTCATCGGCACAGAGAACTCGCTTGTCGTGCTCAATTTGGACAATCCGCTCGAGCCACGAGTTCGAGCGACGTTACCTTTTAACCAGGTGCGGGGAATTGGAATTCAGTTCCGCTACGCCTTTGTTGTCGACGCTGATGGCTTCCATGTAGTTGACCTCACAAACATCGATTCCCCGCGGAAAGTAACAGGCGCAAGTATCGCGATGGCGGATGCACGGAATATCTACGTCGTTCGAACCTACGCCTATGTGGCTGGCGGAAAAGATGGCTTGGTGATCATCGACATCGAGCGGCCCGAGAAACCACGCACCTATATGACTTATAACGAAGATGGTGCGATCAATGATCTCAATGACGTCAAGGTCGCTTCAACCAACGCGAGCTTGTTTGCTTACCTTGCTGACGGTGAGAATGGTCTCCGAGTGGTTCAGCTCACTGACCCAGAGCGAGTGCCGACATTCTATGGCTTCTCGCCCGAGGTGAAGCCAATGCTGATCGCGACCCGTGAAACCCATGGCCCGGCAATGTCGATCTCCAAAGCTCTCGACCGCGACCGCGCTGTTGACGAAACCGGACATCAGGTAAGTGTCTTCGGCCGAATCGGTTCGCGGCCATTTAATCTCGATGAGATTAAGGGCATGTACTTGAACGACAAGGGGCAGTTGTTTACGGTTCCGAAGTTGTAGCGCGGGAGCGCAGGCGACCGCGGCAATCTCAGACCGAGGGAATAGCAATACCCCCAGTGGTTGGAGATTGCCGCGCTACGCCCTTCGGGCTTCGCTCGCAATGACATCTTTGCCTCAGACACAAACTTCCACTCCACTGCCGCAAAACCGCAAAGTATGCTAAGGGTTGCCGTGGTTCTTTTCCACTCTGGTTACGTAATCGCGAATTCTGCTGACTTTCTCTGAGGGGTTTCGCTGCCTTAGAGCTTCGTGACACCTTTCAGCCGACGGTCGGCAGCAAGCTAACATTAGGGTTTTCGAATCCCACTTGCCTGCCGAGAAACACCAACCCAACCCTATGCAGGTTGCATGGTCGCGACACTGCGAATCACGAAAGGAGAGTCGATCTATGTTTGTCAGACTTTACGAGGATGGTCAGGGTCCCCGTGGCAAGGGTCTTTCGGGCGTACCAGATATTAGCTGGCTACGCCCAACAAATGAGGGCATCGTCGCGGCTGGCGGTGATATCAGCCTACTGCTTCGAACGTTTGACGGGTTTGCCACCACCGAAGATAGGCTTCTCACTGGTGCGCAGTGGGAGGGCGAATTCGATGAAAGCAGACTGCCCTACTTAGTCAGAGCGAAGCATGGAGCGGCGCTTCGAGGGTCCGACGATGTTCGTGGAACCGCCGTGCTCGATTTCGACCTCTTCGCGTCCGATGATCCACGGGCGGAGAATGCGTCGTACTCCCCTGGCTACTACCTCACGGTGATGCTCGCTGGGAGCACGTCAGACGAGCGTCTGCGACCGGGAATCATTGGCGGTCGATTCCTCTTTCAGCAGTTCACTATCGTGAACGGTATCGACCTTCACGTCGTCGTTGCCGAGTTTGTCACCTTCGGCGCATGCGTGTTTTTCAAGCCGAGCGACATCGCTGTTCCTGTCCCGTACTTTCAGGTAGGCCCGGACATGGCGTCGGTGAGCCACCATCGGCTCACATCGGCGCAACTCGAAACGGCGATCTCCCACGCGGCAAAGGGTGCGGCGGTTCATCCACCAATGGCTGCTGCGAAGGTCGCATGAACGGGTTTGAATTTGCACTTCGGCAGGTACCCACCGCGGGCCATTTTAGTCAGGTCCGCGGTGGTGGGATAATAAGGAGCAGCGAAGTTCTCATACCAGGTTTGTAGCAAAGGGAGCTTGCTGCCACGTCTGTATGTCATTGCAAGCGAATGAGGCGCTTAATCCTTCCAGTGCTGGAGGACTTCCACAAACTTCGCAAGAAACAAGTTGGTGCTATACGCATCAAGCACGCGGTGGTCGATAGTAAGCGTCACATAAGCCATTGGCTTGATTTTAATTTGATCTGTGCCGTTCTCTTCGACGATTATCGGGCGTTTCTCTAACTTCCCAATGCCGAGAATTGCCGACTGCGGCTGATTGATAATTGGCGTAGCGAATAAGCTTCCACCTACCCCATGATTTGTGATCGTAATTGTTCCATTCTTGATATCCGCAACGGAGAGCTCATTGTTCCGTGCTTTGAGCGTGAGCTCTTGAAGCCGTTCAGAGGTTTGAAACAGGTCAAGCGACTCAGCCTGATGGAGCACGGGAACGATAAGCCCCCCTTGAATTGCGGTCGCTACCCCAATATTGCAAGTTGTAAATACCTCAAGCTCATCCTCGTGGAATCGGCTATTCACTTCGGGGGCAACTTTAATTGCTTCACAGCAAGCCCGGATAAAGTATGAGGTAAAAGTGAGATGAATTCCGCGTGCGGCATAAGCGGCTTTCCGCCCTTCCCGGTGAGCGACTATCGCTGACAGATCCGCCTCAAACATCGCCGTCACATGTGGCGCGACACGAAGCGCACTTCCCACCATGTGCTCCGCAATACTTCGACGCATCGGAGAATGAGGGACCTTTCGGCTCGGAATTACATTACTCGCTGCAGCACTCTTCCCCTTCCCGCCCTGAAGCACTGCCATCACATCTTCATGAGTAATTCGTCCCCCACGTCCGCTGCCACCGATCGATGAAATATCGAGATTGTGTTCCCTAATTAGCTTTCGAACCGCTGGGCTGAGTTCAGCCGAGACATCTTCATTCACATCCCCTGGAACACCGCTTCCCGCTGCTGCGGCAAGCCCACCGCTCCCTTTCTTCGCGGCACCTTGTGCCAAATCAAGCACACCGAGTACCTCCCCTGCTTCCACTCGGTCATTCGGCCGCTTTCGAATCTCCTTCAACACGCCTGTCGCGGGCGACGGAATTTCAATCGTTACCTTATCAGTGCTAATCTCAAGCAGTGGCTCGTGAACTTCCACATACTCGCCAACCGACTTTAGCCAGTGAGCGACTACTGACTCCGTTCCTTCCTGATCTGAGGCAGGCATTACAATGTCGCGGGTTTGTGCCATAACTTCGTCCTAAAATACGACCAGATTCACCAATGCTTCGCGAATTCGCTCCACACTTGGGACGACCGCATCCATCAGCGGGATACTATAAGGAACCGGAAGATCTGGAGTCGCGATGCGAACGACTGGCGCATCAAGGCTCAGAAATGCGCTTTCTGCAATCGTAGCGCTCACCTCTCCACCAAATCCTGCAGTGAGAGAATCCTCATGCACGATAAGCGCGCGTCGTGTCTTCTTCACTGATTGTAAGACTAATTCCTTATCCCACGGAATAATGGTTCGAAGATCAATGATTTCAGCCGAAACACCTGCCTCCCGTGCAGCTTGCTCACACCGTTCGACCATCGCGCCCCAGGTAATCATACTCACCTGAGTGCCCTGCTCCACTATCTTCCCCTTGCCGAAGGGGAGAACATAGCGATCCCCTGGATAGGGACGTCGGGCCCATGGGGCATCGTAGAGATAGCGGTGCTCAAAGAAGATTGTTGGATTGTTGCTCCGCATCGCCGCACGAAGCAACCCGACCGCATCTTCAGCGTTCGAAGGATAGGCAACCTGCCAGCCAAGACTGTGCGCAAAAATCGATTCCCCAGAGACACTGTGCCAGGGGTCTCCTACTTTGCTAAATCCTCCTGGGAGCCGAACAACAATTGGTGCGGCAAAGCGATTTGCGGTGCGCCAGCGAATGGTGCCACAGTTATTGAGCTGCTCAGTCGCGGGGTCAGCGTACTTCCGGAACTGAATCTCACAGACTGGCATCAGTCCACAGAGTGCCATTCCCACCGCTCGCCCGATAATTCCCTCTTCTGAAAGACTCGTATCAAATACTCGAGCCTCGCCAAACATCTCCTGGAGACTCATCGTTGCTGCATGAACCCCGCCCTTCACCCCGACATCTTCGCCGAAAACGAGAACCCGCGGATTCGCTCGAAGCTCAGACTCAAGTGTGCGCCGAATACTGGTGAGCATGTTTGTTCGAACAGGTTCTGGCTCGGCCGTGCTCGAGCCAGCAATCGGTTTAACGCCATCGCCAAGTTGCCCACCCTGTTGTTGAACGATGGGGTTGCCGGTGCGGTCATGTTCCGTGAACAGGTATCGCGCGACCGTTGTCGGATCAGGTTGAGCTCGGCGGCGTGCCGCGTCAACAGCGGCACGTGAGAGCTGTTCGACTTCCTCTTCGATATTCTCCCAGCTAAGAGTCGCGATTTCGGAATTACTTAAAAATTTCTTCAATCGCACTAATGGATCGCGCGTGCGCTCATCGGCAAGGAGTGCTTCAGACTTATAACTCTGCGTGTCCTGACCAGAGTGGCCGTTTAAGCGCGGAACGGCGAGTCGAATAAGCGCCGGTCCTCGATCGGAGCGGACATGGGATATTCCTTGAAGTAGCTTCTTTGCTACCTCTTCGGGGTCAGTGCCATCACCATCTAAGATGAAGAGATTACGAAACGACCCGAGGTTCTTTGCGATGTTGCCGCCCGGAGTTTGCTTCTCACCACTCACCGAAATCGCAAAGCCATTATCCTCAATGTAGAAGAGCACTGGCAGTTTCATCGTGGTAGCGATCGTAAGCGCAGACCAGAAGCCATTCGTTGCCACTGCGCCTTCGCCCGCATGAACGACCGCGATTGCACCGTCCCAACCAGTTTCGCCGAGTGTCTCACGGCGGTAGACGATCGCCTGCGCCCAGCCGACGGCCGGTGTAAATTGCGAGCCAACGTCTCCAGCCATTGGAAATACGGTCGGGCCATTTTGTCGTGGAAGGTTACAGACCACGCCGATATCACGACCATCACTAAAGCCACCGGTTCGCGCCATTGGTGCAGCAAAGGCGTCTTCAACCGAAAAGCCTAACGAGAGCAGGAGTGGCCGGCTCCGATAGTAGGCGCTCACCCCGTCGTGTGCGTGGTTGAGGAGCGTTCCGAGCATTACCTGGGCGAGGTCATGACCACGAGCCGAGAACTGGTAGAACACCTCTTTCTTCGGAAAAAGTTCGGTTTCTTCGATTCGGTCAATCGCACGTGAGGTGAGGAGGAGGCGAACCACCCGGCCCCAATCGATTTCGCTTGGCACCGACTGGGGAGCGGATGCCAAATTCTTCCCCATCATCTTCATTAGGCTCAATATTGAGTGAAAAAAGAATTCTCGAATCGATGACTTCATTAGTTCAATTGGGAACGTCCATAAATGCCAGTTAGCTCTCGATAAATCAATGAAACCGGGATTTTCGCTTTCCGGGTGATTTAATCAGTATTTTGCGTGGTTTCGGGATAAAACTTATAAAGATGGCTTAACTCCAGACGCCCTATGCAATTTGAATTCATCAATTTCCACGTCGAAGCTCAGGTCGCGCACCTCGTGCTCAATCGCCCTGACGTGCTCAATTCCTTTAACCAGAAGATGGGTGAGGAGGTCCTCGCTGCTCTCGCTCAGGTAAGCGATCGACCTGAAATTCGCTCCCTCCTTCTTACTGGCGCAGGACGAGGATTCTCTGCCGGCCAGGACTTGAGCGAAGTTGCTAGGCCAAAGAATTCAAGCAAGCCACCACTCGACCTTGGTGACCTTGTTGCGAATCGATATAACCGAATTGTCCTTGGAATCCGTAAACTTCGGGTTCCAGTGATCTGTGCGGTAAATGGTGTTGCTGCTGGCGCGGGGGCGAACATCGCGCTTGCATGCGACATTGTAGTTGCAGCAGAGAGTGCATCCTTCATTCAGTCATTCGGAAAAATCGGGCTTATCCCAGATAGTGGAGGAACGTTCTTCCTTCCACGATTGGTTGGCTTTGGGCGGGCAAGCGCGATGATGATGCTCGGGGAGAAAATTGGCGCGAAAGAAGCCGAACGAATTGGGTTAATTTACAAGGCAGTTCCAGATAACGAACTTGCGGCAGTTACGAAGACGATGTCGGAACAACTTGCGCAAGCACCGACTTTTGGACTTTGGCAAACAAAGCTCGCCCTGAACGATACCTTCTCCCACGAGCTTGAGCATCAACTCGAGCGCGAGCGTGAGCTTCAATCGCTCTGTGGGAAGAGCGATGATTATACGGAAGGGGTGACTGCATTTCTCGAAAAACGATCCCCGCGATTTACCGGCCGGTGACCATGTTGGGACAAAACTCTGTACTCGGTGTGCTCGGTGCGGGGACAATGGGCCTCGGCATCGCACAGATTGCTCTCCAGCGAGGCCATCGAGTGGTCCTCTTTGATAGCCAGACTGAGAAGCGCGACCAAGCTTCCGCAAAACTTCGCGCCTCACTTGGGCGACTCGTCGAGAAGAAAGCTATGACAAGCCAAGATCTCGAGGAAGCGCTCGGGCGGTTTACCGCTGGAACCGATCTGACGCCATTTCGTGATGCTGATTTCGTTATCGAGGCAATTGTCGAGAACCGGGAAGCAAAGTGCGCAATATTCGGTGACCTCGAAAACGTAATATCAGATCGCTGTATTGTCGGAACGAACACCTCCTCACTCTCGATTACATCGCTCTCGAGTAATTGCCGTGTTCCCACTCGATTCCTCGGGGTGCACTTCTTTAATCCTGCGCCAGTCATGGCCCTTGTTGAAATCATCCCTGGGATCCACACCGACGCAGAAACGGTGGCGAATGTTCGCTCGCTTATTGATTCCTGGGGGAAGACCACTGTAGTCGCAAACGACACTCCAGGTTTTATTGTGAACCGTATTGCGCGTCCCTTCTACGGCGAAGCGCTTCGAATTTACGAAGAGGGGATTGCGGATCACGTCACTATCGACTGGGCGATGCGTGAGTTCGGTGAGTTTCGCATGGGGCCGTTTGAGTTGATGGATTTCATAGGCAACGACGTTAATTTTAAAGTCACCGAGACAATCTTTGAGGCCTTCTACTATGAGCCTCGCTACCGACCATCACTGCTCCAGAAGCGACTTGTTGAGGCAAACTTACTCGGATTAAAAACCAAACGAGGATTTTACGACTACCGACCCGGTGCAATAGCAACTGAACCTCGACGCGACCTTACCCTGGGACGAGCGATTTTCTACCGCGTCCTTGCAATGCTCATTAACGAGGCATCAGACGCGCTCATGCTCGGGGTTGCAACGGCCGAAGACCTCGATCTCGCAATGACAAAGGGCGTGAACTATCCGAAAGGGCTTCTCCGTTGGGCGGATGAGCTCGGCTCAACCAACATTTACCAAGAACTGGAACGCCTCTACCACTACTACGGGGAGGACCGCTACCGACCTAGCCCACTGCTAAAGAAGCTCGCGCAGACAGGTGACCGATTCTTTCTTGCGGTTCAAGCATGAGTACCGATCCCGAAATCCTTGCCGAGAGAGTCGTCAAACATATGCTCGCGAATGATCCGTTCAGCCGGTGGCTTGGGGTCAAAATTCTAAGCACACGACCGGGGAAGACTTCGCTCTCAATGACGATACGTCCAGAGATGTTAAATGGTTTCAACCGCTGCCATGGTGGGGTGACGTTTGCCTTAGCCGATAGCGCTTTCGCTTTCGCCTCCAACAGTCATGGAAGAATTGCGGTGAGTATTGAGAACAGTATGTCCTACCCGCATCCGGTAGTTGCAGGTGATGAGCTCACAGCTGTCGCTGAAGAGGTGAGCCTCGCTCACCGGGTGGGCTTCTACGACGTGACCGTTACCAAAAGCGATGCGACGGTGGTAGGATTGTTTCGAGGTGTGGTCTACCGCACCGATAAAGAACATTTCCCCGAGGAAGGATAGAGATGGCTAGTAGCCTGAGTCGTGCATACATCGTCGGCGGTGTGCGAACTGCCATCGGCAAATTTGGTGGGTCGCTCGCGTCCGTTCGCGCTGATGACCTCCTTGCTCATACGATGGCTGAGCTGTTGAAACTTTTTCCCTCGGTCGAGCCGGCCGCAATCACTGACGTAGTGATCGGCTGTGCAAATCAAGCGGGAGAAGATAATCGGAACGTGGCGCGGATGTCGCTCCTCCTTGCGGGTCTTCCGCCATCAGTTCCTGGTGTCACGGTAAATCGGCTTTGTGCTTCTGGGATGACTGCAGTCGTTGATGCTGCCCGAGCAATCCGGGTAGGTGACGGGGATCTCTACCTCGCCGGAGGCGTGGAACAGATGACCCGCGGTCCGTTTGTTCTTGGAAAGGCTGAACACCCATATTCGCGCACCCAGGAGATGTACGACACCAGCCTCGGTTGGCGATTCATCAATCCCAAGATGCGAGAACGTTACGGTGTCGATTCGATGGGTGAAACAGCTGAGAATGTTGCTTCACAGTATAAGATAAGTCGAGAAGATCAAGATCGCTTTGCGCTCCGTTCACAACAGAAAGCGGCTGCGGCACGGGCACGCGGACGGTTCAAGCAAGAGATTACCCCTTTCCCTCTACGTATCGGGAAAGACGAGCGTCTCTTTCTCGAGGATGAGTTCATTCGACCAGAGACAAATCTCGATGCACTGAAGGCACTCCGACCAGCGTTTCGGAAGGAAGGTGGCTCAGTTACCGCGGGAAATGCTGCGGGTCTCAACGACGGTGCATGCGTTCTCCTCCTCGCCTCAGAAAATGCATTGAAAAAATTTGGTCTGACACCCCGAGCTGAGCTCGTGGCTTCAAGTGAGGTAGGTGTTGAGCCCCGAATTATGGGCATTGGTCCAGTTGCTGCAACGAAAAAGGTGCTCGATCGCGCTCATCTGAAACTCTCCGACATTCAACTCCTTGAGTTAAACGAGGCTTTTGCTGCACAGAGTCTTGCCTGTCTCCGTGAGCTCGGTCTTGCCGATGATGATGCGCGAGTAAACCCAAATGGTGGAGCAATTGCACTCGGCCATCCGCTTGGCATGTCAGGCGCGAGATTGCTCCTCACGTCAATGATAGAGCTCGAAGAGAAGCGTTTGAACTTTGCGCTCTCAACGATGTGTGTCGGAGTTGGGCAAGGTGTGGCGACGATCATCAAACGGGTCGCATAGAACGTCACCATGCCGAATATTTATTCGTTCCAAGATTATATACCGGTCATTCATCAGAGTGCGTTCGTTCACGACAATGCAACCGTTACGGGAAATGTAGTGATCGGGAAAGATGTCTACATCGGACCAGGCGCTGCTATTCGCGGAGACTGGGGGGAGATCATCATTGAGGACGGTTGTAATGTTCAAGAAAACTGTGTGATCCACATGTTCCCGGGGGTCACCGTTGTGCTCAAGACTGGAGCCCACATTGGTCACGGGGCAATTATTCATGGCGCCACAATTGGCGTTAATGCGCTCATTGGAATGAATTCTGTCGTCATGGACAACGTAACCATCGGTAGTGGCTCAATCGTCGGTGCGCTCTCACTTGTGCCATCGGAGATGAATGTTCCAGATCGGACCCTCGTCGCCGGTGTTCCAGCGAAGGTGATAAAGCCTGTAACAGATGAGATGCTCGCCTGGAAGACGAGAGGAACCGAACTCTACCAACAACTTCCAAGCGAATGTCACTCCACCCTCCGGGCGGTAGCGCCGCTTCGGGAAATACCTGCCGTTCGGCCCAAACGTCAGCAAGCCGTCTATGCCACGTGGTTTCAAACAGAATCAAAAGGGGAGAAAAAGTAATGAAGCTCGCAAGCTATGCCGAAGGGAAATGGGTCGAGAGTGCGGGTGCCGAGGTTTCTTTGCTGAACGCCGTGAACGGAAACGTTGTAGCGGAAACGAGTACGTCGCAGCTCGATTTTGCGCGAATGCTCACCTACGCACGAACTGTTGGCGGCCCCAAACTTCGGCGGCTCACTTTCCACGAGCGAGCAATGATGTTGAAATCACTGGCGAAGCTCCTCATGGAGAAAAAAGAGGAGTTCTACAAGCTCTCGGCACCTACCGGCGCAACGAAGACCGATTCATGGATCGATATCGAAGGCGGTATCGCCACATTCTTTACTTACTCTAGTAAGGGCCGCCGTGAGCTCCCGAACGAAACCTTTTACATCGACGGTGAGATGGAACCACTCTCCAAAGAGGGAATGTTCATCGGCCGACATATCTGTGTCCCGCTCGAAGGCGTCGCACTTCATATTAATGCCTTTAACTTCCCCTGTTGGGGGATGCTCGAAAAGCTTGCACCAACGTTTCTTGCCGGCGTGCCAGCGATCGTAAAACCGGCTACCTCCACTTCGTATCTTGCCCAGGCAATGGCACGGGTGATGATTGATTCTGGAATTCTCCCTGAAGGGAGCTTACAGATAATCTGTGGGGGCATTGGCGATCTCTTTGATCACCTTACCGGTCAGGATGTGGTTACCTTTACCGGTTCTGCCGAAACTGGTCAGCGACTTCGGCAGCATCCTCGTGTTGTTGCAAACTCAATTCGTTTCAACATGGAGGCTGATTCACTCAATTGTAGCATTCTCGGGCCAGATGTTAGTCCGGGCGATGAAGAGTTTGAACTCTTCATTAAAGAGGTTGCCCGCGAGATTACGGTGAAAGCCGGCCAGAAGTGCACCGCGATTAGGCGGACAATGGTGCCAAAGGGTCTCGAAGCCGCGGTAATTGATGCACTGCGGGGCCGCCTCGCTCGTGTCGTTCTCGGGGACCCTGGACTAGAAGAGGTGAAGATGGGTCCACTTGCGAGTTTATCGCAAGTCGATGAAGTGCGAAAAAGAGTTACCGAACTTCGTCGTGGCGCAGAATTAGTCTACGGCGATCCCGATAATTTCGAGGTGAAGGGCGGGGATCGAAAAAAAGGCGCGTTCTTCCCCGTAGTCTTGCTCCACTGTAAGGAGCCGTTTAAGCAGTCGGTCGTCCATGACGTGGAAGCGTTTGGTCCAGTGAGCACGATCATGCCTTATAGTTCGGTCACGGATGCGGTAAAGCTCGCCGGACTTGGACGCGGAAGCCTCGTTGCTTCGCTCTTTACCAAAGATAACGCGGTAGCAAGAGAGGTCGTTCTCGGAATTGCGCCGTATCATGGGAGATTGATGATCACCAATCGAGAGAGTGCAAAGGAGTCGACCGGTCATGGCTCTCCTCTTCCCCATCTTGTTCACGGTGGCCCCGGGCGGGCTGGAGGTGGCGAGGAGCTCGGAGGGGTCCGAAGTGTGCTCAAATACATGCAACGCACCGCACTCCAAGGTTCGCCGACAACATTGAGTGCAATCTGTGGAGTCTGGATGAAAGGAGCTTCACGGCGGGAAGATATAATTCATCCGTTTCGAAAGCATTTTGAGGAGCTCGAGGTCGGAGACTCGCTCACCACACACCGGCGTACCATCACCGAAGCTGATGTGGTGAACTTTGCCTGCTTGAGCGGGGATCATTTTTATGCCCACACTGATGAGATAGCCGCCAAAGATTCAATCTTCGAACGCCGAGTTGCGCACGGCTACTTCGTTCTCTCCGCCGCTGCAGGGCTCTTCGTCGACCCTGGGTTTGGTCCGGTGCTTGCAAACTACGGCTTAGAGGGGCTCCGCTTCACGAAACCTGTATATCTCGGAGATACCATTCAAGTGAAACTCACGGTGAAGCAGAAAACACCGAGACTCGACAAGCCCGAGGGCGTAGTTGCCTGGGATGTTGAAGTAACGAATCAGAGTAACGAAGTAGTGGCCGTCTATACCATTCTCACGTTGGTCAAGCGACGAGAGTCTAGTGGAGCATAAGCGCGCCGAACGTCTTAGAGCTGCTGCAGCGAACCATTTCGACATCGCCATAATCGGCGGAGGGATTCACGGCGCTTCAATTGCGCGTGAAGCGGCACTTCGCGGATATTCCGTACTACTCGTAGATGCTCGGGATTACGCTGCTGGTACGAGCTCACGCTCATCAAAGATGATCCATGGGGGTGTTCGCTATCTCGAGACGCTAGATTTTAGTCTCGTTCATGAAGCGCTTAGCGAGCGCACATTAATGCTTAAGAACGCTCCACACCTCGTGCGAAGTTCTCGGTTTCTCTATCCCGTAATCTCTGGTCTTACTCGACCGGCCTGGCAGATTCGATTCGGACTTTTGCTCTATGACTTGCTCTCACGCGAATCCCTTTTTGGAGGGCTTTCGGCCACCTTCCCGCGACATCAACGCCTTTCTCCTGACGGAGAACAGACACAGTTCCTCCGTAACCAGGGCTTACAGTTTGAAGCGCTTTTTGCGTACTCTGACGGGCAACTCGATGATGCGCGCTTCACTATCGAGACAGTGATCGATAGTTCCAGTCTTGGTGCAGTAACTCTCAATTATGTCGAGCTGATGAACGCGATCGCATTTCCAGCGCGCGCAGGTTGGGAACTCCATCTAAGAGACGTCATCAACGGCGAAGAGATCACTACGCGTGCAAAATTTCTTGTAAATATGGCTGGTCCTTCGGCAAAGGTGGTCCATGAGCGACTCCTCGACCGAAAAGGGAACCCAGCACTCCCGTCGTTCCCCGCTGTAGTCTTAAGTAAGGGGAGCCATCTTGTCTTTAACAGCCCATGGAAGGCAGACGGGGTCATTCTCCCCACGCCAACTCGGGGGCGATATTACTTCATCTGGCCGTATTTTACCCCTGGTTGCGAAACGCTAACACTTGTAGGAACAACCGACCGTGAGATCTCGACGGTTGAGCCCGACCCCGTAGCCGACGAAGTCGACGAAGCAGAGCTGCTTACGTACCTCAAGCGCGACCTCCCGAGTAGTTCACTCAATTCAGACACGCTCATTCAGTCTTTCGCTGGGATTCGATTGTTGCTCGACCCTCGGGTCGGAGCAAGCGGACGCATTCGCAAGCGGGGTGTCAGTGCGATCTCACGACGGGACCATTGGGTGGAACATTATGGTTATCTCAGTCTCATTGGGGGAAAGTTTACCACGGCACGGAACACGGCTGAGCGCGCAGTGAATCGCATCGACGAGTATTTTCTCCGGAACAGCCGAGTACAAACTGGAACGCGAACTCGGCCACTTCCCGGCGGAGTCTCTTGGGATCAAACGACACGACCGAGTTTGGAACGTCGACTTTCCGAACACCTTACAATTGAAGCTCAACGGCTCGGACTTCCGCCCAGCGAATCCGCAATAAAGACTCACGCTCAGGCGGCAGTTTCGCGTTTCGGTACGCAAGCGGAAAAACTACTCGGTCACGAATTTGGAACGAACAATCCGTTCATTTCGAGCAGTTGTGCAGTTTTGCGTTCTGAGATTCGACTCGCGATTCTCGAGGAGCAGGCGATTACCGTCGAAGATGTACTTCGGCGTAGGTTATCAGTCTCACTCCACCCCGGCGCCGGGAGAGATCTTGTCGCTACTGTTACCGAAGAGCTTGCTCGACTGACGGGGAGAGCAACTCAAGCACTGGAGAACGAGGCACGCGAGTACTTACGCCGTTGGAAGTAATGATGCCCTACCCGTAAACGTGCTCTTGCACGTGCACGTAAACGAAATCCGTAGCCGTGATCGTATACGTCTACGTGAACGTATACGGGACACTTTCGTTTACGTTCACGTTTACGATTACGTTTACGGAGGGAGCGCCCTACCAGTACCGCTCAAAATGAAGGTTTCCTGGATTCTTCTTGTGATGCTCACGAAATCCGCGTGACTTAAGCAGCTCTTCGGCATCGTCGATCATCTGCGGATTGCCGCAGAGGAAAACCTCGCACTGGGCTGGGTCAAGCGGTTCACCGACCAGTTTCAGAAACACTTCCGGAGCAAGAACCTCAAGCACACGGCCGCGAAATCCACGCCAGCTTGAACCCTCCGGTTCTCGTGTGAGTGTGGGAATGTAAACAATGGAATCGTCTTTCCCACTGAGCTCTTCGAGTTCCGCCCGGTAGCCAAGGTCGTGGGCGAGGCGGGCGCCATGAATCACAATCACTTTCCGCCACCGTCCAACTCCTCGGTAGCTACGAATCATTGAAACATAAGGCGCAATCCCGGTTCCGGTTGCCACCATGACGAGGTCTTTCTTCGGCGGTATTCCATCCAGCGTGAACTTTCCTTTCACCTTTGAACCGAGCCAGAGTCGTCCGCCTTCTCGCGTCGTCCAGAGCTTTGGCGTTACAACCCCGTCCGGGACGTGCACAACGTAAAATTCGAAGTGATCTCGAACGTCGGCAGCTGAAGCAATAGAGTAAGCTCGCCGAACAAGACGCTGAGAAGCAGTGCCGTCGTCGCTCGGGAACGCGAGCTCAGCGTACTGACCCGGAAGAAACTCGGGCACCTCTCCTACATCAGGCCGAACGCGAATAATCATCAAATCCGGTCCGGTATCGACTCGGGAAATAATCGTGGCGTTATCTCTCTCCCCGGCCATATAAGCTGTATTTTCAACGAGTTACGGGATAAGGCGACTCGCTCTTCCTTACGGTTAACAACTTTTTTGCATTCTTCATAGATAATCAGTGATAATAGCAGTGTAGTTCTTGTGCGTCCTCCTACCAGGTTTTATTAACATCCTTTAAATTCGGTTTTATGAGGCGAGGTTTGCTACGTAATTGCAGCATGAAGGCGATTTATGCGTTCGTCCGCAAATCTAATGCTTTTCCTCGAAACTGCGAATTTCGTCGCAAGAGTGAGCTTACGTACGGCGATTGTCATCTCCATTATTCTCATCGCGACCAATGCCGCCTGGGCCGGAACACTCTTTGGCTCACAGAAACCGGTGTATCAAGGATACTACGAAGGACCGCAAGTCACGAGTCGCGGTATAGTGCCCTTCCAGGCAACCCGTAGCAGCGCCGCTTTGTCCCGCTCAATGCCAGCGCTCGGTGCTGGTTCTCAGCGGGCGGTCAGTACGTCAGTGCTCACGCGGGTTCGAGCGAGTCAGCTTCAGTACAATTATCAGGTGCAATTACACAGTTGGCGACGAACCGAGATAGCTCGAAGCCAACAGAATGAAAAGATAGAGCGGCAACGGAAGCAATACGCGGAGCTTCAGCGTCGCCGAGTGGAACAGGCACGAACTGACCGAAGCGCGGGACGTCCAACATCCGATATCCAATTTGCTCCGTATCGAGCTTCTGAGAAAGAACGGCCATCGTTTTGGGAAGTCATTAAATCCGCCCTTTTCGGTCCGGACAAAAAACACCACCGGTAGTAGAGTCCCCAGTTGAAAAGCGGCGCTGTACATCCTATTAACCGAGGAATGCGCTTTGATAATTTCTATTCCTCGGGAACCCCGGCTGTTTCATTTGAATTCTTCCCTCCAAGGGAAGCCGCGCAGCTTTCGAGTACTCTCGAGCTCATTGAGAAGATTTCTCGGCTCAATCCACATTTCATGACCGTAACCTACGGTGCCGGCGGCGGGACGAGAGCCCTCACCCAAGACATGGTAAGTTTTATCCATAACACGCTTCGTCGCGCCGCAGCGGCACATCTCACCTGCGTCAACCACAGCGTGGATGAAATCGATCAGATCCTGAATGAGTTAAAGCGGAATGGGATTAACAAAATCGTGGCCCTCCGCGGGGATCCTCCAAAGGGAACACGGCGTTTCGTGAAACACCCGCAAGGTTTCAGTTGTGCACGCGACCTAGTTGAACACATTAGAAAACGGGGTGATTTCTCCGTTGCGGTGGCTGGCTATCCTGAGACACATCGTGAAGCGAGTTCCAAAGAGGGAGATCTGGAATATCTGAAGGAAAAGGTAGAAGCCGGCGCAGAGGTGATTCTCACGCAGTTATTCTTCACAGCTGAACTCTATTTCTCTTTCGTTGAAGATTTACGACGTATTGGCGTTACAGTTCCGGTAGTTCCAGGAATTATGCCAGTAGGAAATATTGCGCAAATTGAACGCTTCACCACCCTCTGTGGCGCATCGATTCCACCGCCACTTCGTTCGGCCCTAACGAAACTTGCTGACGATCCAGAGAGCGTAATCTCCTTCGGGATCGACTATGCGGTTGAACTCTGTAGCAAATTGATTCAGGGTGGCGCGCCGGGCATCCACATGTATACCTTAAACAAATCGGCACAAGTAGTGTCGATCGTAGAAGCACTTCGAGCGTCTAACATCCTTCCGAGAATAGACGCTTTTGGGTCGAGTAAGCGCGCTAAAGTTTAGCTTAAGAAAGCAACATTCGAATCTGGGTGATCAGGCTCTTCTTCGCCTCGCCCTTATCACAGAAGAGATCCGCTCCATTGGTGAGCGCATCCATTTCAAAATCGCGTCCTCCTGCGGTGATCATGATGATCGGCGTGTTTGCATGCTTCGGTGATTTTCTGATGAAGCGAACGAACTTGCCACCACTTACTTCAGGCATCATGATGTCGCAGATGATGATATCGACCGATGTTTGTTTGAGCGCTCGAGCGCCGACCTTTGCACTTTCGGCCGTAATCACCTCAAATCCACTACCGTGGAGGAGTGTCTCAAAAACAGTAAGCTGGTCGGGATCGTCATCAATCAGGAGAATCTTCGGACGGCTCGATTTTCCCTCCTGAGCTCGCGATTCACCATTCCTCCCGTTGAGTCCCTCAGATGCATTCATTTCAGGCTTACTACCAGGACGCTTCAATCGTGGTCGTTTCATAGAATGGAAAATCCCCGCAATAGAATGATACCCATTCTATCGGCACGAGATTGCCGCAGCTCAAGGCTCAGGTTCATGCGATTATCTCCCCCTTTTTAAGGAAGATAACGGCTTTTATCGTCTGTGCTCGGGAGCGTACATGCCTCTTTCCTCCCAAAGAACCGGTAGCGCATTTGGGCAATGAAGCGATAGACGTTGTCACGAATAATTCGGGGGATGTAACGAAGAAACTCTACAATCGACCATGCCCCTCCGAGCTCAGCAAGTATTCGAATTGCTGCATCTGATTTTCGATAGCGCTGCTCACCCTCAAGGAGAACCACCGAACTCAACTCCTCGAGGGGCTCGTCAGGGAGCATTGTTTTTGCGGTTTCCCCTTGTAACGGTGTGAACAGAAATTTGCGTTCCTTGTCACGTTTGATCACGAAACGGACGAAGGCGTCGCAAAGGCCGCAGATCCCATCAAAAAAAACAATTCGCTTCACCGAGCGCTCCCGCTCAAGAAGAGGCGTGTGAGTTCTGCATAGTCTCGTGCGACCCATGTAGGTTTTGGTCCATCGGGGTTCACATTCTCGCGCTTCGAGAACCCAGTCTCAAGAAGCACTGTCTGAACCGAGGCATTCATCCCTGCAGATATGTCCGTTTCGAGATTATCGCCGATGACAACGACGTACTCACGAGGCACACCTAATCGCACGATTGCAGCGTCAATGAGGGTTCGCTCCGGTTTCCCAACAATCAAGGGTTTGCTTCCAGAGGCAAATGCAATGGCCTGAACCACGGCACCGGCGCCAGGGAGCAGTCCGTTTTCCGTAACGAGCACACGATCGCAATTGGTAGCGATAAATTTTGCTCCAGCTCGAATGCAGCGGACCGCGGTCGCAATTTTCTGATAATTTGCTTCTCGGTCAAGCCCAACTACTACATGGGAAACGTCACGCTCTGAGAAAGTTGCCCCTCGTGCCTGGAGCGCCTGGTGAAGGCCGATCTCGCCGATACAGAAAACACTTGAGTTCTGAACGAGTTCAGCAGTCACCTCACCAGCGGTAACAACATGCGAAGCAGTTGCTGAGACGCCGAGTCCGACAAGTTTTTCCGCTACGGCGGCAGGTGAGCGCGTGGAATTGTTCGTAATGAAGAGGTAGGGAATCCCATGGGCCACCAAATGTTCAACGAATCTATCCGCACCGGACACGAGCGCATTTCCGCGGTAGACTGTTCCATCCAAGTCGATTAAAAAACCTAGTTTTTCCGATCGCACTGGCATTATTCCCGAGTAATATAGTGTGTCAGCTGTATACATTCTCGAACCACACCGGCCCGCCCCTCCTCTCAACTTATAGGTGAGCATCTCGCTAACGGAAAGGTTTCCCGTGAAGGCCGACATCACTCTGAAGAGCATTATAGCGCTCGCGCTACTCGTCCTCATTACATGTTGGGGCGTAGTGCTCACTCCAGCGATCACGCCTGGAACCTACCGAGTTGAATCCGAGACTGAGAGACCTGCCGAGCCGTTTGAACTCCCCTTCATCTATCACATCGACCAAACTACTCTCTTTCTCAATTTGCAGATCGAGAACAGTTTCTTCTATCCGACACACTATGAATTTTTCGCCGACGACTGCGTAGACTCAATTTGGATCAATGGAATTTCATACAATCAGGTCGAGCCACTTTTCTGTGATTACCAATTCGGTCGAACTTTTGATTTGGCTCAATTATTGAGGCCAGGGGTCAATGAAATCCAAGTCCGAATTAGAAACTGGGGCGGTCGCGGCGATTTCAATCTGCACGTTTCGCGGCAAGATCCACAATCACTGATGATTCGTTTTCTCTTCGTCGCCGTGTGTCTCTGTTACGGCATTTTTCTCATTCGAAAATATCGGGGAAGTTCTCCCTATTACTGGATTTATCTTGTTCTCCTCGGAGGTGCTGCTCTCCGCTTGATTTATGTTGTCGCGACTCCGTTTGGTGTCCGCTCTCACGATGTGGTCGGTCATATTGAGTACATCAAATTTGTTGACGAACTCCATGCCATTCCTCACTTTCAGACAAGCTGGACCTTTCATCACCCACCGCTTTATTACTTTGTGAGTGCATTATGGTTGAACCTCGGGCGCTTGCTCAGTTTTTCGAATGGCGGCTTGTTTACGTTTATTCAATTCGAGTCACTCCTCTGTTCAATCATCACGCTTGCAATCGGCTGCTGGATTGCAGTTCTTGCGTTCGGTGAGCGTGAACAGCGTTATGAACGTCTCATCTGTAGCGGGGTGTTTGCGACATTTCCCGGATTGGTCTTCTTTTCGGCCCGAATCAACAATGACGCATTGTTTCAGGTGTTTGCGTTTCTCATCGTGGCACTTCTCATTTACTGGTGGCAGAAACCAAATTTGCGGTCTTGGTTGCTCCTCAGTGCAGTGCTCGGACTTGGCCTGCTCGTAAAGGCTACAACGCTCCTTCTCTCCGCTTGGGTCTTCCTGCTCTTTCTCCTTCGCGCCCAAGGAAACATACGTGAACGAGCTCAGGCGCTCCTTGCCTCATTGCTCGTCATTCTCGCTATCTCGGGGTGGTTCTTTTACTTACGCTACGTTGTCCAAGGACAACACTCGATCGATCCGACCTTTGCTACGTCACATAAGAGTTTGATCGTTGAAAATACGCTAGCAAACTTTCTCGTCTTTAATCCGATAAAAATTTTGGAATTTGCCTATAATAATCCTTGGTCAGACCTCGAACGTCGGATGTTCTTCTGGGAGTATCTCTACCGTTCAGCTTTTCTTGGCGAATTTATCTTCGGTCGGCATCTCCTTTGGATCGCTTCCTACCTCCTCCTCCTCGGCTTCCACCTCATTCCACTGCTCGTGTACGGGCTGGTCCGCGAACCCTATCGGAGAGATTCTCTTGGGGTGCCGCTCGGTCTCCTCCTCTTCGCCTCGATTGGCGCGCTGATCTCATTACGACTCGAATATCCAGCGGCAAGTGCACAAGATTTCCGGTTTATCTTTTACGCGCTTATTCCTGTAGCGTACTTTCTCACCCGAGCGATCCAACAGGTGCGATCAAGTCAATTGCGAATTGTAGCGTCCACGTTTCTTGCGAGTCTCGCGGGCGCGTCCGCCCTGTTCGTGTTGCTCCTCTACTGGTACCGCACGCCAAATAAATTCGAACTCGATAACCTCGACGAATATCATAGTTGGAAACGCCCGGAAGAAAGCTCTGCTGCTGCGTCAGGAGAATACGAATCTTCGCTAGCGAGAATCGTCAAACGCTGGCGCAACATCTCAATCAAAGAGGATTCTCGATTCTCAGTTGGCACAAAATTTCATAGCATGACATGATTCTTTGGGAATGGCGATGAGTACGAAATTGCGATTTGCTGTAATTGGCTGCGGCCGAATGGGGAAGCGGAGAGCTGCCACCGTCGCGGAAACGAGCGAGACCGAATTAGTTCTTACCATCGATCAAGACGCAAACCGTGCTCAGGAAATAGCAAAAGAGCACAACTGTTCATATGGGACAGACGTAAAACTGGCGATTGAGAATCCGGACATCGACTGTATTATTGTCAGCCTTCCCAACAAACTGCACGTCGACACAGTCGTCCCCGCATTACGAGCAAAGAAGCATGTGTTCTGTGAGAAGCCACTTGCGCGAAATCCAAAAGAAGCCTGGAGAATGGTTCAAGCGGCAAAGGAAAGCGGTGTTACGCTTACGACCGGTTCAAACATGCGCTTCTTCCCCAATGTGGTGAAGACGAAAGAACTCCTTGCGCAAGGTGCAATCGGCGAGATTCTCTTCCTCCGCGGTTGGATTGGACACAAAGGTTGGAATCTCGAGAACTCCTGGTTCGCCGAAGCTGAGCTCGCAGGCGGAGGAACATTTCTCGATAATGGGATTCATTTGATGGATCTCACCCGGCACTTTCTTGGTGACATGGTTTCTTGCACGGGCATGATTCAGACGAATCTCTGGCCGGTGAAACCGCTCGAAGATTTCGGTGTGGGAATCTTCCGGTCAACGGGCGGTAAGTTAGCGACAATCCAAGCTTCGTGGACCGATTGGAATGGTTATGCCTATCTCGAAATCTATGGTTCGACCGGATATCTTCAAATCGACAGCCGAGGGCGGGCATGTAAAACTGTGCTCGGAGATCGTGATGGGAAAGAGCAGCTCTTTGATTACTCGGATTTACCATCATCTTCGTACCATGATGAGTTTCGAGCCTACGTTCGTGAGTTGAATAATGGTCGGCAACCATTACCAAGCGGAACTGACGGAATGCGGGTCGTTCAGATGGCCTGGGGTATTTATGAGTCCGCACGAATTGGGAAATCGGTAGAGCTTCCTGATGACTACGGTTTTTAAGCAAGATTACGCAGAGCTCTACGATCTCCTCTATCAGGAGAAGGACTACTCCGCAGAGTGTGACACGCTCGAGGGGATTTTTAAACGATTTGCCTCAGGCCCGGTGAAGACTGTGCTTGATCTCGGATGTGGCACCGGGAGTCATACGCTATGCCTCGCAGAGCGTGGGTACCAGGTGACTGGTGCGGATCGCTCTTCCGAAATGCTTGCTGTCCTCAAGTCCAAAGCGGACGAGAGAAAATTAGCAGTTACGGTAGCAACTAGCTCGGCACAACAATTACAGCTCTCAAAGTCTTTCGATGTTTGCATCTCAATGTTTGCCGTGCTCTCGTATCAGTATACGAACTCGGAGGTTGAGGCATTTCTTAAATCTGCGAGTCGCCATACCACACCTGGAGGATTGTTTGTTTTCGACTTCTGGTATGGACCTGCAGTACTCGCCATCCGCCCTGAGCAGCGGATAAAAATCATCGAACAGGGAGGCGAGCGTATTATCAGGACGGCAATTCCCACGCTCAATTCACGGAACCATTGCAATACGACAGCATATGAGATCATTCATTCTCGTGGTCGAGAGATTCTCCGTGAAGTAAAAGAGGAACACACCATGCGCTTCTTCTTCCCGCTTGAGATCGAATATTTCCTCGAGCAAACCGGATTCGAATTAGTACGGTTGGGGAGCTTTCCGAACTACGAGCAGCCATTATCCGACGCAACCTGGAATGCATTCGCGATTGCGAAGCGGAAGAGGTAGATCCTCGACATGATACCAGTAAGCGAACCATGGATCGGAGAGGCGGAAGAGAAATACTTACTCGATGCCTTTCGCTCAGGTTGGATCTCAAGTGCCGGGGCGTACATCGATAAATTTGAGCGGGAGTGGGCACGTCACTGTGGGCGAAAGCATGGAATAAGCGTTTCTAACGGGACCACTGCGCTTGAAGCTGCGGTTGCTGCGCTCGAACTCCCTGTGGGCAGTGAGATCATCGTCCCAAGTTTCACTATTATCTCCTGCGCACAAGCGATCATTCGAAACGGCTTGATGCCCATTTACATCGATTCCGATCCAAAGATTTGGGGAATGGATGTGACGAAGCTCGAGTCCTTGGTGAGTTCATCAACTCGCGCAATTATGGTCGTTCATATCTATGGCCATCCGGTTGATATGGACGTAGTGCTTGATGTTGCAAAGCGCCGTGACTTGAAAATTATCGAAGATGCCGCAGAGGTTCACGGTGCCCGCTACAAAGGGAGGATTTGTGGAGGTTTCGGCGACCTGAGCACCTTCAGCTTCTATGCCAATAAGATAATCTGCACCGGCGAAGGGGGCATGGTCGTGACTGATGATGACGAACTTGCGCGCCGGCTTCGGAGCTACCGAAACTTATGCTTCCGGGAGGATCGTCGCTTCCTCCATACCGAACTTGGACATAACTATCGCTTTACGAATCTCCAAGCCGCGATTGGTCTTGCACAGGTGGAGAAAATCGAGCAGGCGCTGAAACGAAAGGAGTGGATGGGCGGGCTCTATAACGAGCTCCTCCGCGAGGTGAAAGATCTGGAACTTCCGCCAAGAACCGATTGGGCTGATAATGTGTACTGGGTCTATGGTCTCGTGCTTGGTGATTCGTACCCATTTGATGCGACTGCCCTCGCCGAATCGCTCAAGCAGAAGGGAATTCAAACTCGCCCGTTTTTCCTTGGGATGCATGAGCAACCAGCGCTCAAGGCATTTACATCTCCGGGACGAACCTTTCCCGTGACCGAGCGCCTCTCCCGGCGTGGACTCTATCTCCCGTCCGGTCTCACGATTACTGAGGATCAGGTGCGCGCCTCTGCTGACGCGCTTAAAGCCGCGCTCCGCGAACTTTCCGGCAGGTAATGAGCGGTGACTAGCCTCGAACACGATACCCAAGTGAGCGTGGTGCTCCCCACCTATTGCGAGGCTAAAAACATCGGTCGCCTCATTGAGGGCATCCATCGCACCTTGCAAGCGCCAACGGAATTTGTAGTGGTCGATGATAATTCGCCGGATGGCACTATCGCCGAGGTTAAGGAAGTTGCTACACGAATTCCAAATGTCCGACTGATCATTCGAGAAAACGAACGGGGTCTTGTCACTGCGCTCAAACGAGGCATTGATGAAGCACAGGGTGAGGTTATTGTTTGGATGGACTGTGACCTTTCGATGCCCCCGGAGAAAGTACAAGAGCTCGTGAGTAAAGTAGTGACCGAAGGATACGTTGCTGCGATCGGCTCACGATACGTTCCCGGAGGTGGAACTGAATATGAACTTTCCAATGGATTTCTCGTTCTCGTTCAGAAGTACCTTACGCGGGGTTTAAACTGGTGGACAAAGCGAATGCTTCGCGCGTCGTTTAACGATTGGACAAGTGGATTTATTGCGATCCGTTCTGAAGTAATACGAAAATTTAATTTTGCTGGACATTACGGTGAGTATTTTATCCGGCTGATGGCTTACCTCATTCACGGCGACCATCGTTTTACCGAAGTTCCGTATCATAATGTTCCACGAGTCTATGGTAAGTCAAAGACGGTAGAGAGCCTTTTTGGGTTCTTCCGCACCGGGATTCGTTACATTGTTGTTGTGTTTAAGCTTCGATATGGCCCGGGTTAATCGACCAAAATTACTTGTTACTGTGCTCTGTATTGGCATCTTGGTGACGGTCTGGCACCGTTCTCGTACCAATGACGAAGAGAAAGTCCGAACGATACTGAATGACCTTGCGACCCTCACCACATTTTCGGGTAATAAGAACTTGCCAGTTCTTCTCGGGCGAGCGAAGCGAATTGCAGCGAAGTGCTCCGAAGATATTCGGTTCATACTAGAGTTAAAAGATGTCGAGCCGATTACTGTTAATGGACGGGCGGAACTTGAGCGACATATTCTTGCAGCCTACCGTGCCCTCGATTCACTTGAAGTATCGTTTACTGATTTAGAATTCGAGAAAGGAGAAGAAGGCCCTTATGTTCGGGTACGCTTGAGTGCGCTTGGCTCGATGCCGGGAGAAGAGGGTCAGTTTTTGGAGATGCATCTCGTTGGTATCGCGTTTAAAAAAGTCGATTCCGAACTAAAAATCACCGAGATCCAGCAATTAGCGAATCTACGAGAGTAGCGACCAGCCCCGTGCAGGACAAATCGTTCTCTTTGCGCTACTATTCCACGTTTGCAGACGAGTGGTCTCCCACCGCAGCAACTCACTGTTCATTGATAACTGGCGCCTGAAGAAGTTCGAGAACCTTGATTCTACCGGGAGTGCGCCTCCTTGTTGGGTCAAGGGGACTCCTCTGGTTTGTAAAAGGTTTGGCGCGGTGCCTTCCTTGGGTTCCCAAGAATTTGCCGAAAGGACGTGGCATGCGAACGAGACACATACTCAACCTAACGCTCCTCGTGGCCGGGATGTTTGCAATCATGGAAGTAAGGCGCGCGGTTCCTCCACAATCCGGAGCTGCACAATCTGAGGCGGCTCAGGTAACACTTTCAGGGAGCCCCGAATATGGCTGGTTTGCGGTCAATGGTCAGGTCAGCTCAGCCGGTGAAAAGATAAATCTCAACTTTTCGCCGATTGCTGACCGAGTTCCACGGCCGCTCCCTGAGCACACCATTGGCAACCATCCAGCGGGTTTCTACGTGGAAGTGCGAAGTGGCGAGAAGCGACTGGATCAGTTCATGTCGAAATCACCGACATTTGAGTTCATCTCATCGCTTCACACTTTGCAGAGAGACGGTATCGCGGTCCTTATCTACTTTCTCAACAACGAGCGACGACGTTCCGTATCTGTCATCAACGTGGCCATTAATGAGAATGGAAACATC